>Ga0105049_10004133_pt1 | contig 17062 bp, 12 predicted proteins | sample MAT06_FD_78087 | JGI IMG/M metagenome (GOLD analysis project Ga0105049, IMG submission 78087) | Freshwater microbial communities from Lake Fryxell liftoff mats and glacier meltwater in Antarctica - MAT-06 | ecosystem: Environmental > Aquatic > Freshwater > Ice > Liftoff microbial mat | place... | reverse complement strand
CGCGCACCTCCGTCATTGACCAGCGCTTCGTCGCGCCTTCTACGTATTCAGCTGCGCCCCGCGGCTCCTCCCGGACGTTCCATCTGACACGCACGACCCGCCAACTCGACGTCCCTCATGCGTTTGCTACGCATCCGGAATGTCAAAGATTGGTCACGAACGGGGCCGCGAGCAAGAGTCGGCGCCTCCGGATCGCTGGATTGCCGCTCTACTTGAGCTTCGCCACCTCGAGGCGGGCACCCTTGTCGTCTCGCACACCCATGTAGACGACGCCAGGTCCGAATCCGGCGATCACCCGGCCGAATGGGAAAGAGACCCGATCGATCAGTCCTCCACTCCGGCTGATCACATCGTAGACCGGGCCACCGTTAGCCACTTTGCTGGTTCGGATCCAGAGGTTTCCGTGGAGGTCCGCACGCATCGCACCCGTACTGAAGGCGGGGCGATAATCCGGCAACTCGCTCGGCGGCACCATGTTGATGGTAGGAGCGGCGAGGTTGATCGTCTGAGGGCCCGCGCCACCGGGACCACCGGCGCCTAACGGACCGCCCATCTCGAAGCGCATCACGGTCGCTGCTCCACCGGCCCCGCCGCCCGGCGCCGGCGTCACCGTCTGATTGCCAGCGCCCGTGGCCGCCACCGCGCGAGTACGAGCGGCCTCTGCCGCTGTCCTCGCCGAGTCGAGGAAGATCACCTTCGCTTCGTCGCTCATCCGCTGCCAGTCGAATGGAATCTTGGGCGTGCTGCTGCGACTGCCATCGGGCGCGAGCCAGTCGATGTGATAGTCGGCGCCACGGACGACGGCGAGAGTCCCGTCCGGCAGGAGCGCCCAATCGTCCACCACCGGCATGGGATTCATCACCATCGACACCGACATGCCCCGGTCGTTCTGCACCACGGTTGCGCGCGCCTTCGGAATCTTGAAGAACGCCGCGGTGTCGAGCGCACGCGTATCCAGCGCGACGCGCAGGATCGGCGCGGAATCCGGAATGTCCGGCGCCTGAAATCCGCTCCGCGGCTCCGCTCCAGTTGGCGGCGGCGGCATGTTGGGACGCGTGAATCCCCTATAGACGATCCGTCCCTTGCTGTCGAAGCCGGGTGTTCCAAACGGTCCACCGACCATGAACTGCGCGTCGTTCGGGCGCGGCACGGCCATGACACGGACCACCTTCCCGCCGCCATCGATCACCAGCATCGACAGCGATGCCGGATCGATGAACAGCGTCGAATCGCCACGATAGGCGATCATTCCACCCGCGCGTCCGCCGTACGCGTTGGCGGTCGCCGCCGTCGTGTCGGCCACGATGGCCGACACCGCAAAGTTCGAGTCGAGCATCACGACCTGTCGCCGCACGAGATCGTTCACGAGCAGTCGACCGCCAGACAGCGGTCTCACGGACGACACACTGCCGAGCAGGTCGGTCGGAGACACTCGGAGCAGTGCGCCGATGGGACGAACGGGGGGCAGCGTCTGTGCAGAAAGCGTGAATGCCGTGCTCGCGAGGAGCGCAAGCAACGTGACTGCCATACTGGAACGGGGCGACATCGGAGGGTGAGTTGAAGAGTGAAGCGCAGACAGCGCCCATGAAACAGCTATCGAATGATGATCGTCGCGCCGCCGGCAGCCTGCGGAATGTTGATCCCTCCACCGGCGCCGCCGAATCCACCGAAGTCGTTGCCCCCGGCGGTCCCGGACCGAATGGAGGCGAGGTATCGCAGATCGAGGTGGCTCGTGACGAGCGGTGGCAGCCTTCGACGCTGCTCATCGGTGAGCAGCGCACGAACACTTGGCGCCAGGCTGCGCAGCAGATCGACCGACGCTTCCCGCGCCTTTTTGTAGCGATTATAGGCGATGTCGCGATCGTAGCGATCATCGAGGCGCGCGAACTCGTTCACGACCGGCGCCCAGATCGCGCTCTGCCTGATGGTGTACAACCGATTCATCGTGGCGATGCTGTCGGCCTGCGGCCCGGTGAGTTTCAGCGAGTCTGTCTGCTGAAGGATCTGGGCCATGGGATTGATCGTGACGCCGCGACTGCCATACATGGCATTGAGCAGCGGCGCACCCGCCTTCTGCCCCGGTGAACGACGTCCACGATCGAGTTGCTGCGTGAGCACCTGGCGTTCCCGGGTCGCACCGAGATCGAATCGCATCTGCGCCGTGATCGTGACGGGGGCGCGGATGGTGGTGAAGGCGGGTCGGGTGGCGCCGAACCGCTGATTCACCTCGTAGCGATACCGCTGGGTGGTGGCGTCGAAGCCTCGGACGTAAAGCAGCGTGTTGTCGGGCGACGCGGGCAGTCCCCATCCACGCAGACCGTTCGATCCGTGCAACAGCAGATCGGCGGCACCCAGCGGATTACCCACCTGCAGCGACAGCGTCGCGCGCTGCGGAAGGCGCAACTTGAGGGGATTGAACGAGATGCTCAGGAAGGCCTGCTGCGTCCACACTCCCTTGCAGCTGTTACGGCCTGCAAATGCACCGAACTGCCGCTCGAGGCAGTCGCGCGCATCGGCGCCTGCGCCGTTGAGAAGCGCCAACATCCCACTCGACGTTGCAGGATCGGCGCCGGTACGGGGATCGGTGACGAACGCACGATCGTTGTTCAATCCATCGCCGTTCACATCGCCGCCGATCACCGGCGTGTACGGATTTCCCGACCGTACACTGCCAAACCAGTTCACACGCACCGCGTCGAAGAAGTTGTAACCGAGAGTGTACTGTACCTGATGCCGCGAATCGAACGAGGACCGCGACCAGTCGACAGCCCTCGGATCACCCACGGTGCTCTGGAATCCGAGGAACTGCTCGCGCACGTTGCCGTACACGTACGACAGGTTCCATTGCAGCCTGGAGCTGAATGACAGGGGTGAGAGGCGCAGACTCATTTGCCTCGACTCGCTCAGGAGGTCAGAGCGATTGGCGTTCACCACGTTGTAGCTGCGCGACAGTCTCGAATCCCGCGGTGCGGCGGCACCGGTCCGCGGATCGACGCTGCTGACCGGCACGAACACAGGTCGCAACCCTTCGGCGCCGAGCGCAAATCGTGGCGTGCCGGCGAAATTCAGATCCGCAAGGGCCGGCTGGTTCATGTTGCGCGAATAGGTGACATCCACACTGGCATTGAACCGATTTCTGAAAATCGGTCCATTCCACTGCAGATTGCCGCGCAGGCTGCGCGATGCGACGTAGTCCGACGCGAACAGCGTGACGTTTGGCGCGCCGTTGGCAAAGGGAGAGGTGACGGTACCATCGGCGCACTGCAGCGGGATGGTCGACGGGTTGGCGAGCCAGCTGCTCCACGCCTGCACCGGCGCAGCGAGACCGAAACACCCAAGCTGCTGGACCGCCGTGGACAGTCCGGTGTTGTCCAGCGCGGTACCGAGCAGGGTGGTTTGCGGCACGTTCTGAAAGATGCCGACGCCGCCGCGAATCACGGCCCGCGGGCCGCGCACTGCGCCGTCAAAGGCGGCGATCTGTGGTGCCGTCCCGACCGTCCAGGAGAATCCCACGCGCGGGCTGACGTAGACGCGGTTTGGTGCGGTGGCGTTCCGCGCGCCGAACAGCCGTTCGATATCGGGGTTTTCAAGCGGTCCGCGATCGAATCGATTTCCGTCCAGGCGCACACCATACTGAATCTGCAGATCGTTGCTCTTCCGCCATGCATCGCCCAGCGACACGGCGCCGATGAGCTGACTGCCCCGACGTACGCGCGGTGCAAGCTGGCGCGTGTACGAGACAGCGCGTCCGGCGTCGAGATCGGCGAGAGAGTTGAACGAGAAGGAGCCCAGTCGATTCTGCGTCTGGTCTGCGCTGAACGCATCGCGCCGCACCTCACTCGTGAACTTCACGCGGTGCCTGCTGTTCCGCGAAAACCACGACAGGGTGTTCAGGACGCCGGCGCTGCTGTTCTCCTGTGTCGTTGCCAGAAACGGATTTCCACCGAAACTCAGCACCCGGAGCCCTTCCGTTCCGTCCCTCAGCGTGGAGTTCACGCGCACGGTCCCACTCGGCAGATCCAGAAACGGCGTGCCGTAGTTGCGCGAGCCGCTCACATTGACATTCGTCTCGGTGAGGATGCCGCTGCTGAAGTAGGCAGAGTGACGAAGTCCCGCGCCACCATTCCAGTTGGTTCGATCCCCGCTGTGTGCAGGGAGCTCGCTCACCGATCCGCTGACCGGCGCGGTCCTGTTCCACGAGCCGTTGCCCGTGAACGTGAACGCCTGTCCGGTGCGCGACCCCGGCGGTGCGAGGTTGATGGTGCCGAACAGCGCCCCCTGATCACTCAAACGGCTCTGCGGATTGGATGGAATCGTGCCCGGCACACCAAGACGCTGCAGAATCGACAGGAAGCGCGCCGCCGAGTCGGGTGACACACCGGTTGTGAGCAGTCCACTCTCGTCGGTGTTCAACAGCGTGCGCAAGTCATTGCTGCGCCGACCCAGCTGGTACGACAGGTTGTAGAACGCCTTGTCGAGCACCAGCGGTCCGGCGACCAGACCACCGAGCGACGTGTTGTTGAACTCCTGTCCGAGTGCACGCGCCGCCGCATCGGTGAACTGCAGCGCCGGCGCATCGACGTTCAGGCTCATCGTACGCGATGTGAAGTTCGATCCGCTCGGTGTGCGCAGTTGAAACTGTCCACCACTGAATCCGCCGCGCGAAACATCATACGGCGCTGTCGCCAGCGCGCTTGACACACCCGCGTCGCGCGGAAGGTTCGAGCCGGAGAAATTCTGGCCGTTGAGGGTGCTGTTGTTCTGGTCGGGAGTCAACCCGAGCACCGAGAAGCCGGATGGGTCACCGTCTGCTCCCGGTACGAACTGCACCCCCGGCAGCGACGCCGCCATCGCCGCCAGATCACCTGCCTGACCGGCGGCGACGTTGCCGCCGTTCACCGACCGCTCGCTACCGCCGATATCCGGCGTCCGATCGTCGCGTGTGGTGCGCGGTCGGTCGCCCACGACGCGCACCTCATCCAGCTGCGTGACGGCGCGCGACATTCTGGTGTCGGCCAGCAACACCTCCTGATCGGCGGTGCGCTTGACCTCGAAACGCCTGGGGGCGAAGCCGAGGGCGGTCACCGTGATGAAATAATCGCCGTCGCCACCGGGGAATGTGATGGTGAAGCGTCCCTTGGTATCGGTGCGCGCATTGCGATTGACGTTGCCCGACAGCGACGTGGCGGTAACACGGGCACCGGCGATCGGAACGGAATCGGGGCCGGTGATCTGACCGCGGATTACATCGAGTTGTTGTGCACCGAGCGGCGCCGCGACCCCGAGTGTGAGGGCGGTCAGCAGATTGAGCGCGAGACGGCGGAGACGCACGTGGTTCAGGATGGCGTGTGGAGCAGGCGTGCGCAAACGTCCGCACCGGCAACGAAGTGGGACGCTGCAAAGGCCCGCAGGGTTTACTCGTTCGATGAAAGCGAGCAGCCGACCAGCGGGTCGCACAGCCAGGATCTGCTGGAAGAAACCGGTCAGCGACGCGTCGGCGCGATCACGCGGCAGGTCGCGGCAATCCTGAACGCAGAACCGCCCGCTCCCGATGGCTCAGGCGCGGACGGTTCGTTCAATGATGTGCGGTCCGGATGACGATGAAGACCTCAGGGCACGGTGCGCTCAGTTCTTGACGGTCAGCGGACTACCCAGCTTCACTGTGAGTGACGAACCCTCGGGGAGGCAGGCGAAGCGATCGCCTGTCATCGCGGCGGTCGCCGCACCGGCGGCGCCACCGGCTGCCGCACCGACCACCGTGCGCGTGGCGCGATTGCCCCCGCCAATGATGTTTCCAATGATCGCGCCAGCGGCGGCGCCAATCGCCACCTTCTTCCCGTCGCCGCCCTTTCGCTCCGTGACGACGGCGTCGGTGGACACGTCGCCAGTCATCGTGTAGGTGTCGCCGCCGAACGTGACATTGCGCACGTCAAACGCGAGTGCTGCCTCGTCACCCTGTCGGCCTGACGTCCTGGACCTGCTGACGACGAGCCCGATCCGGGCCCCTGCAGGAATCGAGACGCCATTACTGGCGCTGATCGCGGAGTTGGTGGTGGTCGTGATCCGATCGCCGACCGCCAACGTATTGGAACAGACCTTTGACCCGCTGCTCACGCCGAAGGTCGTTCCCGACTCGATGATCCCGCTTGTTCGAGTCGGTTCCGCAGACGTCGGAGATGCCCGCGGGTTGACCGGCCTCTTCGCCACAACGGGCTTCCGCTTGGGTGCCTCGACCGGTACCGGCGTCACCGATGCCGGAGATTCGACCAGGGGCGGCGCCACCGGGGGAATCAGCTCGACCGGGTTGACGGAGTCGCCGAGTTGGCGTGCAGACAAAGAGTCGGCGGCCATCGCCACGTCGGAGGAGGCGTCGTACTTCCCCTTTTCGCCGCAGGCCGTGAGAGAAAGCAGGGCAATGAGGGCCAGCGGGGCACCCATTGGAGGCATAAGTTCAGAGAATCGCATCACAGCTCCTTGTGCAGATGGTCGCGCCACGACGTCTGTGCAACCCGTCGTTGCAGCGCTTGAGTGTTTCAATGAGCAAGCCTCATACCAGTAGCCTTCAGGCGCTCCGCGCCCTTGTGCCTTTCGTTCGCGTGTATCGCGCGCGGATGGCGCTGGGCCTCGCGTGCGTCATTGGATCGAGCGCCATTGCGAGCGCGATTCCGTGGCTCCTCCGCCGGGCCGTCAACGAACTCAAGGCCGGCGCTCCACCCAGCCAGCTCTGGACCATCGCTGGTACGATGGTCGCGATTTCGCTCGTCACCGGCGTCATGCGTTTCCAGATGCGAAACATCCTGAATGCGCTGAGCCGCTGGGTAGAATACGATCTGCGGAACGCAATGTTCCGTCATCTCATCACCCTCGATGCCGGCTTCTTCGGCCGCAATCGGACGGGAGACCTGATGGCACGAGTCACCAACGACCTCTCCGCCGTCCGGATGGTGGCGGGCCCGGCGATCATGTACCTCGTGAATACGATCGCCGGCGGCATTTTTGCGCTCGCGTTCATGCTGCACATCAGTCCGCACCTGACCGCGATCGCCGTCCTGCCGATGGTGCTACTGCCGATCGTGATGGCAGTGCTCGGTTCTCTGATTCACACCCGCTTTGAAGCGGTGCAGGAGCACTTTGGCGTGATGACGACGCACGCCCAGGAAAACATCAGCGGCGCACGCATCGTCCGCGCCTTCAGGCAGGAGGCCGCGGAGCAGGCGTACTTTGCGGCGCTGAACGACGAGTACCTGCGCCGCAACATGGGGCTCGCCCGATTGTACGGACTGATGTCGCCCGGGCTGCAGCTCCTGGCCGGGATCGGTGCGGTCGCCGTGCTCGGTCTCGGTGGCGCAGCGACGATGCGCGGCGAGCTCACCATCGGCGATTTCGTGGCATTTGGCTTATATCTCGCCATGCTCTCCTGGCCACTGATCGCCCTCGGTTGGGTGATCAACCTCTTTCAGCGGGGCGGCGCGAGCATGAACCGCATCAACGACGTGCTGCATGCGTCGGCATCGGTGGTCAGCGCAGCGCACCCTGCCACCCTGCCGGCACATGCGGGTCGCGGTCGCGCGATCGAGTTCCGGAATGTCGGCTACCACTACCCTGTGGCCGAGGGGGGCACGGCGCGGTGGGTGTTGCGCCACGTTTCATTCACGGTGCCCGCAGGCGCGACCCTTGGCGTGGTTGGTGCCACGGGGAGCGGGAAGAGCGCGCTGATGGATCTTCTGCCACGTTTCTGGAATCCGCAGGAGGGTCAGATCCTGATGGATGGCGTCCCGATCGACACGCTGCCGCTCGAGGTGTTGCGATCCACCATCGGCTACGTACCGCAAGAGACCGTGCTGTTCAGCGACACGATTCTCGCCAACCTCACCTACGGCGGCAACGACGACGACGCGGCGCGTGCCGCTGCAGCCGTTGCGCAGCTGGACGCCGCGATCGTCGATCTTCCGAATGGGTACGACACCGTCCTCGGCGAACGCGGGATCAACCTCAGCGGCGGGCAGAAACAGCGTGCGGCAATCGCGCGTGCACTGGCCCGCGATCCGCAGATCGTGCTGCTGGATGATGCGCTGAGCGCGGTCGACACAGGAACCGAGGCGGCAATTCTCCAGGGGTTGCGCGAGGAGTTGACGGGGCGCACGGCGTTGATTGCATCGCATCGGGTGAGTGCAGTCCGCGACGCGACGTGGATCGTGGTGCTCGACGAGGGACAGATCGTGGAACAGGGGACACACGACGCGCTGGTTCAGTCGCGCGGGCGCTACTGGCAGTTGCTGCGACGGCAACAGGTGAGCGATGAGCTGGATGCGGTCGTGGTGTAGCGTGATGCTGCAGCGTGATGCTGCAGCGTGACAATGCAGCGCGTCAGCGCACCGGACCACCACTGCGCTGACACTCTGCACACACGCCATAAATCACCAGCCGGTGGCGCTGACGGCTGTAGCCGTGCGACTCCGCGATGATCGTCGTCATCCGCTCGAGCCGTTCGTCGCGGAACTCGTCGACGCGACCGCAGACTGTACACAGCAGATGTTCATGATGCGGGATCCCGCGCGACGGCTCGAAGCGACGAAAGCCCTCACCAAAGTCGCGCTCGACCACCAGGCCGCTCTGCACCAGCAGGTCGAGCGTGCGATAGATCGTTGCCGTGCCAGCGTTCTCACCCTGCGCGGCGACATCGTGCGCCACCTCTTCCACCGAGAGATGTCGATCAGATGAAAACACCGCACCCGCTATGGCGAGGCGCTGCTGCGTGACCGGCAGATTGTGCTGCCGCAGGTAGGTGCGGAACTGCTCGAGGTCATCCGGCACATCCATCGGCACGTGACGGCGTCAGGCGGCAGGCGCCACCGCGACCTGCGTGAGCAGTGCCGCGAGTGCGTCGTGACTCACCAGCTCCGGATCGGCAGGCTCGGCACTCCGGTGGCGCACCCCGCGCAGAACCGCTTCCACTGCCTCACGTGGAGCATCCGCCTCTTCCTGCACATCGACGGTCCACTTTCCGCGCTCGATGCCCTTGATCGTGTGGCGATAGCTGGCAGTGAGAATGCGCAGCCGGTGGATCGCCGGCCTCGCCGCCGTTGCCTCGACGACTGCGCTCTCATCACGCTCCTCAGTGTCGCTGGCGCCGGGGGTGACATCGATCGTGATGACACCAACGAGCTCCTCGAACTCGTCAGCGAACCCCTGGTCGTCGAGCGTCCCGTCGCTCTCCATGTCTGCACCGAGTGTCACCGGCACTGCGGGTTCGTCTGGCATGACTGCCAGCGGCGGCGGCGGTATGACGGTCGCGATGACGGCGACACCGGTCTCCAGCGTTCCACGCCGAATCGGCGGGAAGAGATGCAACTCCACCACGGAGTCGATCGCGACACGCGAGAGGACGGCGCGGAGAAAACGTTCCTGGGTTTCGGTCATGCACGGAGTCCAGTGGAGGCGGCAGCAGCGCCGCGACGCGCGTCGATCTCACGCTCGACGAAGAGGCGCAGGATGTGCATGAAATCCTGTGCATTGGTGACGACACCAAAGGCCTGATGGGTGCCGCGATCCTTCAGTTTGCTCACCACGAACTCGCTCGAATCGACGCAGATCGTGGGCAGCTCACGAATGTCAGTCTCGGAGTGCTGCACGAAGGCGGGGAGCATGTTGCCGGTCGCAATGGAATGCAGCGCGGTCGCCACCAGAATGGCCATCGTGGCCTTCACCGTATGGCGGCGCATCGCGTCCTGCCCCTGCAACATGTCGGTGAACACATCCGGCAGCGGGCCGTCGTCGCGAATGCTGCCGGTGAGGACGAACGGTACGTTGCGCGTCACGATGGCGTGCATGATGCCACTGGTGACGATCCCCTGGTCCACCGCCGCACGAATCGATCCGGCGGCGCGCACCTTGTTGATCGCACGCACGTGCTGCGCGTGGCCGCCCTGCGTGGGCGTGCCCTGTGCGTTCATCCCCAGCGTCGTGCCGAAGATCGACGCTTCGATGTCGTGCACCGCCACCGCGTTGCCGGCGAGCAGCGCGCCGACAAAGCCGTTCTCGATGAACCAGGTCATATCGGCGCGCGCCCGACTGTGCACCAGCGCCGGCCCGGTGACCCAGATCACGTAGCCATCGTTTGCACGCTCATCGACCAGGAGTTTCGCCAACTGCTGGTAATCGATGGGCTTTTCGCGGCTGACCTCGGACGACATGAACTGAAACTCGTCGCTGTCCACCGGCGGGCGGAATGCGCGGACATGCACGAACAGTCCATCGCGACCGTCTTCGGTGTGGCCAACGGCGACCCGCTCACCCCGCAGGACCCGGCGCCCCTCGCGGACCCAGAGGGTGTCCGTTCCATCGAGCACCAGAACCCCGTCCATCCGCGGCTCCAGCGGCAGCCGCCACCGACCGCCGATCCTGGCGAACGTCGGCAGGTTGGTGGTCGGGAAGAATCCCTCAGGCAGCACCCCGTCGGAGGGTGCCGGAACGAAGGTGGCGTCGGGGGCGCCGGCCAGCAGCGGGGCGTCGAAGTTCGGCGGGGTATAGGTAGCCACGAATCAATTTGCTTGGAGGTACGTGTCCGTACAATGGCTCAGGCATACTCTCGGTAATACACCGACCGGGAACAGGCGTTTCCGGTTCCGGTGTGGACCTGGGGCGTTCCCTGCCGGCCTAGCTTGTGACATTCGCGCAGGCATCAACCGACCAGATCCGATAGCCGATGGGCGTAGCGACTGCAGGCCAAACCGAACGCCCGACCTCTGCCCTGCATTTTGATCGTCCGTCGGTCATGCGCCTGATGCTCGGCCACGGTGCGACCGACTTCTATCAGGCGGCGGTCCCGGCGCTGGTTCCGTATTTCATCGCCACCTTTCACCTCACACTCGCGCGCGGCGCAACGGCGGTGTTCGCGGCGACGATTCTCTCGGCCGTCCTGCAACCCTACTTCGGCTGGCTCGCTGATCGCCGCGCGACCCCATGGCTGACCACATGGGGCCTGCTGCTCGCGGCAGGCGGTGTCGCGCTGGCGCTGATGGCACCGAGCTTTCCGATGGCGCTCGGTGCCGTCGCGATTGTGGGAATCGGTGTGGCGGCGTTCCACCCCGAAGCAACACGGGCCGTGAACCTGTTGTCAGGCAATCAGAAGGGCACCGGGATGAGCTTCTTCACGATCGGCGGCAACATCGGCTTCGCGCTCGCACCGGTGATCATCGTGCCGCTCGCAAGGCCGGAGAGTCGCGGGGTATTGGCGGCGCTCTGCCTGCTGTCCATTCCCTGCGCATGGATCCTCAGTCGCGCCATGAGCGTTCTCCCGCGCGAACGTGGAGGTGCCGCACGGTCAGCCTCCGCTGACAGTGCACCGGCCGATCTCTGGGGCGCCTTCGCCCTGCTCGGCGCGGCGATCGGAATGCGCAGCATGATGGTCGTGGCGATGAACACCTTTCTGCCCACGTACTGGTCACGCCATCTGCACGTGACGCTGGAGAGCGGCGCGGTCGCACTCTCGATGCTGCTGACGATCGGCCTCCTCGGTGTGTTCGTTGGCGGTCGCCTCGCCGATCGCGTCGGCGCGAGGCGCGTGATCCTCTGGAGCTTTGTCGCGATCGGCCCCGCCTTTTGGTTATTGGGCAGTGCCGAGCAGCTGTGGCAAGCCTGGCTCGCTTTGCCATTGCTCGCCTTCGCGCTCTTCGCGCCGGGCGGTGTGATGGTCGTTCTCGGCCAGGCATACCTGCCACGCCACATCGGCACCGCGTCGGGGGTCACGGTGGGTCTGGCTGTCACCTTCGGTGGGCTCGCCGCACCGCTGCTCGGTCGTGTGGCCGATGTGTACGGGCTGCACACGATGATTCTGTTGCTTGCCATCTGCGCGCCAGTGATGGTGGCGCTGGCGTGGAAGCTGCCGGATCGCCGTCACGCGTAGTGCCCTGTGACCGACGTCAGTTACCCGGCAGCCGTGCGAGATTGACGTACGTCCAGAAGATGGCGGTTGCACAAATGTCTCCCCTGCGGCGGAATGGATCGGGTACGTCGCGCGGTCGACGGTACAGTTCCAGCGCCGCAACATCCAGTGCGCGGATTTTCCCGATGTCCGCGACGCGAACCTGGATTGCATCCAAATACAGTCCGATGAGACACAGGCCACCGCTCGGGCTGGCATCAGCATCGACGGCAATAACGGGCAACTCGGCGTCGGCGCGCCACTCCCTCGCCAGCTCCATATTGGCGTCCTCCGTTGGCGGAGGCACGTCGGGAGGCACACGAAAGACGGAGACGCCACCGAAACGCTTCAGAAGCCCAAGCGCCGACCCCGTTGCCGCGCGCGCGATATCCGTGGAATCGAGAAACTCGCCGACGTTGGACCGGCGCCGCGCAAGGAAGCCGGAGCGCGCCTCCACGATGCGCGCGGTTATACCATTCCGCTCGAGGACCGCGGCCGCCGACGTCAGCGAATCGGCGCTTCGGATCATCGGGTCGACACTCGCCGTCGCTTCATTGGTCGTACTGACATACCCTCGCGGGTCGCCGAGCAGCTCTGCCGTGCCGCCAACCTCGACGTAGCCACCGAGCACCGGCGCCGCACCCCACGACAGACTGACGATCTTCGGCATCCGGATCGACCACGCGCTCACGATCCACGACTCGTCGTGAAGTTGCCGCAGCACGACTTCGCCTCCGGCACCGGTTGCTTCTCGGATGCTCAGATCACCGACGTTGACGTAGCGAAAAGTGATACGATGAAGTGCGCCGGAGAGAGCGTCGACGTACGCCGTTCCAGCCACATCGGGCGTACTCTGATCGGTGGCTGGGCGAAACTTCAGCTCCGCGATGCCGGGGATCGAATCGGCTCGTGGTGTTTCGAAGCAGTGCGTGCGCAGAAACGACTGAGACAGAAAGACGCGCTCATCGGGCGCAAAGTAGGACACGAGCCCGTCCGGGTCCTGTTGGACGTACCCGTACTCAGCGAGGCGATCGGGATCGGCGGCGTGGAAGGGCCGCCCCAGACCGATACGCTGCTCCAGCTCTCGCGAAGACTTCTCACGCAGTGCGCGATCGAGCTCCCGCTCGGTCACCACGACTCGGAGAGACGTTGCGGTGATCGGCGAATCCCTTTGCAGGTCGGCGCTGCGCAGTGCAAGCGTGATCTGCTCCCAGAGCGCCGAGGTGCGGTCGTCAGCCCTCGGATCGCGACGGCACGAGCCACGCATCGACTTGACGGTCACCGCAGGGAGCGAGAACGACCCTGTGAGCATGGCAAGGGAGGTCAGCGACGTCGCAGCCGAATCGATCCTGATCGCGATGTTCCTGCGCGGCGCATGACCCAGGCGGCGCAGCGAAAGGATCCACCGGCCGGACGACGGCAGCCGAACGGTGAGCCGGCCGTCATCCGTTGTGAGCCTGTCGAGACTGACCCCGGTCTCGACACTCGTTGCGTTGACGAGCACACCACGCATCGGAAGCCGCGACACCGAATCGATCACGCGAAGTTGCAACGATTGCGCAGTGACGCCTTCACTCGCGACTGCGAGCAGAGTCAGCACCGCTGCCAGCCACCGATGGACGCGTGGCAGTCGATCGCAGCCACGCCAGCCACCGGAACGCGCTCGCACCGATGTGCGCATGGCACGCACCACCCTCGTCAATGCTCGCAGCACGATGGTCAATCCGTGTTGATGTATGAAGTGGAGGCCTGATGCCCGTGTGCGAAATCCAGCTGGGAGAAGAGCTGGCGACGCACACTGAACGCTTCCATCCGTTTTCGCAGCACCTGGTGCGTGAGGGCACTGTCTGAGCAGTAGCTCACCGGTGTCTGCGCGTCGATCAGCTTCTGTGCGGCCCCGCGAGTCAACGCGTAGGCGTGCGTGCAGTTGTGATACCCCGCCCGGTAGAGCAGCGGCGAGAACGGACGTGGAAAGAGCCGATCGACGTCCTTTGCGCGCCAACGGTACACATGGTTGTGCCACACCGAGTACAGCATGCGATAGTACTGCGCCCGGAGCGCCGAGATGGGGCGCTGATTGGTGATGTAGCCCAGATAGAGCAGCTCCCAGTTCGCCGGCAGCTCGCGCATGACGTTTGCGAGCGATGGGAGGTGCTGTGGAATCGGGAGGACGTCATCCTCGAAGACAAGGGCGCGTTCGTGCCCGCAGTCCAGCAACCGCTGATACACTCGTCGATGCGACAGCGAACAGGCGATGGGACCGAGCGGGAGCTGGCGTTCCCTTGAGTAGCGATTCAGCTTCGCGGCGCGCTCCGGCAGGTAGTCGCCCGTACGACGCAGCATCTCGAAGTCGAGATCGCGCTTATCCACGCCGTAGACGAGCTCGTAGTTCACTCCGGCCAGGCTCCGCGCGATGTTCGCGTGGCGATCGTGAGCGCGCTCGAGCGTGATCACGAAGATCTTCTCGAAGTGCGCATTGAGTGAAGAGAGATTCGGATCGCTCATGGGGGCATTGGCAAGGGCAACCGCTCCCGAGCGCTGAGCGACCGTGGAAAGTATCTTTCAGCGGAGCAGGCCAGTCAACGCCTGCAGCTCTGTCGACGTTATGTTCGTCGTCAAAGGGGCGTCCAACCATCATTACGAATTTGATGACGCTGCGTCGCTACAGCAGCGTGACCGGATCCCGGTCCCAGGCCAATCGCAGTCCGGAGGACGATGGCAGCGGGCCGTGTTGCACGACGTAGCGCCCGAGGCGCCCGAGCGACCCCGCATCGCTGCTCTTGACCAGAAAGTGCCAGCGCCAGCGCTGCTTGATCCGTTCCACCGGGCAGGGCGCAGCGCCGACCACCTCGACTGCGCCAGCCATTCGGGCGTCGATCAGACGACGCGTCCACTCGGCAAGGGTGCGCGCCGCATCTGCCGTCGCCAGTTCGTCGGTACCGCTCACCACGGCGTTCGCCAGAAAGAGCGTCGGCGGATAGGGCGGTGATGAACGACCCGCCAACTCTTCGGCGGCGAACGCCAGGTAATCGTGCGCAACGGCGCACGTCACGGCGTGATGGGTTGGCTCACGCGTCTGAATGAACACGGTGCCACCCTTCGCACCGCGTCCGGCGCGCCCCGCCACCTGACTGAGGAGTTGAAAGCAGCGCTCACTGGCACGAAAGTCAGGCAGGTTGATCCCGACATCGGCGTCGATCACTCCCACCAAGGTCACGTTCGGAAAGTCGAGCCCCTTGGCGATCATCTGAGTCCCGAGCAGAATGTCGACATCTCCGGCACCCACTCGATCCAGAATCGTGGCGTGCGCCCACTTGGCGCCGGTGGTGTCCATATCCATTCGCGCGATCCGCGCCGCTGGCCACCGCTCGGCGAGCAGTCGCTCCAGCTGCTGCGTACCAAGTCCGCGCTCGCGCAATGTTGGTCCAGTGCAGGCGCAGCACTGAGCCGGCGGCGCCTCGCGATGCCCGCAGTAGTGACAGGAAAGCCGCTCTGGCGTGCGATGGTAGGTGAGCGCGATCGCACAGTTCGGGCACTGCGACACGTTGCCGCAGTCGGCGCACTGCATGAAGTGTGCATAGCCGCGGCGATTGAGCAGGAGAATCGCCTGCTCGCGGCGCCCCAGGCAGGCGGTGATCGCCTGCTCGAGCGCTGGCGTGATCGCGTGTCCGAACGACGAGGACTGTGCAGGTGTCGCGGTGGATGCCGTGGACGTGACCCGCTGCTCCTTTCGCCGATCGATGATGTGCACCGCCGGCAGCTGTGCGCCACCGGCGCGCTCGGGGAGTTCGAGCAACGTCAGACCACCGCGTTGCGCGAGTGCCCAGCTTTCGAGACTCGGTGTGGCGCTGCCAAGCACGTAGGTGGCCTGCTCGATTCCGGCGCGAACGCGCGCGAGATCGCGCGCATGATATCGCGGCGACTCACCCTGCTTGTATGTCGCCTCGTGCTCTTCATCCACGACGATCGCACCGAGACGATGCACCGGCGCAAAGATGGCTGAGCGCGCGCCCACCACGATGCGCCTGTCACCGCGATGGATTGCAGCCCAGGCGTCGTAGCGCTCTCCATCCGACAGCGCCGAATGCAGCACCGCGACCTGGTCGCCGAACGCCGACCGGAAGCGATCGACGGTCTGCGGTGTGAGGGCGATCTCCGGAACCAGCACGATCGCGCCGCGCTGCTGCCGTTCGACGATATCACGCAGGTACTCGATGTACACGAGCGTCTTGCCACTGCCTGTCACACCGCGAAGCAGGGCGCCGCTTCCAGCCTCCAACCCGCTGAGCCCTGCGATGGCATGCCGTTGCGCGTCGGTCGGCGTGAGCGCCGCTCGCTGCGCCACGGCACGGGTGGCGAACGGGTCGCGCGCCACCGGTGCCGAATCGATGCGCACCAATGCGCGCTCAACGAGTCCGTCGAGCACGGCGCTCGTCACCGCTGCCTGGGCCAGCAGCGCCTTCACCGGGTGCGAGCCACCGAGCGACTCGAGCAGTTCGTACAGCAGGCGCTGTTTGGGCGATCGCCTGAACGTCGAATCGCGCTCCAACAGACTTTCGATCGTTTGCGAGACGCGCGCAACGCGTTCGCGACGCACAACGGCCACCGGCGCCTCGGCGCCCGTGAGTGCCACCGGCAGCATCGCGCGGAGTACGATGCCGATCGGTGCGGCATAATACCGCGCCATCCACTCACCAAGTTGCAGCAGGCCCACGCTGAGCGCGGGCTCCGCGTCGGGGGCGTCGAGGATGTCGCGCAACGTGCCCTTGGCCGGCGCAGCGACGTCGACGGCGGTCACCAGTCCAATCAGCTTGCGACCGCCCAGCGGCACCACCACTCGGGCCCCAGGCACGACTCGCTCACGCAACCCGGCGGGTACGCTGTACACGTACGAGCGCAGAACGGCGACCGGAATGGCGATGGCAGCGAGCAGCGGAGTCACTGTGGCAATCTATTATCGGCACCGTGCTACCGGCGTGTGACTCCGAGTCCCGGCGCCGTGGGCAGCGCCAGCATGCCGTTGACAATCGTCGCGCCGTGAAACGGATCGTCGCTGAGCAGCGCCGCGCCATCGAGATCCACGGCGTCCAGCAGCGGTGCCAGATGCGCAGCGGCAGTGATGCCAAGCGACGTCTCGAT
>Ga0105049_10004130_pt1 | contig 17066 bp, 11 predicted proteins | sample MAT06_FD_78087 | JGI IMG/M metagenome (GOLD analysis project Ga0105049, IMG submission 78087) | Freshwater microbial communities from Lake Fryxell liftoff mats and glacier meltwater in Antarctica - MAT-06 | ecosystem: Environmental > Aquatic > Freshwater > Ice > Liftoff microbial mat | place... | reverse complement strand
GCGGAATTGGAGTATCAGGACCGCGAAGACACCTCGGTGTACGTGGATTTTGAGGCGGCGGACGGCGAAGCGGTGTTCGACGCCTTCGGGCTGGCGGCTATGGGCGACGACGACGAATCCGACGATGACGAGGACGGCGAGACAGCGGTGGGGGTGGCGGTGGGGGGGACGGGTGAAGCGGAAACGGTCCGGGGCGTGTTGCCCGGCGTTCGGCCCCACGCGCGGCCGACGTTCATGATCTGGACCACGACACCGTGGACGCTTCCGGCCAACCTGGCGATCGCCATCAACGAGCGGTTTGAGTACTCGCTTGTGTACCTGGATGGAAACTACTCGGTGGTTGCCGCGGCGGCGGTTGAGCGGGTCGCGAAACTGGCGAAGGTTGAAAAGGTGGTCGTGGTGGCGACCACGACGGGCGACAAACTCGTGGGCCTTAAGTACCGGCACCCCTTTGTGACCGGTGACGATGGCGTGCTGGGGGTGGCGTTCAAGGAATCCGGGAGTCGGACGCCGCTGACGAGCGTGTTCTCGGTGGTCGCCGCGGACTATGTGACGCTCGAAGACGGCACGGGGCTGGTGCACACGGCCCCTGGCCACGGCACCGAGGATTACCAGACGGGCCTGAAGGTCGGACTGCCGATCTATTGCCCAGTGAAGGCGGATGGAACGTACGACGGGACGGTACCCGCATGGCTGCGCGAACCGGTGAACGGGAAGACTCCGACAATTTGGGAGGCCAACGGGGTGGTTTTGAAGCGGCTGCGCGACAGCGGGCACCTGTTCTTTGATCAGGCGTTCAAGCACAGTTATCCGCACGATTGGCGGAGCAAGACGCCCGTGATCTTCCGGTGCACGGATCAGTGGTTTGTGAGTGTGGAGGAGGATTTCGCCGCCCCCGGCGGGTCGAAGGGGAGTTTGCGTGCTCGAGGCCTCGCCGCGGCCTCAGGGGGCGATGAGCACGGGATCACATTCGTGCCCGCTTGGGGCAAAAACCGGCTCCGCGGCATGCTGGAATCCCGGCCGGACTGGTGCATCTCGCGGCAGCGGGCATGGGGCTTGCCGATCCCCGCGTTCATGTACACGGACGCTTCGGGAACGGAGAAGGGCTTCATGACGGCCGCCAGTGTGAAGGCGGTGATGAACACGATGAAGGAGAAGGGATCCGACACGTGGTTCAGCGCCCCTGTGAACGAATTGCTGGCGGGGTACTCGGCGGAGGCGGATGCGGAATGCCCGCCCGAGGTTCGGGCGATGCTGGCGGATGGTCGCATCGCGGACCTGCGCAAGGGCAAGGACATTCTGGATGTGTGGTTTGAATCGGGCTCATCGTGGAACGCGGTGATGCGGCAGCGCGGGCTTGGATATCCGACGAATTTGTACTTGGAAGGCTCGGATCAGCACCGTGGATGGTTCCAGGTGTCGTTGCTCACAGGGTTGGGTGTCACGGGCCGCCCGCCCTTCAACACCCTGCTGACCCACGGCTTTATTGTCGATCGTGACGGCAAGAAACTGAGCAAGAGCCGGCCGGATGCGAACCGGTATGAGGTCGATAGTTTGTGCGGCGAGTTTGGCGTGGACGTGATGCGGTGGTGGGTGAGTTCGCTGGCCTACGAAGACGACATCAAGGCCGATGTGGAGTTGTTCGGCACGGCGGGCGAGGCCTATCGGAAGGTTCGCAACACCCTGCGCTACATGCTGAGCAACCTGGCGGACTTTGACGGTGCGGCAGCGACGGGCGGGAAGCCGGTTCCGCCGACATCGATCGATGCGTGGGTGTTGGCGGAATGGTCGCGGGTGCAGTCCGAAGTGCTCGCAGCCTACAACGCTTTTGACTTCCGGACGGCCCACCTCGCGATCTTCAACTTCTGCAACGCAACGCTTTCATCGATCTATCTCGCGGCGGTGAAGGACCGGCTGTACTGCGATGCGCCGGCCTCGGAACGTCGGGTTCGGACGCAGCGCACCTTGTGGACCCTCACGGACGGCCTGTGCCGCGTGCTGGCGCCGATCATGTGTCACACGGCGGACGAGGCGTATCGGGCTTTGTGGAAGTCGGGTGCGGACGATGAGCGGTGTGTGCATCTTGAAGTGATCCGAGCGGCGGAGCATGTGGCCGATCCACGTTGGGGCGCTGTGATGGGGGTGCGCGATAAGGCTCTCGCGGCGATGGAAAAGGCGAAGGCGGCGTTGGGCGTCGATAATCCTCTGGATATGGGAGTGCAGGTGGGTGGGCAGGTGGGCGCGGGGTCGTTCGAGGGGTTCGACCCGGTGGACCTTGCTGATTTGTTGGGGGTGTCGGAAGTCACGATTGTGGCCGCGGCGGTGGGCGAACCGGTGGTCGTGGATCTGCGGTCTCGGCCCAAGTGCGACCGGTCGTGGAAGCGTGACGGCACGGTGAAGGAGCGGAGCGACGGCGGGATGCTGAGTGATCGGGATGCGGCGGCGCTGGGGTTGTGATGGCGGTGGGGTGGGGGGGCTGGCCCGCATAAAGTGGAAATCTTTCGGTTCCGGTAGCTCAGTTGGATAGAGCAGCCGCCTTCTAAGCGGCAGGTCGCGCGTTCGAGTCGCGCCCGGAGCGCTTATGCTTTTGCGCGTGTCTTGGTAGCTCAATTGGATAGAGCGTCGGTCTTCGAAACCGAAGGTTGCAGGTTCGAGCCCTGCCCGAGACGTTGGTGGTGGTGGGGGGTGAAGCGGGAACGGCTGCGCGGGGCGGTCAGGCTTGGCCCGGCGCGGGTTCGAGATCGCGGGCGATAAGGTCTGAGTAACTGCAGTCGATGGCCTCGCCCAAGCAGGGTCTGAAGGCCTCGCGGAGTTCGGTGACACATTGCCGGGCGGCTTCGATGCCGCAATCGCGGGTGACGAGGGCTTCAAACTCGAGGAAGTTGCCGAGCGATTCGACCTGATCGAGGTGGATGCGGGCGTTCGAGATGAGCCAGAGTTCGCGTACCTTGCGGACGACGACCCAGATGGGCAGCGGGGCAACGCCGAATCGCTCGAGGGCCCGCTGCTCGGAGTAGATCGTGAAGTTGCTGATCTTGGCGGTGATGCGGTTGGGGCGTTCGTAGAAGACGTATTCCGTGGGTTCGCCGTCGGTTTCGCGTTTCTTGAGGCGACCGTTGGGGATGCGGAAATAGGTGTCGGTTTGACGGAGTTCGCCGATCAGCGACGCTCCTTTGGCCCGGCAGACCGTCCGGGCCAGCGGCAAATCCCGAAGTTCTGACTTGAACTCGACGTTCTGCATGAAGCGAGGGTAGGAAGTGTCAGGTGGCTGAATCGTGCGAGGGCGGGGCGTTCAGGAGCCGGACGATCGCCGCGATATCGGTGGAGGGGGGCCGATCGTGCGTAAGTTTCGGCACGGCGTTTCGGATTCTTTCGTGCCAGCGTTCGACCTTGGCACCACTCTTCAGCGGTCGGTGGGCCTCGATTCCTTCGGCGGCCGTGAGGAGTTCGATGGCAACAACGTTCTCGGCGAGTTCGATCGCTCGTCTGGCTTTGGCAGCGGAGCGCGGGCCGAAGGAGTTGTAATCTTCGATACCGGCGCTTGTCCCCACGTTTGAAACGCTGGCGGGCGTGCAGAGCGTGATGATTTCGTTGCAGCACGCCGCCGCGGTGTACTGCGCGATCATGAGGCCCGATGACAAGCCCGGCTGACCGGCTGCGAGGTAGGGTTTGAGGTGGCTTTCGCTGTCGAAGGCCGAGAGCATCCAGAAGATGCGGCGCTCGGCGATTCCGGCGATGTGGGCGATGGAGATGACCAGCGAATCGAGGGCGATGGCCAAGGGCATGCCGTGGAAGTTGCCGCCCGAGATGATTTCGCCAGACCCGCCTTCACCAAAGACGAGCGGGTTGTCCGTCACCGCTCCGAGTTCGGTCTCGATGACCCCTCGGCACCCGGCGATGCCGTCGAAAGCGGCCCCCAGCACCTGCGCAGCGCAGCGCAGGCAGTAGGGGTCTTGCACGCGCGGGTCGTTCTCGGCGTGGGACCGCACGATCTCGCTGCCGGCGAGCAAGCCACGCAATGCGGCGGCGGTCGCGATCTGTCCGGGCTGTCGGCGGGCGTGGTGGATTCGTTCATCGAGCGAGGCATCGGTGGCGCGGCTGGCGTCGATGCTCATGGCCGCCGCGACCGTCGAGTGGTGCCAGAGACGAAGGGAGTCGGAGACTGCGAGGGCTCCGGACGCCGCCATGAGGTGGGTTCCGTTGATGAGCGCCAGCCCTTCTTTGGCTTCGAGCGTGATGGGCCGGAGGCGTGCGTTCTGGAGGGCTGCGCCGCCGGAAACGCGTGCGCCGCCAAGGGTCGCCTCACCTTCGCCGATCATCACGAGTGCCACATGGGCCAAGGGGGCGAGGTCGCCGGAAGCACCCACCGAGCCGATCGCGGGAACGAGCGGGGTGACACCGGCGTTGAGCATGGCGATGATGAGTTCGGGTACTTCGGGCCGAACGCCCGACAAGCCGCGGCACAGGGACGCGGCGAGCAGGAGCATCATGCCGCGAACAGTCTCGACGTTCAACGGTTGATCGATACCCGCGGCATGGCTGCGGATGAGGTTGCGTTGCAGGGTGAGAAGATCTTGGCGGGCGATTCTCTGGCGAGAGAGCGACCCGAAGCCGGTATTGATTCCGTAGTGGGCCAAACCGTCGCCGAGGGCGGCTTCGACCACGGACCTGGAGCGCATCATGGCCGCTACGGCGTCGGGGGTTATGGTGACGGGTGTGTCGGCGCGGGCGACGGCCACAACCTGTTCGATGGTGAGGGGAGCGGTGGAGAGGGCGACACTGAAAGGCGGTTGTGCGACGGACATGATGAAGTGTCGGCGGGCGATTGTGCCGCGGCAAGGGGTTGGGGAATGCGCGCCGCGAGAATGGTGAATATGCGGCCGCGGGAGCGAGGGATTCTGCGGTAGACTTGCGGCATGGCGAACGAACTGATTCTTATGACGGGGAAGAATGCCGCTTCGGTTGATCCGACAACCGGGGATATCTTGTGGAAGGCGCGGCTTCCATTTTCGACAAATGCGGCATCAGTGGTGGTTTCGGGAATTCAGGTGTTTATTGGCGGGAGCGGGAAGGTGTGCTCCTTGGATGTGCGGACCGGTGCGTTGCTGTGGGAGAACTCTTTGCCGGGGTTCGGGTACGACTTCACGGCCCTTGCGATGGAAGGGCAGCCGAGCGGATCGGGAGCGGCGCAAGTAGCGGCAATGGCAGCGAAGGCCGATGGGGCATCCGGGGCTGCGGCGGGCTGAATTCGCGGGTCCTCCAATGATACGTGCAACGTCCGATAAGATAGGTTATGTAAAACAGGTTACCAAGAGGAGGTTCAGAACGAATGTTCAGCCGCGGAATGATGATCGTGTGGATGTCCATCGCGATGGCGGTGGCTGCCGCGGGCGTGAACGGTCAGAGCATGGCGATGAGTGTGTATTCGCCGCGAGATGCGTTCAGTCCGGAGTTCAGTCGGACGGAAATCCTGATATTGGCGCGGCTACTGAACTTGGGAGAGCCGGAGCGGGAGGCTCTGAACGCGCTGCATGAGGGGTATGTCGGCGCGTTGACGGCGCGGAGCGACGCAATCGGCGACGATTTGCAGGATCGGATTGAGCGGTCGCAGGCGCTCGGGGATCCGGACATTGCGCAGCCGAGTGATGAAGAGACCAAGAAATGGGAAGCGGAGGCCGGGCGGCTGAAGCAGACGTTTCTGGATGATCTCAAAAGCATGATGACGAAGGAGCAGACGGATCGGTGGCCGCTTGCGGAACGGGAGATGCGTCGTTTCAAGCGGATCGGTGCGGGCCGGATGTATGGCGAGGCGGTTGACCTGGTGCGGGTGGTCGAGGAATCGTTTCTGGAGACATGGACAAAGCCCGAGGCGGCGGAGATCTTGAGCAATTACGCCGCGCAGATGGATGGGGCTCTCAAACGGCGGGATGCGACCAGCACGCCGGAGATTCGGGAGGAGTTCGAGAAACTCGCCATCCACGACAAGCAGGCCGCGGAGAGTCTGTATCGGAGTTCGGTCTCGGCGCGGACAGCCGTGAGGGATTTGAACACTCGGGTGACGGAGCAACTTGTGGGGGTGATGGGTGAAGCAGAGGGGATGAAACTGCGCCGGATGGTGTTCGACAAGTCGTTCCCGAATTTGGTGCGTGAGTCGCGGAGCGAGAAATTCATCCGGGCGGTGGCGCTGCTCGAAACACTTTCGACCGAGCAGGCCGCCGACGTGAAGCAGATCGTGGAGCAGTATGACCAGCGTCGCTGGGTGCTGCTCAACGAGATGGCGACGGTGCAGCGTGAGCGTCAGACCAATCGGCTGCCGGCCCAACTGGACCCCAAGAACAGCAAGGCAACCGTGGCGACAACGACCGATGGACAGCAGATTCAGTTCTGGTCGTCGGCCAACATGAAAGCGGCACCGGACGACCCGATGACACGGCTGAATGAGCGGCGGTTCGAGTTGGATAGGGATACGCGCAAGCGTCTGGAACCGATATTGAATGAGTCGCAGCGAACGTCGGTTCGGCAGCCGATGTCGGAGCATTTGTACTTCTTCTTTGATGAGGGCGAACTGGGGTTGTAGCGTGAGTGTGCGGTGCCCATCATTTCCGGGGTGAACACAAGACCCTTCCCAGATAGACGGTCTGCGGGTGCGGATCGTCGTTGTATCTCGGAATCGGCGTGAAGCCGAGCGACTGATACAAACCCATGGCTGCATCAAAGGCGGGCTCGCTGTCCAATTTCATGAACTGGTATCCGGATAGCGAGGCTTCATCGAGCAGGCGGTCGCAAAGGCGACGGCCGAGTTTGAGGCCACGGGCTTCGGGCTGGACATACAGCCGCTTCATTTCGCACACGGGCTCCGGGTCGCCGGGCATTGCTTCGAGTGGTCGGAATGCAACACAGCCACGTGGCACATCATCGACCCAGCCGATCAACAAGCGACCATCCGGTTTTGAATACTTGCCCGGCAGCGCGACCAGTTCGGCGTCGAACCCCTGAAAACCGAGAGAAAATGGCAGGGACGCCGCGTACTCCCGAAAAAGCCGGGCCGCGGCGGCAACCAATTGGGGCGTATCGGCCTCGCTAATGACCAGTCGCGGCATGCAGCGACGATAGCCGGGACGTCGGCGGGAACGCAAGGACACCGATACCGTACAAACGGTGATCCATGAACCCGCCAGTTCCTGTCGGTTGCCAGATAGGTATGCGCCCAACGCTCAGCCGTTGAGCGAGGCCAGGCACTTGGCGACGACTTCATCCATCGGCACCACTTCGGCCTTGCCCATGGCGTCCTTTCGGAGTTTGAACTCGACGCCACCGGCATCGAGGGCCTTGTCGCCGAGCGTGATACGGATCGGGATGCCGACAAGGTCCGCGTCTTTGAACTTGACGCCCGGCCGTTCGTCACGGTCGTCGAGCAGGACGTCGAATCCTTCGCCCACCAACATGCAACCCAACTTGCCCGCGGCTTCCTTCTGGCGGGCATCGTCGGGCTTCATCATCGTGATAAGGACGTGATAAGGAGCGATGGCGGCGGGCCACACGATGCCGTTTTCGTCGTGGTTCTGTTCGACGGTGGCCGCCATCGTGCGTGAAACACCGATGCCGTAGCACCCCATGATCACGGAGCGTTTGCCCAGCGTTTCGTCCTGAATCTGCAAGCCCATGGCGTCGGAATACTTGGTTCCCAATTTGAAGATGTGCCCGACTTCGATGCCGCGGGCGGTTTCGAGGACCGCGCCGGGGGCCTTGGGCGAGGGGTCGCCCGCCACGGCGTTGCGCAGGTCCCCCACCATCACTTTTGCAGTGTCCTTGAGGACTGCCCCAATGTCACGCGTCCAGTTAAAGTGCTTGACGTGATGGTCGGCCTTGTCGGAGCCGGTGGCCCAGAAACCGCCTTGGGCCACTTCGCTGTCGATGAGCAGCAAGGTGTCGGCGGTGTTGACGGCTCGGGGTGAGACATATCCGATGGCGAAACCGGCAGCCTTTGCCTCTTTCTCGGGGGCCAGGGTCACCGCGCACCCGCCCAACTTCTTCACTTTGCCTTCGTTGACGTCGCGGTCGCCTCGGACAACGGCGAGAACCCATTTTGGCAACACGGCGGCGGTGTTCCCCGCCACAGCGCCCGTCACGGCAAAGACCAGCGTCTTGAGCATCCGATCGGGCTTCACCTTCATCACCTTGCCCACTTCGTCGATTCCCGGCAGGTTGGGCGTGTGGACTTCGGTGAGTTCGCCGGTCGGAGCGGCATCGAGCGTCCAGGGCCCGCGGTCACCGATCTCACACTTTTCGACGTTCGCGGCATAGCCGCTGACGGGGCACTTCAGGATCGTGTCTTCGCCGCTGGCGCAGTTCACCATGAACTCGTGCGATGCGCTGCCGCCGATGGGCCCGCTCTCGGCTTCGACGGGCGTGAAGTCGAGCCCGCAGCGTGTGAAGGTGTTGCTGTAGGCCTTGTACATCGCATCGTACGAATCATTGAGCCCGCCCGCACCTTCCACGTTCATGTGGAACGAGTAGGCGTCCTTCATGATGAACTCGCGGCACCGCAGCAGGCCGGCCCGGGGCCGGGCCTCGTCGCGGAACTTGGTCTGGATCTGGTAGAGCGTGAGGGGCAATTGCTTGTAACTGCTGACGGCCCCTTTCATAAGGTCGGTGATGACTTCTTCGTGCGTGGGTGCGAGGGCGTTCATGCGGCCCTTGCGATCTTTCACGCGGAAGAGGTTGTCGCCGTAATCTTCATCGCGCTTGGTGCCCTCGAACAACTCGAAGGGTTCCAGGGCGGGCATCAACAGTTCGCTGCCGCCCGCCGCGTTCATCTCTTCACGGATGATGGTCGAGATCCTGGAGAGCACACGCCAAGCCAAGGGCAAATAGTCGTAGATCCCCGCCCCGACCTGGCGGATGAAGCCGGCCCGGTGCAGCAGCACGTGGCTGGGTGTTTCCGCATCGTTCGGGGCCTCGCGGGTCGTGGGAATGAGCGTGAGAGACCAGCGGGTGAACTCACCGGTGCGGCGATTGGAAACAACGGGACGGGTGTCGGATGCCATGGGCGGATGGTAAATGGCAAACGGCAAATGGCAAATGGAACCGAGCGTTACTTATGGGCCATGCTGGCCGGGCCTTACTGGCGGGCGTCAACTGCGGTCTGGCCTGAATCCCATCTCCATCAGCCGCGGCATCCAGCGTGCTCGGGCCAGATTCGCCCCGGCGTCGTCGGCGTCACCCCCCCACCACCAGCACGATTCAAGCGGTACGGCCATGTCCAAGGCAAGGTCAGCCATTTGGGTGTCGGAAAGGTCTGCGTAGGGCGTTTCAATGTGAATTCCTGGGCAACCGTGATGAATGGCGTCTATCGCCACCAACCGCCCGCACAGCATGGCGCGGTCCATGATCGCGGCGGCACGGTCGATATCGACCCCCTCGCCAACCCCGGCGGTCGCCGGCCAGACCACGCGTGAGAAGCCCGCGGCTGCCGCGGCGGAGGCCACGTTAAGAAGGCCGATGGTTTCGATTGTCCCGGGAGATCGAACGGTCCCCCGATCGGTTATTCCGGCTTCAGGAAAACCTGCTTCAAGCAAAACAAGACCGTGCACCTCGGCGATGCGCCGCACCGCGGAATGCACCGCGCGGGCGGGTTCACCGAGCCACGGCATCTCCATGATCGCAAGTTTCGCTCCGGCCTTGGAGAGCGGCCCCGCAGCGGTCGCCTCGGGCCGGGCGCGGAGGTGGATTTCTCGCTCCTCACGAAGAGCCGCGAGGGCCACCGCCGAGGGCACGTCCGCATCCATCAGCACGACTGTGTCGACTGCTCTTTCACCGATCATGGCGGGTTCTCCTCGCTCACCGGTCCGCGGATGGGCGGCCCGTCGGCGGGCAACGAACCGGGCCGGGTGGTCAGGCGCGAACCGAGTCTGGAATAAATCGCGGGAACGAGAATCATGATGAGACCCAACCCTAGAAAACTGATGACCCGGGGGAGCGCTGCAACATCAGCAAGGTCGATCAGGACGGTCTTCAAACCGGCCAGCCCCAGAAGAATAAGCCCGGACCACCGGATGAATCCGACGTTCCGCCAGAAGCCATAGACCAAAAGGGCGATGGAACACACGCCCCACCAGATGGAGAGGCCCGCCGCGTGCATCGTGGGGTCGTCCGACAAAGCCCGTGCGATGCGCCCCGCTTCGATGCTTGTGCATGTGAACGCAAGGATCAACGCGGCGATGGCGAAGACATTCCGGACGCCTTCGGACCAGGGATGTTCGCGCGGCATCAGCCAGCCCGCCGCCGCGGCACACGCGGAAACCAGCAGTCCAATGAAGAACCCGGTGCTCATGGCGCCCGGGTCACTCCAAGGGAGCCCGGTTTCGACGTAGACCAGCAACCAGCAGATGGAAGCCGCGGCGACGAGGAGCATGGTGACCGGTGCGGTCTGCAATCGCATCGGTGGGCGGGTGAACGTGGCGGCTGCGACCACGAGGAACGCAAGCCATATCGCGGCCGATCGGAGGAGTGTGTCGGTGTGGGCCACCGACAGTGCGATGAGGAGTAACGCAACATTGGCGAAGACGTGACGCGGAGACCGCTTGAATTTGTCGGTGCCGGATAGCGGCGGTCCTGACCACATCCAAGCCGCGAACAGCCAGACGGTGGCGGCAGCGCCCATCCACCCACTCCACGCGGTGAGCGCCAACCCGAGCACCATCTGGGGATCCTGGTGCATCGGGCCCTCCCAAGCATCCAACAAGAGCAGCCGAAGCGTGGCGATACTCAGCCCGATAAGGCCGTAGGCTGCGATGGGGCGGGATTCGATGCGGTGTCCCGTCCAAGATGCCGCCAAGGCAAGCCCGAGCCACACGGCGAGTTCGGTCTGGCCGGAGAAGGCCGACGCCACCGTGATGAGGACGAGCGCTGCGCCCTGTGCGGCGAGCAACAACGCAAACCGAGCCACCGGCAAAAGTGCGATCGCGGGGGTGCCCGTGAGTGCCGGTCGCAGCGTGAACGCCATGACACCGGCGGCGACCGCCCACAGCGCCGGGGCCGGCCACTGAACATGGCCCATTCCTTGCAGCAGGTCGGCAGCGATCGCCACCCCCCAAGCCGTGCTTCCGAGGCTGATGGGCAAACTCCGCCACGGCGCCAGGACGGCGAACGCATCGTCGGCCACCGGCCCATCTCCGGCGGCGTTTGGGCGCTTCGCGTTCCACCACAACTCGGCGTGCAACATGGCCCAGGCCATGGCCACGAAGGCGATAGCCGTCCACGCCTGCGAACCCTCCTGCGCCATGGCCCACAACCCGCCAACCAAAAAGGTGCCAATGGAAGCGGTGATGCGGAGTGCCGCGAAACCGCCCCCCTTGCGGACCGCGAGCGACAACCCGACGGCGAGCAGCATGAGCAGATATAGCGGCATCACGAAGTCGCGGGGCGGTGTGTCCCGGAACAGGAACGGCGTGATGTAGCCGCCGACCAGCGAGATGGTTCCGACGGCGGCGAGCCCCGAGCGGGCCGAGAGCACGACGCCCGCCACCGCAACCGCAGCGAGCAGAATGAACGCCGTCGGCGCGTTCAGGAGATCGAACACGCGATAGGCCACGAACGTGGACACGTAGATTGCGCCGATCCCCGCGGCGGTCGCCCCTGCGCCCGCCCACGCGCTCAGCCGTTTGTGCAGCCACTCACCGGCGACGATCAACACCACCCCAAAGGCCGCCCCCATCAGGCAGCGCACGAGCGGCGAAACTCTCAGCAGGCCCGCGTCATAGGCCCATTTGAAGGCAAGCCCGACTCCGGCGATCAGCACCAACGCGCCCGCGACGGCATACCACCTTCCACCAACGGCCCGCTCAAGGTCGGCATGGTCTTCGATGGATCTTGCGACGGTCGCACCCACGAGCCGGGGAGGAAGGGTTGGAAGAATCGGGGAGGGCGGCTTCCAGCGAAGCGGAACGCTCGCCGGTTCAGACTGGAAACTAGGTTCAAAAGCCGGGCCCGGCCCAAGAAGCGGAATGGGCGGGGGCTGTGTCGGTGGCGCTCCAAGGGGTGTCGGTGCCGCGATCGCCGGTTGTGCGGCCTGCGGCAACTGGTCAGCCGCCGGCGGCGAATCGAAGGCCCGCGCCGCCTCCGTTTGTTCCGACAGCGGGAACGGATCTACCTTCGTGACAGGCAAGCCATCCAAGCCCAAACGCCGCTCGATGCGCGCGATCCGCGCGAACAACTCAGCCATTTGCTCCGGCGTGAGCGGATCCAACGGTGCCATGGGGTTCTGGTTGCTCATTGATGGGGGCCCCGAAAAGGCGTCGGCGTGCCTGACCATCACTGTACCGAAAACCCGGACTGTCGTTGCAGCCCGAGCCTCGGATTGTTACCCACGAGGGATCAGTAATTGGGCGTGGGCGGACGGAACTGATCCATCTGGAGCGATCGGAAGTACGCGATGGTTTTCTGTAGGCCCTCACGCAACTGAATCTTGGGCTCCCACCCCAGTTTCGCCTTGGCGAGCGAAATATCGGGCTGGCGCTGCGACGGATCGTCCTCAGGCATCGGCTTGTAGACGATGCGGCTCTTGCTCCCCGACAATTCGATCACCATCTCCGCCAGTTGCTTCATGGTGAACTCGTAAGGATTGCCGATGTTGACCGGTCCCACAAATTCGTCCGGGCCGTTCATCATCCGGATGATCACATCCACGAGGTCATCCACATAGCAGAACGAGCGGCTCTGCTTCCCCTCGCCGAACATCGTGATGTCCTGGTTCGTGATCGCCTGCCGGATGAAGTTGCTCACCACCCGCCCGTCAAAGGGGTGCATCCGCGGGCCATAGGTGTTGAAGATCCGCACCAGCCGGATATTCACTTTGTTGCTGCGGTAATAATCAAAGAACAGCGTCTCCGCGGCCCGCTTGCCCTCGTCATAGCACGCGCGGGGGCCGATCGGGTTCACATTCCCGCGATAACTCTCCGGCTGCGGATGCACCGACGGATCGCCGTAGACCTCGCTCGTCGAGAACTGGAGCACCTTGGCCCGGCACCGCTTCGCCATCCCCAGCACGTTGATCGCCCCCATCACGCTCGTCTTCATCGTCTTGATGGGGTTGTACTGGTAGTGCCCGGGCGCAGCCGGGCACGCCGCGTTATAAATCTCATCGACCTCCAGCCACATCGGGTGCGTCACGTCGTGACGGATCAACTCGAAGTTCGCCTTGCCCAAGAGATGGGCCACGTTGGTCTTTTGGCTTGTGAAAAAGTTGTCGAGGCAGATCACGTCGTGGCCCTCGTTCACCAGGCGGTCGCAGATATGCGAACCCAGGAACCCCGCCCCGCCCGTCACCAGAATTCGCCGGATCTTCATGGTCTCAATCGTCCTTCGCAAGAGTGCTTTACCACGCGACAATCATTCACTCGGACCATCGTACGTCGTCCTATCGGCAACTTTCGTCCCCGCGTTGGCTTTCCTTTTCGGGCAATTCGGGATCACCCTGCCGGTTCTGGCCCCTCACCCACCGCCCGGCAATTGGAGCGCAAGTTGTGCGGTTTCGGCGTGCCAACGACCGTCGCGGAGACCCCCGGAAAATGGGCCGTCCGTCGGAGTTCGTTCAAGTCGGGCCGGTGCCCGCTGCCCATGGCTTTCTTCACGAGCACGCCGACGCCCGCCAACGAGGCCGCCCGGATCACCGTTTCATCGGCCCGCTCCATGTCATTGAGAGTCACCATCACCACATCGCAGAGCCCCGATGCATGCAGCGAAACCGCCCGCAGGCCGCCTTCGACCGTCTTGCTCGAAACCCCGACCGCCCGGACATGCCCCTTGGTCTTCCAAGCCGCCAAGGCGTCTAACGCTTCGTGCAAGCCCGGCCCAAGTTCAACGATGCCATCGGAGTGAAGCAGCACAACATCGATGGCCTCCACCCGAAGCCGCCTCAGACTCGCCGACACACCCGCATCGATGCCGCGGCGTGAGAAATCAAACCCCGAAGCGACGCCATCAAACGATTCCCCCGCCTTGGTCACCAAGACCCATTCATCGCGGCACCCCGCGATCGCCCGGCCCACACGAACCTCGGACTCTCCATAAGCCGGTGCGGTATCAATCAGGTTGACGCCTTCTTCACGCGCCACCGCGAGCAGAACATCGATCTCCGCATCACTCGGGAGCAAGAAGGCCTCGGGATACTTGACGCCGGTGTTCCGGCCGAACTTCACGGTCCCCAGCCCCAGCGGGCTCACCAGAATCCCGGTTGCTCCGAGACATCGGCGCCCTAGCACGCGCCACCCCGGTCCCACTGGGCAAAGGCCACAGGAACATGGGTGTTGGCAACTGTCGGCACGCCATCGACGCCGCCCAAATCGAGGCCAAGCGTCTCGCTCACGTGGGCCACCGCCAACGTCGCTGCGAACGGAGCCATCGCCAGTTTCGTCGGCCAGATGGCCGAAAGCCCGGGGTGCCGCTTGATGACCGGACCGTCAGGGCGCTTCAGGCCGCCCGCGTGCGTCTGCACCAGACCTTCCGCCCGATCAATCCGGATGGTGCCCCACTGCAAGCCCGAAAGGTCGAGCCAGGGAAGCGTTGCCGCGAGTTCCGCTTTGCCCGCCTCAATCTGGTCCGCTGTGCTCCGCTCGACACCCTTCTCCGCCACATCACCGCCGATATACCACACCGGCCCCTCACGCCCTTGGCCCGTGGTGACGGTCAGCCGCGGCTTGTCCGACAACTGCAGGCAGTGCGCGAACAGAGAGGCCGGCACCCCCGAGGCGTAAAGCATGTGCAAGGGCCGCCGCTGGCATGTTTGAAGCGGATCAACCCCTCCGGCCTTCAGCAACGCTTCATTGCCTGCGCCCGCCGCGAACACCGCGTGCTCGGCACGAATAATCCGCTCGCCGACCCGCACCTCAACATCGCCGGCCTTCACCGTCACGAGGGGCTCGTCAGCGGCTACAACAATCTCGCCGCCCGGCATATCGCGCAGCGTTTGCACGAGCGATACGGGATCAATCACTTTCTCGTTGACCTGCCACACCCCGACGGAAGGTGGTGCCTCCGCGAAGATCGGTGGATACGCGGGCCGCTCAAGCCGCTTCGCTCCGGCTTTCATGACGGCCGCCGCCGCGACGCCGACAGCCCGATCCAGCATGTTGCCGGCGGTCCAGAAGTGGGTGTTGGGCGACAGCACCCGCACACTCCGAAGGTCGATGGGAAGCCCGCTGGAAAGGCAGCCGGACCAGAACTCTTGCGCAACCTCAAGTTGGCGGGAAATCTCGTGTGAGGCACCGTCGGCGGCATACTTCAGGCCCGCGTGAAGAATGCCCTGTGACCCCACGGTCTGGCCATCGCCCAAGGGACCCTTGCTCAGAAGGAGTGTCGAACACCCGAGAGAATGCAGGTAATTGCGGACGAGAAGCCCGCAGACACCGCCGCCGAAGATCACCACGCGGAGCACATCGCGCGAGCGGCTCACCGATCATCCTTCCGGGGCAATCGGATGCGCTGGCCCACAGCCAGATCATCCGGCGATGAAAGTGTGTCTCGATTGGCTTCAAAGATCGCCTCGGCCATCGTGATGGTGCCGAAATGCTGCTGCGAGATCGACGACAACGTGTCGCCGGATTGCACCACCACGAATGCTTCGCCGGACGCATCGGGAACCACCTCGATCCCTTGAATGTTCGAAGGATCCTTCGGCACCTTCAGCACACGCCCGGGCTTCAGGCGCCGGGGATCCACGAACGGGTTTGCACGCGCCACCACCGAGCCGCGGCCCCGCTTCCCGTAATACTTCGCGGCGATGGTGTCGAAGGTCTCCCCCGGGGCAACCACATGATCAAAGAACTCCGGCGCGATCACGCCGCCCCTGGCATCCGGACCCTTCTCAGTCGAAGGCTTCTCACTCGGACCTTTAGACCGCCCGCCCGCCGAATCGGGCGCAGGTGCGTTGGTGGTGCCGGGCTTGATGCGCGGAACTTCCTTGGCAGTTCTGTTGGAACCCCCAACCGGGCCCGGCTCTCCGGAAGCGACGGTGGGCTTCGTGCCCGCTCCGTCCACCGGGGCAATCAAGCCGCCCGACTGTTCGGCAAAGGTCACCCGGGGCGAGGCCGGTGCGAGCCAATAGACCATCATCCACACCGCCACCAGCACGAGCAGTCCGAGCGCCAATTTCCCGGTATTCTCGTTCATGAGACTTTTCCGCTGATCGACGGCATCGACTGGCCGCGCTCAGGCCGCTACGGGTGTTGCATCAGCATCTTCGGCGTCCAACTCCGCCTCGCGGCTCCAGACCAACGGGGCTCCGAGCGCGACCGATGAGGCTGTACCGATGACGACTCCGAGACCAAGAGTGAACGCGAACGCCCGCACGGCCTCTCCGCCCACGAGGTAAAGGATAAGGGTCGAGAGGATGGTGGTGGTGCCGGTCATCAGTGTTCGGCTGAAGGTCTGGTTGATGGAGGTGTTGATGATGTCGGCGGTCACGACCTTCAACTTGCCGCGGTTCTCGCGGATGCGGTCCAGCACCACGATCTTGTCATTAATCGAGTAACCAAGAATGGTGAGGATCGAGGCGACGGTGGTGAGGTCGATCTTGAAGGGCAACAGCCCGAGGCTTCTGGCGAATCCGGGTGCACCGTCGTAGAGGGTTTCTGCGAGGGCGATGAGGCCCAAGACGATGTAGCAGTCGATGAGCGTCGGGACGATGGCCGCGATGGAGAACCGGATGGAGTTGAAGCGAACCCAGACGTAGATAGTGATGAGGAGCGTGCTGAACAGAATCGAGGCGATGGCCTGCCCGGTGAACGAGCGTGAGATCTCCCCGCTGAAAGACTGGACGTTGAGGAAGGTTGTCTGCTTGGTAAGGGAATCGACGGCGATGGCCCACTCGCGGTCACGCACCACAGCGTTCCACGCTTCGTTTCCAAAGAAACTGACCTCCGGGTCGCGCACGAGCACCACCGCAGTCGTCGCGGCATCCTCGGTCCCCTCGATCACCAGCACGTCCGACGTCCGACCGACGGTATCGCTGAAGGGAGTCGTTCCCCGCACCGATTGAAGACGATCCCTGATCTGCGCTGCGGAAACCG
>Ga0105049_10004127_pt1 | contig 17072 bp, 16 predicted proteins | sample MAT06_FD_78087 | JGI IMG/M metagenome (GOLD analysis project Ga0105049, IMG submission 78087) | Freshwater microbial communities from Lake Fryxell liftoff mats and glacier meltwater in Antarctica - MAT-06 | ecosystem: Environmental > Aquatic > Freshwater > Ice > Liftoff microbial mat | place... | reverse complement strand
GAGATTTAGCCCGAACGTCGATTCTTGAGCTAAAAACCCATTCGGCCCCGCGCCGCCTCGCGCTGGCGCTTGCAGCGATCTGTCACGTCCGGTAGGCTCCCCCCGCGCCAGCCAGTCGAGGCTGGCCCAGGCGTGTGTTCGCGGAAACAAAGGCTGATGTGGATGTTCCACGAGTTCATAACCCGTTCAAACCTCCGCGCGGCTGGTCTGGCCGTGCTCGTCGGCTCGCTGGCCCTGGCGCCCTCGGCCTTGGCGCAGGCCGCGCACTCGATCAAGCGCAACTCGGCCGAAATCCTGTCCGGCAAGATTCTTTCTCAAACCGACACCGTCGTGAAGTTTGAGCACCCAGTTCTGAGCGTGCTAAACCTGCCGCGCAATCAGATCGCCGTCCTTCAGAACCTCTTCATGCTCAACGTCAGAACCAATCTCTTCGCCAGCGCCGACTTCCTGCCCAGCCTCCGCGACTTTTCCCAGTACTGCTTCGTCGCCAAGGGTGGCCTGAAGTTCGTCATCGATCCCAAATCGGGGACGAACCTCAAGCTCGGCGCGGAAGACCGTGACAACTCCGAGCCCGGCACCGGCCGCAAGAAGAACGATGTCGAGTACTTCCTGACCGTCGGCTGGGACTTCTAATCTCGATCTTTCGGCGGTCCGTCCAATCAGTTGGTCACACCATCCGGCCCGACCACTCGGCGCCGATCAACCCTCTTCAAGGATTCATCTCATGGGCATGGTCAAAGAGTTCCGCGAGTTCGCTCTCAAAGGCAACGTCCTCGATCTCGCTGTCGGTGTCATCATCGGCGGTGCGTTCGGCGGGATCGTCAACTCCATGATCGCCGACGTGATCATGCCCGTCGTGGGTATGGCCGGGAACATCGATTTCTCCAACGCGTTTATCGCGCTTTCGGAGAAAGTCAACGTGGCCGAGGCGGAGGCGAAGGCCAAGGGCGTTGCGTTTGGAATCGCCGAGGCACGCAAGGCCGGCCCGGTGCTGGCCTACGGCAACTTCACCACCGTGACCATCAACTTCCTCATCCTCGCCTTCTGCATCTTCATAGTGGTCAAGCTGTTCAACTCGGCTCGCAAGCGGTTTGAGGCGCAACAGACCCCGCCCCCGCCAATCCCGGCCGGGCCCACGCCCACCGAGAAGCTGCTGGGCGAGATCCGCGACCTCATGGCTCGCAAGGCCTGATCGCGGCTGGTCTGAAGAACGTTTCATGGTGTCAATAACGCCACTCGCGCCCGCGACGCGGGTGGCTTTACGCGCTGTCGCCCGCACACCACGCGCCGCCGCCCCCTGTGGCCCAAACGCTACAGACGTTACCTCCATCACAGGCCGCAGGGCCGTCACAGCCGCACCGCGGCATGTCTTATCGGTCCCGGGTGATCGGCACACGGCGTGCATCGGGTGGGGTCGATGGGCAACGGCATCGATCCAATCTGCCACGATCCCCGTGCTTGGCGCGCGACGTTGGTGTCCGCGCGAGTGACGCCGCTCGACCCAGCACTCGACACTCTGCCTTTCGATCTGGCACTGCAGCGTGAGAATCGGCGGGCGCAGGTGGTGCGGGCGGACGCGGCCTTGCCGATGGCGGCTGCGCTGCACTTGGTGGCGGCTTCTCCTCAGTCCGCAGACGGCGGGCCCGCATCGGCCTCCGATGCGTCAGCCGTGCCGCGGTCGGCTCAGTTGCTGCGTCTGGCATATGTGACCCAATCCCCACGGCCGGGGACGCGGCTGGATCTCCTGTCATAGCTCGGCGGGCGAGTTCGACGTGCCATCTACGATCGCCTATGCCCGACGCATCCCGACGAACGGTTCTGGTTGAGCGTCATCTCCTTCAGATGGCCGAGGGCATGTGCGCGGAGATGATCATGACGCCGTCGGAGCGTCTGGCGACGGCCGAGCCGGAGGAGCCGTTCGCGGCAGCCGCGGCCCGGTTGGCGGGGTTTGACCAGGCTCCGGTGCTCGACGGCGCGCGGCCCATCGGCATCCTGCGGCTCGCCGCGGGCGAGCTGGCGGGCCGGACGGTGCGTGAATCGATGAACGCCGTCACCGAAGCCGACAGCCTGCGGACCGACACGCCCATCGCCGACAGCATCGAGCGTCTAGCTCGCCACGACTGCCTGTTGGTCTTTAACACCCATGCGGCGCCGCAACTGGCGGGGCTGTTGCACTTTGCCGATCTCAACAAGCACGCGGTGCGGACGTACTGCTATCTATGGCTGGCGGCGTTGGAGCTGGCGTTGGCCCAGCTTGTGCGTGAGCATTGCCGGTCGGTCGAGGATTGGATCGCGCACCTCGATGAGCGCAGCCAGGTACAGGTCTTGGGGCGCTACGAGTTTCAGCGTCGCCAATCGGTGCACGTCGACCATCTCGAAGGGGTGGAGCTGACGGACCTGCTGCGGATCGTCGAACGGTGCGAGCCGCTGCGGTCGGTTCTTGGCTTCAGCTCTCCGACGGCGTTCCAGAAAGTGGCGGCTCCCCTCGCCTCGCTTCGGCACGACGCCATGCACCCGGTGCGATCGATGATCCGCGGCCACAACGATGTGCCCCGGTTGGCCCGGCGGCTCGCGGACCTCCGCGCACTCGTGGCCACGGCGCACGGCGGGCGTTTGAGAGATCGACTGACAGGCGCCGCGAACTGACTTCGGGCAACCGGTTGAGATTGGTGGTGAGATGATCGTGTGGATCGGTCGCACTCTTTCAGAGTGCGGGATTTGCGTCGAGCACCATCCGGGGGTTTCGTCGCAGAGCCGACCCAACCCCGGCTATTACATTCCAGCCCTTTCGGCCTGAAGGCGTGTCGCTGAGTGGAGTGTCGTACCGGCTCCAGCGGCTTCTTGTCGAGAGGCACCAGCAAGGCGACGAATCGCCTAAACCAGCGTCCCACACCCGGCGTTCATCTAGGCGGTTCTGTGCCGATCTGCGGCCTCTCGGCTTTCGTTCTGACCCGGTTAGATCCGTGTCATGCGTGTCCCCCTCATCCCCGCCTCGCCTTCGGCGGCCGGTCTACGTTCTGGCATGAGCGCTCGCTATCGCTGGACCCTGCTCCGTGCCGCGGCCTTCAAGCTCGACGGCGGCTCCATGTTCGGTTTGATCCCGCGCGTTGTCTGGTCGCGCACGTGTCCCGCCGACGAGCGCGGGCGAATCACCGTGCAGCACAACTGTCTGCTGCTGGAGCGCGTGGACGCGCCGGGTGCCAGCGCTCCGGGCCCGCGGCGGGTGCTGCTTGAAGTGGGGACCGGCGACAAACTCGACGCCAAGAACCGCGAGATCTTTGACCTGGAGAACCGTTCGATCATCGACGCATTGCGCGAAGTGGCCTGCCCGCCGGAAGAGATTGGGGCGGTGGTGGTCTCGCACCTGCACTTCGACCATGCGGGCGGGCTGACGCGGGCGCTCCGTCCGGGTGAAGCGGCTGATTGGACGGGCCCGGCGTCGTCGTTCAGCGGCTCCCGTGGTGAACTGCCGGTGAAGCGGACCTTTCCGAACGCGGCGGTCTTCACGCAACGCCGCGAGTGGGAGGACGCGCTGGCCAATCGCTCAGTGATGACGCGGACGTACTTCGCGGATCACCTGGAGCCGATCCGCGATCAGGTGCGACTCGTGAACTCGCTGCCGCCGTTTGGGCCGGGGAGCCGACCGGGGCGCGACGAGCGGCCCACGATCCCGCAGGAGGCGCGGGAGACGGAGGTTTTGCCGGGGATCTTTGTGTTTCAGGTGCCGGGGCACACGTGGGGTCAGCAAGCGACGCGGTTCGTGGATGAGGGCGGCCGATCGATGGTGTTCACGCCCGACGTGATGCCGACGGCGTGGCATGTTGGGCAGGCGTACTCATTGGCGTACGACGTGGAGCCGTTCACGAGCACGGTGACGCGAGGATGGTTTTTGGCCGAGGCGGCCGAGCGGGGCTGGACGTTGTGCCTGGACCATGAGCCGGGAAACCCCATTCGGACGGTGCGGCCGAATGGAAAGGGGTGGTTTGATCTGGCGGAGGCCTGAGTGGCCGGGCGCTATCATCCGGCCCCGAGGATCCGAGCTTGTCGAACCCTGTCGCCACTACGAGTTTGCAGGATGAGTTTCCCGCCGATGCGGGGGTGTCGCCTCGCGCGCTGGGGAGTGGAGCGGGAAGCGGAGGGAACGGCGGGCCCAAGCGGCCGCGGACGTTTGTTGACAAGGTGGAGGCGTTTATCAGCCGGCTGACGAGCCGGAGCACGATTGCGCACCGTGTGGCGTCATTACTTTGGCTGCCGTACGCGTTCCGTTCGGGCATCCGTATCAAGCAGACGGACGACAGCACGTTTTCGGCGGTGCTGCCGTTTAGAAAGTTCAATCGCAACTGGTACAACGCGATGGCCGGAGCGTCGCTGCTAGCCAACAGCGAGATCGCCGGAGGGATGTACCTGTACGGTCACTGCGGCGGGGACTACACCGTGGTGTGCAAGCAGCTCACGTATAAGTTTTTGAGGCCTTGCTTCGGGCCGGCGATTTATCGCGTGGTGCCGAAGGACGATCTGAAGGCGCTGCTCGACGGCGGGGGCGAGTTCAACTTCGACATGGAACTGGACATCGTTCAGCAGATCCCGACGCGGGGGCTGGGGCGCGAGGTCCGCGTGGGGAAGTGCCTGTGCACGTTCCACGTCACACCCAAGAGCCTGCACGAGGCGCGAAGGGTGCGGCGTGAGGCGGCCAAAGCGGGTACGGATCAGGTGGAATAGGCGAGAGCTGCGCGGAGGGGTTACTTGCCGCCGAGCTGGGCGACGATTTCCTGGCCCACCTCGTCGCCGCGGTTTTCGGCCCAGGTGGCGGCGTCCCACCCGCGGCGGTCCTTGAACTTGATGTCGGCCTTGGCTTCGATCAGGGCGGTCACCACGTCTCGATGACCCCGGTCGGCGGCACGCATGAGGGCGGTGACGCCTTCGTTGTCGGCCGCGTCGATCTTGGCGCGGCGAGCGACCAGGAGCTTGGTCACGGCGGCGTCGCCCGAGCTGTCGGAGGCGAGATAGAGCGCGGTCTGGCCGTCCTGGTTGGCGGCCTCAGCGTTAGCCCCGGCGTCGAGCAGGGCGGTGAGCTTGCCTAGATCGGCACCGCGGGCGGCGATCATCAGCGGGGTCTCGCGCCACTTGTTGCGGCCTTCGGTATCCGCCCCTGCACCCAGGAGGATCTTCATGCCGTCCTCCTTGCCACGGGCGGCGGCGATCATGAGCGGGGTCAGCCCCTTCTCGTCGCGGGCATTGACCTGGGCGCCGGCATCGATGAGCGACTGCACTACGCCGTTGTCTTCGGAAAGGACGGCGAACATGAGCGCGGTCCGACCGCTCTCGTCCTGGAGGTTGACGTTGGCCTTGGCCTCGATCAACGCGCGAAGAGCACCCATCTGGGCGGCTCGGGCGGAGTACATAAGGGGGGTCATGCCGCGTTCGCCGGAGGAGGACATCTGGCGGGCGTTTAGGGAGTCCTTGTTGCTAGACAGCTGCTTCTTAAGACTCTCTACATCGCCCCTCTCGGCGATCGCGTGGATCTCGCCGACCGGGACCCCGGTGGCGACTTTGGTGTCGGTGTAGCCGCCGAGTGTCCAAGCGGCGTAGATCGCGGCACCGCCGCCAAGGACAAGCAAGACCAAGGTGATGTTCCGGGCGGCGCTGTTGGGCATAGCAAAGACTCCCTGGGAATCCTAAGGGTGGTTATTCAGTAGACCACAATAGGGGGTCGACCGCAAGTGGTCCCCTGGCCAGAATCCATGCGTCAACGGCCCGAGCGGGCGTCAATCGTCGTCGTGGCCGGCGTGGGGCTTGTAGGTGGCGACGACCTGGGCCTGGATCACGGCGGGGGTGTAGTCGTCGTGGCTGTAGGCCATGGTGTAGGAGCCTTGGCCGCCGGTGATGCTTTTGAGTTCGCCAGAGAACAAGGCCAGTTCGGCCAAGGGGACGGTGGCCTTGATCACGCACTGCCCGCCGGCGATGACATCGCTCGACTGAACCCGGCCGCGTTTGACGCCCGCCAGATCGGCGGTGATGTCGCCCATGCTGTCGGCGGGAGCGGTGACCTCCACGTTGACCCACGGCTCCAGCAGCGCCGGACGGGCCTTGGCGACGGCGTCGATGAAGGCCTTCTTGCCAGCGGCCACGAAGGCGACTTCCTTGCTGTCGACGGGGTGGTGCTTGCCGTCCGTCACGCAGACGCGGACGCCCGTGAGGGGGAAGCCGGCGAATGCCCCGGTGATGAGGACTTGGCGGACGCCCTTTTCGATGGCGGGCATGAACTGTTTGGGGACGGTCCCGCCGACGGTGTCGTTGACGAACTCAAAGCCCTCCGGGTGGTCGGTGGGAAGGGGTTCGACCCGCAGATAGACCTCGCCGAACTGTCCGGCCCCGCCGGTCTGCTTCTTGTGGCGGTAATGCCCGTCGGCCTTGACGAGGATTGTCTCCTTATACGCCACCTTGGTGGCGTGCGTTAACAGGTCGATGTTGAAGCGGGTCTTGAGGCGTTCGAGCACGAAGCGGAGGTGCAACGCCCCCAGCCCGCGGAGCACCGTTTGCCCCGTGGCCGCGACGCGGTCCATAATGAACGTCGGATCCTCCTCCATCATCTTGTGCACCGCGGCAGAGAACTTGGCCTCGTCGGCCGGGTTCTTGAGCTCGACGGCGGTCGCGTACAGCGGCTGCGGGATCGGGAGCTTGGGCGGGACGAAGTGCTGGGCGGGGTCGCTGTGGAGGACGGAGTTGAAGCGCAGCTCGTCGACCTTGGGGACGACGCCGATGTCGCCCGCGACGAGTTGCTCGCACTCGATGTGCTCCTTCCCGCGGATCTTGAAGATGTGGCCGATGCGGACGGGCTTCTTGGAGTCGTTGTGATGCAGTTCCGACTTGCCTTTGACTGTTCCCTGCAAAACGCGGAAGACCGAGAGCTTGCCGGCGAAGGGGTCGTTGATGACCTTGAAGACGTGGGCCACGACGGGCTTGTCGGGCGAGGCGAGATCGGGCTCGAACATCTGCTCCTTGCCTTCGCGGTCCACGAGCGTGACATGCGGCGGGGCGGCTTCGAGCGGGCTGGGGCCGTGCTTGGCGAGGATGTGAAGCAGGTCCTCGATGCCCGCGCCGGTCTTGGCGGAGCAGAACAAGACGGGGATCAGGTGGCCGGCCCGAAGGGCCTTCTCGGTGGCCGCGTGGAGCTTGGCTGGATCGATCTGGTCGCCCTTCTCGAAGTATTCCGCCGTCAGGTCGTCGTCCTCGGCCACGATCTGCTCGATGATGTGCGTGTGCGCGTCGGCGACGGTCATGATGGGCGAGTCAGGCGCTCCGGCGGCCTGAGCCGACGCAAAATCAAAGACATCGACGACATCCGTCCCACCCTTGATGGGCAGGTTCATCGGGATGCACTCGGACCCGAAGGCGTCATGGATCCGGTCGAGCAGCTCGGCGAGGTGCTCGGGGTCGGCGTCGATCTTGTTGACGACGATCATGCGGGGCAGGCCCAGTTCGCCGGCAATCTTCATGGCGCGGCGGGTGCTGACCTCGATCCCGCGCACGGCGTCTACGACCACGGCGATCGTCTCGGCGGCCGAAAGCACGGAAACGACGTGGCCATAGAAATCGCCCGCGCCGGGCGTGTCAATGACATTGAAAGTGAGCCCCTCGTAGGAGAACGAGGCGAGGTGTGAGGTGAGCGAGTGCTTGTGGTGCTTTTCCTCGGGCTCATAGTCGCCCACGGTGTTCCCCTCGGCGATGGAGCCCATCTTGGCGATGGTCTTGGTGTGGGCGAGGAGCCGTTCGAGGAGGGTGGTCTTGCCGCAGCCGCCGTGGCCGGCGAGGACGACGTTGCGGATCTGAGCACTTGTGCGTGCGGGCATAGGCACCAACCTCCTTCGGGATGTGGTATGGGTGTTCGCGTGCTGGCAGCCCGGCAACAGGCCGCGGGCGGCTTGGACGCGAAGGACTCTGCATAATCGCAGTGTAACCGATCCCGACGACGTTTCGATGGCTAATCGAATCGACCAGAAGGGGGTTACCGCCCAACCGGCGGGCTCAGGCCTCGGTGTCAATCAACTGCGACGTCGGCACGATGTCGATGCGGCGGTACGCCACCTCAATATCGAGCGTGAAGTCGACCGACGGGGAGAATGCGTCGCGGGCCGGGAAGCGGTACGCGATGATGGCCCGCTGTCGAATGAAGCTGTCGATGATGCTCACGCCGTCTGGATTGCCAGCCCAGGCCTCTTGCAGTGCCTGCGGATCCTGGGCCACGGGGGCCGATGAGCGGCGGTTGCTCGCGGCAAGGCTGGCCCGGCTTCGGGCCTGCGGCGAGAGTTCGGCCTGATCGGTCGCCGCGGGTCGGTTGACGGTTGTGCGCGGGGTGCTAGAGAACGTCCGCTCCGTCTGCGGAACGGTCAGGCGGCCCCGTCCGGCGAACCCGGAGGAATCCTGGTTCTGCGAATCCAGGCCCAGCACTGATTTACGGCCACCCTGGCGTTGGAGCGGCGCGAGGAGCTGATTGACGATGTCGTCGATTCTCATGCCCACACAACTTCGAAGCGTGTGCCAGTGGCCGAGAACGTCGTGGTGCCGATAATGTCGGCTCTGGTGGCCTCTTTAGCAGCGCTGCAAAGATGCCAGCCGGCGGGCCGCGTGGTCGGTCGTGCACACTGTGGTGTCCCGGCGACAGCGCCGGCCCGCGCGAAGGCTGGCGAGGGAACGGTGTTTAAGGCGTGGATTTGGAGTGAACGGCGTGTTGAGAACGAGTGACCTGGAATATGTACTGCCGGAGGACCGCGTGGCCCTGTCGCCGGCGGAGCCGAGGGATTCGGCCCGGCTCATGGTGGTGTGGCGCTCCGATCCGGGCCGTGTGGAGCATCGGACGGTGCGCGATCTGCCCGACTACTTGGGGCGGGGCGATGCGCTGATCGTCAATAACACCCGGGTATTGGCGGCCCGGCTCTTGGGCGTGCGGACCGATACCGGCGGGGCCGTGGAAGGTCTATTCCTGTCCGAGTATCCAACGGCCGCGACCGGCTTGCGTTGGCGAGTGCTGCTCCGCGGGCGGCGGATGCGTGCCGGCTTAGTGGTGGCGCTGAACGTCGGCAGCGGTCCTCCTTCGGGCGTGCAGTTGCGTCTGGTGCGCAGTCTCGACGACGAGGGCGAGAAGGGCGGCTGGGTGGTCGAGGTCGAAGGGTCTGGCGCGGGCGAGGCGACCGTGGCGGGGGGGACGGGGGGGGCGGTGCTGGAGCGCGTGGGGACGACGCCGCTGCCGCCATACATCCGCGCGGCCCGAAGGCGTGCGTCTCGAGCCGAGGACGAGGCGGCGGATCGCGACCGCTATCAGACGGTCTACTCGGACGCGGCGCTCGCGGGGTCGGTGGCCGCCCCGACGGCGGGCCTGCACTTCACGCCGGAGCTACTGAGCAAACTCGCGGCCGGCGGCGTCACCCGCGGCGAGGTGCTGCTGCATGTGGGCACGGGAACGTTCAAGCCGGTAGAGACCGAGTTTGTCGAGCAGCACCCGATGCACGCGGAGTGGTGCCGCGTTCCAGCGTCCACGGGCGGGCTGATCGCGCGGACGCGTGCGGCAGGCGGGCGCGTGGTGGCCGTGGGGACGACGAGCGCGCGGACACTTGAATCGTTCTCACCGGCGGAGATCGTCGCGGGCGCGGAAGCTTGGACGCGATTGCTGGTTACGCCGGGCTTTGCGTGGCGGAACGTGGACGGTCTAATGACCAACTTCCACTTGCCGCGATCAACGCTCTTGGCCATGGTGGCGTCGCTGCTGCCTGAAGGGATGCCGCGGCTCTTGGACCTGTACGCCGACGCGATCGGGCGTGGATATCGCTTCTATTCGTTCGGGGATGCGATGCTGGTCCTGCCTTAGTCTCCTGCGCAGGCTGGCCCGAAACATCGGGGGCTCACGCCGGGGCGGTGACCGCGGCGAAAACGGGCCGAGTCAGCGGCGTGTCACGCCCGCGGCGCCACACGTCGTGGACGTGGAACGCGTCGAGCGTGCTCGGGCGATCTGTGCGGGCGTGGCAGCCGCGGGATTCTTCGCGCCAAGCTGCGGAACGGGCGATGAGCGACGCGGCCAGCAGCATGTTCTGAGCCTGCCAGCTCGCGGGCTCGTCGAAAATCTTGTCGAGGGTGTAGCGGGCCCAGAAGTCGATCATCTCGACGGTGTCCCGCAGACGTGGGCCGGTGCGCTCGATGCCGACGTTGCGCCACATGGCCGAGCGGAGCGAGGAAAGGACGTCGGCCAGATCGAGCTCGGCCGCGTCGGACGGGCGGATGTCAGAGATGATCGGCACGGGCGCCAGCCGAGGTGGGTAGCGCCACGCTGGCGGCTTGGGGCTTAGGCCGTCGCTGAGGCCGTTGTCGCCGCTGCGCGGCTGAGTAAGCTCGCGGGCGCTGCGGCCGGCGATCTCGCCCATGACCAAGCCTTCCAGCAGCGAGTTGCTGGCGAGCCGGTTGGCCCCGTGCAAGCCCGTGCAGGTGCACTCGCCGACGGCGTAGAGGCCGGGGACATCGGAGCGGCCGTGGTCATCGGTGAGGACGCCGCCGATGGTGTAGTGAGCCGCGGGATGAACGGGGATCAAGTCCTTGGTGGGGTCGAGATCGAACTTGGCCAGAAGCTGCGCGATCCCGGGAAAGCGCTCGCCGAAGGCGTGCAGATGGCGGACGTCGAGGAAGACGTGAGTTCCGCCGTGCTCGGCCAGGCGATTGACGATGGCGCGGCTCACGATATCGCGCGGGGCCAGTTCCGCCATGGGGTGGATGTCGGTCATGAAGCGGTGGCCAGCCGCATCGAGGAGATAAGCGCCCTCGCCGCGGACGGCTTCGGTGATGAGCGATCGTGAAGCGCCCGCCAGATAGAGCGTCGTTGGATGGAACTGCACAAACGCCATGTCGGCGACGGAGGCCCCGGCGCGATACGCCATTGCGAGGCCGTCGCCTGTGGCGGATTTGGGGTTGGAGGTCTCGCGATAGAGCAGCCCCGCCCCGCCGGTGGCGAGGATAGTGGCCTTGGCCCAGATCATCTGGAGGCCGTACTTGGGGTGATGGGTGATGGCCCCCATGACCGGCGCGCCTTGGTCGGCGGTCGGCGTGATGAGGTCGAGCGCGAAGCATTTGGCGAAGACGCGGACGCCGGGCGTGGCCGAGGCCTTGGCCCAGAGGCAGCGCATCAGCTCGCGGCCGGTGGCATCGCCGTCGGTGTGGATGATGCGGGAGTGGGTGTGCCCGCCTTCGCGGCCCAGGAGGGGCTTGCCCGATTTCGCCGAGTCGAGACGCATGCCCCAGTCGATCAACTCGGCGATCCGCGAGGGGCCGTGCTCGACGATCGTGCGGACGATCGGCTCATCGCAGAGACCGGCCCCGGCGGTGAGCGTGTCGTCGATGTGGCGGTCAAAGCTATCGGATTCATCCAGAACGACCGCTATGCCCCCTTGGGCCCAGGCGGTGTTGGTGTTGGGGGGCTCGTCTTTGCCGAGGACGATGACGTCGCCGTGCTCAGCGGCGGCGATGGCGGAACGCAGACCCCCGACGCCGTTGCCGATGATGAGAGTGTCGCAGAAAATCTGGGGCAGCAGCATCGAGCGGAAGGGGATGAGGTAGCGGCGCTGGTCAACCAGTGAGGGCATCGCCGTGACGGTAGGGTGGTTGAGACAGATGCCAATCGCACTGTGCAGGGTGCGCGGTCGGGGCGTGTTGGTCTGGGAGGCGTGAGGTGCCTACGCTTGTCCCCACATCTGATCTCTTGGCTTCCCGTGCCTTAACCGGAGCCCCGTAAGGGGAAAGACCTATGCGTCACCGCAAAGGCGGCTACAAGCTTGGCCGCACCTCCACCCACCGTTTGGCAACCCTCCGCAACCTCGCCTGTTCGCTCTTCGAGCACGGCCAGATTGTGACGACGATCCCCCGCGCGAAGGCCATGCAGCCGTTCGTGGAGAAAATCGTGACCAAGGCCAAGGAAGGCGGCCTGCACTCCCGTCGCCAGGTCATCGCCAAGCTCGGCTGGGACCGCCCCGGCTTCGAGTGGCTCTGGCTGCCCAAGAAGCCCAGCGATGCCGAGAAGGCGTCGGTTCAGAAGCTGGCCGACCGGGCGAGCAAGTACTTTGACATCCCCGAATCTTCCCAGGTCGAGCGCAACCGCTACGGCGAGCTGCGCAAGGCCCCGAAGATGGTTAAGCACATCTTCGAGAACGTGGCCCCCCGGTTCAAGGACCGCGCGGGCGGCTACACCCGGATCATCAAGCTCGGCCGGCATCGGATCGGCGACGGCGGCGAGCAGTGCGTTATCCAGTTTGTGGGTGCCGAGGAAGGTCCCGAGATCGGTGGAAAACCCTCGACGCGTCGGCGCACGGCCGATAAGCGGACGGCGTTCGCTGCCAAGGTTCGCAAGGCCGCGGCCCCTCCGGCCGAGGCACCCAAGTCGGCCGAGTGATTGTGGAACTTTTCTGGGTCTCTGGACGTCTTAGAGGGGGTGGCCCCGCGTCTGGTGCCACCCTATTGTGGAATCGGCCAGATCGGCCCGGTTGTACGCGGTCGTGACGGCGAGCATTGAGGGGTTCGGCCTCGATTTCGAGGCTACCCATTTTAAGGAGCATCGCATGACGACTCGTACCGCCGCTCGTATGACTGTTTTCGCCGCTCTCGCCGCGTTCGGCCTCATCGCTGGTTGCACTGCCAACCGCGTCGAGAATAAGGGCACGACGACGACCGCGAAGGCCGCCTGTTCGGGCGAGGCTTCCTGCGGCGAGGGCAAGACCTGTTCCAAGTCTGAAAAATGCTGCAGCACCGACAAGGCCGCGACCTGCACCGACAAGGCCGGCAAGTCCAACTAAGTCCGTTGAACGAATTTCATCGCAGCCCGGCCCCGTTCTGGGGCCGGGTTGTTTTTTGGAGTTTGCTAATCGCGGCCGTGACATCGAACGTGGGATGCCCCGGGTGCGTAACATGAACTGCAAGTGTGTTGCATCTGCGAGTAGGCTACCGGAGTGACCGGCAATGTGGTTCCTGCAAAGGCATGGCGAAATGGCGCGGGTCTGGCGGCTATTGGTCGCCGCGTTGCTAGCTGCTTTGGGGTTGGCCGTGGGCGGTGCGCAGGCAGCGGAGGGGCCGCTGCGCGTCGTGGTGTCGATCGCGCCGCTGAAGGAACTCGCTGAGCGTTTGGTGCCGCCCGGCGCGGTCGTGGAGGTCTTGATTCCGCCGGGCGTCAGCGAGCACGGCTACGAGATCGCGCCGCGGGCGTTGATGGGGTTGGGCGAGGCGGATGTGGTGGTGTTTGTTGGTCTGGGTCTGGAGCCGCAGGTGGAGAAGTTCTTGCGGGAACGGCCCCGGGCCGGTCGGCGCGAGGTCTCTTTCGCAGCGGCGGCGGGGCAAGAGGGCGGAGCGGCCGATAGCGACCACGCGGGCCACGATCACGAGCACGGGGAAGCGTGCGAACACGGGCATGGGGTTGATCCGCACCTTTGGCTGGATCCACGGCTGGCCGCGGAGAAGCTGGTGCCAGCGATGAGCGAGGCCCTGGCGGATGCATTGCGTCTGCGCGGTGCGGCCAGTGACGCAGAACTGGGCCAGTTGGCGGAGCGGACGGCGTCGCTGAAAGCCGATCTGCTGGCGCTTGATCGAGCCTTCGCGGCCAGACTGGAACCGGCGAAGTCACGAACGATTGTGGTTGGGCACGATGCTTTCGGCTGGATGGCCAAGCGTTACGACCTTAAGACGGTGGCGATCCATGGGTTGGACGCCCAGGAGCCCAAGCCGAGCGCAATCGCGGCGGCGGCGGCAGCGGTGCGGGAGCACGGCTTGAAGGTAGTGTTCTCGGAGCCGCAGCTTTCGGCCAAGGCGTCCAAGCGGGTGGCCGAGGCGACCGGGGCGCGGGTGTTGACGCTGGACCCGCTGGGCGACGGGACGTACTTTGCGTTCATGCGGCGCAACCTTGACGCGCTGTGCGAAGCGATCGCGTGCGGGCCGGTCGAGGTGGCGCGGACCAAGAAGGGTGCGGATGAGCATGAGCCAGCCCAGCGCTGAACCAGCGGGGCAACTCGGAGCGCGGGCAGGCGATGTGCCGGCGGTGGAGTGGTCAGGGGTGGGTTATCGCTACGCCGGGGCCGAGTCGGCAGCGCTGGAAGATGTGACCCTGCGCGTCTTGGCGGGCGAGCGGCTGGGCATCCTGGGCCCTAACGGCGGCGGCAAGAGCACGCTGCTCAAGCTGACTCTGGGTTTGCTGGCGAGCCAAGTCGGGACGGTGCGGGTGTTGGGGCGGTCGCCGACGGAAGCGAGAAGGGCGGGGTTGATCGGCTATGTGCCGCAGCGGCCCGAGAGCGAACTGGCGATGCCGATGAGCGTGCGGGAGATGGTGACGCTGGGGTGGTCGTGGAAGTTGGCTCCGTGGCGGCGGGTGCCGGGCGAGGTGAAGGATCGCGTCGAGCGGCTGCTTGGGCTTGTGGGTGCGGCAGAGTTCGGTGATCGGGCGATCGGGAAGCTTTCGGGCGGGCAGTTGCAGCGGGTGCTGATCGCGCGGGCGCTGGTGGCGGAGCCACGGATTTTGGTGTTGGACGAGCCGATGGTGGGGATCGACGCGCCGGGGCAGCAGAAGTTCGCGGAGTTGCTGGCGCGGGTGCATCGTGAGCTAGGGCTGACGATCCTGATCGTGAGCCACGATCTGCGGGCCATCGCGGCGGGAACGGACCAGGTGGCGTGCCTGGCGCGACGACTGCATAGCCACGGGACGCCGGCCGGCTTGACGCCGGAGGTGCTGGCGGAGGTTTTCAGCCACGATGTAGCGGGGTTGGCGGGGGTGCTGGGGCCGGTGCATGTACACGCGCACCGCGCGGGCGATTGCTGCGGCGAGACGACGCCCGTGAGCGAGGTCGCGGTGTGGGTGGGGGAGCGGTCGGGCGGCCGTGCGGTGGAGCCGGGTCGCGTTTCCGGCGAGAAGGGCGGCGGCGTTGGGTGAGTCGCTGGCGATGCTGACGGACTTGTACCTGTACGCCACGCTCGCGGGCTTGGCGGTGGTACTGACGTGCGGGGTGCTGAGCGTGCTCGTGGTCGTGAAGCGGCTGGGGTTTGTGGGGCAGGGAATCAGCCACTCGGCGTTCGGCGGGGTCGGGGTCGCGGCGTTGCTGGCGGCGCACGGGATCGCGGCACCCGGCTCAATCGCGGAGTTCGGTGTGATCGTGGCGTTCTGCGTGGCGGCGGCGCTCGGGATGGCGGCGGTGGCGGACAAGCGGACGGTGCCGACGGACACGGCGATCGGGCTGTTCCTGGTCGCGTCGATGGCGGCGGGGGCGATCCTGGTGCAGGTGAGCCGCGGGGTGGCGATCGCGAACGGGCGGGCACCGGACGTGCGGTCGTGGGAGTCGATTTTGTTCGGATCGATTCTGTTGGCGGGGCCGACGGACGCGGTAGTAGGTTGGGTATGCGCGGCCCTGGTTCTAGGGCTTGTGTGGTGGCAGCGGCGGAAGCTTCTATTCTGGGCGTTTGATGAGGATTCGGCGCGGGCGTTTGGCGTGCCGACGGGGGCGGCCAAGGTGCTGCTGATGATTGTGCTGTCGCTGGCGGTGGTGACGGCGATGAAGCTCGTCGGCGTGGTGCTGGCCACGGCGATGCTGGTGTTGCCGGGGGCGACGGCGCTCAAGCTGACGGATCGGCTGTGGTGGTCGGTGGGCTTGTCTTGCGCCGCGGGGGTCTTGGGGTTGCTGGGTGGGCTGGTCTTGAGCTTGTGGATGGACTGGTCGCCGGGGCCGAGCGTGGTGGTGGTGATGACGGGCTTGTTTGCGGCGGCGATGCTGGCGGAGCGATTGGCTGGCGTGCGCGGCGGGGTGGGCGGGGCCGGGCGCGCGTAACGTGTGCCGGGCGGCCGGGGCGGGGGGGCAAGGAGCAGGCATGAAGGCTGAGACGTTGCTGGCGGAACTGGATCGATTGCGGAAAGACGTCCCCAAGGACGAGACTGATCCGGAGTGGGTCACGCTGCATCACGTGTTCTGCTTCGTGTCGTACAAGATGACCGACTTCCGCAAGTATGTGGACGAGGCGGAGAAGCGCGGCGAGTTCCGCGAGATCGATGACTCCAAGGAGGCCCCCCCCGCCTGATAACCGCGCGGGCGGCGTCTGGGGGCGTCTGGGGGGGTCTGGCGACGTGAGCGGCTGGCGGGTGGGCGGCACCAGAATGATCCGGGCTTGAGGCGGCGGGGTGGTGGGTCGATCTGGGTAGGGTGAGGACAGCGCGGTCATATCGGTCTTGCTCGGCCCGCGGGTTCACGCTCGTGGAGGCGGTGGTGGCGTCGGCGCTGGCCGCGGTGGTGCTGCTGAGTCTGAACGGCGTCTTGCTGATGGCGGCGCGGGCGATGCCCGGGCGGACGGATTCGGGGCAGTCCGCCGCACTCGCGCGGGCGGGGCGGTGGCTGGCGGATGATTTGCGTTATGCGACCGAGGTGACCTCGTTTGGTCCATCAACGATCACTGTGAAAGTACCCGATCGCGATGGCGATGGCGTCGCGGATTCGATTCAGTATTCGTGGTCGGGCGTGACCGGCGGCCCGGTGCTGCGGCAGGTAAACGGTTCGACGGGCGAGGTGATGTTTGTGGCCGGGGCGAACGGCATCAGCGGCGGGCTGGCGCTCACGCGTGAGTTGGAGTCGGTCACGAGTGCGGCGACGACCACGACGACCAGCACGGTGACGACGCTGGCGTCGTTCGTCCCGACGATCGCGGGGCCGCCGGCGCTTGTAGCGACGAGCAACTGGTTCGGCCAGCACGTGCCGGTGGCGTTGTCGGCGTCGGCCATTGGCTACACCGTTGATCGGGCCGAACTGCTGTTGGCGCGGAGTGGCGTTGCGACCGGCGTTACGCGGGTGCAGATCCGCGAGGCGAGGTCGGGGTTGCCGACGGCGCGGGTGATTGCCGAGGCGTTGATCGCGGAGACCAACCTGCCGACGGTCGCGGTGTGGACGAACGTGGTGTTCTCTCCGCCAGTGAGCGTGGACGCGGGGCAGCCGCTGTGCGTAGTGCTAACGCTCGGATCTACGTCGCCCAGCGCAGCGTGGACGCAGCAGATGTTGCTGGCGCCCACTTCGGCGGGGGCCGCG
>Ga0105049_10004126_pt1 | contig 17074 bp, 18 predicted proteins | sample MAT06_FD_78087 | JGI IMG/M metagenome (GOLD analysis project Ga0105049, IMG submission 78087) | Freshwater microbial communities from Lake Fryxell liftoff mats and glacier meltwater in Antarctica - MAT-06 | ecosystem: Environmental > Aquatic > Freshwater > Ice > Liftoff microbial mat | place... | reverse complement strand
GGGTGGGCCAATGACAGGTGGACCTATGCCGGATGGGCCAATGGCAGGTGGGCCAATGACAGGTGGACCTGTGACAGGTGGGCCAGTGGCGAGTGTGCCTGTGGCGGATAGGCCTGTTGCCTGTGGAACCGGGGCACCTGGAACCGGGGCAGCCGAATTTGGTCTGTGCGGCACCGGGGCAACCGGCAACCGGGCATCTGCCGCCACGGTCACCGGCAACGCGCCGGCTCACACCCGGCCAGCCCAGGCACTGGTGGCCCCTGAACCAGGTTCCCTGCGCCGGATACGCCGCGCTGACCGGGGCTCAGATGGCCCGAGGGGCGGGGCACCAGGAGCGGCAATGGCATTCGCGGAAAGGGCATTTCATGGCTGAGACTTTTCGGGTGCTGATTGTTGATGATTCCCCTTCGATGCGCCAGCTGTTGAAAATGTCGATCGCTGCCGATCCGCGCCTTGAAGTGGTGGGAGAGGCCGGCAATGCCGATGAGGCTCGGACCCTGGTGCGCCAATGCGCACCGAACGTGCTGACCCTTGATGCCGAGATGCCGGGTAAAAGCGGGCTGGAGTTTCTGGCCGAGCTGATGAAATACCGCCCCACGCCGGTGGTGATGTTTTCTTCGTGGATGCCGCGCGGCAGCGAACTGGGGCTGGAGGCGCTGGCGCTGGGTGCCGTGGCCTGCCTGGAAAAGCCCGAAGCCAGCCGCCTGTCGATCTCGTTGCGCAATCTGGTCGAAACGCTGGTGATGGCGGCACGCGCCACGGTTCACAAACCCATGGCCGTTGCCCCGCCCGCCGCGATTGCCGCCCAAGGCGGCGCGGGATTTGACAAGGTTCTGATGGTCGGCGCATCTACCGGGGGGGTTGAGGCGATTGAAACCCTGCTGTCGGGTTTTTCGGCCTATTGCCCTGCCACGCTGATCACCCAGCACATGCCGGAGAATTTCCTGAAAAGCTTTGTCGCGCGGCTTGACAGCCGGATGGCACCAGAGGTGCGTCTGGCCGAAGATGGCGTTGCGCTGGCACCCGGGCGGGTTCTGATCGCGCCGGGCGGCGCGGTTCATCTGGAGCTTGACGGCGGCGCGCAGCCCCGGGCAGCCTTGGTGCCGGGGCCGAAAGTATCGGGCCATTGCCCTTCGGTGGACCGCCTGTTCCTGTCTGGTGTGCCGCGCGCCACCCGGATCGTGGCCCTGCTGATGACGGGAATGGGGCGTGACGGCGCTTTGGGCATGAAGGCGCTGCGCGACGCCGGGGCGATCACGCTGGGGCAATCGCAGGAAAGCTGCGTCGTGTACGGGATGCCGCGGGCTGCCGGTGACCTGGGTGCCGTAGACCACTGGGTGTCGCTTGGTCAGGCGGCGGAAGCGGCGCTGGCGCACTGCCGTGCAGCTGTGCGGGCAGGCGCGCGATGAACGGCGCAGGCCCGGGCGCGCTGCTGGCAAAGCGGGTCTATATCGCGCAGGGCGAGCATGCCATTGACTGTGGCCCGGACACCGTCATCTCGACGCTGCTGGGGTCATGTGTCGCGGTCTGTGTATGGGATCCGGTGGCGAAAATTGGTGGAATGAATCACTTTCTGTTGCCAGATGAAGGGGTCACCTCACTCGGGATGAGCGGCTATGGTGCCAACGCAATGGAATTGGTCATCAACGGGCTGATCCGCGGCGGGGCTGCCCGATCGCGGCTGCGGGCCAAGCTTTTTGGTGGGGCTGTGATGATTTCCGGCCTGTCAAATGTCGGCAAGAAGAACGCCGACTTTGCCATAGCCTACCTGGCGCGCGAACAGTTCCCCTGCGACAGCCAGAGCCTGGGCGGAAAGCAGGCGCGCCGGGTGGAGTTCTGGCCTGCCGATGGCCGTGCCCGGATCAAGTTTCTGGCCGATATGCCGGTGGTGGCTGCGCCGTCGAAACCGGTGGAACCTGCAGAGGTCGAGCTGTTCTGATCGCGGGTGTCAGACCGCGACGGGTACCGGATGGTTGTCCCACGCGCAGTTCGCCTGCGACAGACGCCAGATGCCCGAGCTGTCACCCCGTGACAGGCCGCCATGGCCATCGGCAAGCAGAAATTCGTCCGGCACCGGGGCAAGGCCGCAGACATCCGCCAGCCCAAGGCTGCAGATCGGCGACCCCTGCAGCGAAAATACCTGCACGAACCCCCATTTGGGGGTGAAAGCGCTATGGATTGGCCTGCGCCATCCAGACTGATGCTGCCGGCATCGCCCTGCATTGCCGTTGACGTTCCCAATGCCGCTGCTTGCGCTGCAGCGCCGCGCCGCGTCGGTGCAGCGCAAGCAGCGGCGGCGACTGGTCGGAGGCGCCCTCTCATTGCAGGGCGCAGGGGACGGTGCCATCCGGTGCAATCGCCGGATGGCGGATCGACAGTTGGTGCAGGTTGCCCGGAAAAGCGGCCACTTCGGCAATTACCCCATCGTCCGTCAGAAAGGCAGGGTTCGGGCGCATGCTGTCGGTATTCAGCTTGGTCCGGTCGGTTGGATCGGTCCGGAGACCGCCGTTGGCAATCACCAGGCCGCCAGATGCCGGGTGCCAGCGCAGGTCATGCGGCCCGATCCCGCCACTGTCCCATTCGCCGATACGCCGGCAGGTGCTGCCGGACAGCCAGATCCCGATCCGCCCGGCGCTGCCCTCTGCCACCTGTTCCGAGGTGAAACGCCGTGCGCCGTCGGGGGAAAAGCAGCCATGGCCGTTGAAGGCCCGCCCCGATGGCGCTTCCAATGACGCAAGAACCCGGCGCGTCAGGCAATCCTGCACCAATGCGAACCGGCCGGGGCGGCGGGCAAAGGCCCAGCGGTTTGCGCCAGATCAAGGGTGGCGGCCAGCTTCAGCTTATAGCCCGGGTCAGACTTGCCGTACTTGTTGAATATACGGTCATAAGTCATTGCTTACGTTTATAAAAATCTTCAAGTGGCGATGGGATTGGTGTCATAGGTTTCACCTTGTAATGCCGCCAAGCCATCACTTTTCAGCAGGGCCGCCAGTGCACGCGGCGTTGCGCCCTTTGGGTCGGGCCAGAAGGTGACGGCCAGGTTGCGGCCATCCTGTTCCAATGGCCCCAGCTTGCAGGGTTCCACCGCCAGCCAGGCATCAAACACGGCCCCATGGGCGGTGCGCAGCGCTGGATGGTCGGCGCGGCGATCCGATTGAGCCGCCTGTGCCAGATCCTGCCTGGCAGTGGCAAACCGCGCCATTGCGGGCATGATCACCGCATCAATGGTGCGTTCAACCGTCGGGTCGGCTGCGGCTGGCTGTGCCAGCATTACCGAAAGGATCAGGGCACCGGCGCGAACCATGGCTATAGACTTTCCAAAAAGCGGATCAGGGCGTCGCGGTCGGGTTTGGGCAGTGCGACCACCCGCTGTTGCGCCGCTTCCGCCTCGCCTCCATGCCAAAGCACCGCTTCCAGCAGCGAACCGGCGCGGCCATCGTGCAGGAACCGGGTATGGCCGGAAACCGTGGCGGTCAGCCCGATGCCCCACAGCGGTGCCGTGCGCCATTCCAGCCCGCTGGCACGGGCTTCGGGGCGATGATCGGCCAGCCCTTCGCCCATGTCATGCAAGAGCAGGTCGGTATAGGGCCAGATCAGTTGAAAGCTTTGTTCTGGCTGATCGCTCAGCCGATGGGTGACGAATTTCGGATGGTGGCAGGTGGCGCAACCCGCCGCGTAGAACAGCGATTTGCCGCGCAACACCAGTGGATCAGCGCTGCCGCGCCGGGCCGGAACCCCGAGGTTGCGGGAATAGAAGGTCACCAGATCCAGCGCCTCGGCCGACACTTCGATGCCGCCATCAGCCCCGTCAGGTGCCGCAAGGCAGGTGGTTTGCGCTGCCGTGCAATCGCCGGTCGCTGCCGGAAACAGCGGCGTCGACAGACCCATGTCACCGTGAAATGCGCCCGCAGCCTGGTCACGTATGGTCGGTGCACCGGCCTTCAGGCCAAAACGGCCCAGCATCTGGCGGTCAAATTCCGCCGATGGCACCAGATTGGGGCGGCCGGAAATGCCGTCGCCATCCTTGTCGCCGTCGTCGGCCAAAGCCAGAATATCGGCAGCCGGAATTGCTTCCAGCAGGCCAAGCCCGATCATCTGCGGCGCAACGCGGGGCGACAGCATCGCGCCTTTGGCCAATGGCCCGTAGCCAAGGGCATCTGCGCTGTAGATGGGGCGTTGCAAGGTGGCGACCTCGCCCCCCGCAAGCAGGAGGGTGATCGGTTCATGGCGCAGACCAAGCCGGTATTCCGCCACCTGACCCGGGGCCGCGAAATCCTGCAACTGCCCGCCATAGACCGGGTCGGGCAGTGTGGCGGTGCCATCGGTGCCCGGCACCGAAATGCGCAGGAACATCGACACGGCACTTTCATCGGCAGGCGCCGGCGGGTGGCCGCGCCCGTCTTTCAGGTGGCAGTTCTGGCAGCCCCTGGCGTTATACAGCGGCCCCAGCCCGTCGGAGGCACGGGTCGATGCCGGTGCCGCCACCCAGATCCTGGTGAACAGGCCGTTGCCAACCTTGAACCGGTCTTCGCGCGAAAAGCTGATATTGGCGGAGGGCTGGGAAAAGGCGTCGGCGGTTTCCATCGCGCGCACCGTTGCTGCCCCGGCCTGATTATCCTCAAACCCCTCGGGTTTGCTGAAATCGGCGGTGGGGCTGGTGGCGGCGGCGATCCGTGCCGTTTCGGCAGCGGTCCGCGGCAGAATGGCCAGATGCGGCTCGGTCAGCGCAGCGGCGAGTTCATCGGCGGTCAGACCGGTGGACAGTACTGATTGCGAACCGGCAGCCATCGGCCACAGCGCCGCTACCACCAACAGCCACCCTGCGCACCGCATCGCCGCAATCCTGACCCTCATCGGGGCAGGGTCATCATTGGAACACGGCTGCCGGATTGTCGAGGCTGTCCGACCCCTCAACCGTCACGCCGTTCAGGCCAAGTGCCGTCACAACGTGTTCGATGCCGCGGGTCTGGTGAACAAGCGCATCGACCGCCCCCATGATCAGCGCCTCGCCCCGGGCATTGCCCGCTTGCAGCATCATGTCATGGGCAAAACCGGCTTCGCCAGCCGTCTTGATCCGGCCCGGTCTGGCCATGGTATCGTCAAGGTCGGCCCGCATGGCGCGATCCAGACCGGGGTCGGCTTCAGCCACCAGATCGGCCGGCGAGGGGCCCGGGATCAGCGTGCCGTCGATGCCAAGATACTGGCCCAGACAGATATTCCTGATGCCAAGGCCATTGTAATAATGGCTGTTGAAAGTGTTGCCGGAAAAGCAGTCATGCTCCTCCTCGGGGTCGTTGAGCATCAGCCCCAGTTTCATCCGCTGCCCGGCCTGTTCGCCGTAGCCCAGCGATCCCATTCCGGTCAGCATCGCCTGCAACCCGGTATCCGGATCGGCAGTCACCGCCAGCCGTGCAGCACCACCTTCGGCCCAGTTGCCCGCCATGAAATCCAGATCGGCCACCAGCAGATCGGTTGCCACCTTCAGAGGATCAGCGCGGCGGTCGCAGTTGCCGTTGGTGCAGGCGTCGGCGGCAAGATCGGTCCATTGCCGCTGCCCGGCATCGGGGCCGAACCCGTTGAGATCCTGGCGCCAGAGCAGAAATTCCACGGTGTCTGCCGAAGGCGCCGCAATCAGCGCGTCAACGCTCATTTGCAGCCGTTTGGCAGCGGTCAGGCTGTCGCCAAAGGCGGCGGCGATACCGGCATAAGTTTCAACTGCGGCGGCGCGGTCGGTGGCGAGGGCGGCTGATGCGCAGGCACAGGTGGCGGCAATGGCAAACAGTCTGATCGCTTGCATGGCAGGTCCTTTGGCAGGGTGGCGGCGAGGTGAACCGACCTTGCGCCATTACCCGATAGCAAGACCAGGTCTTGTAGATCAGATTCCTTTCATCGGATAGACGCGCCAGATCTGCAACCCCGTGGCTTTGTCGAAATGGTCCGGATGGCGTGCCCCATTTATCGGGATTGCTGCCGTAGCGAAGAAGGTCTTGGCCACCTGTGCCGGGGTCAGAACCAGATCTGCGCTGCCGAGGGTATCCTCAATAGCTGACAGTTTGGTGGAGCCCGGAAACGGCGCAAACCACGGCTTTTGCGCCGCTATCCACGCCAGCGGCAACAGGCAAAGAACTCCAAACCCACCAAAGCGGTGTGGAACCGCTGGGCGCTAATGGTTTCGGTGCGGGCCGACGATCAGCGCCGGCGGCCAGATCCTTCGTCACCACAGCCGCCAGCGATGCTGGAGCTATCCCGGCCGCAAACAACCGGCAGCCACCCATGCCCGGCGGATCGAGGCACTGCGCCGGCGCTGCGGGGTGTGAGACCGGGTGCTTGAACTGGGGGGGCAACCGCTCTAACATGTTAGTATGCTACAGCCGGAAGCACCGAGAACTGCCGAAAACACGCCCGATCCCCGGCTCAAGCCGCTGTCAGATTATGCCGGATCGCTGGCGCAGCGTGTCTATGCCGCGCTGCGCGAAGCCATTCTGTCGCTCGCCTTTGAGCCGGGCGAGATCCTGCGCAAACCCGAGATTTGCGCCGCCCTGGGCGTGTCGCGCAGCCCGGTGGCCGAAGCGGTGGCACGTCTGCAGGCCGAACATCTGGTGCGGGTGGTCCCACAGGCCGGCACCTTTGTCGCCCGCCTGTCGATGCAGGAGGTCCGCGAGGGTGCCTTTCTGCGCCAGGCGCTGGAACTGGCGGCGGTAGAGCGGGTGGCGGAAACCATCAACGAGGCGCAACTGGTCGAACTGCGCCGCAATCTGCGGATACAGGCGGCGCATGTGGCCGATCACGATTTTGCCGGGTTTCTCCAATCCGATGCCGCCATGCACGACCTGATCCTGTCGTTCACCGGGTTTCACCGCCTGTCGGCGCTGGCCGACAGCGCCTGGCTGCATGTGAACCGCGCGCGGCGGCTGTTGTTGCAATCGCCGGACCGGGTTCAACTGGCGCTGGCTGAACATCACCATATCTTGTCGGCACTGGAAGCACAGGATCCGCTGGCGGCACGGCTTGCCACCCGGCACCATCTGGGCCAGTTGATGGCGATGCTGGAGCCGATTGCCGCCCTGCAACCCGAACTTTTTGACAAGGACTGATCGTTGCCGGTTGAACCCGGCTTTGGCGCGGGCCTGAATGCATTCAAACCCGGCCTTCCAGGCAAACCCGGGCTGAAAGCCCGGGTAGCGAGCGACCCGGCGGCGCGGGATGCAGCGGCAAGCCTGCGGATAGTGGCCGCAGTACCATATCCGGGCTGAAAGCACCGGCGAGTGGGTGATTGCCAAGCCTGCGCTTCGCCCCCTAACATGCAGGCAACAAAACGGGTGGAAGATGGGCAATTTTCAGGCAGTTTTCGGCAGCGTCAAGCCGGTGATCGGAATGGTGCATTTCGGGGCGCTGCCGGGTGCGCCGCTGCATGACGGGGCTGCCGGTCTGGCAGGGCTGGTCGATGGTGCCCGCGCCGATCTGCGGGCGCTGCAGCAAGCCGGGTTCGATGCCGTGATGTTCGGCAATGAAAACGACCGGCCCTACGAATTCGCCGTCGATGTCGCATCGACCGCCACCATGGCCTTTGTGATCGGCCAGTTGCGGGCCGAGATCACGGTACCCTTTGGCATCAACGTGCTGTGGGACCCTAAATCCTCGATTGCCCTTGCCGCCGCCACCGGTGCGCGGTTCGTGCGCGAGATATTCACCGGCACCTATGCCAGCGACATGGGGCCATGGAACCCGGATGCCGGCGCGGCGCTGCGCTACCGCGCACGGCTGGGGCGCGGCGATCTGGCGATGCTCTACAATGTCAGCGCCGAATTTGCCGACAGTCTTGACCGCCGCTCCCTGCCGGACCGGGCGCGGTCGGCGGTGTTCTCCTCGGTGCCCGATGCGGTGCTGGTCTCGGGCCAGATCACCGGCGAGGCCGCCGCGCTGTCGGATCTGGAGGCGGTGAAGAAGGTTTTGCCGGATACCCCGGTGCTTGCCAATACCGGGGTGAAACATGCCACCATCGCCGATGTGCTGCGGGTGGCGGATGGCTGCGTGGTGGGATCAGCGCTGAAGGTCGACGGCAATACATGGAACGCCATCGACCCGGCGCGGGCCGATGAATTCATGGCGCTGGCGCGGGCTGCGCGTGGGGGGCGTTAGGTGGACAGGCTGCGCGATGACCTCAAGGCCCTGATGCTGATCCCCGGCCTGTCCGGGCACGAGGAGCCGGTGGCAGCATGGCTGCGCGCGGCCCTGACGCAGGAGTTTATAGCCTCGCGTACCGACCGGCTGGGCAATCTGATCGCCACTATGCACGGTGATCCGGCCAAACCCTCGGTGATGATCTTTGCGCATATGGATCAGTTGGGTTTTGTGGTCCGCAAGATCGAGGCCGATGGGCTGCTGCGGGTGGAACGGCTGGGGGGCGTGGCCGAACGGGCGATGGCGGCGCAGGCGGTGGTTGTGGGCACAAGCGCAGGCTTTGTGCCCGGTATCGTGATGGTCAAGGCCCACCATGCGACCACGCCGGACGAGAAATACCGGGTGGTGACCGCGCCAGAGATGCGGATCGATACCGGCCATGGATCGAAAGCCGCTGTGGAGGCGGCGGGGATCAGGATCGGTGCGCCGGTCACCTATCGCCCGGCTGTGGTGGAACTGGCGGGGGGGCGGATCGCCGGAACCTCGGTCGATGACCGGGCAGGATGCGCGGTGCTGCTGGCGCTGGCGCGGGCTTTGGTGGGGCAGTCCGGTTTGCCAACCCTGCACCTGGTCTGGTCGGTGCAGGAAGAATTCAACCTGCGCGGTGCGCAGGTGGCGGCCCAGGCGCTGCGACCCGACATCGCGCTGCAGATCGACCTGATGCTGGCCAGCGACACCCCCGACATGGCCGACCGCGGCGAGATGGTGCTGGGCGGCGGCCCCGGGATCAGCCTTTATTCGTTCCACGGGCGCGGCACGCTGAACGGGGTGATCCCGCATCCGGCGCTGTTGGCTTTGGTGGAGAGGGCGGCAAAGGCCGCCGGTATTCCGTTGCAACGGTCTGCGCAGGTCGGGGTGCTGACCGACCTCAGCTATGTGCAACTGGTCGGGGAAGGGGTCGCGGCGCTGGATGTCGGCTTTCCGATGCGCCATTCCCATACCGCACTGGAATGCTGCGATCTGGGCGATCTGGCGGGTCTGGTGGCGCTGCTTGGCGCTGTCGCCAGCGCGGTTCCGGCAGGCATGAAACTGGAGCGGGGATAGGATGGCAACCCTTGGCGTCGATATCGGCACGTTTGAATCCAAGGGGGTTCTGGTGGGCGACATGGGCGAGGTGATTGCTACCGCCACGCGCCCGCACAAGATGCTGGTGCCGCGCGCAGGTTGGGCAGAACACCGCGCCGATGAGGATTGGTGGGGAGATTTTGTCTTTATTACCAAGTCACTGCTGGCCGAAGGCAAGGTAAGACCTGAAGAGATTTCGGCCATCGCCTGTTCCGCCATCGGCCCCTGCATGTTGCCAGTGGACGCAGCGGGCAAACCGCTGCGCAATGGCGTGCTTTATGGCGTCGATACCCGCGCCAGCCGCCAGATCGAACAGCTCAATCGCCAGATCGGCGCGGATCGGATCATGGCTGTCTGCGGCAATGCCCTGACCTCGCAATCGGTCGGCCCCAAGATCCTGTGGTTCAAGCAGGAGGAGCCGGAGCTGTACGCCCGCACCGCCAAAGTGCTGACCTCGACCAGCTATCTGACCTGGCGGCTGACCGGGAGCCATGTGATCGACCACTATACCGCCGCCAATTTCTCGCCGCTTTATGATGTGAACCGGCTGGACTGGACGGCGGATCTGGCCTCTGGCATCCTGCCGCTGGACCGGTTGCCGCGCCTGCTGTGGTCATCCGAGATTGCGGGCCATGTCACGCCGCAGGCGGCGGCCGAAACCGGGCTGGCGGTGGGCACTCCGGTGACCTGCGGCACGATTGATGCGGCGGCAGAGGCGCTGTCGGTCGGCGTTGCCGCCCCGGGCGAAATGATGATGATGTATGGCTCGACCATCTTCATCATTCAGGTGACGGCCAACCCGCTGCGCGACCCGCGCCTGTGGTATGCGCCCTGGCTCTTTCCCGGCCACCACGCCTCGATGGCGGGGCTGGCGACATCGGGCACCCTGACCCATTGGTTCCGCGATCAGTTCGCGCGTGACCTGCCGGTTGAGACCGCGTTCGAGCAACTGGCGGTTGAGGCGACAGCCAGCCCCAAGGGCGCGCGGGGCCTGCTGTGCCTGCCGTATTTTTCCGGTGAGCGCACCCCGATTCATGACCCGCAGGCCAAGGGTGCCTTTTTCGGGCTGAACCTGACCCATGATCGCGGTGATCTCTATCGTGCGGTGCTGGAGGGGATCGCGGCGGGCACTGCCCATGTATTGGAGGCCTATGCCGATCTTGGGGCGAGCCCGGCCCGGGTGATGGCGGTGGGCGGCGGCGTAAAGAATGCGGCCTGGCTGCAGGCCACCTCGGATTTCGCGGCGACGCCACAGGTGCTGTCGGAAAAATCCATTGGTGCCAGCTATGGCGATGCTTTTCTGGCGGCACTGGCGGTGGGAAAGGTTCAGCCCGCCGACATTGCCCGCTGGAACCCGCATACCGGCATGGTAACACCGGATCAGGTGCCTGCCTACCAGCGCCAATACCCGCTGTGGAAACGGCTTTACGAACAGACCCGCGACATTGCGCATGCGCTGGGAGGGTAGGGTCAGCCAATGCAGTTTTCCCACATGCGGCCCGATCAGATCGCCACTGCCATCGCCGCCAAACTGCCATTTGTGCTGCCGATCGGCGTGATGGAATATCACGGCCAGCACCTGCCCGCCGGGGTCGATCTGCTGGCCGTGACCGGGGTACTGGCGCGGCTGGGTGATCGGATCGTGATCTTGCCACCCTTTGCCTATGGTGCCGCCAGTCATGCGGTGGCGGGGCCCGACAGTCTGGCGACGCTGCACATTGACGCCACGGCGCTGCTGCCCTTTGCGGAGGGCCTGTTCGCGGCGCTGCTGCGCGCCGGTTTCACCAATATTCATGGCGTGATCCACCATCAGACCGAGGGATTCGATCAGGGGATGCCGACCGATCTCGCCTTTCGCCTTGCGGCGCGCAACGCGATACTGCGCCATCTGGAGGCCACGCGCGGGCCGGGTTGGTGGGGCGACCGGTCGATGCAGGATTACTACGCGAAACAAGCCGAAAGCGCTGACCCGTTCAACTGGATCAGGATCCATCCCCTGTTTCCGCGCGGCGCGGATTTCCCGTTTGACCATGCAGGTGCCGGCGAAACCGCGCTGATGCAGGCGTTGGTGCCGGAAAGCGTGGCGATAGGGCGGGCAGGGCTCGGCGATCACTGGTTTACCGAAACTGCCCCGCAAGCCTCCGCCGCCATGGGCGAAGCCGGGGTTGCGATGGCGTTGGCGCATCTGGAGCGGTGTTTGGGGCTTTGACCGCTTAAAGCTCTGGCAGGTTCACCACGCCCTTTTTCAGAATGAAACAGCCATAGGGCCCGCTGTCGGCGGTGCGGATGATGGCAAAGGCGGCCTTGGCTTCGGCGTAAAAGGCAAACCGCTCCAGTGCCCGCATCGCAACACGCTGCCCCTCGGCACGGTCGATCACCGCCTGCATCCGGGCAAAGACCGGCATCTGCGCTGTCGCATCGCCCACCACCTGCATCCGCGCCACGGGAGCAGGCACGAAGCTGTCGAGCGGCATCAGCGTCAGGATCGCGGCAGCGGCGGTCGGGATATCGCAGCCCGCCATGTCGATCAGGCGGCCAAAGGTGGTTTCGGCGGCAATGGTGGCGGCTGGGTGGTTCACATCGCAGATCACCAGATCATCGCCATGACCCATCAGCATCAGCACATGCACCACCTCCGCCGACAGTCGCTGATCAATGCCTTTCAGCATGAGACACCGGAAAACATCGGTTTTCCGCAGCGGAATTCGCACCGAATTCCGGTACCGATTTCCGTCACGGAAATCGTCATTTCACCGCCCCCGCCGCCATTCCCTTGATGATGTACCGCTCCAGCACCACGCCGATCACGATCAGCGGCAGGATCGCGGCAAAGCTGAGCGCTGCCATCGACCACCACGATATCCCCTGACTGCCGGTCTGGCTGGCCACCATCACCGGCAGTGTGTTGGCGTGGGTCGAGGTCAGCAGGGCGGCAAAGAAATATTCGTTCCAGGTCAGGACCAGCGACAGGATGAAGGCGGCGACCATGCCGGGCAGGGCAATTGGCACGATGATGGTCAGAAACGCGCCCCAGATCGACAGGCCATCAACCAGCGCCGCCTCTTCCAGTTCGGTCGGGATCGCGGAAAACTGGTCGCGCATGATCCAGATCACGATGGGCAGCACCGACAGGGTATACAGCAAGATCAGCCCGACGCGGGTGTCAAGCAGTGCCAACTCTTTGTAAAGCACCAGAAAGGGAAGGGCGAGGACGACGGGCGGCAGGATAAGCTGGCTAAGGAAAAAGAACAGGATGTCAGAGTTTTTCATCCAGGAGAACTTGTAGCTGAACCGGCTGAGGCCATAGGCCGCCAGCGACCCCAGCATCACCGCAAGGGCTGACGACACCAGTGAAATCACCGCCGAGTTGAAGAAGCGCTTGGCGAATTCCGCGCGCACCGTGCTGTCTTTGCCGATGGTGTCGGGTGACAGGCCCAGCGATTTCCACCCCAGCCATTTCGGGGTGAAATCGACCCAGGGGATCATGTCGCCCTTCATCACGTTGGGTGCCATCTTGAAGCTGGTGGTGGCGGTCCAATAGATCGGAAACAGGCAGATGAAGGCCCACAGGATCAGCAGGCCATAGATCGCCGCGCGCCCGCCAAACTGCCGGGCGCGGTGGGACAGGTCGCTGGCGCTGTCGTGGAAAACCTGTGTGGTCATGTCCGCGGCCTGGCAAAACGGTCAGCCAGTTTCATCAGGAGCGTCATCACCACGATGATGATGACCAGATAGACCATGGCCAGCAGGGTGCCATAGCCGACGTTGGACCGGTCGCGGTATTCGCGGAAGATGAAGCTGGTGACCGTATCCGTCGCCCCGCCCGGCCCGCCCGAGGTCACCGAAATCACGATATCGGCCAGCTTCAGCTTGAAGATGATGCGGATCAGCACGGCAGTGACCGACACCGGCAGCATCATCGGGAAGGTCACTTCCCAGAACGCCCGCCAGCCATTGGCGCCATCAACCCGCGCCGCCTCGTTCAACTCCTTGGGGATGCTTTGCAGGCCCGCCAGGATCATGATCATCATGAAGGGGATGAAGGTCCAGGCATCCATCATCATGATCGTCAGCTTGGCCATCCACGGGCTGGAATAGAATGACGGGTTTTCCCAGCCGAAAAACCGCAGCATCCGGATGATCGGCCCGGCGGGCTGGATCACCAGCATGGATTTCCCGATCATCCAGCTGACCGCCACCGGCGACAGCATCAGCGGCAGCAGGAAGGCTACGCGAAAGAATTTCCGCGCCCGGATTTCGGCGTTCAGCGCCAGGGCAAGGGCAAAGGCAATGGCATATTCGACAAGTATCGCAAGGCAGTACCAGACCATGTTCTGTAGCGCGTTCCAATAGAACGGGTCAGCCCACATCTGGCGGAGGTTATCAAGGCCGTTGAACTGGCGGCCATCGGGGGATGACAGGTTCCAACTGGAAAAGGCGATCACCAGCCCGAACAGCAGCGGGAAAACCGTCAGCGAAATCACGAAAAGCGCTGCGGGCAGGACGAACAGCGTGCGCTTGCCCTGTTCGCCGCGGATCAGCACCTGCCCCCAGCACAGCGCCGCCGCCCACAGGCAATAGCCGTAAAGCGTCGGTCGCCAGTTGGAAAAGCCGAAATCGGCCCAGCCCAGATGCTGCGCCAGTTGCGCCAGCGCCGTGGCCAGCATCACCGCCGCCGCCCCCCAGATGATCGCACGGCCAAAGCTGCGGCGGGCGTCGGATATGTTGTCATTGGTGACAACGTGCAATAGGTCGCCGCCGCTCAATGGCCTGCCCCGATCGTGTTTCTGGTCACAAAGAAAGGGGGCGCGGCCACCGCCGCGCCCCCTGAAACAATCACATCCCCAGCGACGCCTTGTAGAGCGCAATCTGGCTGTCGCGGCCGATCTGGTCGGTGATCTTTTCCCAGGCCGCCGCTATCGCATCGGCGGTTTCCTGGGCCGATCCATATTGCCCGGCATAGCCTTTGGCCAATTCGTCTTCGGCCACCGAGTAATATTGGAAAATCCCCGGGATGCGTGGCTCGATCGCCGCGTTGGGGTGGTTGTAGCTGTCGAGGTTGGAGCCGAGGTAGTCCTCGACGAAGGCGCGGTCGTAGCCCGCCGCTTCCCATTCGGAATAGTCGAAGTGGGAATTGCGGTAGGGCTGGAAGCCCGAGGGGTAGGCGGCCATCCAAAGCGAAATGTCCTTGCCACCCAGATGGGCAGCGGCAGACCACGCGGCTTTGCGCTTTTTCTCATCGCCCGAAACCTGGCTGGTGACATAGACGCCCCAGCCGAGATAGGCCATGTTCGGCGCAAAGTTCGGGGTGGCCGGGGTTTCCCATTCGCCCTTGGCCGAGTTATAGACCCTGTCCGACCCTGGATTGATCGAGAAGCCGACGACGTCACCCACCACCGAACTGTCCGATGTGCGGGCGTTGGAGCCGACGTCGCCCCACCAGCAGATCATCGAGCCGGTGCCAGCAAGGAACTGCTGGAACGCGGTGGTGCCGGGATCGGCGTTGATCTGATCCGGCGGCAGAAACGGCATGGTGTCCATCACGTCCTGGATCGCCTGAACCCAGGCCGGGTTGTTGACGCGCGGTTTCATCGTATCGGGGTCGAACAGCCAGGCCTTGTCGTCGGGGTGTTTGGCATAGGCCGAGGCGCGGTCTTCGAGGAAATAGAAGCCAAAGCCGCCCCAGCCCTTGAGCGGATCAAGGAAACCAAAGGCGGGAGAGCCGGAGAGCGGGTCGGTCTTGCCGGCTACAGCTGCGGAAACCGCCTGAACCTGCTGCCAGGTCGTCGGTGCTTCGGCCATGCCGCTGATCGAGCCTTCGCCAAAGTAATCCTTGCGATAGGCAAAGGTGTGGCAGTCGCCGTCAATGGTGATGCGATAGGTCTTGCCGGCCCAGGTGCCGACCGGAGCCTGCAGATAGCTGACATAGTCCGACAGGTCGATCTGATCCTTGACCCAGTCCGGCATCTCGTCCAGCAGGCCCTGACCCGCAGTATCCCCCTCGAACGGTGCACCCATTTCGATGATGTCGAAATCGACGGTGCCGGTGGCGATGCTCTGCTGCAGGCGCGGGTTGTAGTCGGCCTGTGCGAGGTCGATCCAGTTGATCTTGGCACCGGTATAGGCCTCCCACGGCTTCAGGAAGCCGCGGAACAGCACGTTATGCAGGTTCTGGTTGTTCAGCCCCATGAAAGTCAGTTCAACCCCGGCAAATTCGCCTTCGGCGACAGTGGTCTTGGTGGCAGCCAGGCAAAGCTCGCCGACCTTCTGCCAATGTTCATCGGTCGGGCTGCCCTGACCAACCCCCGGGATCGCCAGAATCTGTGCCCGGAGATTGTCTTGCGCCCGCGCGGGCAGCGCCGAAAAGCCGCTCATCGCTGCAAGACCGCCCAAGGCCGTTGCGCCCTGCAGAAGCCGCCGCCGCGACAATTTCGACCGGACGGCGTAGTTGTAAAGCTCTACCTTCATCACTTCCTCCCTTGATGTTCTGTCGTTCCCGGCGCTGGGGCCAAGGCAGCAGCAGCCCTGTCGACGCGCCCGGTTTTTTTTCCCGAAATGAATGGCTTTGCGCGCAGTTTCCCACGGGACAGCGCCACCTTCTCAGCCTTGCCCGAGCCTGTCAAGAACCTAACATGTTAGCATGTCTACCGGGTGGACAGGCTTGCGGGCTTTCGCTACGACAGAGACAATGGGGCAGGCAAAATGCCCGCGGACAGGGGAGCAGCGATGGCACAGGTCACGATCCGCGCATTGCGCAAGGCATATGGCGCAGTGCAGGTCGTGCATGGCGTCGATGTCGATATCAATGACGGTGAGTTTGTCGTGCTGGTCGGCCCGTCTGGCTGCGGGAAATCCACCCTGCTGCGCATGATCGCCGGGCTGGAAGCCATCACGGCGGGCACCATCGCCATCGGTGAAAAGCTGGTGAACAATCTGCCGCCGGCAGAGCGTGACATTGCGATGGTGTTTCAGAACTATGCCCTGTACCCGCATAAATCGGTGGCCGCCAACATGGGCTTTGCGCTGAAGATGCGCGGCATGGCGCGCGGCGAGATCGACGGGCGGGTGGCGCGGGCGGCGGATATTTTGGGACTGACGCCCTATCTGGCCCGCTATCCGCGCGAATTGTCGGGCGGCCAGCGCCAGCGCGTCGCCATGGGGCGCGCCATCGTGCGCGATCCGCAGGTGTTCCTGTTCGACGAGCCCTTGTCGAACCTTGACGCCAAGCTGCGCGTGCAGATGCGCGCCGAGATCCGCGAACTGCATCAGCGGCTGAAAACCACCACGGTCTATGTGACCCACGACCAGATCGAGGCGATGACCATGGCCGACAAGATCGTGGTGATGCGCGATGGCCGGATTGCCCAGGTCGGTGCGCCGCTGGAGCTTTATGACCGCCCGGCGAATATCTTTGTGGCCGGTTTCATCGGGTCGCCGTCGATGAACCTGTTCGAGGGGGAAACAGCGGCGGGCGGAAGCTTTCATACCGAGGGGTTCAGCCTTGATCTGAGCGGGGCAGGGGCCGCTGCCGCTGCGCTGAAACCCGGCACCAGGCTGACCCTTGGCATCCGCCCCGAGCATCTGCACCTTGGCGCTGCCGGTATCCCCGCCGAGGTCGCGGTGGTCGAGCCGACCGGGTCGGAAACCCATGTGCTGGCACGGGTCGGGGCCCGCGAAGTGGTGGCGGTATTCCGCGAGCGCCATGCGTTCAAACCCGGTGACCGGCTCCACCTGATGCCGGAGCCGGAACTGGTGCATCTGTTCGATGGCGCGAGCGGCGACCGGATCAGCTGACCGGTTGCCGGCATTTGCCCCCTGACAGGGCAGG
>Ga0105049_10004124_pt1 | contig 17076 bp, 12 predicted proteins | sample MAT06_FD_78087 | JGI IMG/M metagenome (GOLD analysis project Ga0105049, IMG submission 78087) | Freshwater microbial communities from Lake Fryxell liftoff mats and glacier meltwater in Antarctica - MAT-06 | ecosystem: Environmental > Aquatic > Freshwater > Ice > Liftoff microbial mat | place... | reverse complement strand
TTGTATATTTCCAGCAGGTAGGACATGTTAAGAGTTGAGCAGGAGTCTTGCTTGGAGCATCGTTGGAATCTTTAGAACATGAAGAAACAAAGAATAATAGGCATAAAAGCCCACAATTTGCTAATTTTAGAATATTCATAAGGCAATTTTTAGTTGATAAATATGACAAATATATCATATTTTTTTCATTTATTAAAAGGGACCTAGTTTTGATAAGCAGATTTGTTTTAAATCAGAGTTTGTTGAATTTTATTTGGATTCAACCTGATTACATTTTTATGACAGCAACAAAAAAATGTTTAATAGCACCCTAATTGTTTTAATATTATATCTTTGAATAAACAATCTCAAAACACTTAATTTTATGAAAAAAATATTTTTCGTTTTATTCCTTTCATTGATCGCTACAAACATAATAACTGCTGCAGTTATGTCCAAGCCAATTACTCCTCACTGTGTTGTTTCCATTCAAGATGCAAGTTTTGCTAGCATGATGAATATGCTGGCCACTGGCTTAAAGCCAACATCTTTTTCAAAAGATTGGAAAAGCAAAAGTGGAGCATTTTTAAGCAAAATTAGAACTTTAGATCCTAAAGACCTCTCAGGATCAGCTTCAACACTGTTTGAATTTGCAAAATTTCTGAAACCTAATGTTTTCGAAGATTCTTGGAAAACGCAAAAAGGTGATTTCCTGCGCGGTGTTTCTCAAGTCAATTCCACTCAAGATCTGAGCAAATTGTTTTCATTATTGCTAAACAACATCTCTCCAAAATCTTATACCAAGGAATTCAAATCGAAAGCCGACGGACTTAAGGTGGCAGCGGGAAAATTAGGCCAATAACATAGCTCCATTTTACTAAATCAAAAAACACGATCTGATGGTTTTATATACTAGCTATGCAAGTTGCATTGCCTAGTAAAGATATTGATAATTCTGAATCTTGCTTTGGGATGGAATGTGTACGTAGGCACATTAATGATGAGTTAGATAGTGGACAGATCTAGTTCCTTGGTTAGCAATGTTTAAATATCTCATAAAATACCTCACTTCCCTATCTACAAAAAAAATCTCCAATTTGTGAAATGAATCATTTAAAACAAATTGTGTTATATTTGTGCGCTTTAAAATTCAAAACATGGAATTGGAACACGCGCACAATGCTTTGAAGAAGTATTTTGGTTACGACGCTTTTAGACCACCGCAGGAAGAAATCATTCAAACGGTACTCAACAAGCGCGATTCCTTGGTGCTTATGCCTACTGGAGGTGGCAAAAGTATTTGCTACCAAATCCCTGCTGTTATTTTGCCTGGAGTGACCATTGTAGTTTCGCCGCTAATTTCATTGATGAAGGATCAGGTTGAAGCATTGTTGGGCAATGGCATTCCTGCTGCATATATCAATTCATCTCAAAACTTTGAGGAAATGCAGCGCATAGAAAATATGCTGTTCGAAAACAAACTCAAATTGCTTTATGTATCACCTGAAAAGATTGTTTCAAGCAGCTTTTTGCCATTTTTGAAAAACCTACCCATTAATCTCATTGCGGTAGATGAAGCACATTGTATATCGAGCTGGGGGCATGATTTTAGGCCAGAATACACGCGAATGGGATTTTTGAAGGAACAATTTCCAGATGTTCCAATCATTGCACTTACCGCCACTGCAGATAAGCTTACCCGGAAAGATATTGTCAATCAGCTACAACTTGAAAATGCAGAGGTTTTTCTGAGCAGTTTTGACCGACCAAATATCAGTCTAGAAGTACGATCCGGACAAAAAAGAATCGAACAAATACTTGAATTCATCAAATCTCGACCTAAGCAAGTTGGTATCATTTATTGTCTGAGTCGAAAAAGCACGGAAGAACTCGCTTCAAAATTAAATGCTAAAGGCATTAAAGCTGCTGCATATCACGCGCAGGTTGATCCGCCTAGTAGAGCTAAAGTACAAGAAGATTTTACCAACGACAAAATCCAGGTAGTTTGTGCTACAGTAGCTTTTGGGATGGGAATTGACAAGTCCAATGTCCGCTGGGTGATACATTACAATCTGCCCAAAAACATAGAGTCCTATTATCAAGAAATAGGTCGGGCAGGAAGAGATGGCTTGGCTTCAGAGACTATCTTGTTTTTCAGTTACCAAGATGTCAATATTTACAGGGACATGTTTAGAGAGGGTGATTCAGCAAATCAAGAATTACAAAATGCAAAACTAGACAGCATGTTGCAATTTGCTGATGCACAAATTTGCCGAAGAAGAATTCTATTGAATTATTTCAGCGAAGTGTACAATGAAGATTGCGGGAATTGTGACATTTGCAAATCACCACCCAAATACATAGACGGAAGTAAGTATGCCCAAATGGCAATATCAGCGGTTACCAGATTGGAACAACAAGTAACTATGGGTCTATTAGTGGATGTTTTGCGGGGATCGGCTCGGCATGAAATTATAGAAAAAGGCTTTGACAAAATAAAAACCTACGGTGTTGGAAGAGATGTTCCAGTATTTGAATGGCAGAGTTTTGTTTGGCAAATGGTTCAAAATGGAATATTTGAAATAGCTTATGACGATTACCACAAACTGAGACTTTTGCCAATTTGCAAAGAAATTTTGCAGGGCAACAAACAATTACAACTGTTTAAACCTCTGAGTATCCGAGAAAGAGATGAATTGAATAAAAAATATACAGTAACGAAAACCAAAGTAGATACCTCAAAGATTCGCGCACGAAATGCATTATTTGATGATTTACGCGAATTCAGAAGGCAGCTCGCTGTTGAAAAAGGAATTCCACCATATATTATTTTTTCGGACGCCACTCTGGCAGAGATTGCAGGTACAGTACCAATGACAGAAACGTCATTTCGAGGTATTTCAGGCGTTGGAGAGTTAAAATGGCAGCAATTGGGTGAAATATTTATCAAAAGAATCAAAAACTTTATTGATGAAAATCCGGATTTTATGAAAAGTGGAAATGTTGAAACCACCATTCCTAAACTCCCTGTGAAAACTAAGTCAGAATCGAAAATACCAACATCGAAGCAGACTTATGATTTATACAAAACAGGACTGAGTGTGGAAGAAATAAGCGAGCAAAGATTCCTATCACCCAGTACAATACACTCTCATTTAATAAAACATTACACTCAAGGAGATCCAATAGAAATTTATCAAGTGATAACAGATGAAGAAATTTCGACCATCAGTGCCGCTATCGAAAAATTACCAGATAACGCTAAAACATCAGAAATCTTCCAATATCTTGAAGAAGCTTATAGTTATGATAAAATAAGGTGGGTTCTTGCCTTTAAGCAAAAGGGAGTTAAGTGATTAGCAGACTTAGTGGTTTTTGATTTTTAATCACTGCAGATTTGTCATGTGGTTAAACCAGTTGTGAATTCTCAGTTGTTCATTTTAAGTATAAGGTATGTTTTAAATGCAAACTGACTCATACCAAAAAAAGGTTCTAGATAATTGATTGGTTCTTGAATAATTGTACTTTTCCTGTTAGTCAAATATCGAGTCAACAGGAGTAGATTTATCTTGATGATAATTCTTCGATAATACTTTACATGATTAGGATCAGTTTTTCTGAAATTTCTGTATCAGCTTGCCTATTCTTAAAAATACATTCCTGAATGCACATCGGAAATATTAATCCTCTGGCTGTTTTTGACTCCCGGACGCGGATTCCCATAATATTATAAATCAGTACTTCCTACACATCGCACTAGATAGGAATGTCTAAATAATCGGAGGCAGGATTTGGGAAAACCAAAATTGGATCAGCTGGGGCCAATGCATAAAATCCTAGATTAAAAAGAATAAGCGAGGAGATACATACCTGAGTATTGGTATTTGGTTTAATGTGTACAACATTAGTCATAAACAATATAAATCCTAATATTTTCACTAAATGAACTTACATAATTAGAAAAACATTTCCTTACAATTCCATGTCAAAAGAGGTTCTTCAAATATTTAAAGTGAAAAATTAATTGTTCAAATAATTTGTGAAGTATGTAACATTTCTCCAAAATAATGTAAGAAAAATATTGTTCAACACTCATAATTTTGTTCAAAAGTTTTAATCTTTTTGATCATCAATCATTTCTATTAAGGTTCAAAATAATAATAAAAATACCAAGTACATTCAAAGCGGAATAAAAACAAAATAATAATAAGCATTACAAGCACAATTTTATTCAGCAAAAGATCTTGGTGTTATTAAGGATATCGATACAGGTAAAAAAATGGAAATTATGTTATCAAAAACATATGATGTCGTTGTAATTGGCTCTGGACCTGCTGGGGCAACTACTGCACGAGTGGCTTCAAATTTGGGTTTAAAGGTATTGTTAGTTGATAAACGGCAGGAACTTGGTGCTCCCGTACAATGTTCAGGGGCAGTTAGCAGGCATGCGTTGGAGGCTGTTGGCATAATCGCAGATGATGAGTTCGTTTTGGAAAACATTTTTGGATTTGGTATTTTTAATCAAAATGGAGAAGAAAAAATCATTGATTATCGAAAACTCAAACCCGAAGAATACGGCAATGGTGAAGACCAAAAACCTCTTGGTTTTGTTGTCGATCGTCGCCGATTCGACCGATATTTGATGACACAAGCCGAACGCGCTGGAGCAGAAGTGTGGCTAAAAACTGAGGCGCTTGGTTATCAGACTTCTATCGACGGCACCTGCGAAGTAAAACTTATTCATTTTAACAAAAATATTTCAATTAAAACTCGAGTGTTGGTCGGTGCTGATGGTTTGCAATCACAAGTTGGAAAATGGGCAGGCTTGCACACACACATCAAGCTGAATGAATTAGCCAGTTGCCTTCAATACGTAGTAGATGGTGTAGAAACAGATGGCTTGCTCGAAATTATTACAGGGCAACATTGGGCCCCTGGTGGATACGCTTGGGTTTTTCCCAAAGGCCACGGCTACGCAGAAATTGGGCTTGGCGTGGCTCGAACCATGACCCCACATGATGCTCGTTGGCACCTAGATTTTTTCATGAAAAATTCTTTTTTTAAAGAAAGGTTCCAAAATGCACGTATTTTAGAAATTCAGGGCGGTGGTGTACCGCTTGCGGCACCCTTGAAAACTCAATTTGCTGACAATCTTGTTTTGGTGGGCGACGCGGCTAGGCATGTCAATCCAATTACTGGGGGCGGTATACATACGGCTGTGCAAAGTGGGCAAATTGCTGCTAATTTTTTAGCCGAACTCTTTGAAAGCGGCCAAAAACCAACCAAGCAGAACTTAAAAGGTTATCAAGATAACTGGTTAGCGGAAAGCGGTAATTTGATGTGGAAATTGTACCACGAAAAAACCGCCATTTTTAAAAACAAAGACATAGACCAACGAGATGATTTACTTTTTAAAACCATGTCTGATTATTTCAGCCCATATTCTGAGTATAAAAAAATCTAATATTTTATGACAAAAAAGAAACCTGTCGTTTTTCAAATCGGATGGAATGCTTGCATCCATTGCGGCGCTTGTGTGGGAGTGTGTCCACAAGAACCTGGTTTTATTTCGGCTTTCGATACCATTGCAGTGAACACCTCTTGTGATATTGCTTGCATGGCCTGTGTGGAAATATGCCCAGTTAGCACTATTTCTTATGAAAATGTGCCCGAGCCAAAGCAGCTATCATGGGAATGATTCGTAATCTTGTTCGATTTTCGAGGCCACACACTATTATAGGCACCAGTTTGAGTATCATAGTGCTATATTTTTTGGCAATGTCTTTTTCAGATTACTCGAATTGGCATTTTGGGGCGCTAGTTTTAACTTTGATCAGTTGTCTTGGAGCTAATATTTACATAGTGGGTTTGAATCAAATCACTGATATTGAAATTGACCGCATCAATAAGCCTTGGCTTCCTTTAGCCTCTGGAGAATTTTCGCTACGAACTGGGTATATTTTAATTTTCGTTTCCGTTTCTACTTCCTTGGTCATCGCATTGTTGCATGGCCAATATTTATTTCTAACTGTTTTGCTGAGTCTTTTGCTTGGAACGGCTTATTCTTTGCCTCCCTTTCGTTTGAAAAGGTTTCATTTTTGGGCGGCGTTTTGCATCATTGCCGTGCGAAGCCTCATTATCAACCTGTTACTATTTCTCCATTTCCATTTACAAATTAATGATTCCCGGCGCGTTCCGCCAGTAATTTGGTTATTGGTGTGTACGATGTTTTTTTATAGTATTGTTATAGCATGGTTCAAAGATATCCCAGACATGGAAGGGGACAGACGTTTTCAAATTAAAACGCTGAGCCTGAGATTGGGAGCAAAAATGGTGTTTCGAACGGGTAATTTGTTGATTTTTGCAGTATCTATTTGCTTGATTATTCTCCCATACTATTGTGATTTTTCATTGAATCGGTCCGTTTTTACGATCACCCAAATAATGCTTTTGATATTTTTAATGATAGCCATTTTTCGGGTACAATTGGGAAACCTGGCTTCTGTTCGCAGGTATTATTTATTTATTTGGGCACTCTTTTTTTGGCAATATATTTCTTTTGCAGTGGCAGTAATCACTTATTGAGCAAAAGATGTCATTCGAACATTGGAACTATACATTTTCTCAGAAGTAAAAATGGGTAAGATTGATTTAAAAAAGAGTCAACATTGCTATGATTTTGCAAAAAGTTTACCACCTTTTTCATTCCTTTGTATCCACATTTTTTATCCTAAAAGAAACATAAAATGAACCTGCATTCCGATTATCCTTTTTGGATGATAAAAGATGGCATCAAAAACGTATTTCCAAGTTTGGAAGCAGATACTAAAACAGATGTGTTGATCATCGGTGGCGGTATCAGTGGCGCACTTATTGGCAATCACATAAGCAATGCTGGGCTGGATACCATAATTGTCGAAAAAAGGCACATTGGTTTTGGAAGTACTTCGGCCAGCACTGCAATGTTGCAATATGAAATTGATACGCCACTATTCAAATTGATGGAAATTAAGGGGACGGAACAAGCCATACGAGCCTATAGAATCTGCGCTGAGGCTATTGAAAAATTAGAGAAAATTTGTGATGAAATACCAGGTGCTGCCAATTTTGAAACGCACCCTAGCCTTTTTTATGCCAGCACAAAAAAAGATGCACGCCAAATCATCATGCCAGAGTTCGAGGCCCGTAAAGCAGCTGGCTTCAAGGTGACCTTGCTTTCAGAAGAAAATATTGCATCGCAGTTTGGCTTCCGTGCTCCAGCAGGTATTTTGTCTGAAGAAGGTGCACACGTTGACCCTTATTTACTTACCCAACACCTTCTGGGAAAAATGCAACAAAAAGGTTGTAGAATTTATGATTTGACAGAGGTGGATATATGGGATCCAAATTCAAAAAATGTAGTAGTCAAAACCACAAAAGGCCATTCCATAACTGCAAAATATGTAGTCGTAGCCTGTGGCTATGAATCGCAAAACTACCTGCCTCAAAAAGTAACCCAACTCAATTCGACCTTTGCCATCGTTAGCAAACCGATTGCATCGCTGGCAGATTTTTGGCTACAAAACAGCTTACTTTGGGAAACAAAAACTCCATATCTCTACATTCGAACCACTAACGACCATCGAATTATCGTCGGTGGCCGCGACGAACCTTTTTACAGCCCCAAAAAACGAGACCAAATTTTGACCGCCAAACGTTTAAAATTAGAAGCTGATTTTAAGAAATTATTCCCTAACATCCCTTTTCAAACAGACTTCGCATGGGCAGGCACTTTTGGAGAAACAAAAGACGGACTGCCTTACATAGGATCTTTCAATAGTCCAAGAATCCTATTTGCCTTGGGATATGGCGGCAATGGCATCACGTTTAGCGTGGCAGCAGCGGAGATTCTAGGCGACATCATACTGAAAAATAAGAACAATGACAATGAATTATTTTCATTTGACCGATGAGTTCCAATTAAACCCAAAATCCGCATTAGCAGATTTTGCCCTTTGGGTCGACGAAAATCCTTAATTTTTCGACTTTAAAGCCCTGATATTTAAAAAATCGTCAGGGGGTTAAACCCAGACAAATTTTGATAATATCCAAAAACTTCGTCGATTCAGCGTCTAACGCTGAATTTGGGTTAATGGCAAGGCATTGTTCAGAAAAGAAATGCGAGGATTTTCCTTTTGCTGGAATAGGTGTCTAAGTCAACCAAAGATAAAATTTCGCTTTCGAATAAATTTCATCAAAAACCAATCTGCCATTTGGGGACAGTGCCATGTTTAAAGCCTTGGGGCCAAGACATCCGATTTTTTGAAGGTTTCTATTTTAAGTTAGTCTACTTCAGAGAGTGGTATCATGGCTTGAGCTGTCATTTTGGTATTGATGCGTTGAGGTTAACTAGTGGAGAGGGGGACTGTGGGTATTTAAAATCATAGCAAAGTTAGCGCTTAGTATTCTCAAAAACTTGTCACAATATTCTTTATTAATTATTTCTAAGCACTTTAGTTTTTCTGAAATTTCTGTATGTGCTTGCCTATTCTTAAAAAATACATACCTGCAGGCAGATCGGAAATGTTAATCTTCTGACCTGTTTTTGACTGTCTGACTCGGATTCCCATACTATTATAAATCTGCACTTCCGATACATCGCCTTGGATAGGAATGTCTAAATAATCGGTTGCAGGATTTGGGAAAACCAAAATTCGATCAATAGGGGAAAATGTATCAGATCCCAGCGGTTTAACAACTTCAGCTGCACCAATCGAACGCGCTGTTGCAGAAAAAGGAAGTCCATAAAAATCAAGTGAAGGTTCTGTAACCAACTTTCCGGCCCATTCGGCAGGACAGCCGCCAATTATGTTATAATCCCCGTTTAATGCGTCTGTTAGGATATTGACAGAGGAACCAAACAAGAGTGGATTAGGGTCTTTAATTGCATCCAAGGCAGGTGAGTCCCAGTAAGGTCCATTGAAATTTGAAAGTACTGTGCTTTGATAGAGGTTGTTGCTAAAACTAGCAGCGGTGGAAGGTTGTTGACCGCCATTAAAATAAGCCGAATTACCAAATACAAAAAGATTGTTCTCGAGGGTATTACCAGAAAGTGTTGGATAAAGTGCGCTGGTGGTCAAGAAACGCATCGTAGCCTGTCCGCATTGATAAAAGGTATTGTTGATGACCTTACAATCCCTCGCTGATGATAATGCCAAGCCTCGATACCCGCCTATGATAACGTTGGAGTAGAACTCGAGGTTTTTGACTTCGAACTTGTCGCTCGGGCAATAAAACTGTGCACCAGTATTGCCACCCAATTCAAAGGCCACCCAAGGTTCCTTTGAAGCGTTGATAAACAGGTTACGTTCCATTCGGATATCGGAGGCGCCCCCTTTGATGTGCCCACCACTGAGACAGTTTTCAAATAGATTATCCTGTATTAGTCCTACGTGGCAGACATTATAATCCATTGTACTGACTGCTGGGAAATCTTGAAAGACACAATGCGTAACAGCGAAACTATCAACACCACCGAACTTAAATCCGGCAATAGCAGTAGGATCGGTCACGTTGGAGAAGTGGCAACTGTCCACTACGATAAATTTGGATTGGGTGAGACAACTACCGCCATTATCTACGCTGAACAAACGGCCAGGATAGTTGGCATTGCCTTTGAAAGTCAGATGCTCAAAACGGAGGTATTCTGCACTGACAAATTGCCAAGTTCCAGCTATCTCGATGGCATCTTGCTTATACGGGCGGATCACAATCCATTCATTGGCCTTTCCTTTGAGTTGGGTAACAAACTGATATCCAAAATAGTTGCCTGCGTGCAAATACACCGTATCACCAGGCTGAATAGCCTGAGCATTTGCAGCTGCCTGGATGTTGAGAAACGATTGACCTGGCCCGAGATGCACTTGACAAGAAACTTGAAGTGATGTCAGTAAGAGTAGGGTAAAAACAAGGTGTTTCATAAGTTTGAAATTCTGAAATGTTCTGATGAAATATATTTTGGATAGTCCCATAAAAGAATTGCAGTTATGATTCTATATTATTCCACAAGTTTACATTTTTTTTCCGAAAGTCTGTTAACTTTTTACGCTTTCAATGAGGATAAAACAAAAGGAGTCTTTGGTGAAGAGCAATAGCTAGTTACGGAATAAAATATCTTTTTAACCAAGAAGAATATCTTGAGTCAAAAGTCTAAGAACGTCCTAGAACAGCATCTATATCCTGGGCTCTTGAAATTCGCCAAGAATTAGTTTATAATATCTTTGATTAAAATGTGATCGATAATTAGTGTAATTATTTTAAAATTCCGGGACCAGATACGGTGTAAGGAAACTATAGAAAAACTAACAACGCCAACTACTATAATGGCGCTTGGGTTTTCCCTGAGGACTATTCACTTTCTTTATGATTGTTTTACTTGTATTGATTCGAATATGACCAATAATTTAAAGATCATCTTGATAGAGCTAATGTGGCGTGATAGGCCAACTGCCTTTTATAATGTTTCATCTCATAAATATTAATAGAAATGTCCTCTACCCAATTATATCAGATAAAGGACTTTCTTACATGAAAACACTTTACTTTTCTGAAATCAGTTTGCCTGATTGTATTGTTTTTCCAGAACTAACCACGTTGTAAAAGTATATTCCTGAAGGAAGATAACTTGTTTCAAGAATGATTGTTTGATTGGATAAAATTTTATTCATTACTTGCTTTCCCCAAACATTGTACAAAATAATTTCACAATTATTGATTGGGAACTCTTCGTCTATGGTTATGGTAGTATATGTGCTAAATGGATTTGGAAATATGCTAAGCACTTCTGGTGAATTTCCATTCTCAAAAGAACTAATCCCGGTTGAAGTACAATCTGAAGTTATGGTAGCAATAATTGCGGTGGTACTTACAGCTCCATCTGTTGTGAGTGCACTTCCTTCTAATTTTACACCCGTATTTAAATTAATCGCACCGTTGTTACAAATAATTGTCCCATTGAAATCCGAATAGTCATTTATGTCAACAGCACCGTCAACTTTCCAAAACACATTTTTAGCTTGTGTTCCGTTCATCAAATTGACTTTTGAATAAGTACTTGTTGATAATGCGCCGTTGATTTGTATAACGAACACTGCATCAGAATTTCCCCCTGCATTCAGAAACACATTGCCTGTAAATGTGGTAGCTGCATTCATCAGGTAGGTGTGTGGGGTAAGTACCAGATCATTACCAAACTGTGCAGGATACAATAACTCAATATCGTAAGGGAGCGTATTTAGATAGGTGTAGACATTAAGTAAATCAGCTGCACACGCCGCAGTGGAACCATCTGGGATTGGATGAATCTCACCGGTAACGAACAAAGGATTAAAACCAGTGGTTAAGCCCACATTGGTTCCAACATCTCCGACAACATAAGTGACACCAGAGTTCGCAACAGGTCCATTACCTGAAAATATTGCATAACAAACTGTGGAAGCCAATTCAGGAGTTGCAGGTCCTGTAAGAGAAGGACTTCCACAGCCAATTGGTGTGTAAGCAAGCACTCCGTCAACAGTAATTGCTCCAGTAGTTGAAAGTGCTCTTCCTTCAAGGGTCGAGCCAGAATTCAAGTTGATTGCTGCGTTATTGGCAATAACGTTTCCCTTCATCGAAGTTCCTGCAGCCATCTCTACCAAACCTTCTACTTTCCAAAACACATTACATGCCAATGCTCCATTAACCAATGTGACACTTGAATTTGCGGCAGTTGAGAGAGGTCCCTGAATCTGAAAAATAAATACTGCATTGGGATTGCCTTGTGCATCCAATATCAGATTGCCGTTCAAAGTTGTTGACTGTGCAATAGAATATACACCAGCATATAACGTTTCTCCATTTCCAAGCAAAGGTGCTGGGAAAAAAGTTGGAACAGTGCTGTTCAATTGATTATAGGCAATCAATAAATCTGCTGCACACTGTGCGCTTGCTCCATCTGCATTGTGCATAACACCGTTCACATTTCCGAAGCCAGTGATAGAGCCGTTGTTGGTTCCGACATTGCCAGTAAGTTGTGAAATACCAGTGTTGTTAACTGCTCCAATTGTAGTAAATAGAACAAAATTTGCTGCGGTGCCTAGATTGGGAGCTTGTGCATTTGCTACATAGCTAAATCCACCTGTCACAAAGATCATGGCGAATAAAATTGAGTTGAGTAATTTTTTTCTCATTTATTATTAGGCTTTATTCAAGTTTTAAATAGGTTTGTGAATTAAGTTTAACGGTACAAATTTGCACGTATTCATTGCCAGAAATTTTACACAACTTTTGAAATAATGTACATCATTCACGCTTATCACCTCTGGTTGGTATTTATTCAACAAAATAGCGTTGCTTAAGAGGAATAGATCCAGTGTTATTGCTTAATTATGCAAAACTGCAGGAGCAATAAGTTTATAATAGAACAAACATTCGTTACTTTTTTCTTACATATTTTGGCACACAAAATATTTTTGCTAATTATATTTTTCAATAAATATTATTTTACTCAATATGTTTTACCAAACCAAAGTGTTTTTATCCTCTTCATTTGATTTTTTCTTTCTCTTTGACAGCGTTTTCTGAAGCAGAAATTTCTCCATAATAATAATCAGAGTAGGCCTTGGTAAATTCAGCACCAAAAAAAACAATCATAGAGGAATAAGATGTCCACAACAATATGAGAATAACTGAGCCTGCTGCTCCGTAACCATAACCCGGGTTTGCCATTCCAAAATATAAGCCCAAGGCAGATTTACCAACAACAAATAGCAAGGAAGTAAAAAATGCTCCAATCCACACCAATCTCCATTTTATTTTTGCATCTGGTAATATTTTAAACATACATGCAAATAATACGGTTATGATTGTTAATGAGAAAATGAAATTTAAAATTTGAAATAAAATTAAGAGACCCTCAGAGGTACGGCTTATGGTCCAGGTTCCTAACGCTGATAACAATGATGACAAGACTAATGAAACCAGCAGTAAAAATGCAATAGACATTATTAATCCAAACGAAAAGAGCCGTGTTTTTAAAAACACCCAAATGCCTGATTTGGAGCTTGTTCCTTTCACTTCCCAAATCGTATTTAGTGATTTTTGAATTTGGACAAACACTCCTGTGGCTCCAATAATAATAGTTATAATTCCCAATACAGTAGCCCACCACGAATCTTTGCTTTTGTTGGCGGCTGAAATCATATCTTGAATTTGTAACGCTAAATCATTGCCCATTGTAGATGCAATTTGACTGTACAAGCGGCCACTTACCGCGTCGGCGCCAAAAAAGTATCCGGCAAAGCTTACTACCACCACCAATAAACCTGGTAAAGAGAATATGGCGTTGTACGCTATTATTGCACTTTCCCTGAATGGATCGCGTTGGTACCACTTTTTGCTTGTTAATTTAAGCAACATACCAATTTTATTTAATTGAATTTTTCTCATAATTTCAATTCCCTTTTTTTAACCAGTTCCTTGTCTTTTTTCTTTCTTCTTTCAGCTTTTTACGAGGCTTATTATTATCGAATTCATGTAGTTTATTAAAAGCAACTTTCAAATCGTCAGGTAGTTTGCCGTTATATGAAATACGGTAATAAGAGAATCCATTGAATGGCACTTCGTTTTTTGCAGCCGTGATTTTAATTTGTTTATTAACTTTCCTCTCTATGAAATAATTCATAAAAACCTCTTCTCTCTTTTTGTTGAGATGTTCAAAGTGCCGTTCCAAGAAATTCGAACCGAGTAGGGCTTCACATTTCGCTTGAACAGTAAACAGCATATTATTTTTGACTTGCAAATCTAGGTACTTATTAAATTTTTCATCTTTTGTTGACATTTTGAAAACTCTAAGAGAATCTTCCTGTGTAAATACTTTGCTTTTATCTTTGTTCTGCAGTAGAAAATATTTTTTCTTCGCTTCAAACATTGCAATATATTCTTTCTCCTTTTCAACATATATCATTGGCGTTACGTTGATGGTTGATTTAGGATTCTTCTTTAGAAATTTCGCTAAATTCCTAGCGAAATCATCCTCTTCTGAAAGAAGTTTGCTCACATTTGTTTGCCATTTAATAGCCAAGTATTTTTCAATCTGCAGTTCCATTGTTTTAATTTTGTATCTATAAAATATAGTTGCAGGCTTTACAAATATATTGGTTAGGACATTAAAAATCACATCCCACAAATGAAACTTCGGATCCTTAAGGTTTCCAGTGATTGGTATTTGAAAATCGATGACGTTACCACGTTCTCGTACAAAAAACATGGCAAGTTTTAATGGCAGCCACTTATTATCATCCATTCGCATGCGGTCACTGATCCTAGGATCGATTACGAGAAGATGATTTTGGCTCTTAATTCTTCCGTTTTTCACCATCCAACTACCCTTTACTGCTATGCTTCCACGATCTAGTGGAAAAGTAGTAGCCGTTATTAGAAAAGGATTAAGCACAGCAGCGTTTATTTTGTCGATGTCATAAGTCAAATCGAAATCTGAACTGTCCTTAGGATTGATACCGAGCTTAACATATAAGCTCCCATATGGTTTTATTCCTGAATTCATCGTCATTATGATTCTTTTTTTCTTACTGTAGAGCGAACCAGCCATTATACTCATAGGATTAAGAGCAATGGAAAATTTTTCACTTTGTGAAAAATCGTTATAATGAATATCAGCTTTATAAATCGCCAACTTACCAATATTGTAATCCGAGTTAAAGAAATTTTTAGCTATTAATTTTACGTAGTTGGCAATCTCTATAACTAGGTTAAATTGACTATTCTTGGCGGCAGCCACTGCTTTTACATTTACCCCTTTCCTTCCAAAAATATTCTGGATATTGTCTAGGTTATCGTACTTTTCGTACTTTATGAACGGATGAGTTAGTGAAATAGAATCCATGATATACTGTTTCATTTTAGGATTCAATTGAATGACATCAATAACGAACTTATCAAAAGACATATAATCTTCTTTCGGATTTTTCCCGAAATGAAAATCGCTAATCGACACAATACCTTTCGCATTTAAATTTCGTGCATCCTTTAGATTTCCGGTTGCTTTGACATTAGCATCAAGAATGGCACGGAATTTTCCATAATTCATCATTACTTTCAGATATTGTTCAATGACCGTCAGATCGTATTTTTTCACTACTGCACCCATTCGATAATCTAAAGAAGAAGTATTCAGGTCTAATGTTCCATTTATTTCACCAGAGCCAGTTCCAGAACTGAAGGCATATTTAAAATTCATGGTATCGACATTCCAGTATTTGCCACTGCATTCAATATTTACTTTTTTAATGGAATAGTTAATCGGAGTAAAGTTTTCTTTGTAAAAAAACTCTCCATTATTTATACTTATGTTGAGAATATTAAGCTTTAGTGGGCCATTTTTCTTGTGAGCCTGTTTATCCTTTTTTGTAAATTTTTCAATTATATCTAAGAAGTTAAAAATATTACCTTTTCCATGATTAATAAATGCTTGTGGATCAGCAATATTGAGTGCGGATATTTCATATGTTTTAGAGAAAAGTTTCATCATTTCGAAATTGAGTGAAACACCTGACGCAGAGAAGAATATTGTGTCATTCTTTTGCTCCATTATCTTGATACCTGAAAAGTGAACATAGCCACTGAAGGGATTTACATAAGCCCATTCCATTTTGATCTGTCTGCCCGTATAAGTTACATCATATTTTTCCACCAAATATTTTGTAATGGGAGAAATGAATACAATAGATATTACAAATAAAATGACAACAATTACAGAGATTGATATCAGTATTTTTCGCCAACCATCTTTTAATATTCTTGCTTTTAGTTTCAATTTTGTATTTTCTGCAACTATTAAATTGTTGTATTTTACAATTTTTAAATGGTCTATTTTCAGTGCAAAATGATATTTATTTAATTTACTTCATTTTAAGAAACCCCTCTATCCAATTATTCTTCTAATTCTAAATAATTTACTGCATCGGAATTTGACAGGCTTAAAAAGTAAATTGATACTTCACTTATTAATAATTTTTATTTCTTTTTCAAGATATTCCTTTCTTTTAGGTATAATTAAGGATTTTAAAACATTAAAAATACCAACTCCGTATTGTGATATTTCGTCCAAATTTTTTGCGGTTGTATTTGTAACAATTGTTTGAAGTGCTATACCAGTTATTCTCTTAAAGAAATTATTTGAAAAATGAAATATCAAATTCTTGGCTAAATTTCTAGAGGCTACACCAATGGTAAGATTATCAAGCACTTCTTTCATTTCGGTCCATTCCATTCCCCATTTAATCCAAATTCAGCATTAGTAGCTGAAATTATGTTGAGGCTCCATTGCATTACTCTGATCTTTGTTACTATTGGTTCAATTAATTACATAACCCGCCTTCAAAATGAAGGCGGACTTTGTAAGTGTTGAATAAGATTTTATTTTCTGTCTGAATTTGTTTTCAAACCCCATATTTCAACTTGGGATTTTTGATTCTTAATGTTGGGGAGCGTTTTGTACACAAATTTAATTTTCTTAAGATTACGTTCACCACCATTTAAATCAATAAGTTTACTTTCACCTGCTACTTTGATAGGCATATTGATTTCAATTTTCTGTGAATCTCCGCTTTCAAAATATACTTCTACGCTAATGAGATTGATAGGTGCTTCGGTTACTTTAAATTGAAGAGAAGCAAATCTGTCTGCTCCAATCACTGAAATGAAATCGCTCTCTTTAGTAAAGTCAACGGTTGTTTCTCCTATTTTGTGCCACCCAGTTTTGTCACTCAATACTAGTTCTGGTTGCTGGGCACTTAGGGTGTAATGACATATTGCGAAAGCAAGCATCATAATAATTGCTAATTTTTTCATTTAGTTTTTTTTTAAAATTTAAGATTATTGATATATATTCATCAAAGGTTGGATAAAAAAGAAAGTAATGAGTTACAAAAATTTATTAATAAGTTTCATTAATCACATATCCATTAAATAATAGCAACAAACTCATTCTTTTGAAGAATCATTTCCATTTTAACTTGACAAAAAATTAGTCGTGAGGAAGTTTACTTTTAATGGAGCTGA
>Ga0105049_10004122_pt1 | contig 17080 bp, 17 predicted proteins | sample MAT06_FD_78087 | JGI IMG/M metagenome (GOLD analysis project Ga0105049, IMG submission 78087) | Freshwater microbial communities from Lake Fryxell liftoff mats and glacier meltwater in Antarctica - MAT-06 | ecosystem: Environmental > Aquatic > Freshwater > Ice > Liftoff microbial mat | place... | reverse complement strand
TCCCGTTTTGTGCGGGAGGAGCATTTTTCGGACTAGTGCAACGACATCAGGAGACTCTACAGACAGACTCTAGTTAAGCGTGCTGCTTTCGTGAAATAGGAAGTACGATATAAGATATACGATTTTTCTAACAAGAAGAGGCGATTTCGTATCACCATTACCACCCTGCTTACTGCGGATTAATGGCGAAATGCAATGGCGAAATGCAATGGCGAAATGCAATGGCGAAATGCAAATTTCAACGAAAGGATATTGAATCACTAAATTGCTTCGACCCGCGAGGGAGCAGGTCGTACATCGTACATCGTAAATCCGCTTTTGGAAAGACTAAAGCCTGAACTAAACGACATTGATTCATTATTCATATCAATTATTTATTATCAGATAACCTTGTCTTTCACCCTCTTCAGATTTATCTCTCTGACAGGCGCGATAATCAACGGCACCTTTTCGATGTGAACAGAGCTCGTATCAAGTCCAAACGCTGTTTCTTCGGAAAGGCTTACGTTCTTAAGCATGAAGTATATGTTCAGAATGATCTTTTCATAGAAAGGCAAATCGTTCTCATTTGAAAGGAATTTCTCCAGGACGATAAAACGGAAATCGCCAATCACCTGATTTTTATTCAGAGACTCATACCTCGAAATAATATCTACCTCACGGCATTTCACAAGATCCTGAACCACCTTTCTGAACATCAGATTAATCCTTGGGGCAACACGGAAACCAAGATGGAAATCGATCCGGATAACGGTATCGTTAACTATCTCATTTACATTATATTCCATCCGATACGGTTCATCTACCACATCCACGTGAACGAACCAGTATATATCTGCACGTTTAGGCTGTTTCTGCAGGATTGAATAAACGATTTTGGATTCTATCTCGTCCGCGTAATTTGCACTCGTAAGGAAAACCAGATGAGTAGCATATTTGGAAACACTTAGATCCTTTTTCAGATCGGTAAGCAGCTCAAGGTATTCGTCGAGTTTTACAAATTCAACATAGCTGTTACGGATCTTCCTTGCGTCATACCACGCCCACATGATCAACGCAATAATAGTGGCAATCATCAGCGAAATCCAACCTCCTTCCGGCAGTTTCAGCATGTTTGCCGTGAAGAATGAAACCTCAACGCAAAAATAGGTAAACATAAATGTATAGACAATCATGGGGTTGAACCGCTTGAGTGTCATATAATATACGAGCAGGGTTGAAGACATCATCATCCCGATAATGATAGTTAATCCGTAAGCAGCTTCCATTGCGCTCGATTCCTCAAAATGCAGAACGATGGCAGAACAACCTAAATATAAAAGCCAGTTAACCGATGGAATGTAGAGCTGCCCTTTCAGTTCGCTTGGATAATTGATCCTTACTTTAGGCCAGAGATTTAAACGGATGGCTTCATTGATAAGTGTAAAAGAGCCGCTTATCAACGCCTGACTGGCAACAACAGTAGCGATCGTAGAAATTACAAAGCCCGAGAAGAAAAACCATTGCGGCATAATACCATAAAATGGATTAAAGCCCACTGCGATCATTTCTTCGGTGATTTTTTGCCCCGAATAGTTATTGAGTATCCATGCCGCCTGACCGAAATAATTCAGCAGAAGGGCCGTCTTTACAAAGATCCATGAAATGCGGATATTCTTTTTTCCGCAATGTCCAAGATCCGAATACAATGCCTCTGCTCCGGTAGTGCAAAGGAACACCGCACCCAGAATCCAAAAACCACCAGGATATTTTACCAGAAGACTATAAGCGAAATAAGGATTTACCGCTTCAAAAACGCTTACGTCTGAAGCTATCTGGGATATCCCAAGAACGGCGAGCATGATGAACCAGACTAGCATAACTGGTCCAAAAAGCTTTCCGATCGCTTTTGTGCCGAATTGCTGAATTCCAAAAAGCAGGAAAAGAATAGCCAGAATGATCGGAACCGTTTTAATTTCGTGGTTGTAATGCCGAAGACCTTCAATGGCAGATGAAACCGAAATTGCAGGGGTAATAATTCCTTCACCAAGAAGGGCCGCTCCACCAATGATAGCAGGGAAGATCAGCCATTTTACCTTCGTTCGTTTAACAAGTGTGTAGAGTGCGAAAATCCCCCCCTCGCCTTTGTTATCGGCTCTTAAGGTTAGGATAATGTATTTGACCGTAGTTTGAAGTGTGAGCGTCCAGAATATGCAGGAAATCGCTCCCAGGATCAGCTCCCGTGAAATGACCCGTTCCTCAGCAATCGCCTTCATTACATACAGCGGAGAGGTCCCGATATCTCCATATATAATCCCAAGAGTTACCAATAATCCGGCAAACGTGATTTTTTTGAAATGCAGACTATGCGAATCGCTCATTTTCTATCTAAATAAAAAAGAAGAACCGGCTCTGGATGAAATGCCAATCATAAAAACAGGTATCGCGCAGATCACATCCGGTGGTATAAATTCCCGTGAAAAGGGCTGAAAATTAAACTTATGCCTAAGTATTTACTCATGTTTCCCCCAGGTATTTACGGGAATCGGCAAATTTAGATATAATCACCTTCCGTTATTCTTTCAAGAATTTTTTTTCCATTTACGTTTACTTAACATTGACAACACCATATCGTTACTTTTAACACAGGGTTAATATTTATACTATTGAAAAACAAACAATTAGGTATTATAGCCACTTTAATGTTAAGCCAATGTTAACTCAAGGTGACTAAAATCTGAATATTTATGTAACTTTGTAGTGTTGGATACAGTAAATCAACTGTAATATTCTTTGAAGATGAAAAGTTTCCTGTTTTTATTTTTTGCATTCTGCTCCTTTTCCTCATTTGCTCAAAGCAAAGAGTTGAAAACATATTACGACAATGGCGCTCTTAAAAGCACCTACGTTTATTCAGATGCCTCAAATTATGAGGTAAAAAACTATTTCGATAACGGTAACGTGATGGAATCAGGAAAATTCGTTAACGGAAAAATGGATGGGATTTGGATTTCCTACAACACGAACGGAACGCGCGCTGGCGAGGCTGTTTATCACAACGGTGAAAAAACCGGCGACTGGAAAATCTACAATGAAACCGGGTCTCTTCGTTATAAGATCACCTACGCGAATAACCGTATTCTTAACGCAACAAACTTTGATGATTCAGGCAATTCAATTGCTGTCACAAAGACTCATTAATACTACCGACGATAAAGCCTCAACCTCGCCATGTAGCGGGGTTTTTTTATGCGTTGTGGTTGAAATTACTCTGCCCATACGTCATTTTGCTGCCGGAATATCTTGTTTTACGGGTCGAATATCTTCTGCCTGGTCGGGAAATTTCTGAAACCGAATCTCTACCTTAGCCCCGTTTTTAATTGCTATGATGAACCATAATTTTAGCGCAGGTCCGGGCATTCTACCAAAAGAAGTGTTGCAACAGTCGGCCGAGGCGTGTATTGACTTTAACAATTCAGGATTATCTCTTCTTGAAATTTCCCACCGGGGGAAAAATGTGATCGCCGTTTTTGATGAAGCTGCCAGTCTCGTTAAAAAGCTTCTAAAACTGAGTGACGAATACGAAGTAATATTTCTACAGGGGGGCGCCAGCATGCAATTCAGCATGGTGCCTCATAACTTTCTCAACCATAAAGCGGCCTACCTTAATACCGGGGTATGGGCGACCAAAGCAATCAAAGAAGCGAAATTTTACGGAGAAACACTCGTAGTTGCCAGCTCGGAAGAGAATAAATTCCGCAATATTCCTAAAGAATACGTGATCCCGTCCGATGCGGACTATTTTCATTTTACTTCCAACAACACAATCTACGGCACACAGATGCGCACGTTTCCGGAAACCAGTATTCCGATGTTCTGCGATATGTCGTCCGATATTTTCAGTCACCCGATTGATGCCAATAAATTTTCACTGATCTACGCAGGTATGCAAAAAAATATGGGTCCTGCCGGCGCAACAATGGTGGTGATTCACAAAGGAATGCTTGACCAGATCAAACGGACAATGCCTTCGATGTTCAACTATAAAATCCACATCGAAAACGAAAGCATGTACAATACCCCACCTGTTTTCGCGGTGTATGTGGCAATGTTAACATTAAGGTGGCTGGATAAGAATGGTGGCGTCGATGCTGCAGGGAAAAGAAACGAAGCAAAAGCCAACCTCTTTTATTCTGAACTCGATAGAAATTCATTGTTCGAAGGAACAGTTGAAGAAGAAGCACGTTCGTGGATGAATGCGAATTTCGTTTTGAAAAATCCTTCACTTGAAGAATCATTTAACAAGCTGATAAAAGACGCGGGAATATCCGGACTGGCCGGGCATCGCTCTGTTGGCGGCTACCGAGCTTCGATGTACAATGCCCTTCCAATAGAAAGTGTGAAGGTGCTAACTGAAATAATGAGAAATTTTGAAGAACAGCACGATTAAATATGCCTAAGACTAAACGTATCCTGGCCAACGACGGAATTGATGCTTCCGGAAAACTACTACTCGAAAAGGCAGGCTTTTTTGTGGAAACAACCAAAGCATCAGAAGGCCATCTCGCGGAAACCATTAATGAAGGAGAATTTAATGTTTTGCTTGTAAGAAGCGCAACAAAGGTAACGGCTGGGGTTATTGACCATTGCCCAGGTCTTAAACTCGTTGGCCGGGCTGGAGTTGGCCTGGATAACATCGACCTTAAGCATGCTGACTACAAAGGCGTAAAGGTGATAAACACACCAGCCGCTTCCTCGCAATCGGTGGCTGAACTGGTTTTTGCGCATCTCTTTTCCGGAGTACGTTTTCTGCAGGATTCCAATCACAAAATGCGCACAGAAGGTTCCACCCGCTTTAATGAGCTCAAAAAAGCTTATAGTTCGGGAATAGAATTAAAGGGGAAAACAATCGGCATCTATGGATTTGGAAGGATAGGGCAAGCCGTTGCTAAAATGGGAATCGGACTTGGAATGAAGGTGTTGGCTTATGATCCCTTTATTGAAGAAGTAAACCTCGACCTGCACATCCTTCAGAACAATTCTGATATTAAAATAAAGATCAAAACAGTTTCAAAAGATCGTTTACTAAGCGAGAGTGACTTCGTAAGCATGCATGTTCCGGGTAAAATAAACGGGAAGGCTGTGATCGGAACCGAAGAGCTGAAAATGATGAAAAAAGGAGCCGGCATTGTGAATGCTTCCCGCGGAGGTGTTATTGATGAAGACGCTTTACTTTACGCATTGGACAATGGCAAACTTGCTTTTGCGGGGCTGGATGTATTTGAAGATGAGCCTACGCCAAGAACAGATGTGCTTTATCATCCAAAAATTTCCGTCACCCCGCATATTGGTGCAAGCACAGCCGAAGCTCAGGAAAGAATAGGAATTGAAATGGCAGAAAACATCATCTTGTTTTTTTCTCACGCATAGGCAAAATGGTAGCTCTTTTTCCTTTTAAAGGTGTCCTGCCTGCAAAGGATAAGGTATCTTCCGTTGTTTCGCGTCCATTTGATAAATACGCACCCGACGAAGTTGTGGCTGAGGTCAGGAAAAACCCAGACTCGTTTCTCAACATCATTAAACCAGAACTTGCCGACGGAAAGAAAACCAGGCCCGACAATCCTGAAGCTCAGAAGAAAAGCCGCGAAAAATTTCTAAGTTTTGTTGAAAGAGGAACCCTGAAAAGGCAGACAACAGAGCAGTTTTACATCTATCGCCAGGTAAAAACAGATTTCGTCTATACAGGAATTATTGCCGCTATTGATGCAACAGCCTACCGCGATGGGACCATTAAAATCCACGAGCAGACACTTTCAAAAAAGGAAGAGAAGCTGAAGGATTACCTTCAGGTAGTTGGAATAAATGCAGAACCAGTAATGTTCACCTATCAGCATAGATCCTCAGTTGATGATATGGTGAGACGGCTGACTGAAAATGTGCCATACGCTGACTTTAATTTCGATGGAAAGCAGCACCTGTTCTGGGTAATTGATGAACCGGAGACCGTTGAAGAAATAAAGAACAAATTCCGGGAAATTGGAAATGTTTATGTCGCGGATGGCCATCACCGGTCGGCCTCTTCGGTTTTACTGGCCGAAAGCATGGACGACAAGAGCACCCCATCGAGCCGCTTTTTAGGAATCTTTTTTCCTGACCATAACCTGCAGCTTTTTGAATTCAACAGGCTGGTAAAAGACAGCAACGGGTTGAGCACTGAAGAAATGTTGTCGGAACTGTCCGGCGATTTTATTGTAGAGCAAATTCCCGGAAATATCTATAAGCCGCGTCACCTCCATGAAATCTCGATGTACAGGGAGGGCAACTGGTATAGCCTGAAATTGAGGCCCGACCGTCAGAATGATCAGCTTTCCGACAAGCTGGATGCGAACCTTTTAAGCAAGCACATCCTTGATCCGGTGCTTGGAGTAAAGGACCTTCGCAACGATCCACGTGTTGATTTCGTTAGCGGTATCAAAGGCCCGGAAGCTTTGAGGGAATTGGTCGACAGTGGAAAATTTGCTGTTGCTTTTGCATTATTTCCTGTGAGTTTTGAGCAGTTTTTTGCTTTCAGCGACAAAGGCAAAATTATGCCCCCAAAGACGACCTGGTTTGAGCCGAAATTGTTGAACGGATTAGTGATTTACGATCTCGAGCCGAAAGATTAGCCTCCCTGGGAATTATTTAAGTTATTTGTGGAAGTTGAATAAAATTGAGCCCTTCGTGCATAAACCTTTCCGTTCTTTGCATAAAATATCTAGCACAGAATAATGAGTATTGCCGAAAATTTCGCAGCCATAAAAAAGGAAATCCCGTCATCAGTTAAATTGATTGCGGTTTCGAAAACCCAGCCGCACGAATCTATAAAACAAGCCTTTGATACCGGGCAGCGGTTATTCGGTGAAAACCGCGTTCAGGAATTAACGGATAAATATCAATCGCTTCCGAAAGAACTGGAATGGCACCTTATCGGTCATCTGCAAAAGAATAAAGTAAAATTTATCGCACCATTTGTCTCTATGATTCATTCGGTAGACGAGGTGGATCTTTTAAAAGTTATTCAGAAAGAAGCGGAAAAAGCTAAGCGGGTAATTCCTGTTTTATTGCAGATACATATTGCGGAAGAAGAAACCAAATATGGATTTGATTTTAAAGAAGCAGAAATGTTTCTTACTAATTTTCCGGCAGAGCTTTTTTCCAATATTCAATTAAGCGGCCTGATGGGAATGGCAAGCTTTTCAGACGATCACGAAAAGGTTAGAAATGAATTCAAAGGGCTAAATGAATTCTTTAAAAAAATGCAGAATGGTCCAATGAAATCAAACCCGGATTTTAAAGAATTGTCTATGGGAATGAGCGGCGATTTTCAAATAGCGATAGAAGAAGGAAGCACGATGGTGAGAATTGGGAGAAGGTTATTTTGAATTATGAATTTGTTTTTATAGATGAGTTTTATGTGTTGAGTGGCGTCCCCCAACCACTCATTGTCGACTCACAATTATCAACTGCATAAACCTAAACAACATCATTTGCTGCCACAGCACCGAGACAAGCTATCAATTCCCCATCATCAATTGTCAATTAATTCTCTATCTTTATTGAAATTCATTGCAATGAGGCCGCTGGCGGATTGGCTTTCGGAATACGGATCAAGTCACAGGAACAAGACAAACAAAGCTATACATTGGGTTTGCGTTCCTCTTATTGTCTGGAGCATTATCCTTTTGTTTTGGAGCATTCCAGTTCCGCAATTCCTGGCAGATACGTCCCTCAATTGGGCCCATGTTGCTATTTTGCTGGCTGTGATCTATTATTTTTTCCTTTCCGTTTCACTTGCCATAGGCATGCTTATCATCTTCTGGCTGATGCTGCTCGCGAGTGCGATCTTCGTTAAAAGCGTCAGTTTCCCTGTGTGGATAGCTGGTCTTTCAATCTTTTTTCTTGCTTGGGCTGGAGAATTTTACGGACATAAAATCGAAGGTAAAAAACCTTCTTTCCTAAAAGATGTTCAGTTTCTGCTGATCGGCCCACTTTGGCTGATGCATTTTATCTACAAAAAGGCCGGTATCCGGTTCTAACAATGAAAAAGTTAATTTTTATCCATTCGGTTTTTTTACTACTGTTGGCAGGATGCGGAAAAGATGCTCCCGTAATTGTGCCTCCTGACGCTGATCCTTGTCTTTCCTCCGAAGCCCAGGAATTAAAAGCTCAGGTTGATTTTAAATTCGGGAACCAGGATTTTAGCTACGGTACCGTTTATACGCTGGCCGATGGAATGAAAGTGAGATTCAGTTGTGCGCAGTTTTACCTCAGCAAATTCAGCCTTGAAAATGAAACAACAACTACCCCGCAAACAAGCAGCAACGAAGTTCTCGCAAAGCCCGACGCAGCCACTAGTTCACTCGGGAAAATACCTGCTGGGAATTACGATACGCTCAATGTAGCCTTTGGACTGGATTCTACAACTAACTATGGTGATCCTTCAACCTATCCCACAGGTCATCCACTGTCCATAAGCTTTCCATCCATGCACTGGAGCTGGAGTCAGGGTTATCTTTTTGTGAGAATCGAGGGAACTTATGATCCGTTAGAAATCACTGACGAGCATCCGGGAAGCAACTTCGATTTCCATGTTGGAGAATTCCCGTCTCACCAGATCACGTTTGTGAAAATTCCTTTGACAAAAATCATTTCCGCCTGCGAAACCAATACAATTAAACTAAAGATTGACCTGGAAAAGATATTTACAGCCATCAACCTGGAAACCGAAAATAACACCGCTACTGTTACCAATAAGGTTCTTGAGGCGAAAATCTGGGTCAACCTTATTTCCGGAGTTGGTTCCGGTGAGTAAATCACATCATTAATTCAATAAAATTCAAATGCTTCGTCCCCTGTTTAAGCTGATTTTAATTTCAATAACCTGTTGTTTTATTTTTATCGGATCGGGATGTAAAAAATCGGGTTGCATGAATCCCCTTGCAACCAACTTCGATGCTGAAGCAGATAAAGATGATGGTTCCTGCATCCTGCCGATTACAGAAGATACCACGGAAACGGTGGAAATCCGATTTGTTCCAACAATGAACGGGGAACCTTTTGCGCCTAATCAGGCATTTATTGGCCCCAATAATTTAAGGATGAACATGGAGACTTTTAAGTTTTACCTGTCGGACATTGCTTTAACAGGAAGCGCCGGGACTAATGTGCTTCGGGACGTTGCTTTTATTGATTTCCCTTCCAGCAAATCGATTTTTATAAATGCTGCTCCGGGAAATTACTCCGCTATTTCCTTCGGGTTGGGTGTTAAGAAAAGTCTGAACGGAACCGGCGATACAGAATACAATCCTGCTCAATGGGCCGATACGCATCCGCTTAGCATTTATAAGGGCATGTACTGGACATGGGCTTCCGGATATATTTTTACAAAGCTTGAAGGGCGGATAGACACGAGCCAGACACAGGACCAACAGCCCAATTTCAGTTGGTTCTATCATATCGGAATGGATACCACGTACACCACGAAAACAATTGAAGGGTTAACGATTAACGCCGTTGAAGGGCAAACAACCGTTCTTGAGCTTGGTGTTGAGGTAAATGATCTTTTCAGAACGAATGCTGACACGATCAATATGACTACGGATTACTTCACCCACACAACTGATAACCTCAACCTTGCACTAAAGGTTATGAATAACCTGAAGGTGTCCATACGTAAATTATAATGCGTTTAATCTTTTTAACAGGCATCCTTTTCTTCCTGATCTCGTGTGGAAAAGATGAACCTGTGAGCTTTGGTGATACCGTGGAGTTGAAGATTCCTGAAGGGTTTCCTCAGCCAGTCCTTAATCCGGACAATCCACTTACAAAATCAAAAATCGCTTTAGGAAAGAAGTTGTTTTTCGAAAAGCTGATTTCTTCTGACGGTTCAATAAGTTGCGCTTCCTGTCACATGCAGGAACACGCGTTTTCTGAACCCGAACCGATTAGCAGCGGTGTTGGCGGATTAACCGGCTTTAGAAATGCAATGCCGTTGTTTAATCTTGCCTGGAGCAAGCATTTCTTCAGAGATGGCGGAGTTAATCTCCTGGTTCTGGCACCCTTAAATGCAATTGACTCGCATGTAGAATTTAATACCACATTACCCAGTGTTTTAAATAAACTAAACCTGAATCCCGGATACCGTTTATTGTTTCAGACTGCATTCGGTGACTCTGCAACTTCTTTCACATTTCTGAGGGCGATGGCGGCTTTTCAGCTTACATTGATCAGCGGGAATTCCCGTTATGATAAATACATAAATGGAGAAAAAGATGCTTTAAGCATTAATGAATTAAGGGGAAAAGACCTCTTTTTCAGCTCCAGAACGAATTGCTCAAACTGTCATTCCGGTTTCAATTTCACTAGCAGTAAATTTGAAAGCAACGGCTTATTTGAGCAGTATGCTGATACCGGAAGGCAACGAATTACAACGTTTACGGCGGACCGGGGAAAATTTAGTGTTCCATCTTTAAGAAACATTAGTGTTACGGGTCCTTATATGCATGATGGGAGTATTCCGGATCTTAATACAGTAATTGAGCGCTATAATTCTGGCGGAACAGACTTTTTTAATAAAAATCCCATCATCACGCCTCTTAACTTAAGTAACCAGGAGAAACAGGATCTTGCCGCTTTTTTACGAACGCTCGAAGACAGGGAGTTTATAGAAAATGCGGAATTTAAACCCTGAGTCCGTATCTTTGTTAGAATAGCGCCGCCGTATTAACCAGATAACCCTATTCCGCCACAGATTTTGATGAAAATTCTTCGGTACATTTTACTCTTCGGTTTTATAATGGCCTGGGCCGCCTGCCAGAAGGATGTGCCGTTAACGGGAGCAGAATTAAAACCTGCAACGCCTTACACGATTGACATTCCGCCAGGATTCCCGGAGATGAATATTCCCGCTGACAATCCTACGACAGTAGAAGGAATTGCATTAGGAAGGAAGCTGTTTTATGATAAAATATTATCTAGAAATAATGTGCAATCCTGCGCAAGCTGCCACAATCAGGCAAATGCATTTTCGGATAATGGCAGAATTTTTAGTATCGGCGCCGACGGAAGCATCGGAAACCGTAATTCTCAGGCGTTGATAAATCTGGGATTTAATCGTCACTTTTTCTGGGATGGACGTTCTAAAACGCTGGAAGAGCAGGCGCTTGAGCCAGTAAAGAATCCAATTGAAATGCATCAGTCCTGGGCAACAGCTGCTGCCAAAATAAATGCACAGCCTGATTATGTAACCGATTTTAAAGCGGCTTTCGGATATGAGAAGATCGACTCGACCATGGTGGCCAAGGCACTTGCGCAATTTATGCGAACAATGATTTCTTCCAATTCCAGGTTTGATAAATATGCTCGTCATGAAATAAATTTAACGCCGTCTGAATTAAATGGGTTCGTCATTTTTAATACAGAACGTGGAGATTGCTTTCATTGTCACAATCTGGATGGCGGCTACCTGCTTACAGATAATTTATTTCATAATAACGGACTTGATTCTGAATTCACAGATCTGGGCTTGGGTGCAATAACGGGAGATCCATACGATGACGGTAAATTCCTCACTCCTACGCTGCGCAATATTGCTCTTTCCGCGCCTTATATGCACGACGGGAGGTTTGCAACGTTGGAAGCTGCGATTAATCATTATAATTTTGGCGGAGAAGCATCTTTAACTGTTGATCCGCTAATGAAACACGTTGGAACGGGGTTAAATTTAAGTGCCCAGGAACGGGCGGATCTCCTGGCATTTTTGAATACGTTAACGGATGAGGAGTTTATCCAGGATGCCCGGTTTTCGGCGCCGGAATAAGGTCGGATTTCGTTTGTTATTTGTCCTATCATGAAAGAAATCAATCAACATATCGAACGCATCAAGACACTCTGCGATTCCTATGACGTAAGAGCGCTCTTCGCCTTTGGTTCCGTCCTAACCGATAAGTTCAGGCCTGAAAGTGATGTCGATTTAGTAATTGATATCGCTGACAAGGATCCGTTTTCCTACTCAGAAAAATATTTCAATATTAAGTCCGAACTGGAACAGATGTTTAAAAGAGACATCGATCTTTTAGAACAGAAAGAAATCAGAAACCCTTACTTAAAAGCTGAAATTGACAAAACAAAGGTTCTAATTTATGGAAAATGAAATTAAAACCTGGCTAACCGATATTAAACAAGCTATCAATGAGATCAATCAATTTTTACCTGAAAAGAAAGACTTTGTTGAGTTTGAACGGGATCTAAAAACCAAAAGAGCTATTGAAAGAGATATCGAAATTATTGGAGAAGCTGTAAATAGAATTTTAAGAATAAAATCGGATTTTAAAATCCATAATGCGAGAAAAATAGTCGACACGCGAAATAGAATAAGTCATGGCTACGATAAAATTTCAAGTGACATTATTTGGACGATTGTTCTAAGAGATCTTCCTGGATTGGAAATTGAAATTAATGAACTTCTTAAAGGCTGAAGTCGGATAACTAAAAAGAGCTTACGACATCTACAATCGACTTTCGCATCAGCAAATTATGTACGGCAACATAAAAAATGCGTTATGGAAAAAGGTAATACATTTTAATCCAACCGCACATGAAACGGCTCATTTTACTTACTATTCTGGCCAACTTTTCTGTTACTTCAAACGCTCAGAATTTTTCGGCCAAAACCGATTCATCGACCAGGACCACAGCGAAAAAGCTACCCGAAGACAATAAAAAGCAGTTCGAAATAATTCTAAACAATCGTCCGTCTGTCGGCTTTCCTTAGCGAATTGACACAACACAAGCCGACTATATTTTTATCGAAGAAACGTTTTGCATTACCGACGAACAGGCAAATGTTACAGAGAGATATTTCTTTGATTCCGACCGAAAAATCCTCACCTATGCTGCAGCAGAGACGCAAAAAAGTAACGCAATTTCAAGATATTTATTCTTTAACAGCGCAAAACAAGATGTTGACCGATGGTATTATTCTGATGTTGTTGCAGGAATTGTCTATTCCAATATATATGAATATTACTACACGATGGATAGCCTTATTTCCCTCTCATCCAACCTCAAACCGCAACAGGCGCTAACCTTTGATTCGACTCCGGTTGTGAGTCTAACCGCAGATTCAATCATTAATAAAAGGCCGGAACTGGAAAACGCGAGAATTGAAGCATTGAAAATAACTTGCCAGGTTCTCACTTTCATTGATAAAGGGAACCTCTAAAAACCCACCTCTCATCGTTGAACATCAAAATTAAAAGCCTCATCACGCTAGGGCGCGACTACGTTTTTAGTTTCTTGTTGGCCTTGATATCTGACTTTTTCGAGGTCCCTTAAAGTCAATAACAAAGTAATTGTTTAATTTCAGCTTCCTGCTAAAGACCCCAATGTGCACATTGAATTGGTAAAGTTTAACTATTGGAGTTGGTAAAAATCAAATCACCGTTATTTTAATTGTCTGGTATTTTCCGCCTTCACTCATCCTTAAAAAATAAGTACCTGCAGGTAAATCCGAAGTTTCAATATCGATGCGTTGAATTCCCTGGCTGTAATTTTTGCTGGTAATCGTTTGTCTTTCCTTTCCAAGCATATCAAAAACTTTAATTTCCACCATTCCGCCGGCAGTACTAAATTCAACCGTCGCACTTCCGTTTGATGGATTAGGCCAGGTTCTTAAACTGGCCGGAGCGACACTAACTGAGGCACCTGAAGTAACCATGCAATTTTCTGTAAACAATGGTAGTACAGGGAAATCCTGGTGCAAAACCGATGTCACTGTTTCTGCAGGAACACAAAACCAGTTCTGTAGAATTGACGAATAAACGGAACGGAAATCAAATTGCATCGCCAGATTTCCATCAGCTTCTTGATCAATGGCTATCTGTGGATTTTCACCCAGCAATCCGCCGCTAACTTTCGTTCCGAATAAAAATACAGGAAGGGAAGAACCATGATCCGTCCCCAGGCTTTCATTGGACGCGATCCTCCTACCAAATTCAGAAAACGTCATCCCGATAACCCTGTCCTGCTGTCCCATCAACGTAACATCATCCTGAAAAGCTTCAATCGCTTCGGATACTTTCCTTAAAAGTTCGGCATGCTGTCCTGTTTCAACTCCACCAGTGGCGCTTACCTGTGCATCGTGCGTATCAAAACCACCGAGGTTGACCATATATATTTTTGTCTGCAATCCGCCGCCAATCAATTGAGCAACGATTTTCAGCTGATCGGCAAGACTATTTTGCCCCGCAGTTGGATACATTGCGGAAAGATTAGCCTGTGATAACGCCGCATCGCGAATTACAGTTGAATACAATTGTGTCTGAATTGACGTTTCACGGATAAATTCCAACTCATGCCCTGCCGGAGTTGATGGTGCGGGATCGTAAATACCAGAAGTGAGCTGATAAAAATTGGTGGAGCTGGTAATCGCAATTCCCATATTAATAGCCGGTCCCTGCAATGCCGTTGAAGCAACATTGCCGATTTGTAATGCCAACGGATGCGGATCGTCTGCATTCGGATAACCCGTCGGAAAACCCGGATATTCAGCATCAAGGTATCGTCCCACCCAGCCGCTTGGAAGATTTTCATCGGAATCGGCACCCGTTAGCCATATATCTGTTGCCCTAAAATGCGAATAGCTTGGATTCGGATAACTAACTCCCTGGATTATCAGGGCTTTCTGTGAATTAAAAAGATTCCGCAAACCCGTCATTGAAGGATGAAGTCCGGTTTGCAACGAGCCATTGATCGGAAGTACAAGGTTTTCCGGAATCATTATATTTCCCCTCAGTTGCGACAAAGTACTGTACTGATCAAGCGGGATAACTGTATTCAATCCGTCATTTCCACCATTGAGCTGAACGAGTACGAGCACCTTATCATTCGCTGCAGACGCACTTATCATCTGCTCGAACAAGCTTTCTTTCCCAAAAGCTTTCATAAAAAGTCCGTTCATAAAATACGGCAGACTTGCCACGGGTAATGCTCTTTTTAAAAAGGATCTGCGTTTCATAGTAGTAGATTAAACCAGCTGATATTCAGCCATATCCAATAAAAAAGTAAACATCGAACGAAGGCGGCTTTCTACAGCCTGAACATTCACCTGAGAAGGATCTGAAACATAGTCAAGCCAGGCATTTGTCCAATAATAATCGCTGGACTGCCCCGAAAGCAAAATGCTTTTCAGGAAGGTGGTCAGGCTATCACCGATCGGATTCGGACTTAATAAAAATGCAATTTCCGCAATCAAAAGGTTAGGATCGGAAGGATCGTTAAGTTGTGAAACGAACTGCAGGAAATCGATCTTTAGATTTACACCATTCATCGTTAAACCATTTTGTGATGAAATAGCATCGGTAAACTGGTTTCTTCCAGGTAATGTATTGCTATTGATCCAAAGCTCGTGGAACTGCGGATCTTCATTATATGCGGGCCAACCGGCGACATTTGGCGGATCGCCGATATCCATTGTTAAAAGCGACAACGACGAAGCGAGCGTTCCCCAGCCTTTATACTGGTCGTCTAAATTTGAAGCATCAGGAAAGCTGACATTGAATTGTCTGCAAACCCCTATAAGATGGTCGACCGGGGTTTTTATATAGCAACCGCGGTTAAGTGGATCGAAAAAATGCTCGCTGCCAAGCAGTGCAGAAAGAGCCGGAATTAATTCATAATTATTTTGGACGATAATATCCGCAAGCGGTGCAATAATGTCGGTTTCAACCTGCTCGTCGATCACATAGTATACAAAAAACCGATAAAGCTTTCGCGCAAGAAAACGCGCTGTTTCCTGTTGGGCAAAGATCATATCGATAAGCTGATCGGTTTCCAGCGCCCCGTTCGCACCACTTTGCCCACTAATTAATGTGTTGTTATAAAATGCCGAAAATTGCTTTGGGCCTGTATCGTGCTTGTTGGGATTGAAGAAGGAAGAAATCGTCAACGGATTCTCCCGCCAGCCGGTCAGCACCCTTGAAGCAGCGATAACATCATCTTCTGTATAAAGCGAGTCTTCTCCTCTTCCAACGGTAAAAAGCTCCTGCAACTCGCGACCATAGTTTTCGTTCGGCGCTAAGTTACTGTTCGTATTTCCATTGAGATACACCAACATACCGGGATCTGTAGTAACGGCGAGTATAAGAGATTTGTAATTCCCCAACGCATATGATTTCAGCAGTGCATGATGTTTATATATATAGCGCGAATCACCGATCCCACTTGTTTGTGTAGCGATGAAATTGTGAAGGAACAGGTACATCTTTTCGGAGAGGCTGAGGCTCTGGTTAAGCAGCGTTCCTGCGCTCCATTGCTTAAAACTGTTCCTCCTTTTCCCGTTTACGTTTGACCCAGGAGCACCGTACGGAGCATTCACCCAGGTTTCACCGAATAAGACATCCGGATCGGTAAAGCTTGCATTATTATATGTATTTACTGGTGGAGCCGGCAAAGGCGAAGGAGTGAGCAGTTGAGAAAGTGCCTGATCGAGGGAAAAACCACTGAAAAAGCTAAGGTGTTCTTTTCTGACTCCAAAGAGAGATCTACGTAAAAGGTGAATGAGAGCATCCTGGTCGAACGTGCCGCTAAAAGGATCTAATCCTGTGATGGCCCGACTACTGAAAACCGGTGTGCTGGTGTTTGCATAAGGATTGCGATCAGGCGAAACGGGCTGTGTTTTTCCTGAAATAATTTCGAAAAATGTAGCGCGGGAAAGATCTGACATAAGCCCAGTTTTAAAAGCGTGAAACAGACACTAATTTAGAATAAAGGTTTATCAGACGAAGAAAAAGTATCGGGACGAAAGCCCTTATTGTGTACAGATGATTGATTATTAAATATTTAGATATAACCGAGAGGCTATTTTACTATCCGGTGAACAGATCGTTCACTGCCAGATTGTAATACAAGAATGTAGGTTCCCGCGCTTAGCGAAGGCAGATCGATGGTTGAGGAAGGTAAAGGCACTCTTCCGGAATATGCAAGCTTACCGTCCAGGCTGTAAACCTTTACATCAGCCTTTCCATATTTATTTTTCCAGTTAATATTCAACGGGCCTGCAATG
>Ga0105049_10004121_pt1 | contig 17081 bp, 10 predicted proteins | sample MAT06_FD_78087 | JGI IMG/M metagenome (GOLD analysis project Ga0105049, IMG submission 78087) | Freshwater microbial communities from Lake Fryxell liftoff mats and glacier meltwater in Antarctica - MAT-06 | ecosystem: Environmental > Aquatic > Freshwater > Ice > Liftoff microbial mat | place... | reverse complement strand
GAAGCGATCACAATGGAATGTCTGCCGCAAAAGCCCGACACCGTTTTTTGCATGAGCGACGAAATTTTAGCCGGAGCGATGAAGGCCATTCAACGGACTGGTTTAAAAATACCGGATGACATTTCTGTAATTGCTATCAGTAATGGCTTTATACCAAAATTATATTTTCCTGAAATTACTTATGTAGAAACAAGTGGAGATGAATTAGGCAGACTTGCTTTCTCAAGTATGATGGCTTGCCTTGATGGCAGTACTTTTACACAGGAACTTACAACCATGTCGGTGTTGGTGGAGGGAGGATCGATGTAAGCAACAACATACTACGGTTGGTTGGCAAATTGTTGTGTGCAGTACTATTCACCAAGCCTACGTTTCAATTCCTCCAGTTGTCGGGCCATTTCGGCCAATGCGTTGTCCTTTTCGTCAATTACTTTTTGTTTTTCATCAATTTTCTTTTTGTTTTCATCAATTACTTTCAATAGTTCTTTTTCCTTGTCCTCAAACATTGCATTCACAGTTCTCCAGGCTTCCTGCTCAATCTCGATTTTCTTTTTCTCGTCTGGGTCTGTGCCGGTATAATGCAAAATATCAGTAATAATCTTAACTTCTTCAAGGTCAGTAGCGTGCTTGAACTGCTTGGTTATTCTATCGTTATCAATAAAATTGGTCTGTTCAAAAACACTCAGCATTTTGTCCAATTTTGTTTGGTATTTATCTGTAATTCGTTCCACTTGAACAATAAAGCTCTCGTGAGTTAATTTTTCTACAAAGCTGCTCCTGATTTCAATGATTTTGTTATTAACCAAATCTTTATAGTTCCGCTCAACTTTTAAACAAGGTGTGTCAATCTCCGGAAGTTTGAAACCTAAAATGTAAATGGTTGTGATTGGTAAAATTAATTTTGCATTGTTAATGGTGTCTTCTTTCTTGTATTGTTCAGCGAGATATCTCCTGAAACGCATCAAATCTATTTGATTTTTTGCTTTTTGAATTTCTATCAATACTTTTTTGAATTCTCCTGTTTCGGTCTTAATTGTAGCGATAAAGTCAAGACGAAAAACAGCGAGTCCGGCAAGTTCGTCACTATATGTAAACTCTTGTGGCCTTACTTCAATGGTTTCGATGATTTGTTCTAACAGCGTTCCAATAAAGAATTTGGCAACCCTTTCATTCTCCATCATTCTTTTGAACACTACGTCGTATATAGGATTTGCAATAACCATTTTCTAAAGAAATTAATTCCATCAAAAGTACACGATTTTTGTTCTGTGTCCTAATGCCGATGTCAGTTTATCCGGTTCAGAAAGTATATAAAGAACGTTTTGGTTTACACTGGAAATGGTTATAGATGTTTTACATGTCCGGGTAATGCTAAATTGAAAATATAAAGTCCGAGTTAAGGGAAAAAGCCAAATTGAGTCGGTCAGTCCGAACCAGTGTTTATAGCGATCAAATGTTCATTGCTGCAACCAGCACCAACTTTTAGCTGTACTATCCAAAACTAATGTCAAATGATCATTCACAATACGCACGAAACTCAAGTTAGCTTACCATCAACAGCCCAACGCATAGTACCTTACTCCTGCTTTTTATCTTGATTTTCTCATTTACCCAAGGCGGTGTTTTTTGCCCCCGTAAAAACAGTTTTCCATACCAAATTAAAAAACGATTTATTAAGATCCCTTTCGTATTGGATGGTTTTGTTGTTGGCAGCATTGGTGTTATCGTTCTTGATAAGTGTGTTGGCCAGCAAACTTAGTAAACCCTTTTTCTTTAATTCTTCTTCATCTCCTTTTTTTAACACGTCCATTTTCAAATTTTGGTAAAGGAATAAGATATCGCCTGTTGCTTTTGTATCGGTTCCCTTAATGGCAAAGGTGACTGCATTAATTTTACCCTCTTGTATAGAAGCCATCGCCAGCGGTTCAATGATGGAATTTAGTGTAACCGCATTCATTTCCGCCATCTTACCTTTTATTACAAATGCCCCGTTGCCCGCATTCAACGGAAACTGCCAATCAGTTTCTAAATCCCCGGCGTCTAAAAATTTAGCAGTCGCATGCAATTTTAATAGATTGCTTTGTTTGATGCGTTCCGGAATATTGGTAAAATTCGATAACGTTGCATTGATATGGCTAAAAAATACATTTCCGGTTAGTTCAGATTTTAAAGCCTTTTCCCGATATGAAACAGTGCCGTTTTTAATTTGGACCGTATGTATATAAATCGGGTAGATCATTTTAAGCAGTGACTGTTGGGGATACTTTCCAATCTTACTGCTGCTATCCGGCGGCAACGTACGATCATTGAATATTTTTATAATTGGTTGAAAAGAAGCCAGCTCAACTTCAAGCTCCTGATTACTCAATAGTCTTTTTGTATTAACGCCTGAAAAAATCAGGTTGTTGAAAACAAGATTATATTGATCATTTTGATGTTTACTTTGTTTTACAAATTCAGCCTCCGTTAGCATTGGCTTTAATGACACCTGTTTAATTTTCACCTGAGAGGTGGCGTTGTTGATTATAAAATCGCCCACATTTAATTTATACAATTTGTCTTTTGTAGTAATTGAAAATCCATTTGCCGACAGCTCCCACGCTGAATTATTGATCAGGCTATTGACAGTGGTACCTTCTGTTATTTTCAGGTTTTTTTTAGCATCAAAGCGAACGTTACTCAAAGCGAACGGCTTTTTACCGGGTTCATCCTTATCTATAATAATCACCTTTGTTTTACCCAAATGAATACCGGCTATCTGCGCCTGGTCAATCATATCTGTAGCCAACTCAATGGATTGTTCACCTGCTTTTGTACCTGCCTGATTTTTCTTAACATAAATGGTGATGAGACCACCTTCGCAACTTATCTGCCCTGCCACCAGTCGCTGTTGAATGATAAATGAATTGGTATTCAAATCACTAATTAATATATTTTTTAGGTCAATTACTGGGTCCATATTATTCAACTGATATTGGCGGATCGCCTTTATCTGAAGCGATCTTTTGTTCGCATTATACTCCACCTTTTCAAGGTTGATCCGATTCTTATTTTTTGATTCCGGTAGCTGAATATTATCAACCGTTACATGGATGTCTTTTACAAAATAACTTAGGATACTCTCATAATTTTTTGTGTTGTCTACCAGAAAGTTTTTAAGCGTGATATTGATTTTTTCAACCGTGGTTTGTGGATTGCCCAATTTATTGGTAATCATTAAAGTTCCTTCGGAAACCTGAATGGTATCTGCTTTTATACTGGCAAATTTTCCTAAAATTTTTTGATATAATTCCAGCGTATCATTTTTAGTAAATGGCTTTGGCTGATCTGCCCCGGTATTGATGATTAGTATAGTTGGTTTAAGCAGAAGTATTTTTCTTGCAGACACCGTTGCCTTGCTCATAAGACCCACAATATCGGCCCCGCTTACTGCTACTTTCTGTATCCTGATATTATACAATGCATTGGGTAAACTATCGGTACTCTTCAGCGATAGTTTCTGGGCAGAGTCTGATTGCAATACCACATTGTAAAAAGTAGCATTACCATTTATTTCATCAATGTGCGAACTGTCGTAATGAATATAATAAAGACTATCCGTTTTTTTTGCGATGGCATCTGCAATAGAATCCTTCACAATTTTCTTTTTATTGTTTTGCCAATACAGGTAACCTCCAATAGCTGCTACCGCAATTACTACCAATAATATTGTAATCAATTTTTTCATCTTCTGAAGGTTAAATTAAAAAGGATATCCAAGTGCAATATTCAATACCATATTTTGTTGGCGCCAGTTTCGGTCGCCGAATTCAATTTTATCAATCACCCATCGTTGTCCTTCCGGCAAATAGGGCTTGCATAACGGGAAGCCCAAATCTGCTCTTATTAAAATCAAGCCTGCATCAAATCTTAAACCAACACCCGATGCAACTGCAATCTCTTTGTAAAAATCTTTTTTTAAACGGCCCGCCTTTCCAAATAAAATGGTATCCTTTGTCCACACATTACCCATATCTAAAAATACGGTACCACTAAATTTAGCGAATAATGGAATTCTGATCTCTGAATTAAATTGCAGTTTGTAATCTCCTCCTACCAACTGAAATAAACGCTGGTCATACAAGGTGGGTAAGTAAGATCCAGGACCAATTTTGCGCCATCGAAATCCTCTCAACGTTTTTGCTCCACCAATCACATACTGTTTGGTAAAAGGTAAAATATTGGAGTTATTATAAGGAATTCCAACACCTATCAGCAATTGGTTGATCCAGTCAAAATTATTTTGTAGTTTTCTTTTATAACGTAGATCAATGTCTGCTTTTATGTATTGTGCAAATGGAACACCTGCTAACATTTTTTGACGGGGTTGATTGGCTCCGGTAAATAGTCCTGCGATATTTCCTGCAATATCCAGGCTGCCTTTAAAATACCATTGTCTTTTTTCAAAAGGATTGGAAGTATTATAGGTAAACGAATAAATGCTGCCAAGAATCAGCTCTGAATTAACATTGATTAACAATGCCGGATTATAAAAAGTTTCTTTGCGGAAAGTGTCTGTCAATTTACCTGCATTGATATAGGTTAAAGCGATAGGCGACAACCAATGTTCTTTATTAGAACCCTGCTTCCAAACAAATTCATATTGCATGCGGTAAATGTTTTTCGAATAGAAATCTTGCTTTCTAAAGAGCTCGTAGCCGAACAATAAACGGGTGTGTGGCGGGTACAAATTATATTCCTTTATGTGGATGAAAGGAATATAAAAACGGGGTAAACTAATAGAAGCTTCCAAGCCCGCCCTGTAGTTTGTAATGTGCTTAAACGAGTCAGGAAATGACATTTCAATTCCGCCATAAGCCTTTATCAATAATAGTTCGGCTCCATTGAATGCATTTCTATTACGCCAGTTTACACTTGCCTCGGTACCTAGAAATGAATGTTCTTTTGAAAACCCATTGATCGCTGCCTGCAGCGATTTTCGTTTGGCAGGCGTTAGATAATAAAATACATTAAGCGCTGGGTTTCCACCAGTATCAATCGTTTGCTCATATCTATTTTTAGCAAACTTAAAAACGCCCAAATTTATCAGCCGGTTGAGTGTAGTGTTTTGATCGATACTACTATACACTTTACCCGGCCGATAAGTGATGGCATCCTTAAATAATGCCGGCCTAAATTTATAAACTGTATCCCTGATTAACAATGCATCAACATTCGTCATGCCGCTTTTGCTGGTATCCGGCGGCGGAAGCAACAGTGTATAATTTGGGAAAATAACAATCCTGTTAATGGAATAGGCATGCGTGGCATTTTCAGGGATATTTTTTTCAATACTCAAAATGATATCCACCTGGTTGTTTCCCACAGTGCTGTCGGCATAGGCTATAATGTAGGCAGAACTAAAATAAAAATACCCCCTGCTCTTTACATATAGATCAAGCCGATCTTTTTCAGCTTGTATATCACTCAACCGATATCCGTTACCCGGCTTCAAAATTCCTCCCTGTTGTTTTTCCTGTAACAAGCTTACAAGGTCTGAACCGGCATTCAACCAGGTGATATTTTTTATCTTGTATTGAGGATAAAGACGTACAGTATAATGTGCAACTGTCATGGTTCCCTTACTAATAGTGTCACTGGTTACCGTTGAATGAAAGTAACCGAGATTACTTAAAAAATTTTGCAGATTTTTCGCACTAGTTTTAGCATTTATCTGGCTGGCAAATACAGGAGGCTCTCCCAGTTTATTCTTAAAAAAAGCGCCAATGCCTTTCGGTCGTTTCGGCTTACCTAATACATACCACCACCAAACCTTGTACGGTTTACCCAAAGCAAATTTATTTGCGGAAGGTTTTGCCGCCATTTTTAATTGTTTCTTCAGCGTACGAGAAGCAGCTATCGGTCCTTCCTTTATCAACTCAATGTCTGCGCCACGGTATAATTGTTCGTTAGCCGGCAAAAATTTTTGCACACCACAACTGCTGGTGGCAAATAACAGGATGAAACAATATAGCGGTAATCTAAGCATCCTCTAGTTACCAGATTTTTTAGCCTTCTTTAAAAATAATTCTTCAAACTTTTCAAAATCCATTGTCACCAAAAATGCCAGACCTGTCTCCATAACATATCCATCAAGTATTACTTCAAATTGATTTTTGGTGTAAGACCGTAGCAGGTATTTTCCATCTGCCGACAATTTAAAATTAGACGTTACATCAGGTAAAAAGCGACTCCCTTTTTGTTGGGCTGCTTTTGCAGAGCCATCTATACTTTCTATACCGAAATTTTTTCCAGCGGTTACACTTAACCGGTCATTTAGGAAACTTTTAGAAAGCTCTACATTTAGTTCCTGCTGCAAGGCATCGCTGCTAGCAAAATCCTGGTACGAGGTTAAGTTCAAATCTGCATTGATGCCTTTAAAAAGATCGGATGCCAAATGATCTAATACAGATGCTAAAAACGTGCTGACACTTTCCTGCGCTACGTCAGACAAACCAGCATCATTGCCCTTAAAAAAATCGGTCGATTGCTCGCCAACAAATCGGCCCATCGCCAATAAAGCAAACACCTGTTTATTGATTCCCGAAATATCACTTCTTAATTGCATCAGTTTATTGTTGATGGAATTTTTGAGCGTACCATTCATGAACTTGTTGCTGTCAGGCAATTGGATATCGAAACTGATTGCAGGATTGCTTAAAGTACCTTTTAAAAATAAAATCACATTAAAAGTTAGCTCCCGGTTAAAAGAATTTGCTATGCGGCGGTTCACTGAACCTACTTCATTACCCAACAAATTTTTAGGAGACGTATGGATCGTGTACACCGCACGGATATTCATTTTTGCATCTGCCGGACGGCCATTGAATTCGATACGGCTTGCGGGTAGTAAATTGAAACGCTTATTTAAAAACTGGCTGTTCAATTCGTAATATCCACTGTCAGGTTCATAATTGCCTGTCAGCAATATTTGGCCGGTTGAATCAATGCCGCCAATCAATTTTGCAGCACCTTTTACTTGAAGAAAATCCCCCGAGTTGGGATCGATTAGAATTTTGAAACTAGCATTTTTATCAGCCCTTATATCCAGACTTTCCTTAAAATATTTGCCCACATTAGTTATATTTTTCCTCCCACTTGTAATCGCTTTCTTAGGTTTTAATACAACACTATCCTGCTCAATAAATTGCACCACCGATTTTGCAGAAGCCTCACCGCTATTTTTTTCGGGGAGTACAAAAGTTAAATTAGTTTCATCGTTCAACTTAAAGCTGCCCTGTAGCAATGGCCTGATTGAATTACCGGTTACTTTCAAATCGACCTCTACTCTAGCTTTTCCAAAAACCCTGTTGTTCGCAGCGCTGGTAACATTCATTAGCAAAAAATCTTTAGTGGCTATTTCAATATCCAGGCTCCTGATTGTATCCTCACCTCCATACACTTTACCACTGATCGTTAAAGAATGACCAGGCGAATCAAGAATAACAAACTGGTTAAAATTGATGGCTGGATAATCGGGCGTTAATTTTTGCTTGTAAATAAAAAAGGAAGTACCAAAAGGTTTAAGCGAAATTTTTACGGTATCAAGCATCAATGGCCTAATCCACCCCGGACGAATGATTTTTTTCTGGCGACCTATCAATGCGCTCACACCTGCAGCAGCCTGGCTTTTTTTTCCAGTGAAAATTAAACGATTGGCATTGGGGCCTATATTGGTTTGCCACAAGGTGTCATATAAAAAATAATTCAATAGTTCTGCTGGCAGAGTATCAGATGTTTCATTATTTTGAAATGAAATTATTTTTTTATCGGTTAAGAATTGTAAGCCGTTTTTATGTTGGCCAAAGCCGATATTAATAAAAACGAATGAATTCAGAAATGCCATCACCATATATGTTTGAACGCATGGCCGTAACTGACACCTCCATTTTTGAAATCTATTTCTTATCATATCGATTGGCGCTGCAAACGGACGATGTTTTTGTCGGTGCTGCAAATGATCAGCATTTTAGTGTTGCGGATGCAGCTAAACAGAGAAATATTTATGCCTGATTTAATAAGCTGATTCTATTGCGTTAAGAAATCAGCAAAGATTTGAGGACGTATAAAACGTAGAATATTTTCCCCGACAATTGGTAAAAAAAATTGATTTTGATTAAATATATAGAAGATATGTGATACGCTATAATGGAAAAGAAGTGATTTCCAAACCAATGACAAAAAGAAAAGCTGCGTTTATATTATCACTTTATCCGGTTGGAAGCGCCTCTCAATGAGGACAATTTTTACAAATCAACTCCATCTCTAATTTATAAAATAAAAAGCCCGGCAAACTTGTTAGAAGCCGGGCTTTAAAAATATATGTAGTGGTCCCGGCGAGAATCGAACTCACATCTAAAGTTTAGGAAACTTCTATTCTATCCATTGAACTACGGGACCGATGTGTTGCTTTCTATAAAACAAATAACAAAAATTGAAAATAACTGGCGCAAGTTAGTAAAAAATTATTTAGCCCTGTCTGCTACAAAAGCAAATCAACCAAACTATTTTATTTAGAAGGCTTTTTTGATTCAAAAAGAATGAATGCAACACTTCCGGCAAACCTAAACCTTCGTTACCATTTCATTTGTTTTACATCAAGGCTGCATAAAGCATTTTTTGCGGCGCCGCCTGAGGGAATTTTACACCTAAAATGGAAAATTAGAAATTCACAATCGAATCCTATCTTTGCCAACCTAATTTATTAAGAATATGAAGTGGTTGAACGTAGTTATTAAATACCGCCTTTGGTTGGGCTTTGCATTTTTAGCCCTGGCGATTTTCACGAATATACAAGCCGGATTTTGGCCATCTTTTGTATTATACCTTACAGCAGTGGTGTTAGTTGTAGGTCATTTTGTGTTTGGCCCAATGCGCCTGATACAGGAATGTATGGAAACCGGCGATATGGAAGGTGCTAAAAAAGTACTGGCCTCTATCTGGTTTCCGGCTTTATTAATTAAACCGATCCGATCTGTTTACTATACCGTTAAGGGCAACCTTGATATGGTGGATCAAAATTTTGAAGGAGCTGAAAAAAATTTGAAGAAGAGCCAGGAATTAATGGGCGATGGAAGTGGATTAATGGGTGGACAAATGAAGCAGGCAGAAGGTGCCAACAAATTGCAATTGGGTATGCTTGCCATGCAAAAAGGCGATATGAAACAGGCAGAAAGCTACATCCGTGGTGCCATACGTTCCGGCTTACCCGATAAGGAAAATGAAGCTGCTGCTTACTTACAGCTTTCGTCTATCATGATCAACAAACGAGAATTCAGGGCTGGTAAGGAATATTTTAGAAAAGCAAAAGCGCTGAAACCAACCACACCGCAAATTGCCGATCAGATAAAGCAGATGGAGAAGTACATTACGAGGATGCCGGGGTAGAAAGCCCCGAAATCCCCCAAGGGTGACGTTGAAAGAGCTTGCTGGTTAAATATCTCTGCTAATTTTTCAAAGATTTCTTTATGTACTTCGCAGAATTATTTTTTAGGTTCGAAGATTTCGAACCTATTTTTATTTTTAGCCCTTTTACTTTTTAGGGAATCGCTTTTCTACAAAAGCAAAACGATGATCGAAAATGCCTTTTAGTTGTTTTTTTACAAAAAGTGTATTGGCGATATCACCCAAAAACCCGAAAGGTAATTTGTAGTGTACGATATCAGTCATTTCTACTCCACCTTCTACTTCTTTAAAATGATGTTGATGGTGCCACATGCTATAGGGACCAAATCGCTGTTCATCTACAAAAAATTTCTTGTCTTCCACATGCGTTATTTCCGTCATCCAATACAGGGGAATACCTAACACCGGGCTCACTTTATATTCAATGATCTGGCCCGGATACATTTTGTCGCCATGATGTTGGGAGATGATGTTAAAACCTAAATTTTCAGGTGTAATCTCTTTCAAATTTTTTGGACTGCTAAAAAAATCCCATGCTTCATTGAGGCTGATGGGTAATTTTTGAACTGTTTTGATACTGTAAACCTTGCTCATACTATTTCTTTGCATGTATAACTACAATTGATTGCTTTTGTTGCTCCATTCTCAAAATTATTGGCCGGGTATTACAACTGCTTACTATATCTAAGCAGGAGAAACAATTAGCAAGTGTGGGCTTATCTTTGAAAAATGTTCATCAACCAACCCAGTTTGCAGAATGCTTTTGATCAGGCATATGAAAAATACAGCCCGCAATTACGCAACCTGGTGGATAAAACAGATGGACCCATTCTGGCTTTCCTTCACTCACCAACAAATATTCCCCGGTTATTTTCTGTACGAATTGCCAGAATATTATCTGCTTCGAAAACATTGCCGGAAAACATCATTTGCCTTACGCAAACGGAAACATCTGTTCATTCGGTGAAAACGGAATTGGCTCATTTGATTCCGGATGACGCAGCCAGGCCAAATATTCACACCATCCATTCTTTCTGCGAAATGGTAATGGAATCATATGTTTCGAAGTTTAATTACACCCATCCAAAATTAATTTCTACACTGGAAACGGTGCAACTGCTGAAAGAATTAATAGCAGCTTTTCCAACAAACCATCCGCTAAAAAGATACAGAGCCGATGTGTACCACGAGATCAAAAATTTAAAAAAACTCTTCGCTATTGTTAAACAGGAAGGTTTCACAACAGAATACATTCACCAGCAAATTGATGCATTTCGGAATGAACTGTTGGAAAGTGAAGCTCCACAAACGGATTTTAAAAATTTACCGTTGGAGGAAGCGATTGGTATGATCAACAAGCTTAGTGCAGGAATAGACGAATTCAACCATTGGCAAAATCTCCTGCAAAAATACAACCGGTATGATGCGGACGATCTGATTCCAATGACCATCAAAACATTGGAGAAAGATGAAAAACTACTTTCTATTTACCAACACCAGTTTCAATACATACAGGCAGAAGAGCAGGCATTTTCCAACAAACCAGCACAGAAATTATTGGAATTATTATTGGGTGAAAATAAGCATCCCAATATTTTTCTTACGAATTATGAATACGAACCAGTCAACGGCAGTCATCATCCGAATATAAAAAGTGACCTTGTATTTGATTGGATAGAAATAAAAGCCAAGCCAGAAATCAACCATTTGCAGGCGGCATCACTACTGTATTTACCAATCATAACCTCGTATCAATCGGATGAAGCTGCACTCGCTGGAGTTGCAAACAACGCATTAACTTTATTGCAGGAAAATGTAGCTCCGGCAAGGATTGCCATCGCTATAACAGACGATGGTTACAATAAAAAATCAGCACAAATTTTCACCGTAAAAAGCCTCCCTTTTTACGGCAAGCGGACTGTTGATATTTTACAGGAACCCTTCATCAAAAAAATAATTCAAATACTACGCTACATCAGCACAGAAATTGAGATACCGTTTAGTGGCGATGAGTTGCTTTTTGAAATATTGCACTTCGACTTCTGCCCGGTGCCACTCATTGAAATTGCAAAGTTATCGGTGGAGGTAAACAGTAAAAAATATAGCAGTAGTCCAACGGCTATCCGGAAATTATTACAGGAAAGAGCCAATGCGCCTGCAAAAGATTTATTTGATTTGGGAATGGATAAAGAACTGAAAGCGGTGAGCGCCATTTTAGAAAAATTGATACAAGACGCACTCCATCTTAATCCTGAATCATTGCTTGAAAATATACTTCAGAATGCACGGGTACTGACTTATGCAAATAAAAGCGATGATCGCATTTGGCTAATGCAGTTGTTGAACGCCTGGACTGGTTTTATACAAAAAGAAACGGCACAAAATCCGGGACTTCAACTAAATCAACTGATAGCCGCCTTGGATACCCTGCAAGCAGAGGGTTTTCCAATAAGCATAATCCACCAAACAGACATTGCAGATGGTATTCAAATCATTCAACCAGAAGAAGGATGGACCGGGGAATTGGATTACCTTTTTATCCTGGATGTAAATGAGTTAATGCCAGAGAAAAATGAATGGGTTGATTGGATGGAACAATTTAGTCGTGCAACTGCCAATTCACCTCATGATCTGAGGGCAAATAACCGGCACCGTCTCTTAAATCATTTACTATTTGCAGTTCCAAATGGTTCGGTATCATTTTCAAAATATAATACAAAGGGAATCGAATGCTTGCCAACCGGATTTACTGCAGAAATTCTATCACAACATTCCCTTCCGGTTATTGAAGCCGCCGAATTAAAGTTAGAAAGAACTTTACTAAGGCCGAAAATTGCATCGCTGGAAGCAAGTTTCGTTGCGCCCATCGTGAATAAATTTATAATGAATGTATCTGCCCTAAACAGTTACTTAAAATGCCCGCTTGGCTTTTATTACAAAAATATCCTTCGCATACCCAATGGCAAAAGCGAAGCATTGGAATTTGGCAGTGCCATCCATTATGCATTGGAACAATTGTTTAAAAAAATGGCAGCCGGCTATGATTCCACCGCAGCCAACACGACAAGAAAAGATGAATTTCCATCCGTTACTGAAATGATTGGAGATTTCAAATTGTACCTATTTCGCCAACGTACCAATTTTACCCGGGAGGCTTTTGAAAGAAGAATGGCATATGGTGAAGAAGTACTGCAAAATTACTATGCTCAGTATATCAGTTCCTGGAACAAAGTGGTTTCTATTGAACGAAATATCCGTGGAGTAACGGTAAATGGAGTTCCCCTAAAAGGAAAGCTGGATAAGCTGGAATTCAATGGAAATGACGTGATCATTGTAGATTATAAAAGTGGCAATATTGGAAAAGCGCTGCTAAAAATAAATCCGCCCAATGAAAATGAACCTAACGGTGGCGACTATTGGCGGCAAGCTGTTTTCTATAAAATACTGGTAGATCATTATAAAAGTAAAGCTTGGAAGGTAACGGGTGTCGAATTTGATTTTATAGAACCAGATAAAAGCAGGCAATACCGAAAAGTAAAGATTGAAATCAATGCACCCGATATTGAAACGGTAACACAGCAGTTGACAGCAACATGGCATAAAATACAATCCCACGATTTTTATACCGGCTGCGGCAGGCAGGATTGCCATTGGTGCAATTTGGTAAAAGACAATCGTTTGGCGGTTGCGATGATTGAATGATGAGGAGGCTACGCTTCGGATTAAGCCAATTTTATGATTTACAAAATACGGCAAACAAAAGAAAGAGCCTAAGTTTGCAACTTAATAGCATCTAATGAGGATCAGTCATTTTTTATATTTTATTACTGTTGTATTTGTTTCTTGTTTTGTTTCCTTTCTGGTTACCGGCTGTGCCCAAATTGGCGCTCCAACCGGCGGACCACGAGATAGCATTCCCCCGGAACTCGTGAGCGCCACTCCTAAATTATTGTCTACCAATTTTACCGCAAATAAGATAACGCTGGTCTTCAATGAATATGTAGATGTAAAAGAAGTACAAACCAATGTATTGGTTTCGCCCTATCCCAAAACAAACCCACAGGTAGATTTTAAATTAAAAACGGTCACTGTGAAATTGAAAGATACCCTGCTGGAAAACACCACCTATGCTATCAATTTTGGCAATGCCATACAGGATAACAATGAAGGCAATCCTTTTAGAAATTTTACTTACGTTTTTTCTACCGGCAACACCATTGACTCTTTACAATTGGGCGGGCAGGTAATCATTGCAGAAACTGGTAAAAAAGATAGCACCATCATTGCATTGCTATACCGAAATGTGGATGACTCTGCTGTGCAAAAAAGAAAACCAAATTATATTGCCAAACTGGATAGCTCCGGCAATTTTAAATTCACCAATCTTTCGGCAGGGTCCTATAAATTGTATGCTTTAAAAGATGGAGATGGCGGTAAAACTTACAACTCAAAAATTGAATTATTTGGCTTTGCTGATTCGGAAGTAATTGTATCGGATAGCTCGGCCCCCATTACCCTTTATGCCTTTGAAGAAGAAAAAGACATAAAAAAATCTACTACTACAGCACCCGCTAAAACAGGAGCCCAGGCTGCTGATAAAAAACTAAAATACACCCCTAGTTTAAGCAATAATGAGCAGGATCTGCTTACCAATCTATTTTTGACTTTAAACCATCCATTAAAAACATTTGATCCGCAAAAAATAATTTTAACCGATACCAATTATAATAAAATCAATAGTACCATCACCATCGACAGTACCCAAAAAATAATAAAAGTCAATACAAAGTGGAAAGAGGAAAATAATTACCGGCTACTTGTTAGTAAAGATGCCTTCAGCGATTCAGCAGGTACCGCATTAGCCAAGTCAGATACGATAAAATTTACCACCAAAAAAACGGCTGATTACGGTAGTATCGTACTTCGATTCAGCAATCTTAAATTGGCGGAACACCCGGTATTGCAATTTGTAAAAGACCAGGAAATTTACAGATCGGTAGCCATTACTGCCGCAATGTGGAGCGATAAATTATTTCCACCAGGCGATTATGAGCTCCGGATATTATTTGACAACAATAATAACGGTAAATGGGATCCGGGTAATTACGGCCAAAAATTGCAGCCCGAAAGAGCCATTACACTCGATACCAAACTAAACATCAAAGCCAATTGGGATAATGAACGGGATGTAAAATTGTAATAAAAGAATACGCCAGAAAACAGATCTGTACTCTTGCAGTTTTCAATTTATGGCAACAATATTGAATCCGGCTTTGTTATAAAACTCGCATCAAATATAGTCGCATGGCTAATTATCAATTATCCATTATCCAATTATCCATTAATTTCGCTCCATGATTTTTTCTTCTTCTCTTTTAGAAAATGCGGTGAATGAATTTGCCAAATTGCCCGGCATCGGAAAAAAAACAGCGCTGCGGTTGGTTTTGCACCTGATAAAACAGGATGCCCATGATGTAACACAATTTAGTGAGGCTATTTCAAAAATGAGAGAAGAGATAAAATTCTGCAGCCGCTGCCATAATATTTCGGATACGGTATTGTGCAATATTTGCAGCAATCACTCCCGCAAAGGCGAACTGCTTTGTGTGGTAGAAAATATCCGGGATGTAATTGCCATTGAAAGTACCCAGCAATTCAGTGGCGTTTACCACGTACTTGGTGGCATCATTTCACCATTGGATGGCATTGGTCCGGAGCAATTAACCATCGATTCGCTGGTGCAGCGGGTACAAAGCGAAGGCATTACCGAAATCATATTTGCACTCAATGCCAATATACAGGGCGATACCACCATTTATTATATCAGCAAGAAACTAAAAGGCCTAACTGTAAAAATCACCACAATTGCCCGGGGTATTGCTTTCGGCGGCGAGCTGGAATATGCAGATGAAATGACCCTTGCCAAAAGCATCAGTAACCGCATACCTGTTGAAAACTATATTGTATCCGGCAATTGATCAAAATTTCCCTATAAGGTAAACCTGCACATGCTTTGCTACCAATTAATTAACACCCGTATTTTGCATTACGGCTTAGTTACTTTATTTTTGTGCCCGTTTACAGGCAGATTTGTTTATTGTTCAACCTGTAACCCATTTTAAAAGTGAACTAATAAACGAAAACAATTCTGCCTCTCTTCTCCCGGATTGATTCTCGTTTCATTAGTAGTTACTTTTATTTTTTAACAAGCGAACACAGCCATGGTCGTCATAGTTGTGTCAGCCGATAGCTATCGGCTCACTTGTACTTTTTGTAAATAATTTAACTTTCATCAACTAATGAAAAAAACAATACAGGATACCCTGAAAGAACGCATTTTAATCATTGACGGTGCAATGGGCACGATGATACAGCGACATACATTAGAAGAAGCTGATTACCGTGGCGAACGCTTTAAAGATTGGCATACCGATGTAAAAGGCAACAACGATCTGTTAAGTATCACCCAGCCCGATATCATCATTGGCATACACAAACAATACCTTGAAGCGGGTGCAGATATCATCGAAACCAATACATTCAGCAGCACTGTAATTGCACAGGCCGATTACGACATGCAATCCATTGCTTACGAAATGAATGTAGCTTCTGCAAAATGTGCCAGAATTGCTGCGGATGAATACACGGCAAAAAATCCTTCCAAACAACGTTATGTGGCAGGTGCCATCGGGCCATTGAACAAAACATTGAGTTTATCACCTGATGTAAATAACCCCGGCTTTCGTGCCGTTACTTTTGATGAAGTAGCTGCAGCATATACCGAACAAATAAAAGGATTGATCGAAGGCGGTGTGGATATATTGTTGATTGAAACCATTTTTGATACACTGAATGCCAAAGCAGCTATCTATGCGGTAAAAAAATATTTCAGAGAAACAGGCACGCCGGAGTTACCAATTATGATCAGTGGCACCATTACCGATGCCAGCGGACGCACCCTAAGTGGACAAACCCTGGAAGCATTTTATGTTTCGGTGATGCATGCCAATCCGCTAAGCGTTGGCTTAAACTGTGCATTGGGCGCAGCAGAAATGCGGTCGCATATTGAAGAGTTGTCGCAAATCTGCAATTGCTTTACTTCCGCTTATCCCAATGCCGGATTACCAAATGCATTTGGCGAGTACGATGAACAACCGCACGAAACGGCTCATATCATAGAAGAGTGGGCTGCCAATGGCTGGCTAAATATAGTAGGCGGTTGCTGTGGCACAACGCCCGATCATATCAAACACATTGCGGATGAAGTAGCTAAATTTAAACCCAGGTTATTGCCAGTATTGGAAGCTGCATTGTAAAATGAATTTCCAAGACAGTGTCTCGGAAATTGAGATTGTCTCCTTTTAATCTTTCCTGGTCGCATTATCTTTTACTTAGTACTATTGAAAATAATATTGAAAGGAAATTTTATGAGATTGAGGCCGCCACGGAAAACTCTAGTTTAAGAGAATTAAAAAGACAATATGAAAGTGCCTTATTTGAACGCCTGGCACTAAGCCGAAATAAAGCAAAAGTAAAAGAGCTTAGTAAAAAAGGATATTGCATAGAAAAACCTTCCGATGCCATTAAAGACCCTTATATACTTGAATTTTTGGATTTGCAGGAAAAAGAATTTTATT
>Ga0105049_10004117_pt1 | contig 17084 bp, 13 predicted proteins | sample MAT06_FD_78087 | JGI IMG/M metagenome (GOLD analysis project Ga0105049, IMG submission 78087) | Freshwater microbial communities from Lake Fryxell liftoff mats and glacier meltwater in Antarctica - MAT-06 | ecosystem: Environmental > Aquatic > Freshwater > Ice > Liftoff microbial mat | place... | reverse complement strand
GTAAACCGGCGGGCTGACGCCGCGCCGCTCACCTATTGTGTTGACGTGTGAGCGGCTTCGCGTGGAAACCTGAAGGTGAGCGGCGCACCGTAAGGTCGCCGGTTTGCCAAAAACTAAAGGGGCACCCATGCGCAAGGGCGCTCTTGCCATCTGGCCCCTGCAATCGCTACACTGAATATCTTCGGCATGCACATTGCACGGCAGGCTTTCGCGCGATCAGCCGACGCGCGGCAAGGGCCGGCCGGTGGAGAGTCAGACGTGACGGAACCCCTGATCGATCTGCGCGCGCTTTTGGTCGAGCGCGAAGACTTTGAAGGTGGCATGGTTTCACGCCTCCGCGAAGCGCTCGCGCAGGGTGGCGGCCAAGTCCGCAACCTCAAGGAAATCACGGACACGCTTCAGAAACGGATCGCCGTTGCCGCGCCGCCGGTCCAGAAGAAGATTCACCTCAAACTCGGGATCGCGTTCTACTTCCTCGGCCACATCCGCACGGGCGTCGAGCACCTGAACAAGGCCGAAGGGCCGCTTGCCGCGTTTTACCTCGGTCAAGCTCACACTTACCTCGGGCAGGCGAAGCCGTTCGCCGACGATGATGGCGACACGACCGACCACCTCGACCTCGCCGCCAAGGCGTTCGACCGCGCCGAGAAGAGCGGGTACGCCGCACAGCAAGTGCAACTCCAGAAGGCCGGCGTGCTGCGCCTTCAAGGGCACATCGGGGAAGCCAAAGCGATCCTCACGAAGCTCAAGGACGCCGCCGCACACAACGCCGAATACTACTTCCAGGAAGGCGGCCTCGCCGAACTCGAAGGCGACGCCATCCGCGCCGCCAAGTTCTACATGCGGGCCGTCGAACTCGAACCGCGTCACTCCGGTGCCCTGTTTCGCCTCGCCTTCCTCAACGACCTACGCGGCAACGATCAGGAAGCCATCGGCTTCTACGAACGCTGCCTGAAGTACCCGCCCATCGGCAAGGGTGTGCTTTATAACCTCGGCGTTCTCTACGAGGACAACGAGCAGTTCGACAAAGCCACCGACTGCTACCGCCGGCTCCACAAAGCCGACCCCCGCGACGAACGCGCCAAGCTCTTCGTCAAGGACGCCGAAGCCTCGTTGACGATGAACTACAGCCCCGAAGACGAGCAATTCAGCGCGCAGTCCAAGCAGGTGATGGAAATCCCCATCGGCGACTTCGAGTTGTCGGTTCGCAGCCGAAACTGCCTGAAGCGCATGAACATCCGCACGCTGGGCGACCTGACCCGCGTCAGCGAGTCGCAACTGCTCGCGAGCAAGAACTTCGGCGAAACGTCGCTCGAAGAAATCAAGATCATCATGAACGCCAAGCAACTCCGCGTCGGCCAATCGCTCGACCTTGGGCAGCAGTACGAGTTCCGTTACCGGCCGCAACAGAACCTCAGCCCGGAAGAGCAAGCAACGCTGAACAGGCCCGTCACCGACTTGAACCTGTCGGTTCGCGCTCGCAAGTGCATGAACCGCCTGAACATCACGACGCTCGGCGAGTTGGTGCAGCGAACCGCCGACGAACTCCTGGAGGCCAAGAACTTCGGCCAAACCTCGCTCACCGAGGTCCGCGAACGCCTCACGCAACAGAACCTGAAGTTGCGCGGGGACTGAAGAGGTTTGAATTAAGAGGATTTATCCGCAGATTACGCAGATTACGCAGATTATTAAAACCGAATGATACGGTTGGTTGCATGCAACTCCGGAGGGCTTCGTGGTGTGATCTCCGGAATTATTCTCCACTCGGCTAGACTGATACAGAGATTGGCAGCCCAATCGTCGCAAACCGGCGACCTTACGGTGCGCCGCTCGCCAAAACACAGGTGAGCGGCGCACCGTAAGGTCGCCGGTAGACTCCTACTGTATGTCCATCCCGGCCGCTCGAAGTATAGCTTTGTGTATTGAAATCTGCGTAATCTGCGGATAAATCCTCTTTCGGTCTTTCCATCCGTGGATCAGTCCTCATTCACATTCACCCTTCAAGCTACCGACGGGACTGCACGGGCGGGGTTGCTCACGACGCCGCACGGGCCGGTTGAGACGCCCGTGTTCATGCCTGTCGGCACGCAGGCCACCGTGAAGGGGTTGACGCCCGAGATGGTCCGCGATGTCGGTGCGCGGATCATCCTCGGCAACACCTACCACCTCGCGCTGCGGCCCGGCGACGAACTTGTCCGCGATCTGGGCGGGCTTCACGCATTCATGAACTGGCCTGGGCCGATTCTCACGGATTCCGGCGGCTTCCAGGTGTTCAGCCTGGCGTCGCAAGTGAAGATCACCGACCACGGCGCGAAGTTCAAGAGCCACATCGACGGCTCACCGCTGGAACTCACGCCCGAGCGGGCCGTCGAGATTCAGCAGAACCTCGGCTCCGACATAGCGATGGTTCTGGACGAATGCCCGTCGCTCAAAGATACCACGCCCGCGAAAATCCGGGCCGCTGTGGAACGCACAATTCGCTGGGCGGCACGCTGCAAAGCCCACCACACGCGACCCGGTCAAGTTCTGTTCGCCATCGTGCAGGGCGGGCTTGATGTGGAACTCCGCACCGAATGCGCCGCCGAACTCGTAGCGCTCGATTTCCCCGGCTATGCTCTCGGGGGCTTCAGCGTGGGCGAAGCGCCGGAAGCCATGCACGCCGCGCTGCCCGCATGTGTCGCATGTTTACCCGCGAACAAGCCTCGCTACTTAATGGGTGTGGGCAGGCCGCGGGACTTGCTCGCCGGGGTCGCCGCGGGCGTCGATATGTTCGATTGCGTGATGCCGACCCGCAATGGTCGCAATGCACTGGCGTTCACCGCTGACGGCCCGATTCGGTTGCGAAACGCCAAACACCGGCGAGACGCGGCCCCTGTGGAGTCCCGTTGCGGCTGTTACTGTTGTGCGAACTATTCACGGGCGTACTTGCATCACCTGTTCGCCGCCGCCGAGATGCTCGGGCCAACGCTCCTGAGCCTGCACAATCTCGCGTTCTACCTGCGGCTCATGCGTGAAGCCCGCGAAGCGATCCGTGAAAGCCGGTTCGCCCTGTTCCGGGCCGAGTGCCTTGCCCGCTGGAACGTGGCTTCCTAGATTGAGATTTCCGAATTGGTGGGTTGTGGGTTGTGGGTTGTTTGTTGTGAATGAAGCAAGATTTCCTGACTGACGAGACCCCGCGATGAACTTCCTTTTGTTCGCCCAACTGTTCGCACAAGACCCCGCACCGGGAGCGGGACAGCAACCCGGCGGGTTCATGAACAGCCCGATGGCCCCGATGTTCATCCTCGGCGCGATCATGCTGTTCATGGTGATGGTGGTCTTCCCCGCGCAACGGCGGACCTCCAAGCAGCACGCGCAAGCCCTCTCGACTCTGAAGCGTGGGACGAAAATCCTCACCACGGGCGGGATTGTGGCCACCATCGTTTCGGCGAAAGATGGCGAGGACGAGATTGTCATTCGCTCCGAAGACACCAAGTTACGCATCAAGCGGAACGTCGTGGCGCAAGTGATCGGCACCGATGAGGCCGAGGCCGCGAAGGGCTGAGCGACAAGGTCTTTGTTTAGCGTCACCCCCAACGGGGGCACGCAGGCTCGGCGGCCGTCCCCAGATGGGACAACGCTAAACGAAACGCGGCTCACTGTATCCACTCGGGCGATGCGACAGATCGTGCCCGCTGGAACCGACACTCGAAAAGCGAAACGGTTACTGAAATGCAACGGAACTTCGTCCGCGGGCTTCTGATTTGCCTCATCCCTTGCCTGCTGGCCGGCCTCTTCGCCGTCCGGTTGGACAAGTATCGGCTCGGGATCGACCTCGCCGGCGGGACCATTCTCGTCTACGAGATCAACCTCGACCGCCTGAAAGCCCGCAAGGCTCAGTCGCGTGAAGGCGGCGATCCAGGTGCCTCCAATCTCAACAATGCCGGCGAAGATGGCCTAGACAGCGAGGAGATGAACAAACTCGCCAGCCAGATCAAGCGGCGCATCGACCCCACCGACATCAAGAACGTCACGGTTCGGCCGCTCGGTCGCAGCCGGTTCGAGATCATCCTGCCGTTCAGCGGAGCCACCAGCGGCAAGGAGAATCTCACCGCGGAAGAAATCGAAGACGTCAAGCGGCTCATCTCGCAGATGGGCGTGCTGGAGTTCCGCATCCTGGCCAACGGCACGGACGACAACGCCGGCATGAAGGCCGCCCGCGATGCCATCAAGAAATCCGCCGCGGACCTGCCCGCCCGCGCCGTCGCCGGCTTGCCCCCCGAAGGGCCGGCCGACGAGTTCGACGTGAACCTCGGCGAATCGAAGGCCAAGGTCCGCTATGTGTGGGTCGAACTCGGCCCGGAAGAACGCGAGCATTACGGGCTGAACAACCGGCAAGAGGCGTCGGGCCTGTGGCAGTCCGCCAAGTTGGCCCGCAACACGGCGTTCGGCGTCCGCTCAGGTGGGAGCGGATACATGACCACGCCGGACACCGAAGCCGCGACGGTGTTCCTGTTCAGCCGCGATGTCACCTCCCGCGACACGCTTGCCAAGGAAAGCGCCGACCGCGACCGACTCAAGCGCGAGGGGAAGACCGACGAGGAAATCAAGGAACTCGTGAACGAGAAGAAGGTCGAGTACTTCATCCTCACCCGGATTTCGCCCGAGGATTCGCTGAAGGTTGTCGGTGATGTCACCCTGACCGCGAGCGTCGGCGTCGATAAGAAGTCCGACCCCTCCGTAGACTTCCGCTTCAATGGCGCGGGTGCCCAGCAGTTCGGGAAGATGACCCGCCGCAACATCAAGTCGAACAGCGTGAAGCGGCAACTGGCGATCATCCTCGACGACCGCGTGGTGTCCGCCCCTGGGCTGGAAAGCGAGATCACCTCGCAAGGCCAAATCACCGGCAACTTCGACCGCAAGAAGGTCGAAAACCTGGTGCAGATTCTGCGAAGTGGTGCCTTGTCGGCCGAACTGAAAGAGAAGCCGGTCAGCGAGAACACCATCGGGCCAACGCTCGGCAAGGACACCATCCAGAAGGGCACGCTCGCTGTCGGCCTCGCATTCGCAGCGATCCTCCTGTTCATGCTCGTTTACTACCAGTTCGCGGGCTTGGTCGCCTGTATCGCGTTGTTCGCCAACTTGCTGCTCACCGTCGGGTTCATGGTCGCCGTCAACGCCGCCTTCACGCTCCCCGGCCTTGCCGGCTTGGTACTCACGCTCGGCATGGCGGTGGACGCCAACGTGCTGATCTACGAGCGGCTCCGCGAGGAACGCAACAAAGGCGCGAACATCGTCACGGCCATCCGCAACGGCTACGACCGTGCGTTCCCGACGATCATCGATACCCACCTGACGAGTATCTTCACGGCCATCGTGCTGTACAGTGCCGGGAACGATAACCTGAAGGGCTTCGCCATCAGCCTTACGGTCGGCCTTATCATCAGCCTGTTCACCTCGCTGTACATGACCCGGCTGATGTTCGACTTCTGGCTCTCCCGCAAGTGGCTCACCGAACTGCGGATGCTGCGGTTGTTCGAGAAGCCCAGTTTTCGCCCGATGAAGTACCGCTATGTGTTCTTCACGATTACGGGTGTGCTGACTGTCGCTGGCTTGGCGTTATTCCTGTTGCGGGGCGAGTCCGTGCTGAACGTGGACTTCCGCGGCGGCACGGTGTTCGCTGGCCGCCTCAAGGACGGTGAGGAACGCTCGCTCACCGCCGCGAACGGGCAGTCCGGGTTCCGCGAGTTGCTCGGCGAGGCCAACCAGAAGGCCCAACTGACCGCCACGGAAGCCAAGCGCCTCCCCGACTCCGACAGCACGACCAGCACTTACGTCTATACCATCACCTACGCCGCGGACGGGAAGAAGACGACGAGCAAGGTTACACTGCACGAAAAGCCACTCGGCGACACCCCCGAAGAGATGGAAGCCGACGTGGTGAGGCGGGCTAGCCACCTGCCCGATGTGTCTGTCGAACAGATGTTCTTGACGGGCGAACCGAACTTCGGCGATGGTCGCAGCCGGTACTTCACGATTCGTACCACCGAACGCCAGCCGGGCCTCGTGCGGCTCACCCTCGACCGCCTGCTCCGTGGCGACAACGGCCAATCCCTGATGGCCGGCGCGACGATGAGTTACCCCACTGCGGTCGTGAAGATGAAAGACGCAAGCGGGAAGGAAACCGATCAGGCCGTGCCCGTCGTGGCCGGTGGCGCGGTCGAAGTGACGTTCACCCAGCCGGCGTCCCCGAACTACCTCCGCGAGTTGCTGGAACAAGAATTCTGGGAAGCGAACCGCCGCAAGCCCGAGAAGGACGCGTTCACCGTGGACGGCGTCGGCGAAGGTGCCGAAGGCCGTTTCACGAAACTGTCGGTGAAGCTCAAGAACGACCAACTCCCGTCGGCAGCCGCCGATGTCGCCACCCGCGACGCACGCTTGTTGGTTCTCAACACTGTGTTCTCGCAGGCTAAGCAGGCATTCGACGCCGCGCCCGAACCGGCCCGCCTCGAAGTGTTCGATAGCCAACTTGCCCGCGAGACCCGGTCGCGCGCCTTCTGGGCCATCGCCCTGAGTTGGATCGCGATCCTGCTCTACCTCTGGTTCCGCTTCGGGAACTGGACGTTCGGGCTGGCCGCTGTGATCTGCCTGATTCACGACTTGTGCTTCACGCTCGGCGCGATTGCCGTGTGCCACTACCTGTTCGCCCTACCGGGGATGAACATTCTGGGTATCGAAGACTTCAAGATCGACCTGGCGACCATCGCGGCGCTCCTCACCCTCGTCGGGTATTCCGTGAGCGATACCATCGTCGTGTTCGACCGCATCCGGGAGGTCCGCGGCAAAAACCCCCGGCTCACGTCCGACATGATTAACGACAGCGTGAATCAGACGCTGAGCCGCACTATCCTGACGGCCGCGACGGTATTCCTGGTGTCGATCGTGCTGTACGCGGCTGGTGGCGAGGGCGTCCACCTGTTCGCGTTCGTCATGGTGATGGGTGTCATGGTGGGCACCTACAGTTCGGTGTTCGTGGCCGCCCCGTTGCTGCTGCTCTTCGGCGAAGGTCACAACGAGAGACTGGAAGCCGCCGCCGCCGAGGAAGCTGCCGAGAAGGAAGCCCACAAGGGAGAGGTAGTCGAAGGCTGATCGCGAAATAAGACCCCCGGCAAGCCGGGGGTCTATTTACGCGACACCAACTCGCGTAATCTGGCTTGGGATTGGTCTGCATTTACTCGCCCAAACTCACCGCTCTCCTAAAGGAAAAGTATGCTCTCCCGCATTCACTATCCGCGTTGGTTCTTCGCACCAGTCCTCGGGTTGCTCGCGCTTGGCTGTGGGCTGCTCGTCGGGTGCGGCGGGCCAAAGGTCGAACCTCTTGGGGCCGTCGTCCCGGTCGCCGGCAAGGTGACCGTGAATGGCAAGGTTCTCCCGGCCGGCATGGTCTCATTCAACCCGGACGAATCGAAGGGCAACACCAGCAAGAACATCCCCACGGCGTCGCTCGAAGCAGATGGCAGTTACAAGTTGGTGACTGGCACCGTGGACGGCGTGAAAGAAGGCGCTCCTCCGGGGTGGTATAAGGTCACGATCATGCCGATCGCAGCGTCCGATCCGGCTCAATCCGCCGCGTCCGCGAAGGCACCAAGCATTGGGACGCCGTACCAAGGCGTGATGATGACGCCGCTGTTGGTCGAGGTGAAGGACGGCGCAGCGGCCGGAGCTTACGACCTTAAACTGAAGTAACTGGGAGCGAGTGTAAGGGCGTTGCGCGTAAATAGACACCCGCAAGCCGGGGGCTGTCTGAGAGCGCTCTCAGATAGCCCCCGGCTTGCCGGGTGTCTTACCATTCCCATACGCGGAATGGGCCGGGCGATTCTGCCGCGTTCCACCTTCCGCGCTTCGATCAGAGGCCGAGGACGTCGTTCATCGTGTAGCGGCCTGCGGTGCGGGTGGCGAGGAACTTCGCGGCGAGCAGTGCGCCGCGGGCATAGCTGTCGCGGCTGTGGCCCTTGTGGACGAGTTCGAGCGTTTCGCCCGTGGTGGTAAAGATAATGGTGTGTTCGCCCACGTTGTCCCCACCGCGGACGGCGTGCAGACCAATCTCGTCGGGCTTGCGCTCGCCGACCAACCCCTCGCGGCCGTGGACGAAGTGACCGCCTTGCACATGTTGGATAATCTCCGCGAACCGCATCGCCGTGCCGCTGGGCGAATCCTTCTTAAAGCGGTGGTGCCGCTCGATAATCTCGGCGTCGAAACCTTTGCCGTTCAGCAATTCAGCCGTCAGTTTGGTGAGCTTGAACAGCAAGTTGACGACCAGACTCGTATTCGGCGCGAAGAGAACAGCCGTCTGATGCGCGGCGGCTTCGATCTCTGCCTTCTGCGCCGCGGTGTGCCCGGTTGTCGCTACCACGATGGGGATTTGCCGACTCACGCACGTCGGAAGAATCGCCATTGTGCCCTCCGGAGCCGAGAAGTCGATGATGCAATCCGGCCGCAGCGACAGCGGAAGTTCCGCGACAATCGGAACGCCAATTCCGCCGACGCCAGCGAGTTCCCCAACATCACGACCCTGAACGCGACTGGTGGGTGAAGCCAACGCCGCGACGACCTGCAACTCGGGGTCTTGGCTGGCCAACGCGACGAGCCGTTGACCCATCCGCCCGCCCGCCCCGTTGATCGCAATTCGCGTTTTCATGTGGTGTTCCTCTTCGACAGTGGGAAGTGGGCAGTGGATAGGGGATTGTGGGGGGCCGTTGTCAGCGGGGTTGGACAGTGGGGAGTGGCCAGTTAAACACAATGGGTGTTACGCAGTTGGGTATTTGGGTAAGGTGTTGGATTGGCTATTGCTTCCCAGGCCGTAAGACCTGGGAAAGCGACACATGGTCAAGTACCTTACCCAAAATACCAACTGGGTAACATCTACACAAAACGGATTAACGCATTATGCGGAAGTGCAATGAGGTTTCTGCGTACACTTGTCGTCCCCACTGGCCACCGCCCGCAGCCCACTGCCCACTGCCGACTGCTCACTCCCACTTCGACCCCACCAACCTGCGGTTGGCATGTCGTCGGTTGTCGGAGTACCATATACGAGTCACTGGAGGGCGACGATGAAGATCATCCTGGCGAACCCGCGCGGGTTCTGCGCTGGCGTTAACATGGCGATTGAAAGCCTGGAACAAACGCTCGCGCTGTTCGGCAGCCCGATTTACGTTTACCACGAGATCGTCCACAATCGCCCCATCGTGGAGCGGTTCCGCGATCGCGGCGTCGTGTTCGTGGACGACATTTCCGAAGTCCCCAACGGCGGCACCGTGTTGTTCAGCGCCCACGGCGTCTCCCCGATGATCCGCAAGCACTCGGCGGAGCGCAACCTTCGCGCCATCGATGCGACGTGCCCGCTTGTCACCAAAGTTCACAACGAAGCCGTCCGATTCGCCCGCGATGGCTACACTATCGTGTTGGTCGGCCACGAGGGACACGACGAGGTCATCGGCACAATGGGCGAAGCGCCGGCGAACATCGTGTTAGTGGAAGACGCCGCGGCCGTGGCCGCGCTGACTCTCCCCGCCGATGCGAAACTCGCGTTCCTGACGCAAACCACACTGAGCGTGGACGAGGCGAAAGTCGTCATTGATGCACTGAAGGCCAAGTACCCGCATGTCGTGGGGCCGCACAAGGACGACATCTGTTACGCGACCCAGAACCGCCAGGAAGCCGTGCGCGACATCGTGCCCGAAGCCGACGTGGTGCTCGTGCTGGGCAGTCAAAATAGCTCGAACAGCCAGCGACTCGCGGAACTCGCCCGCACCGCCGGGAAGCGAGCGCACCTCATCGACCGCGTGACCGAACTCCGCGACGACTGGTTCAACCCCGCCGATACCGTCCTCATCACCGCCGGTGCCAGCGCTCCGGAAGACCACGTTCAGGATTGCGTGGAATACTTGCGAACTAAGTTCGGGGCCGAGGTCGAATCGCGCATCGTCCGCGAGGAGAACGTCCACTTCCCGCTGCCCCGCGAACTCCGCGTCCTCACAAACACTTGATGCGGAGCGGAATGGCACGCGGTGCCCCGCGCGGGCGACCGCTAAACGGTCAAGCACGATGTGAGTTATACTTTACGCGGGGTGGAATGATCCATTTTGCTCCCAGTGTGCGGCTTGCGGATGTTCTCCGTTGGCCCGCCTGGGGTTGCGCTGCGCTTCACCCCAGGCTACACTCGGTCGCCCTATCCAGGGCTGCAAAGACAAAGCTGATTCACCCTGTTTTAGCCCGGATGGGCGTCGGATACGCGCCAGGGGTGGAGCGCTTCGCGCAACCCCTGGCGTGGGGCGTCCAGAGACACGCGACAGTGGGCGTCAGACTGATGTTGCCGGCTCGACAAATGTATCAATCCCGGCCGCGCAGAGTATAAGCGGACCGGATTGCGCCACTCCAATCCGCGCTGAGCGGTCGCCCCAGCGGGGCACCCGCGTTCCCCGCCTGGGCGACCGCTCAACAATCGAAACCACTTAACTTGAGCGCTCTGTGCCGAACACTCCCGATCTGCGGATTCAGCAAGCCGTGGCACTCGCCGAACCGCGGGGCGTGAAGGTCATGGCGCAATCCGACGATCTCGACACGGCGGAACTCGAACGTATCGCGGTGTTGTTCGGCACCCGCCCAGCCGGTGTGCGCTGTCCGTTAGCACACTTTGCGTGTCCGTTTGGGAAGTCGCACGTTGCCATCGTGCGAGTCGAGGACAGACCCGGTTCCGGCGATCCCCTAGGCTTCCGATTCCTCGTGCTGGGCCGCGAACTGTACGGCCACCTGGGCGATCCCTTCGCAATCTCGGACCGCTACCCGCCAAACTGGAACGCGAGTGGCACGCTTCCCGACCTCGTGTGGCCGGTCGAAGTGCTGCCCGAGCGAACCGTGGAGCAACTTGACGCGATTCTCAAGGCTGGCGATGTGTCGCTGTTACTCGGCGGCACGCAAGCGCTGATCGACGGCAACACCATTCGCTTGCAGCGCGACGAACCAGCGGAGAGCCTCGTTCGCGGTCTCTGGCAGCTTCTCCCGAACCGCGACCGGCAAACACTCTGGCCCGCTTCGTTCGCGTTCTCCGATGAACTCGGCTTCCATCTCGCTGCGCTCCCGGTGCTGTCCGTCCTTCCGAACAAAGACCGTGCCCGAGCTTTGACCGAAGAAGCCGTGCGAGACTACCCGCCGAGCAAGTACGAGTTGAGCCTGCAAATCGCGGTCGAATCCGCCGACCGCGTCGCGCTGCGTGCCCTGCTCAACCGCCGCACCGCAGATGACACCATCCGCCTTGGGCTATACATCCTCGGCTTCGCGCTGCTCGCGGCCCTCATCGCCCGCTTCGTCATGTGAAGTTCCACATGGCTTGGGGCGAAGCCGTTGCAAGTCGCGGGGTTTCCGGTATCCTGCAGGAGCGAAACCTGGGTCGGCCGCCGGAGATTACCTCATGAACGACTCTGATCTTGCCCAAGCCGCAGACTGGCTCCGCGCCGCTCAGCGTGTGTGCGTGCTGACCGGTGCCGGCGTCTCCGCCGAGAGCGGTATCCCCACGTTCCGCGCCGCGGACGGTCTTTGGGAAGGGCACCGCATCGAAGATGTCGCCAGCCCCGGAGGCTTCGAGCGCGACCCCGCGCTCGTGTGGGACTTCTACAATGCACGCCGTGCCAACGCCCGCGTCGTGACGCCGAACCCCGGCCACTACGCCCTTGTTGCCCTCGAAGACCGCTGGGGTGACCGCTTCACTCTCGCCACCCAAAACGTGGACGGCCTGCACCGCATCGCCGGGAGCCGAAACGTCCTCGAAGTCCACGGCAGCCTGCACCGGACGCAGTGCCTCCGCTGCTGCAAAGTCGCCGATCGAGGGTTAGAACCACTCGGGGACGCGCCGGAATGTCCATTGTGCGACGGCCGACTACGACCCGATATCGTTTGGTTCGGCGAATCACTTCCCGAGGATATCTGGGCAGCAGCGCTTCACGCGGCGGCGGAGTGCGATGTGTTACTTGTGGTCGGCACATCGGCTGTTGTTCACCCGGCCGCGTCGCTCATCCCGATTGCCAAGCGTGCTAAGACACCCGGCGCGAAGGTGGTCGAGATCAACCTCACCCCAACCGAAGCGAGCCGACACGCGGACATCGGATTGTACGGCCCGTCCGGGCAAGTCCTGCCGAAATTGGTAGCATTGCTGGGTGAACCCGTGGCGTGAGTGAGAAAGAGAAGCACGAAGTTGGCCACGAAAAGGCACAAAACGACACAAAAATAGAACCAAGTAAGTGGCTTCACAACACTTCGGCTTCTGTTCTTCCTTTTTGTGCTCTTTTGTGCCTTTTCGTGGCCAACCTGCCTTTGTCTGCCGTCTCCGAAAGGTATCTGATGCCCGCGACGAAGCTCGATGGCAAAGCGTTGGCGGCGACCATGCGGGCGGAGATTGCCGCAAAGGTTCTTGCTCGCGCTACTGCCGGGAAGCAAGCGCCGGGCCTTGCCGCAGTACTCGTGGGCGACGACCCAGCGAGCCAGGTTTACGTTCGCAATAAGCAGAAGGCGTGCGAGGCTGCCGGGTTCGTCTCGTGGGTTCACACACTTCCCGCCAACACCACACAACGCACCCTTCTCGACCACCTTGCCGCGCTGAACGCCGACCCCGCCGTTCACGGCATCCTCGTCCAACTCCCGCTCCCCAAGCAGATCGATGAAGACGCCGTAATCCGCGCCGTTCTGCCGGCCAAGGACGTGGACTGTTTCCACCCCGAGAACGTCGGCCTCCTCGCCACGGGGCACCCGCGTTACTACCCTTGTACCCCGCACGGCGTCATTCAGTTGTTGCACCGCAACGGCATCACCACGGCCGGGAAAGAAGTCGTCGTGGTGGGCCGCAGCAATATCGTGGGAAAGCCGCTCGCGGTGATGTTGATGCAGAAGCCAACGACAGCGAACCCCGCTGCCGGCGACGCAACCGTTACCGTCGCTCACACGCGAACGAAGAACCTCGCCGCCGTCTGTCGGCGTGCCGAGATTTTGATAGCGGCTGTCGGCGTCGCGGGTATCATCACGGCAGACATGGTTTCACCCGGCACGGCTGTTATCGATGTGGGGATGAACAGCGTGAACGGCCGGCTGGTCGGCGATATCCACCCTGGCGTCTGGGACGTGGCCGGCGCGCTGTCGCCCGTCCCCGGGGGCGTCGGCCCGATGACCATCACGATGCTGTTGGTGAACACGCTTGCCGCCGCCGAGCAGATCGATGGCGTTTAGTGTTTCATGGCTCTTAAACGAAATACACCAAACACTAACCACTAAACACTAAAACCAGCGATGAATCTGAATCTGACGCACGCCACGCGAATCGGGTTGAACCTCTCGGCCATGCTCGGCATCGCCGTGCTGTTAAAGCTCGGGGCAAGCCTGTTCATTCCGCTCATCCTGTCGGTGCTGATGGCGTCGATTTTGTACCCCGGGGCGCGGTTTCTCAACACCCGCTGGGGGATGCCGTGGTTCTTCGCGTGCGTCATGGTTTTGCTCGCCGCGGTCGCGCTGTTCATCCTGGTGTTCGTGGCGTTCGCCATCGCCATCCCCCGCACGATCGAATCGTTGCCCCGAAACGAAGAAGCCTGGAAGTTGCAGTACAAGCAAATTCAGAGGAACTTGGCCCAGATCATCCCCTACAAACTCGACGCCGCGTTGCCCCCGAATCCGGACGATTCGGACATGTACCAACTCATCAAGGGGCAGTTCAGCGACAACAACAAATCTACGGGCCTGCAGAACATCGGGCTCGTCTTCTTGGCCGCGTTCTGGCAGTCCATCTTGATCCTGTTCATCACCTTGTTCTTGCTGCTCGAGGGGCAGATGCTCGGCGACAAGGTGCGGGCCATCTTCGGCCCGTCGGCGGGCACCCAGAAGCGGGTGTCGGTGGCCATCGCGGAGATGGCCAAGGCGATCCGCACGTACCTCGTGTGGCGGACCATCGTGAACCTGGGGTTGGCCGTGCTGCTGGGCGGCGTCTACAACCTGTTCGGACTTCAGTACTGGTACCTGTGGGCGTTGCTCGTCGCCATGTTCAGTTACGTCCCGTACATCGGAACCATCGCCGCCGGCATCCCCCCCGTTCTCGACGCGCTCCTGTTCGTCGGCCCCGGCCCGGCCCTCTTCATCGGCGTGTTCTACATCGGCGTCGTCACCGTCGAGGGCTACATCATCGTGCCCTGGGTGATGGGCCGCAGCATGGACTTGAACGCCACCACGGTGCTGCTCTCGTGCCTGTTCTGGGAACTGCTTTGGGGGATCAGCGGGCTGTTCTTGGCCATGCCGCTGATGGCCGCCATCAAGGCCATCTGCACGCAGGTTGATGGCTGGGAAGGCTGGGGCGAACTGATGAGTTCCGGGCCAGCCAAGCCACTGCTACTCGAGACCGATGCCGAAAAGGCACGCATCGAAGCCATCGCCCGCGCCGCCGGCGCGGACTCCGAAGGCACCCTCCAGATGGACCCGTCGCCGGAACCTCCCAAGAAGCCCAGGCTGGATTCGGACGTTCCGTGATCCCGAATCGGGTTGGCCGCGATGCCACAAGCGGCGGAGAGTTTCACCCGCAATCGACGATGGACATCCGGCAAGCCGGGGGCTATCTGACGGCAAAATGGCGAAGTTCTACCTCGTGGGCGGTGCCCGTTCCGCGAATTCTTCGCTCGGTGGCGATTTTTCCTCCATTCTCACTCGCGCAACGCTATCTTGTTTAGAGTCCCCGTCGGCTCGTCCCCGCCGATGGCGAGGAGTTCGCGTGATGCCATCCCCTCTCAACGGGCTTATACAGCGGTTCCGTCCCAAACTTTACGGCCGGAAGCAACCGCTCGTTTTGATCAACGGATTGGCCGAGCAGGCCGAATCGTGGTATCGGAACCGAAAGTTCTGGGCACGATTTTTCGACGTTTACGCGCCGAACATCCTGGCCTACGAAGGCGAAGCGCTTCACCGCAGGATCAAGGCCAAAGAACCGATCACTGTCGATTACCTCGTGGAGCAGTTGCACTGCTTCCTCGACCAATTCGTGCAGACGCCACCTTACCACCTCGTGTCGAGCAGTCTGGGTGGCAAGGTTGCCGTCGAGTTCGCCGCGAAGTACCCGGAACTTGTGTCCCGCCTCGTGCTGCTGTGCCCCTCGGGCATGGGCGACAAGGAGCGCCTGCCGATTGTTGAAGGCGTGAAAGGTGGCAACGCCAACGGGATGGTGAAGAGCGTTTTCCGCAAGCCGCGACTGGTGGACCGGGACATGCTTCGATATTACGAGTCGCGGTTCAAAAGCAAGCGGTGGAAGTCCGGTTTCATTAAAACCGTGCGTGGCACAATGGACCACACCGTCCGCGAGCGGCTGCGCGACATCAAGTGCCCCACCCTGCTAATCACCGCCGCTCAGGACAAAATTTGCTGCCCGAAGACAGCCGAGGCCGCCGCCGCGAACCTTCCGCTGGGGCACTTCCTGAAGATTGAACGGTGCGGCCACGCGCCGCAAATTGAAAAACCTTCCAAGATTAATCGATTAGTCGTACACTTTCTGAGTTCGCCTCGGCCGAGCGCTCATCCCTCTTGGACCCAACTCCTCCTTGCCAAGCCAACCCGAGTCACCAACAAATGACAACACAGTCGCCGGCCGCGGACCCCAAATCGAACCCCAACCCGCCGGCGTCGGTCGTGCCGCCACCGGCGGGCCATCCGCGCGGCCCCGATTGGTGGCTCATGATGAAGGCGTTCTTCACGCAAGGGCGGAAGATCGCTTCGTTCGCACCTAGTTCCGGGTTCATGGCCCGCAAGATGATTGATGGCATCGACTGGGAAAAGGCCAAGTGCATCGTGGAACTCGGGGCCGGCACCGGGCCAATCACCGCCCACATCCTGAAGCGGGTGAAGCCACACACCCGCGTTGTCGTCATCGAACTCGACCCGATCCTCTGTGGCCGTCTTCGTGCCCGGTTTCAACACGTGCCAAATCTGGATGTGATCGAAGGCGACGCAACCCGGTTCGATAAGTACCTCGTGGAACGCGGCATCCCGCAAGTCGATCATGTGCTCTCGGGCTTGCCATTGCCATCGTTCCCCGAACTGCTGCGCAATGCCGTTCTGGAAACGTCTTCCCGCACGATTACCGCCGGTGGCACCTTCCGCCAACTCACCGTGATGCCTCTCGTTTATTACAAGATGTATCGGCGATATTTCGACGATGTGCGATTCCGATTCGTGCCGTTGAACCTGCCACCGGGCGGCATCTATGTGTGCCGCGGTTACCGCTCCGAGGCCGAACGCGCGAAGTGAATGTTCGAGGCGAGCGGTGCCCGTGAGGGCACTGTTCTTGTGGATGCAATGTTGCACCCAAACAGTGCCCTCACGGGCACCGCTCGCCAATCCGACAGCCAGTTCTCAGCACAATGCATTCACATATCGCATCACTTCACCACACGCACTGTGATCTTTGACGCATTCCCATCACTGTGATACACGCGGTGTGTCTGCTTCTTGAACGCGGTTTCGTCGGCGGTGTAGATGTCGCAGAACGTTTGCGGGTTGCGGTCTACTAGTGGAAACCACGTCGATTGCACCTGAACCATGAGGCGGTGGCCCGGTCGCAGGGTGTGCAGCACGTCCGGCAGTGTGAACTTGATCTTGGCGACCTCGCCGGGCTTGAATGCTTCGGGCTTATCGAAGCCGTTGCGGAATTTGCCGCGGAACGGTTCGCCCCGAATGAGTTGTTGATAGCCGCCCATGTGAACGCCGGTGGGGTTCGGCTCGGGGTCCGAGGCGTCGTCGGGATACACGTCGATCACCTTCACCACCCAATCGGCATCAGTTCCAGTTGTGGAGACGTACAATTCCACCTCAATAGGGCCGGCAAGGGTGACATCGTTCCTCATCACGGGTGACTGATATACCAATACATCAGGCCGCGTGGCGGCGAACCGTTGGTCGGCCGTCATGTACTCTTGAGCCATGCCGATACCCGTCTTGTTGATGTAGGGGACGGGCTTCGCGGGGTCCGAAGTGAACTCGTGGAACGTCGCCTTCTCTTCCTTCATTGGGCGGGTGTTCAATCCGTTCGT
>Ga0105049_10004116_pt1 | contig 17087 bp, 14 predicted proteins | sample MAT06_FD_78087 | JGI IMG/M metagenome (GOLD analysis project Ga0105049, IMG submission 78087) | Freshwater microbial communities from Lake Fryxell liftoff mats and glacier meltwater in Antarctica - MAT-06 | ecosystem: Environmental > Aquatic > Freshwater > Ice > Liftoff microbial mat | place... | reverse complement strand
GCTTCAAAAACTAATTTACTTACAAACAAACTCTGGTCGCCAAAACGAACTGCATTGATATTAAACCTTGTAAACCATGCGTTGGTGTTTAAAAACCAATGATTGTAGTCAAAGCGCAATCTGTAGCAACCACTAATATGACCGTTTTTGATCTTTTCTAATATAGCTTCCACAAACTCCATTGGCGGCATTGAATCTGCATGCAGAAAATACAGAACATTTCCGGTAGCAATTGTAGCAGCAGCATTCATTTGCCGGCCTCTCCAGGCTTGATCATTTACCACAACTTTGGTTCCATATAGCTTTGCTATATTCACTGTATCGTCCGTACTCTTTCCGTCGCTTACAATTATTTCTGTAATGTACTCGTTCGCCGGGACGGTTTTGAGGTAATTTAACAATGCCGGCAACTGCTTTGCTTCATTATTCGTTGGTATGATGATGCTGATACTACAAAGCATACGCGGGTTTTAATAACATATTTTCCATTGCTCAAATTTAGCTGCTGCTGCTAGCGAGTCAAACGCTATAATTTATTCGAAAAGATTTTAAATTCTTTGAAGCATTTATTTGATGATATTCATTGTTCTTTTCAGCATAAAATTAAGCAATGAACCCAGTCAAAAATGTACGATATGCATTTATTCATTGTATGATCAAATGTTGTTTCCGGTCTATTCCAATATATAATTGCAAATTCTAGTCCCTTATTTGATTGTCAGCTTTTTACGAGAGGGCACTCACTATGAAAGTATTTAATAAGATGAGGAAATCATAAATCTCCTTCCAAAAATTGCTGTTGATTTTAGTGGTCTAGGAATCTCGACTAACTATTTTAAATCATAAAAAATATCACCGTATTATTGAAAGTGAAAAAAACACAAGTGTCCAGAATTTAAAAAATTGAACGTTTAAAACAGCAAAATTGTTTGCTATTCTCATTTTTCAAAAGTTCAACGGCTTAGTACAATTTGCTATTCAAAAGATCGAATAAACCCGTGGCAGTTGTTACTTATATTGCGGCGAAAATTTGAAATAGCCTAATTTTCTTACAACCAATAAATGAAAAAAAGTAAAACTTGTTACGGTAAATGAATTATTTGTAGGTTTTTCGGGGCATCGGAAGTTCATGATTTCTTGTGTACCAATTATACAAAATGCTAATAGAAAACCTGTAAGGCTTTTCAATTTAATGCAAAGACTTAAAATTATTTCACTTTAAACATACTTCCCTTTAATTCTTTTTCCATACCGGGAATTTTTATTTCGAATATCATCGAGTCTGCTTTCATTTCCAATAAATTTACCCGAATATTAAGGCCTTCTTCGTTTTTGATCGTCGTATCCCTATCTGCATAATACTTTCCTTCATATACAAGATCGTAACTGCAGGGTGAGATCCAATTTACTTTGTACATTGAAATATTAGAAGTGCCGGGTTCTTTCTCTTTTTGAATGCTTTCGTTTCTTTCAGCGTGATACACAACCGAATCTCCCTCCATTCTATACACAAATGCACCGATCCTGAAATTTTCGCAAGCAGCTTCTGATGGGGCGTCTTGTTTAGAATTGGTACAAGCATTCATGAACAGAATCGAAGCAACTACTATTTTTTTCATTCGATAAAATTAAGCCTTGTTTTTTGAATACTTTGTTGACGCAACGTCCCTTGCTGGAAACATTGCCCGGAAAGCGAAAAATATTTTTTTTATTAACTAAATACACCGAGATTTATAAAAGTTTTCATAGGGTACGGATTAAAAACGAGCTTGGGTTTCTACCCAGGCTCTCTTTTTTTAGTTGACCTATAGTTTCGTTCTCCAAAATCTTTTTTATGTTTATGTTAGCAGTTATTGGCTCAAAGCCAACCCAGCTATTCGTTATAATTTTAGGTAAAACGGTTGCAGTAATCCTGTAAATGTTGCACTATACGTCCGGCCCTTATCCATGATATTTATCTCCGAAGTTTCAATCCTTGTTTTTTCTTTTTTGAAAAAAAGAATACTCCTAAAAAATGTATGTTGGCTACTTTGCTGAACGGATATTTTTTTGAAAATATGTAAATCCGCTTCTGCCAACAACGTTTCGAAGTAGCCCGTTCTGTGGTAGGGAATTAAAACAGCAGCCGTTCCGGCACTTTTCAAAAGCCTGTAGATCTGTTGCACAAGCTCCGATAATGTTAACTCACTGTCATGCTTAGCCGCATTTTTGGCGGGGTCGTTGCTTTTCAGATCTGATTCAAAAAATGGCGGATTGCTAATAATGAAATCATATGGTTCCGTCGGTTCTAAAGCATGGATATCCTTTTCTATTAATCGGATGTTGGCTTTCCAAGGCGATAGTTGAATGTTTTGCAGCGCTTGTTGGGCAGCAGCCCGATTTGATTCTACTGCGTCTATTTGAGCGTTAGATTCTTGTGCCAGCATCAATGCCAGTAAACCCGTACCGGTTCCAATATCAAGGATACGATGAATACTGTGAGGCGCTTTAGATATTTCGTTTGAACAAATTGCTCCCAGCAAACAGGCATCCGTACACACTTTCATGGCGGTTTGCTCCTGGTGAATTGTAAATTGCTTGAATGCGAAATAGCTATTGCCCATGTTTTTAAATTAACGGAAATGCGCTGTTCATCAGCACCTATCATGAATGTTGTTGCTACCTCATTTTACCATTCAGCTCTGGCAGTGGGTAATACGCTTAATGCCGCAAAGTCTTCGCTTAAATACTTGTAATAGCCAGCCATAGCAATCATTCCGGCATTGTCGGTACAATATTCAAAAGACGGGATGTAAGTATTCCAGCCCATTTTTTCACCCAAATCTTGTAAGCTTTCTCTGAGGCCACTATTGGCACTCACACCACCTGCGATACAAATCTCTTTCACGCCAGTTATGGCAGCTGCTTTTTTTAATTTATTGAGTAAGATGCTGATGATTCGTTGCTGGATTGAGGCACAAATATCAGCCAAATGTTCATCGATGAATTTTTTCCGATCTACTTCAGAAGCCTTCAACGATTCTTTGAAAACATTGGATGTACCTGCATTCTGCAAAAAATATAAAATGGAAGTTTTTAATCCTGAAAAACTAAAGTTCAGGCCTGGTATCTGTGGTTCGGGAAAGCGGTAGGCTGATGGGTTGCCCTCTTTGGCGTACTTATCTATCAATGGACCACCAGGGTAGGGTAGTCCGAGCAACTTGGCTGATTTATCAAACGCTTCTCCTGCAGCATCGTCGATGGTTTCTCCAATTACTTTTAATACAGAAGGCGACTCACACAATACAATTTGAGTATGGCCACCACTAACGGTGAGGCATAAAAATGGAAAGGCTGGGCGTGGAGCTTCAATGAGATTTGCCAGCACGTGGGCCTGCATGTGGTGTACGGCTATTAAAGGTTTTTGAAGCGCTAAAGCCAGCGATTTTGCAAACTGGCAACCAACCAATAAAGCCCCAATCAATCCGGGTGCTTGTGTAAATGCAATGGCATCTATATCTGTGAGCGAAATACCCGCTTTTGTAATGGCAGCATCTACGACGGGCACTATATGTTGCATGTGCGCTCTACTAGCCAATTCAGGGACTACGCCTCCGTATTGTTCATGAATTTTTTGTGTTGCAATGATATTGGATAAGATTGCACCATCTTTGCAAATTGCTGCAGAGGTTTCATCACAGGAAGATTCTATTGCAAGAATTACAATCATAAAAAATTTGATATAATCTATTTTTAAGATCAGGCTGCAGGTTACAGACTATCTGCTCATCCTGTTTTATTCAGCTAGATTAAATTAGCTCCTAATGGCTACTACAGGGTCCATTTTTGCAGCTCTGGATGCCGGGAAGATACCTGCAATAATACCAACCACCACACACACCACCACACTGATGATAAGCATAGGTGTTGATATATAAATAGGAAAATCCAACGCCCTGCTGGAGATGATGGTGCCTATCCACACAAAAAACAATCCTACCGCTCCACCCATCAAACAAAGAATAACCGCTTCCATCAAAAACTCGAAAAGTATGCTGCTGCTTTTGGCGCCAATTGCTTTTTTTAATCCAATTACAGCCGTTCTTTCTTTTACTGTTACAAACATGATGTTAGCAATACCAAACAAACCAACTATCAAACTAATACCTCCAATAATAGCACCTACTATGTTAAGTATCGAAAAGAAACCAGTGATGGCTTTGCTGAAAGCTTCTACACTATTGAGCGAAAAATTATCATCTTGCGTTGGACTCAATCTTCGCACTTGTCTCATAATACCCCTGAGTTCATCACTCAACGCTGATGGTGTTACTCCTTCCAAACCTTTTGCAACAAGGATGGGGTTCGAATTTTTTTCGTCGAAAATAGTTTTACAAAATTTATAGGGCAACATCACGGCATTATCGTAATCCCATCCTATTAAATTTTTCCCTTCTTTTTTGATGACTCCCACAATGGTAACTTTTTTACCCTTTATCTCTATTTGTTTACCAACAGCCCTGGCTATGCTTCCAAAAAGATTTTCTGCATTGGTATAACCCAGCAAACAAACATTGCTACCATTGGCAAATTCAGCTTGGGAAAAAAAACGTCCTTCATCAAATTGAATGGGCTGAATCGTCATTTGAGCCTCTACGATGCCGTATACGCCCGCAGCAGGAATCAAATCATCTTTATGAGAAATGGCTGCACTTGTTTGCATTAAATAGGAAATATCGTCTAGCAATACCGATCTTTCTTTGATCATTGCTGCTTCTTCAAACTTCATCACAGGCCTGGATCTGAATTTCCAAAAAGGCTGATCGGGCCCACCACTGTAATCCCATTTATCAATATAAATGGTATTGCTTCCCAAACTATTAACCTCGCTTTGAATGTTCCGTTCCAGGCTGTTTACAGCAGCCAACACTCCGATAATACAGAATATACCAAATGCCACCCCAATCAAACTGAGGCCCGTACGCATTTTATTTTCTTTTAATTCCTGTAAAGTAATTCGGAGCGAACTGCCGAGTATTTTGAGCATTTTTGCCATAGCTCAAAGTTAAGTTGAATATTGGAAATTTGGAATGATTGTATGTTGAACGGTTGTAAAGCGTTGCTAGTTTTCGAATGAACAGAATGGGTGGGTCTTTGAAGCTTGGCACGCATCAACTATCTTTGCGCACTTTATGAGTTATACAGAAGAAATAAACAGGCGCAAAACCTTTGCCATCATCTCTCACCCGGATGCGGGCAAAACCACCCTGACAGAAAAATTTCTGCTGTTTGGAGGAGCTATTCAAACAGCCGGTGCGGTTAAAAGCAATAAAATTAAAAAACACGCCACAAGTGATTTCATGGAAATTGAACGCCAGCGTGGTATCAGTGTGGCTACCAGTGTAATGACCTTTGAATATGGTGGTCATCTCATCAATCTCCTGGATACACCGGGGCACAAAGATTTTGCAGAAGATACTTACCGTACTTTGACTGCCGTTGACAGCGTGGTGTTGGTGATCGATAGCGTAAATGGAGTAGAAGATCAAACCCGAAAACTCATGGAAGTCATCGCTATGCGAAAAACACCCGTGATCGTATTTATCAATAAAATGGATCGGGACGGCAAAAATCGATTCGATTTGCTGGAAGAAATTGAAAAAGAACTGCACATACAATTGCACCCGATGACTGTTCCGATTAACAGCGGAAAAGAATTCAAAGGCGTGTATGATTTGCATGAGAAAAGTTTGGTACTTTTTACAGCCGGTACAAAAGCAAATGATGAAGATGTGGTGAATATCAGCAATCTGAATGATGCCATTCTAGATGCAAAAATTGGTGAAAAAGATGCAGCTACGCTAAGAGAAGATGTGGAGCTGATCGACGGTGTGTACGGCGAATTAAATGAAGCAGATTACCTGGGCGGACATATCGCCCCTGTTTTTTTTGGAAGTGCCGTCAATAACTTCGGTGTTAAAGAAATGCTGGATACTTTTATTCGCATTGCCCCCACACCCAGACCCCGACACACGACTACGCGAGACATTTTGCCGGAGGAAAAAAAATTTAGTGGATTTATTTTTAAGATCCACGCCAACCTTGACCCCAAACACCGCGATCGTATTGCTTTTTTAAGGGTATGTAGCGGTCGATTTTCCCGCAATACTTATTACAAACATGTACGACTAGAAAAAGACGTCCGTTTCAATAATCCTTATAGTTTTTTGGCCCGTCAGAAAGATGTAATTGAAGAAGCGTACCCTGGAGATGTAGTGGGCTTATTTGACACCGGAAATTTTAAAATAGGCGATACCCTCACAGAGGGGGAACAGTTTTTCTTTACGGGTATACCAAGTTTTTCGCCTGAGATTTTTAAAGAAGTGGTGAACAAAGACCCCATGAAAACCAAACAGCTCGAGAAAGGTCTTTTGCAACTAACAGATGAGGGAGTTGCACAATTGTTTACGCAATTTGGCGGGAATAAAAAAATTATTGGTTGTGTGGGAGAACTTCAGTTTGAAGTGATTCAATATCGCTTGCTACAAGAATATGGAGCTTCCGTACAAATGAACAGCTTGCCTTTTTACAAAGCTTGTTGGATTACCAGCAAGGATGCTAAAAAGTTAGAAGACTTTACTCGTTATAAACAAGCCAATATCGCCGAAGACAAAGATGGGCACTTGGTGTACCTGGCGCAAAGCGAATGGTTTCTGAATACAGAAATTAGCAATAACCCAGCTATTGAATTTCACTTTACCAGCGAGATACATAAATAATTCCAGATTGGGCTTCCTGATCAAAAACGAAATTTACATTCCTGTATAATTGGAAGGGGTGATCTGTTTCAACTCTTTTTTCAATTCTGCAGAAATTTTGAGTGAACTGATAAATCGGTGGATCGCTTTTTTATCAATAGCAGCCTTGCCTCTGGTTAGTTCTTTTAGTGCTTCGTAAGGCATTGGATACTGTTCTCTTCTTAAAACGGTTTGAATAGCTTCTGCCACGACGGCCCAGTTTTGCTCCAGATCTGCGGCAATTTTTCGTTCGTTCAAAATTAACTTACCCAATCCTTTTTGGAGGGCTTTGGTGGCAATTTGAATGTGAGCAATGGGCACGCCAATATTTCTGAGAACAGTACTATCGGTCAGGTCTCTTTGTAGCCTGGATATGGGCAATTTACCCGCCAAATGCTCTAGTATAGCATTGGCAATACCTAGATTTCCTTCTGCATTTTCAAAGTCGATCGGATTTACTTTATGCGGCATAGCGCTGCTACCCACTTCCCCTTTTTTGGTTTGTTGTTTAAAATAATCCATGCTGATGTACGACCAAATATCACGACTCAAATCGATCAATATATTGTTGATTCTTTTGATGGCGTCAAAATGTGCAGCCAACGTATCGTAATGTTCAATTTGTGTGGTGTATTGTTGGCGTTGCAATCCCAACTTGGTTTCAACAAATTCGTCGGCAAATTTTATCCAGTTGTATTTGGGGTATGCTACGTGGTGCGCATTAAAATTTCCGGTGGCACCACCAAATTTTGCTGTAAAAGGAATGTAACTGAAGAGTTGAATTTGGTTTTCTAATCTTTCTACAAATACCAGCAATTCTTTGCCAAGGCGGGTAGGAGAGGCGGGTTGGCCATGCGTGCGAGCCAGCATGGGCACGTCTTTCCACTGTTGGGCAAATTTGTATAACTGCTGTTGTAAGTTGATGATGCCAGGCAAGTATTCGTTTTCGATGGCATCTTTCCACAACATCGGAACGGCCGTGTTGTTGATGTCTTGAGAGGTGAGTCCGAAATGAACCCATTCTTTGCTGGCACCCGCACCTAATTCATCCATTTTCGATTTTAAAAAATATTCTACCGCTTTTACATCGTGGTTGGTTACCGCTTCTGTTTTTTTGATGACTTCAGCATCTTCCATCGAAAAGTTTTCTACCATTTCCCGAAGCTGCAGGCTGAGCTTTGTGCTGGTTTTAAAAAACTTCTTTTCTCCCAATAAAATAAAGTATTCTACCTCTACTTTGAGCCTATATTTGATGAGCGCATATTCAGAAAAATAGGCGGATAATGACTCAGTGGCATTGTGGTAACGACCATCGATGGGTGATACGGCTAAAAGTGAAGATAGTTGCATATTTATAGTTAAGATTAAAGTAATTTTGCGCAAATTTAAATGAAAGCCATTGGAAAGAAAAATAAGGGTTGGGGCGGTGAGTTATTTAAACACCAAACCGTTGGTGTACGGTTTTGAACAAAGGATGATGGAAGACCAGGTAGAATTGCTGTTTGATTATCCGGCAAGGACAGCCCAAATGTTGTTCACCGGTGAAATTGACGTTGGATTGATACCTGTGGCTGAATTGGGCAAATTAAATGAATACCATATTATTTCTGACTATTGTATTGGCGCCAGTAAACCTGTAGCCAGTGTTTGTTTGTTTAGTGAAGTGCCCATCAATGAAATAGATGAAATTTTACTGGATTATCAAAGCAGAACATCAGTGGCATTGTTAAAAATATTATTAAAAGAATATTGGAAAATTGCACCAAGTTTGGTAGATACCACTGAAGATTTTCAGCAGTATATCAAAGGCAGTACTGCCGGATTGGTGATCGGCGACAGAGCACTGGTTCAACGACAACATTCACCTTACATCTACGATTTAGCCGAAGCATGGCAAAAAATGACCAGCTTACCCTTTGTTTTTGCCGCATGGGTAGCCAATAAACAACTCCCTGTATCTTTCATTGAATCATTTAATAAGGCCACTGGTGCTGGGTTACAGCATATCAATGACATTGTAAACGAACTTGATTTTACTGCATACAATATGCAAGAATACTACACCACTAATATCGACTATCTGTTGGATGAAAAAAAACGGGCTGCTATCCGGTTGTTTTTATCGAAACTAGATTAACGAATCAATAGCACATTTCCTTTTCTGACCTGATCGCCGCAAAGGCTTTTTGATCTGATGTAATACACGTAGTTACCTGGGTCTGCCGGACTACCTTTTTGTAGGCCATCCCAGCAAATATTTACATTCCTCGTTTCAAAAACTTTTTCTCCCCAGCGGTTGTAAATGATGAAATATAGGTCTGCCACATTGCCCCATTGTTTAACACCAAAACAATCGTTCAACCCATCGCCATTGGGTGTGAAGGAATTCGGTACATAATATCCTCTTTCCTTATCGCTTACTTTTACTTCAATGGCTGCTGAATTTTCGCAACCATTGTTGTCAATCCCTATCACTGTGTAGGTAGTATTAACTGTTGGGTTAGCAATAGGAGCAGCGGTACTGGCATTGTTCAAAGTATTGGAAGGCGTCCATAAATAAGAACTTGCGCCAGTTGCATTCAATTCAGAAGTAGGTGTAGCGCAATCTATGTCATTAGACCTGGAAGCATTCACAGCGGGCAGTCTATTTACTTCAACATTCACGGGGAAGCTCGCACTGGAATTACAAATATTTTCACTCACCAATAAAGTTAAAGCGATGGTACCAGCAGTGGTGGGTGTAAAAGTTGGGTTGATGGTATTGCTGTTGCTCAATCCAGTTGCTGGACTCCACTGATAGGTTACGTTATTGCCATTGTTACCATTGAGTTGAATGGTTTTGTTGATGCACACAACTGCATTTGGGGGTGCAACGAAGTTGGCTGGTGCAGTAACATTGATGACCACTACATCAGAATTGCTACAACCGTTTACATTTGTACCAGTAACCGTATAGGTATTTCCAGATGATCCAGCGAAAACGGGATTGGAAATATTTGGATTGCTTAGGTAGGTGGCGGGCGACCAGAAGTAGGTTTGAGCCCCTGTACTGGTAAGAACAATGCTTTGATTGTTGCAAATGCTGCTATCTGCAATGGTTGTAACAACCGGTGATGCATTTACAGTAACTGTAAAACTCACACTCGAAAAGCAACCAGGAGCAGAACTCCCTGTTACGGTGAGCGATTGAGTTCCACTGGTACCAGTAAATATTGGGTTTGCAATATTTGGATTGCTTACAGAAGTTGCAGGCGACCATGAATAGCTATTTGCGCCTGCAGCATGTAGATTTAATATGATGTTATCACAAACGCTGGTATCTGCTAAACTACTCACGGTGGGTGGTGCTACTAGTGTGATGTTTACTACATCTGTAGAGGAGCAACTGTTTGTTGCGGTTCCTGTAACAGTGTACACACTATTCGTATTTCCTGTAAATATTGGATTAGAAATATTGGGATTGCTAAGTCCCATTGCCGGTGACCACGAATACGTTTGGGCACCTGTGCTGGTTAAAACAATTGCTTGCGGGCCACACAAAGTGCTATCAGGTATGGTTGCAACGGTTGGCACAGACTTTATTGTAACAGTAAAACTGCTGTCTGTAGTACAGGTACCGTTGGTGGCGGTTAGCGTAATGGTTTGATTGGCAGTGCCAGTAAATATTGGGTTCGGAATGGTGGGATTACTTACCGCAGTTGCGGGCGACCAAGTATAGCTGCTAGCTCCGGTAACGGTTGAATTGAGTTGTAAAGTAGTGTTGGCACAAAACGCAGTATCGTTGAATGTGGCTATTACTGGTTCTGGGTTTATATTCACCCTTACAGAATCTGAACCAATGCATCCTGTAGCCGATGTGATGGTAAGATAGAAAGTAGTGCTGGTGGTAACATTAGCAGAGGGATTGGCAATATTCGGATCATTTAAAAGAGCGGCAGGTTGCCAGGAGTAAGTGTCTCCAGCGCTACCGCCTGAGCCTGTCAGTTGATAGCTGATAATATTGTTAGTACAAATATTTGCATCGTTGCCAGCAAAGGCGTTCATTGTATTGGTGTTTACTATTTGCACAATACTATCCCTACAGCCATTTATGTCTGTAACAATCAGTTTCACATTAAATGTTCCAGAACTGCTGAAGGTATGCGAGGTATTTTGTGTGTTGGCAGTTGCACCATCTCCAAAGTCCCAAGTATAAGTTGCAATAGGATTGGTGTTTGTAAAACCAGTCCCGTCAAAATTAAATGCTCTGCAAGCAGTGGGGTTAAAATTAAATCTAACAGAATCAATGTTGGGTATGAAGGCTGCGTTATCTGGAGGCAGAATAAGGTTGTTTAAGACTTGACCGATTGTGCCGGAGGTAGCTCCCCATGGATTGTTTCCGTAGTTAATATTTCCTCCATTTATTCCACCTGACAAGTTGGAAGTAATATTTGCGTTCAGAAAAGGAGTATTTACCCAAATAACACCACCGCCTCCACCGCCGCCGGGCCCAACATAGCTCACAGTTCCATATCCAACTACTTTATCGCCATTTCCTCCACGTGCTTCAATACTTAAAACACTTGTGATATTGTTATTATTCAAAAGGATGGTACCCCCAGCACCACCAGCACTTTTCCCATCTTCTGCTGGTCCTGTATTGGTACTTAGCGGAGAGCCTCCGTTTAAAATGATTCTATTAGAATTGGGAATTAGTATCCTCGCATTTATAATTCCAAGCGCACCGCCGCTGCCCCCAGAAACAGAACGATTTTCATTGTCTTGCCCCGCACCGCCTCCACCGCCCATAAAAATTTTATTCTCGGCATTCGAATAATTAAGCGGAGCTCCTCCAATACCTCCATTGACTAATCCTGAGGTGCATACTGCCTGGTGATCATATTGATTTCCACCACCACCACCACTTCCTCCATTTCCTCCTCCAGCACCTCCGGAATTATGGCTATTTCCTCCTCCTCCTCCGCTACCCAGTCTTCCTCTTCCGAAATTTCTTTCTGTATTTATTACGCTCTCTCCTTTAACAGCTCCGTAAGAACCATTAGTGTTGGTAACAAAGAAATCTGCAATATCGCAAATAAAGAATGGATGCGAAACTCTCATCCCTCCTCTAAATCCTCTCTCCGAAATATCTATATTGGCAGCTAGTAATAACGTATCTCTCACGTTTAATGCCAATACGCCTCCCTTAATACCATCCCAGGCAGCACAAGTAAGAACCTGGCTGAAAGTAACACTGTGGTAATACGGAACCCTCACCAGCTGCACTTTTCCAGTTGGAATATCATACGCCCTGTTAAGTACATTCAACATCTCAATGTTATTGCCAGACTTAGCTTTTACATAATTGTATTCGTAATTACCTGCATTTCTATAATCTGTAATGGTTCCAAAAGTAGCGGTATTGGAGGAATCCATTTCGGCACCTTTCATCTGTATCAAAAGCACCGTATCCCCAATGTTGAAATCTGATGCATTTTCTACGTTGATGCTATTGTTACATGGGTCGAAGGAAATAACAGGCGTGTATTTATTAATAATGATACTATCAAAAAAAACAACATTGTTATTTTTCTTTTCAGAGATAGCGTTGGGTTTTGTAATTCCCTCAACTAGCAACGATGAAGGGTGATCAGCATTCACATCATCATGATTACTTATGAACGATGATGAGATGTTATTGAATAATTTCAGTGGTTGTAACTGCGCAATTTTGGGGAACAACAGTGATAAAGCTGTAAAAAGGAGTGGGAGGATGCGTATCATAAAGGGAATTAAAAAAAATATATTTTATTAGGGCTTAGTTTTTTGTTTTGGTAAAATTTTCTGCATCAAGTTGTATAAAATAGGTTTAAAATCTGGAGAAATATTCCTGAAATATATAAACGATATTAAAATTACCATAAATATCGATGTACGAAGCACCAACCCGGGAAGGCCAGCCATATTTTCTAACAAAATGTTTACCCCAAAGTAGCACAACACAGCAGCAACAATAATTTCAACTGTTTTAATAGAGAATGGTTGCAGCGCAAATTTCTTCCACAAAAAACAAAAGCGAATAGCATTGTATATGCTGAAGGATATGAGGTTGGCTCCCGCTGGTCCAATGATTCCGTATTGAACTGTTAGATAATAGCTTAAAGGAATAATAAGCGCAGTGAGTAAGAGGCTTGTCCACAACTCAAATCGCCAATAGGTAGAAGTGGCTATGATCTGTGCATTTACACCCGTACCTGTTTCAATAATAGCTGTTATACCCAATAAAAAAAACACCCATTTCGCCCCCAAATAATCTGGGTTGATATTGAAGAACCGGATAGCCTGTTCATAATTAAGCCATATGCAAAAAAATACCAACAAAGAAAAACAGAGCAAGTTAATGGAAGACCTGTTGTAAATTCTACTAATTTCTTTGTGATTTTTTTCCTTCCAGGCCCGGGCTAAAATTGGAATGGTAATGGCTAACATGCTTCTGAAAGGTGCGTGCATGAGTGCAATCATGTAGGAAGCAAATCCGAAAATACCCACAGCTTTTAAATCAATCCTAGCAGCAAGTACCAGAGCGTCTATGCTGCCTCTTAGCGTTCCTACTATTATTACAAAGTAGGTGAGTATTAAAATAGCAAAAATCTTTTTTCTGAATTTTCTGGTAACTCTACTTAATTTAAAACTGATCCATAGTTTTCCCTCTTGGTACAGATGTAGCGCAAGAATAGTGGTGATGACTGCATATTGAAAACAAAAAAGGATAATAAATGTATGGAAACTAATTAGGTTAAATACTTTCAGAAGAATGATGATGCTAATGTAAAAACGGAGCATCGTTTCTTTTAACACACTTGCAATCACGCCCTTGTGAAAACCATAGGAATAAGCCTCCAGCACCATAAACAACATGATGAAAAATCCAAAGGGTAGGGTCCAATAAAAGTATTTAACCAATAGTGCTGAGTTGCCACTAAATTTTTGTAGAATCACTGGTTCAAGAACGAATACACCAATCGCTGTTAGTACAAATCCTCCCAATGAAACCAGCAAGGCAATAGATAAAATATCATTGTTTTTGTTGGGAAGATTGTCTTCGTAGTAAGGGAAAAATTTATAGAGGTAGCTGGTTACGCCAAAAGTAGAAAAAGCTGCAACCAGTAAGCCTACTTGAATCAAGCCTTGTGTAAGACCATATTCGTCTGTTTGAAACCAGTTTTTGTGTGTTAAAAAATAGGTATTTACAGCGCCAAGCATAAATCCTGCATAGATCCATATAATTGCCTTGATGCTTCTTTTCCTTATTTGTGACATTGATCTAATTAAATATACCTTTTTTGGAACGCTGTTGCAGCACGAAAATATTAATAATCGGGTATAAACTATTTTTCTTCTGTTTTTGAGATAACAAATACCTGAATAAAGTTAACATCTGTTCTGTTTATGCAATTGTCTGATGGGTTAAAAATATAAAAGCAGGCATACGGTTGAGTACACCTGCTTTTATAGGTTGCCTTTGGCATCCATGAAATTATTTTATTCTGCGACAGTAGCCTCTTCCGATGGAGCTTCCATTTCAGTAATTATTTCATCGACTTTATAATTGATCAACAATTTAAAATCATTGTTCATGGAAAAGGTATAATGCCCGGCAGTTAGTAATTTACTGGCATTGTTGTCTTCCTGCAGCACCGTTGCCAGTTCTTTGGCCAAGGGTGCATGTTTGGTTAATGAGTTGATACGGCCTTTGTTGAGTTCGAGATCAGAAAAACTAAATTTTATTTTTCTTCCGCCGGCTGCTCTTTCAAAATCGGTGTGATTCATAGAAAGCATTTGTTGTTCGCCGTTTGTTTTTTTGAGTAACAAAGTGATGACAGGAAGATATTTCTTCCAGGTTTGTGTAAACATGGCAATAAGTATGAGTGGTTTAAATAGAAAAAAGGGCCGAAGCCCTGTATCAATTAGATTCTGTTAGTCTAACAAACTCTGCGCCATTGTAAATCCGTGCAAGATTGCCATCCTTCGTTTTTTCCCATTCCGCCGCTCTCGTAGCGGGTACTATGCGCCAGAAATTTTTCATTCTCAGTTCATCGTAATCATTTGTGCGGATAAATACTCCTTTCAAAGTACTTCTTTGCTTAAAATGGATGTTTACCGGTATGCTTTTTTGAGATTTCAATTCTACAAATTTTTGAATCAATTCGTTGGTCATGTCGTAAAATTTTGATGGTATAAATAGAGCTTTCGCTAAGGGAATGCTTGATTACCAGCGATTCGCAGCTGGTCTGTCTGTTTTTGGACGGGCTTCTACTACATTCATTGCTCTTCCGTCTTTGTTACTGCCATTCAATGCCTCAATGGCGGTGTTGGCTTCGGAATCGTTGGGCATTTCCACAAATGCAAAACCCCTGCTCTGGCTAGTCATTCTATCTGTGATAACTTTTGCTGAGCTTACGGCGCCATAGCCGGAAAATAATTCTTGTAAGTCTGCATCCTGAACGGAAAAGCCCAGATTTGAAACATAAATGTTCATAACGTTAAAGTATTAATATGATAAATACTTGAGCGGGGCTGGTGTAATAATAATGAGTGAAGTGTAGAAAAGATTATATACTTACAAGAGAGCAACTCAAATGATCGGTGCAAATATAGGGAATTTTTGCCAATAAATTGCTACCAACTCCAGAGATGGTATATACTTTATGTGTATTATGTTAATGTTGAAATGCGAAGGAATCGGAGGTCTATTTTTTTGAAAAAATGGTTTGCCCGCTTGCTTTTTGTACAGGGGCAGTCAATAGTAACTATTGAAAGCTTTTATTTATTTTTCGCTTTTATCTTAACTGGTTTCCTCACAATTACAGCTGAGCCTTTTGCCAAAAAAACTGAATGAGGTGCTACATGATCAATAAAAGGGGAGAAGGCAGCTCCATATAGTTTGGTGATATCGGCTTTCAGTTCAACAGTTTTTACAGGGTGTATTTGCCAAGTGGGGTGTTCAACCGCATATTCAATGGTAGTAGTTTCGTTGAGTTTGTTGTAGCCCCAATAATGTTCCAGAATAAACCATGCTTCTGTTCCAGGTTCTAAAGGGAGGGTATTTTTTTCTGCCGTCAGCCTCATTCGATTCCAACCCGTTGATAGTTTTTTCCAGTCGAAACTAACCGTTATTTCATTTTCGGTGCTGGTGATCTGGTGTTTCATCCATGCGCTGCTGTAATGTTCATTGTACAACATATTTGCCATGATGCTGATCATCGGCTTTGGAACGATCTCTGAAATAAACCCAACACCCCTTTTCCATTGATGTCCATCAAAGTGTTTTACATAATAACGAAGGTTTACTTCTTCAAATGTGCTGTGCAACGGCCAGGAAATGCCCATCACTTTTGTTTTACGAAACATAAAACCTACCACGCTCACTAGTGCTTTGCCTTCAAACAAATCCAATTCTGTGAAAGGAGGTAAGTGGGGGATTAAAATGGCAGGGTCAACTTCGTAATTGATCATGACTAGGTTTTCCCAACGGGCCGATAAAAAGACAGATGGTTGACTCATAAAATTTTAGTGGGTTCATAGGGTTTCGCGTAGGCATAACGGTTGGTTAACCTGCATTCATAATAAGCATCTACACCTAAACTGCAAATACTTCCGGCTTTCTCAATAGAAAGAAAGCCATCTTTTTGAATGATGTTTTCATTTTTGATAAACACATCTTTAATAGAACCAATGACCAGAAAAGTGCCGTTTTGTTTGATTGGAACAATTTCTTCAAGTTGCAAAGAATATTGTATTTGGCTTTCAAGCACAAAGGGAGGGTCAATGTTTTGCTTGTATTCGATCGTTAATCCTGTTGCGTCAAATTCATTTTCATCAGGGGCATATTTAGCGCTGGTTTGATGCGCTTTTTCAATGAAGGCAGTATGAATATGGTTCATACTGTAGCAACCCCTTTCTTCAATATTTTGAATGGTATGTGGTGCAGCGGCTTTGGGTCTGTTAATAAAACCAATGAATCCGGGATCGGCTCCGATATGTACAATATTGCTGAAAATTGCCAGGTTGGGCTTATTTGTTTGGTTGATGCTTCCAATTAAGGTGGCACTTTTAAAACCGCTAAGGCTATTAATGAAATTTCCTCTATACATTCTTTCCCAAGATTGAATGTCGGAAAGCGAAAAATGTTTCATGTAAAAAATGATATTTGCTGCTTATAACAGCAGGCGCTCTTAAATGTTGTAAAAATAAACTTCGAAAAGTATCCATTTTAGTTAAACAGACTTTTTGGATTTAAAAAATTTTTTTTGAAAAAAAACGATATTCTGT
>Ga0105049_10004114_pt1 | contig 17098 bp, 14 predicted proteins | sample MAT06_FD_78087 | JGI IMG/M metagenome (GOLD analysis project Ga0105049, IMG submission 78087) | Freshwater microbial communities from Lake Fryxell liftoff mats and glacier meltwater in Antarctica - MAT-06 | ecosystem: Environmental > Aquatic > Freshwater > Ice > Liftoff microbial mat | place... | reverse complement strand
GCAGGATCGTGGTCGGAGTTGCGAAACTCGTCTGCTGCGTACAGCGTGTTGACCTGGTTGGCGGTCTTGAAATTGACGTTGTAGTCCAGCACGCTGGGCTCGTCGGCGCTGATGTGCCAATGTGCCGCACCCGCCACTTGGCCCAACGCCAGCGAGGGCGTGGCCAACGCGTGGTCCAGCGTCCCCCACTGGCCGTTGAACACATAGCCGTAAGCTTGTGCGCCACCGTAGTTCACGATCAGGTCGCGCCAGCCGTTGCCGGTGAACTCCGTGATCGGGTCTTCCTTGGCGTAGCTGTTCAGGTCGCCCAGGATCAGCAGGTCGGGCTCGGCGGTGCCGGTGGGGTCGGTGGCCAGCCAGTTGCGCAGCAACTGGGCTGCGGCCAAGCGTACTGCGTTGCAGTTGCCCTGGCCGTCGCCGGCGTCGGGTGCATCGCAGGCGCTGCCCTTGCTCTTGAGGTGGTTGACCACTGCAATGAAGCGTGCGCCATCGGCCTGCTCCCAGGCTTGTGCCAGCGCCGGGCGGTTGCGCGGGCCGCTGTCGCCGCCGGTGACGAAGACGGTGCTGTTCAGCGCTGCGGTGCGGCCGACCGGGCGCACCCGCTGCGGCTGATAGATATAGGCCACCTTGATCGCGTCACTGCCCATGGCGTTGAGTTGGCCAGTGCGGGAGTCGACATCGATCAGCGCATAGCGGCCGGGCGTGGTGGTGGCGTTCAACGCATCCACCAGCGCCTGCTGTGCGCTGCCGGCGCCGTAACCGTCGTTCTCGATTTCCACCAAGCCCACCACGGCGGCGTCCAGCTTGGCCAATGCGGCGACGGTCTTGGCGAGCTGGCGCGGGTACTCCACCGCAAACTGTGCGGCCTGGTTGGCCACGCTGCCGGCATCGGAGCCGGCGCCGCGGCAGTTCATTGCAGCGGCGCCTGCGCCGCCAGTGCAGCCGCTCACGTTGTTGAAGAAGTTCAGTACGTTGAAGCCGGCCACCCGCAGCGTGCCGCCTGCCGTCGGCGGGCTGGAGGGCCTGGCGTTGGTGGGCTGGAAGTTGGGCGCTGCCCCACCCAGCGCGCCCAGTGGTCGCACCCGCCAGGCGTTGCCGCTGGCGGCATTGCCGGCCCAGGTGTAGGTCATCACGCCCACGATGCCGCTCGCGGTGTCGCCGCCACGCAGGGTATTGCCGGCCGACAGCGGCATGCCGCCACGGCCCCAGACGATGGGGTCGGGGTTCTGCGATTGCACCGCGTCGTCCAGGATGATGCGGCCCAGCTGGTTGGTGGCCTCCAGTGCCAGCGCGGCAGCGCCGGGTGCCACCACATTGGTCGGTTGCATCTGGCGGCCATCGACCGACAGCACCACCTGGCCGAAGCGACCCAGCTGGAAGTGCTCGGTTACGTACAGCGTCTGTGGCAGGCGCACCAGCATGCCTTCGTAACGCTCGGCAAACGCAGCATCCGGGAAGGGCAGCAGCACATCGCTGGGAGCCACGCTGCCGCTGCCGCAGGCAACGATGCCGGCGTCGTTGGTGCTGATCTGCGTCTGGCCCTGAAATTCAGACAGCGTGCCGGTGACCCGCACCACTTGGCCAACCACCACGTTGTTGGTGTTGGCGCCGTTGAAGACGAACACCCCGTCCGACGTGGCGGGGTTGCCGACGCCGGCATCCTGCATGTGGAAGCCACGCAGCGCGGGCGGGGCGCCTTCGAAGTCACCCACCACCACGCCTTGCACCGTGACTGCGGTGCCGGCCAGCGGCGAGACATCGTTGCTGCCCTGCACCGCGCCGATGGCGGTGGCCGGCTGGTTGCATGCGGCAGGCAGCGTCTGGGCTTGGGCCGCGCCAGCCAGCAGGGCCAGCGCGCTGGCGACGCAGGCGGAGGAGAGTGACATGCGCAGTGGGTGAATCATCGGAGTCTCCGGGTTCAGGCGCGGCGACGGGACAACATGCCCAGAGCGGCCAGGCCGACGAGCATCAGTGCGTAGGTCTCGGGCTCGGGTATGGCGGTCACGCTGAAGGCGGTGGTGTCAGGCACGGTGTTGGTGAACGAGCCATCGCCCAGGTCGTTCCATTTGCTGACATCGCTGACCAGCGTCTTGTAGTCGGCGAAGCTGGTTTGGCCACTGCGCGCGCTGCTGTACTCGGCATAGTCGGAGCCGGCTTTCAACTGAATCGCGCCAGCGCCCAAAGCCAAGCCAGTGTTGCTCAGGCTACCATCGACCAACGTACCGAAGGTGCCGCTGCTGATGGCCGCGAGGAAAGTAGTGGGTACTGCGGCGCTGGTACCCAGGTAGGCGTACAGCGTGTCGGCCGTTGCGCTCAGGCCCCAGTTGGTGCTCGAAGCCACGGTCTCGCGCGCCAGCGTACCCACTGATGCTGCCAGCAGCGTGGAGTTGTCGGTCTTGCTGAAGCGGATCACGGTGCCGGCGGCAATGCTGCTGGCGCCGCTGGTCCAGCTGGAGAAGCTCTCGCCGGTGTTGAACGCGGCGCCGTCCCACTCGTTGTCGCTGAAGTACACCTGGGTGTCCGCGCCGACGTCGGCCAGCGCCACCATCGCCCAGCCATCTTCGTCGGCATTGAACGCGGTGAACGCCAGGTCGCCGGTGTTCAGCGCAAAGGCGGGCAGGGCAGCCGCTGCGGCTACGGAGAGAACAAATTTCTTGAGCATGGTGTTTGCCATAGTTGGAGGTGGGACAGGGATTGAGAAATGCGCACTAGGCGCGGAGGCTGCCCATGGTCAAGCCCTGCGCGGCCAGGCCGCCGGCCTGCTCGGGCTGGATGTCTTGGAGGTTTGCAATGTCGGTCGCTCAATGCGGAACCCAGAGCATCGCGGCCTTGTGTGAAACGACGGTGACTCTTCTTCGGCCGTCTCCGCCGGCCAGCATGCCTTCAGTGCAGCGGTTGGCCAGTGCCCTGGCCACAGGGCCAGTGGGCACATGGCGGGCCGCGCATCTCGACGTGGCACTCGTGGTCGCCGAAGCAAGAGTCGGAGCAAAGACGAGCAGGAACTCCCTTTTGGGCAAGCCACCGAGCAGCACCGCCTCATCCACCTCTTTTTGCCAGTCCGTAAGGGGCCGCGACGCGTTCGATTGCGTCGAATCAACTTTCAGGGCCCCTTGTGTTTGCTACCGTACAGAGCGCGCTTCATCCTGCGTCTAAATTCAGATCAGTTCTTCCGCGAGTTGCGGTCGGACAAATCAGGGCTCGAATACAAACCGTTGGAGATTCATCATGAACATTCGTAACACCTGCGCCTCGGCGCTCGCGGTTCTGGCACTTGTTGCCGCATCCGGTTGTGCCGTCACGCGCGACCAATCGACAGTGGGTGCCTTTGTCGACGACAGCGTCATCACGACCCAGATCAAGAGCCGCATGGCCGAGAACAAGGACGTCGCCGCCTCGAGTATCTCGGTCGAAACGCTCAACGGGACTGTGATGTTGTCCGGCTTCGCCAAGAACGCCTTGGAAAAGGCGACCGCCGAGAAAATCGCGCGCGACATCAACGGCGTCAAGTCCGTCAGGAACGACATCGCCGTGCGGCCTTGAGCCTCGACGCGTACGCGGGCACCCGACGCCCGCCTCCATTCACCCATCACCAAAGGAGATTCACATGAACTGGGACCGCATCAAGGGCAACTGGAAACAGGCCACCGGCAAGGCCAAGGAAGAATGGGGCAAGCTGACCGACGACGACCTCGACGTCGTTGCTGGTCGCCGCGAGCAACTCGCCGGCAAGATCCAGGAGCGCTACGGCCTGGCCAAGGACGAAGCCGAGAAACAAGTCGCCGATTGGGAACGCAAGGCGACCGACTCCTGGTTCACGAAGGATTAGCAGTTCGTTCCGTCAAACTGGTTACAAATAAATCGATGCGTTCGTTCGTCAGGCCAGGCGCAAACCACAGCCATAGCCGTAGTTGCGGCGCGGATTTGCAACGACGCATGGCGGACAAAGGCGCGATTTCATGTAACGGGTTTGGCGGAACGGACTACTGGCCTCACACCTGAGCCGGACAGCCGCAGGGCTGTCGGGCTTCAACGCAGGCGAATTACTTCGCCGGTTTCACTCCTCTGGAGAACCCCATGAGCTTGGGCACGATACTGTTGATCGTTTTGATTCTGATGCTGATTGGCGTCGTTCCGACCTGGCCGCACAGCAGGAGCTGGGGTTACGCGCCCAGCGGCGTCTTGGGTCTGTTGGTCGTCATCATCCTCGTGCTGCTGTTGATGGGGCGGCTTTAGCCACACTTTTTGCGGCCGTGCGGCGAGCGTGCTTCGAGCAGGGTAATTTGTTGTGCGCGCGCGGTGGCTTGCCGCTCTGCCGCTGCCGCGTCTGGCGGTGTTGACGCTGCACGATGATGCCGCCTGAAGAGAGGGTGCCCACTTACCTGGAGAGCAGGGCGCTGCTGCTGCTGCTGTTTGCCGTATCGCTCGCGTTCGGCTGGATCATGCTGCCGTTCTACGGCACGATCCTGTGGGCCTGCATCATCGCGCTGCTGTTCGCGCCCGTGCACCGCCGGTTGCTGGTGCGCCTGAAAGGCCGGCGCACGTCTGCCGCTCTTCTGACGCTGCTCATCGTCCTGGTGCTGGTGATCGTTCCGCTCGTCCTCATCGGCGCCGCGCTGGCGCGCGAGGCCATGAGCGTCTACGAGCGTTTGCAGTCGGGCGAGTGGACGCCGTCGCTCTACTTCCACCGTGTCTTCGACGCCTTGCCCGGCTGGATCAAGGCGATGCTGGATCGCTTCGGCCTGATCGACTTCGAAACCCTGCAGCAACGACTGACAAGTGCGATGGGACAGGCGAGCCAGTTCATCGCGGCGCGCATGGTGGGCATCGGTCAGGACACGTTCACGTTCGTTGCCGAACTGTTCATCACCGTCTATATCGCGTTCTTTCTGATCCGCGATGGCGAATCGGTGGTGGAGACCGTGCGGCAGTCGATTCCGCTGTCGCCCTCAGACAAGAAGGACCTGATCGACAAGTTCGCCACCGTGCTGCGCGCGACGGTGAAGGGCAACCTGCTGGTAGCGGCCATTCAGGGCGCACTGGGGGGCCTCGCGTTCTGGGTCCTGGGGGTCGGCTCGGCCTTGCTGTGGGCGGTGCTGATGGCCTTCCTGTCGCTGCTGCCGGCCGTCGGCGCGGCGCTGGTGTGGTTCCCGGTGGCGGTCTACTTCTTCGTCAGCGGCGCGATCTGGAAGAGCGTCGCGCTGATCGCCTACGGCGTGCTCGTGATCGGACTGGTCGACAACCTGCTGCGGCCGATCCTGGTCGGCAAGGACACGCGCATGCCCGACTACCTGGTCATGATCACGACGCTTGGCGGCATGGCGGTGTTCGGCATCAACGGCTTCGTCCTCGGGCCGACGATCGCGGCCATGTTCATCGCTGTGTGGCACATCTACGTCGTCAGGCGATCCGATGCGACGCCGTAGCGGAAGCCTTGTGTGCCAACAGCGCGAGCCTGCTCGAGGGGTGCCGGCCGCTGGTGGCGGCCGCTTCGATCAGCATTGCTGGTCGATGTCGGTGGCAAGGGGGTGCGGCGTGCTGTGCGCGCTGCTGGCGGCAGGTTGCGCTGCAACCGAATGCCAACCTTGGCGTGAACCACAACGCGAGTCACCAAGCGTCATCGCAGCGCCCCGCGCGGCCGTTCCGATCGAACCCACGCCCGCACCCTCTGCGCCACAGCCGGCGTCGCCGCCTGCGGCACGGCCCGTTGCACCCCCGGCGACACAGACGCAACGCAGCGGCGTCGCTGCCGCGCCAACGGCTGCGCCAGCGACGCCAGAGGTCGCCGCCCCTGCCAGCCAAGCCGTGGCCAAACCCGTGATGCCGGCAGCCCAGGTGCCGGTGAAAGCGCCACCATCGCCTGCGTCAGCGTCGAAGCCTGCCGCGACGCCCCCGCAGGCCAGGATCCCAGCTCCGGCCGTGGCCGGACCGGCAGCACCACCGCCACTGGATCTCAAGTCCCTCGAGACCCGACTGCGGGAGACGAATGCGATCGGCGTCTTCACCAAGCTCACGGTCAAGAATCAGGTCGATGACCTGCTGGACCGCTTTCGGGACTACTACAAGGGACGGCTCCAGATCTCGCTGGCCGAACTGCGGCAAGCCTACGATCTGCTGGTGCTCAAGGTGCTCGCCCTGCTGCAGGACGCCGACCCGCCGCTGGCCAGTGCGCTCGCGGCATCCCGTGAATCGATCTGGGGCATCCTGTCGAGCCGCGAAAAATTCTCGACCATCTGACTCTTGTAGACGGAGAACGCTCATGAACCATCTTGTCGGAGCCTGGGCTTGTGCTGCCTTGCTGGCGGCTTTCAGTGGGGTGTCGTCCCACGCAGCGGACGACGCGACGCTGCTCAAGGACCTGACGTCGGTGATCGCACTTCTCGGCCTGCCCTGTGGCCAGGTGGTCAGCGCCACGCGGCTGAACGACAACGATCACATCGCGACCTGCAGCGACGGCAACCGCTATCGGGTCTTCGTCAACGCCGCAGGCCGCGTCGTCGCACAGAAGCAGTAGCCGCAGCGGAGTCGATCGCACGGCGGCAGCGCCCGCCATCAGGCGCCCGGTCGGCCCCCCGAGGTCGTCCCGCATGCCGTCGGTGACTCGCCATCAAGAGGTCTGGAAGGTGGAGTGCTTTCGCGGCAGACGCTGAGCGCCGTCCACGTCCTGTGGGCGGCGGCGGCGGTTGATCTGGCCAGACCGGCGATGCGCACGAGCATCGGCAGGCGGGGTGCACAGCGGGCGGAGTACCTGCCGCTTTGCCTGCTTGTTCCGGCGATCGACCCCTGATCCGCCGACCGACACTGGGCTGTGGTGTGATCCGCGCCCAGAAAGACCCGCGATGGCCCTCGACAAGATCCGCATTGCCAATCAGATTGTTTGCCTCGAGGTCAGCGACGGCCGGCATGTCGCAATGGACGCCGGCGCCTACCTGCGGGCTGCGCGTGAACTGCGCGAAGCGATTCGAGCCGAACTCGGCGAGCTGCCGATGCGCGCCTTCCTCACATCTGCGCTGCCGTCGCTGCAGACCAGCGCCGAGAACGTGTTCTTCGACCACCACCGCCGCTTCGCCGACGTCGACGGCAGCGGCGGCGCCAGCCTGGCGCAAGCACTGACGGACAGGTTGCTGCAGCGGCTGCAGCGCCCGTAGATCGCGGCCCACAGCCGACAGCGGACAGCCCACGGCCCACAGCCAATAGCGCGCGACCGCTGCCCCTTCCGGCTCTTTCGCGGCTTCCGCCTCTTCAGCCTCTTCCGCCTCTTTTGCCTCCTTCGCCTCCTTCACCTCCTTCACCTCCTTCGACCTTCCGGCCCAGCGCCGCTGCCATGACCCGCACCCGCAAGCTGCTGCAATCCCTGCGCACCCATCCGCGCCTGGCCGGGGCTCTCGCTTTCGGGCTGGCCCTGCTCGTCGGCGCAGTGACTCTGCAGCAGCACGCCGCAGGCCAAGCACTGGCGCGCCAGCTGCCTGAAGTGCGTGCCTTCGAGGCCGACGCGCAGGCCTGGCTGCACAACGAGAGGAGCCTGGCCGACTTCAGTCGCAGCCTGGCCGCGCGCGAGCTGTCGGCAGTCGGGCTGGCGGCTTCGCCGCCCGGGTTGATGCTGTACACATTGAAAAACGGTGAGAAAGCCAGCACCACGGTGCCCGGCTGCACCCCTGCGGGCTGCGCCGGGACGCCGTTGGACGGCCTGGGTGAGCGCAGCGCCGAGGCGGGCTTCGCGCTGGTCAGTGTGCAGGTCGACCCCCGCACTGCAAGCCGCCGCATGCTCGAGGGTGCCCAGACCGTGCTGGCACCGGTGCTCGTCATCGGCATCGTGCTGGGCGCGCTGTTCGTTGCCACGCGGCTGCAGATGGGCTTGGGCGGGGCGTCGATGCTGACGGTGCAGCCACCGACGCGCTTTGCCGACGTCGTCGGCAGCGACGAGGCCAAGGCCGCGTTGGCGCGCGTGCGCGCCTTTCTCGGCGAACCCGCGAAATACGCCAGACTGGGCGCCACGCCGCCGCGCGGTGTGTTGCTGGTCGGCCCGCCGGGCACGGGCAAGACGCTGCTGGCGCGCGCACTGGCCGGCGAGTGCGAGGCCAGCTTCATCGCGGTCGACGGCTCGTACTTCACCGCCATGTACTACGGCGCGGGCGTGGCCAAGGTGAAGGAGTTGTTCAAACTGGCGCGCCGGCACGCGCCCTGCGTGCTGTTCATCGACGAGATCGACGGCATCGGGCAGCGCAGCCAGGGCCGCGCGGGTGGTAGTGGAGGAGGCGGAGGAGGCGGCGCCGTCGAATCGGAGCTCAACCGCATCATCAACCGCGTGCTCGTCGAGATGGACGGCTTCGACCCGCTGAGCGGCGTCGTCGTCGTCGGCGCGACCAACCATGAGGACAACATCGACGAAGCGATGCGCCGGCCGGGGCGCTTCGACATGCTGGTGCGCCTGGCGCTGCCGATGCTGCCCGACCGCCAGCGCCTGTTCGATCTGTACGTGGGCCGGCTGCAGCACGACGGCCGCGCGGACACGCTGTCGCTGGCACGCATGAGTGCCGGCATGTCGCCGGCGGACATCGCCAACACCGTCAACAAGGCAGCTTCGACAGCGGCGGAGCAAGGCGCCGAACGTGTCGGCGCCGAGCACCTGCTGCGCGCCATCGAGACGCAGCAACTCGGCGGCGACGTGTCGCCCATCAAGTCCCTGCTCAGCGAGGCCACGCGCCGGCGCCTGGCCTACCACGAGGCCGGGCATGCGCTCGTCGCGCACGTGCTGCAGGTCGGCGCGGTCGAGCGCGTCAGCATCGAGCCGCGTGGGCAGGCCCTGGGCGTCACCCACATCCACCGCGAGAGCGAAGAGCCGCTGTACCAGAAGGCCGAGCTGTCCGCCCGCCTGGCCATGTTGCTGGGCGGCCGCGAGGCCGAGCTGATGGTGCTGGACAGTGTTTCAAGCGGCGCTTCCGACGACCTCAAGCGGGCCTCGGAGCTGGCCGTCAAGATGGTCGGCTCGCTCGGCTTCTCTGACCGCTTCGGCTTGCTGAGTGTGGCCGGCGTGCCCAAGGAACTGCTCGGGCCCGACGTGCAGGCCGCCGTGCTGGACGAGGCGCGCGCGCTGCTCGAAGGCGCGCAGGCTCGATGTCGCCGGCTGCTGGGCGAGCGCCGCGTGCAACTCGACGGTCTGGCCGCGAGCCTGCTGGACCACGAGGTACTGAGCGGCGAGCCGCTGGCGCGCTGGCTGGGCAGCTTCGCGGCGCAGCCGATGGCGCGCGAGGCCGAGGCCGAAGCCGAAGCCGAGCTCGCATGAGCATTGCAAGGCGTACCCCATGGCGATGCGCCGCAGTGGTCTGCATCGCGCTGCTTGGCGCCGGGGCGGGCCGCGCTGGCGAACTGACCGAGACCGAGACACGCTGGCTGCGGGGCCTCTGGCCGGTGATCAGCTACGCACGTGCCCAACAGCTGCCGCTGGACGTGGTGGTACAGCCGCAGCCGACCCCCGACGCCGTGCCGCTGGCGCTGGGTTTCGTCGATGGGCGCTGCAAACTCGTGCTGTCGCTGCGCGAGAACCCGGCCGCAGCACTGGCGCTGACGGGGCTGGCGCCCGATCTCGTCAACCCGGCACTCGAACTGATGGCTGCGCACGAACTCGCGCACTGTCGGCGCCACCTGGACGGTGTTTGGGCCCTGCTGCCCGCGGGGTTCAGCCCGCCGGCCATGCCTGCCGGCCTGGACAGCGGCCTGCACGGCGACTATGCCGCGATGCAGGCCACACGCCGGGAGGAGGCCTTTGCCGACCTCGTCGGCCTGGCCTGGACGCAACAGCGGCATCCGCAGCGCTATGCGCGCTTGCATGCCTGGCTCGCGGGCGTGCGTGCGGCCGACCGCATACCGGGCAGCCACCACGACACATTGGCCTGGGTGATGCTGGCGCGCGACGGCGCTGCGCTCTCGGGTCCGTCGATCTTCGTCAGCGCCGCAAGGCTCTGGCGCGCCGGTTTCGCGACACCACCCTGAAGGCACTCGAGCGCGAGCGGCGAACGACTGCGGCAGCACGACTACAGCAGCGACGGCGTGTCGTCGACCAGCGACAGAAGGCGGTCGAAATTGATCGGCTTGGTCAGATAGGCATCGAGGCCCGCCGCCAGGCCGGCGCGCTGTTGCTCTTCCATCGCGTCGGCAGACACTGCAACGATGCGAGTCCTTGACAGCTCAGGATCGGCCCGAATCTGGCGCAGGACCCACCCGCCATCGACGTCAGGCAGTTGCATGTCCAAGAGCACCAGATCCGGTCGCCAGCGGCGCGCCGCCGCAAGCCCCGACGCGCCGTCGATGGCGAACTCGAACAGCACTTGCGGCCGCTTCTCCAGCAAGGCTTGCATCATCACCACATTCACCGGGTTGTCTTCGATGTAGAGCACCTTCAGCCGGTGCGGCCGCGCGGCCGATGTCGCAGGCACCGTTTCCTGTGTCTTCACAGCAGCGCTGGTGCCGCTCCCGCGCGGCAGCACCAGAGTGAAGACCGAGCCGACGCCGGGCTCGCTCGAGACCTCCAGGCGCCCCTGCATCGCTTCGGCCAATTGTTTGGAGATCGAGAGGCCCAGTCCCAGGCCAGGGACGAGGGTATGTTCCGCGCCGACGCGGCTGAACGGCTGGAACAGTCGAAGGCGCTGCTCGTCAGACAGGCCGATGCCGTTGTCCATGACTGCGACCTCGACCCATTGACCCGCATCTCTCAGCTGCACGGTCACCTCGCCGCCGGGGTGGTTGTACTTGATGGCGTTGCTGAGCAGGTTCAACAGCACCTGGCGCGTGCGGTGACGGTCCGCAGCCGCATGGACCGCCTCTTCGCAGGCCGGCAGGGACAGGCAAACGTTGAACTCGGCCGCCAAAGGCGCGAGCATCGCCGCCACTTCGTTGCGCAAGGACACCAGATCAAAAGAAGTGATCGTGGGCACCACGGCACCCGCTTCAAGGCGCGACAGGTCGAGCACTTCGCTGATCAGCGAGAGCAGCTGTTTGGCCGAATCCTGAATCATCCCGACGCGCTGCGCAGACTGCGGCACCGCAGCGATCGCAGCATCCATCGCCAGCAGGTGCGCGAATCCCATCACGGCGTTCAGAGGAGTTCGCAGTTCATGGCTCATGCGCGAAAGAAAGGCCGATTTCTCGCGACTTGCCGACTCCGCACGCGCCTGGCCGACGCGGGCTTGCTCCAGTCGGATGCGCGCGTCGATGTCCTGCACCGTGCCCAGCAGGCGCGGCGGGGTGCCGCTGTCGGATTCAGGCGCCCCCGACAAGCGAATCCAGATGGCGCGCCCGCGCATCGTCGTCACCGGCACCTCGAGTTCGAAGGCCGTACCCTGCCGTCCTTGCTCGAATGCGGCTTGCAATTGTTCGCGCACCTCGCCATCGGCCAAACAGCCCAGCAACTCTTCGAGATCGACCACGGACCCCGGCTCGGCCTCGAGGATCTCGTGCGCCATGGCTGACCAGGCCAGGCGCCTGCCCTCGGAGCCGAGCTCCCAGAAGCCGCTGTGCGCCACCCGGCCCGACAGCTCCAACAGATCGCGCGCGCGCCTCAATTCGCTCTGCGCGTGCCGCCGTTCAGTCGTTTCAACGAGCGACACCAGGCAGGCATCATCGTCCATGGCCGGCGCTTGAACCTCGAGGTCGACAAAGCGCGCCCCGACGGGCCCAGGTGCGGCAAGCTGGAGTTCGATCGGCCCTTGCTGCCCGGTTTGGCCACCTGCCAATGCAAGTATCAGCGCCGCCGTGCTCTGTGGTGCGACGAACTGGCGCAACGCCTGCCCACCCGAGAGGCTGGCGCCGAGCATCGCGGCGGCGCGCCGGTTCAAGACCCGAATCGATCCGTCCGACTCCAATCCGACCAGCCCGACCGGCGCGAAGTCGAACAGCGAGACATAGCGCGCCAGGCTGCTTTCGAGCTCTGCACGAACGGTGCGGAGCTCCTCGTTCTGCTGCAAAAGCTCAACCTGGTGCACTTGCAACTCGTGCAGCAGTCGGCGAGCCTCCGAGTCAGCCGTCTTGGGCGCTGTGGGCGCTGCGGTCGTTGCGTGGGTTGCTGGCGTGGGAGCCACCGTGGGCGTTGGCAATGCAAACCTCCAGTCGAACGAAATGTCGTGTTTGGCTGTAGGAGTCGCCTTGAGAGATCCTCCAACCCCCCCGAAAAAAGCCACTCTACCCATTTACCAGCCGCGCGCAAGCCCCACCCGATCCATCCCGCTGTCGCGTCCACTCCTGTCAGACGTCTGTGTCGGACGTTCGTGTCGGACGTTCGTGTCAGACTTTCGTGATAGACGTTCGTGTCAGACGTTCGTAGCTGACTTTCGCGGCTGACTTTCGCGGCTGACGCGAGCAGCGTGTTCTCGCTGTTCGGGCGACGCCTGCGCTGCTGAGGCGTCGGCCGCCGAGCGCTTGGCGGCTTCGGGCGGCTCTTCGTCACGTGCAATCCGAACGATCTCTTTCGCGATGTCTTCCGGGGACAGCACAAAGTCGATGCAGCCGCTGGCGATGGCACTGTCCGGCATGTCCGGCTGGGTGGCCGTGTCGGGCTTCTGGGCAATCGTGACACCACCCACCGCCTTGATGCCGCCCAACGCTGCCGCACCGTCACCGTCGAAGCCGGAAACGATCACGGCGATCAACTTGCCGTCCCAGAACTGGGTCAGAGAACGCAGAAAGACCGTGATCACGTCGGGCCATCCGCGCGGCTTCGAGATCGGTGCCAGGTGGAACACTTCTCCATCCACGTGCAGGTCGCGGTTGCTTGGGATGATGTAGACGCAGTTGGGCCTGAGCACGAGATCTTCGGTGATGAGTTCCACCGGCATGCTAGAAAACTGCGGCAGCACTTCATGCAGCCGAGTCGGCATCGTGGTGATGTGATTGACGATCACAACTGCCACACCCATATCGGCCGGCAATTGCTTGAGCAGCCGGATGTATGCGTCGAGCCCCCCGGCGGAGCCGCCGACGCAAACCACAGGAAAATTTCTCATCGCTTTGATCTCCCGGGCAGGCCGCACAAGCAACTGCCCGCTGGGCATACTGCGCGCCGAAAGATATTCGGTCTGTGCGTTAGCGTACGCTTGTCTCGCCGGCCGATTTCTTGCGTCACCCGCTTGCGCGCCGAGCCGCTCGATCGGACAGAATCAGGGCTGACTCACAAGCCGAGGCCCCATGCAAACAGACCTGCGCAAGCACGCGGAAGATCGCATCAAGGCGGGCAATGCGCCCAGAACGCGGGGCTCGCCCACCGGCGCGCAAGCACTGACGCTGCTGCATAGCCTGGCCAGCGCACCCGGCAGCGCCAGCGATGCGCTGAAACTGCTGCACGAACTGCAGGTGCACCAGGTCGAACTGGACCTGCAGCACGAACAAGCCGAAGACGATCGCCGTCAACTTGCGCAGGACCTGGAGAACTTCGCTGCCCTGTTCGAGTTGGCGCCGTTCGCCTACCTGAGACTCGACCCCGAAGGTCGGGTGATCGCTGCGAATCGCCTCGCCGCAGACTGGCTGGTGCCTGCAGCGGGAGCATCTGAAGCAGCGGGTGGAGCGAGTGAAGCGGGTGGAGAGGATCGAGCAGACCGAGGAGAATCATGGGCAGGTCGCCGCATCGAAGATCTTCTGGCGTCCGATTGCCGGCCTGCGATCCGAAGCATGCTGACCGCTCTGCGCCGGGGCGAAGGCCGGCAGACCTGCGCGCTGCAATCCAGGGCGGGTGGCGTCAGCGTGCAAGCTGTGGCGACGGCAAAGCCTGGCGGCGGGCAGGTGTTGATGGCCGTGGTGCCCGCAGAGCTGCTGCCGGCGCATTGAGGCGTTCGGGCAGCAGGCCGCCCGATCCGACTCGGGCAGGAGGCTGAAGGGTGCACACTCCGGCATGAGCACCGCTGCCACGTCGCTTGAAAGGCGCCAGCCTTCGGCGACTTTGCGCGTCGTCGGCGTCGGCGCTTCGGCGGGCGGGCTGGAGGCCATGGAGCAGTTCTTTGCCCGCGTGCCGGCGAATTGCAACCTGGCCTTCATCGTGGTTCAGCACCTCGACCCGACACACAAGGCCATGCTGGCCGAACTGCTGCAGCGGGTGACCTGGTTGAGTGTGCGCGAGGCCGGCGAGCAAATGCGCGTCGAGGCGGATCATGTCTACGTGATCCCGCCCAATGCCGACCTCACCCTGGCGCAGGGCACGCTGCATCTGACGGCACCGATCGAGCCCCGTGGCATGCGGTTGCCCGTCAACGTGCTGTTCTCGTCGCTGGCCCGCGACCAAGGTGCATCGGCGATCGGTGTCGTGCTGTCGGGGATGGGGTCGGACGGCACGCAGGGGCTGCAGGCCCTGAAGGCCGTGGGGGGCCTGGCCGTTGTGCAGGAACCTTCGTCGGCGCAGTTCGACTCGATGCCGAAGAGCGCCATCGCCGCAGGTTGTGCAGACATTGTGGCGCTGCCCGCGGACATGCCCCAACGCATCCTGGCTTGTGTGGCTTGGCACGGCGACCCGGAAGCCCCCATCGCCGGACCGAAGGCACAACCAGGACCCACCGATGAACCCCGGGATCCGCTGCCTGGCACTCTCGAAAGCATCTTCGGCCTGCTGCGGCAGCGCACGCGTCACGACTTCTCGCTCTACAAGCCAAGCACGGTGAACCGCCGCATCGATCGCCGCATGGCCATCCACGGGCTGTCGACACTCGCCCAGTACGTGCGCCTGCTGCGGCAGAACCCGCAAGAGATCGACCTGTTGTTCAAGGAGTTGCTGATCGGCGTCACGAGTTTCTTTCGCGACAGCGCCGTCTGGCAGCACCTGCTCGATACGGCTCTGCCGGCGCTGCTGGCGCGCCGGGGGAGCGCGACGAAGTTCCGGGCCTGGGTGGTGGGATGCTCCACGGGCGAAGAGGCCTACACGCTGGCGATCGTGTTCAGCGAGGTGATCCGGCGCCTGGCCGAGCACCGCGAATGCAGCCTGCAGATTTTTGCCTCGGATCTGAGCGCAGACGCCATCGCCACGGCGCGAGCGGGGCGCTACCCGGCCAGGATCAGCGACAGCCTGCCACCCGGGGTTGTGGAGCGCTATTTCACAGCTCAAGGGACATCGGTGGTGGTTGGCCAACCCATCCGCGACAGGGTGCTCTTCGCCCAGCATGACGTCGTGCTCGACCCGCCTTTCACGCGGCTTGACATCCTGAGCTGTCGCAACCTGCTGATCTACTTCGACGCCACGCTGCAGCGCCGTCTGCTGCCGCTGTTTCACTACAGCCTGCGCACGGGCGGTCTGCTGCTGCTCGGCAGTTCGGAAACGGTCGGCTCGTTCAACAAGCTGTTCGAGCCGGTGGATTCCAAGTTGCGGCTGTACTTGCATCGGCAATCTCCCTCCGCAGCGGGCCCCGGGTTCCTGCTCAAGTCGTTCCCGCCCCTTTTGAAACTGACCAAGGAAACGCCGATGCCCCCTTCACCCAACGCATCGCCGGGCGGCGACTCATTGCAAGCCGCTGCCGACCATGTGCTGCTGCAGGTTCACGCGCCGCCTGCTGTCGTGGTCAACGCTGTCGGCGACATCGTCTACATCAGCGGCCGCACCGGCAAGTACCTGGAGCCCGCTGCCGGCAAGGCCAACTGGAACTTCCACGCCATGGTGCGCGAGGACCTGCGCGAAGCCGTGGCCCGGGCGTTGATTCAGGCTTCGACGAAGGACGAGGTGGTGCAGGTCCGGGGCCTTCAACTCATTGCTGCGGGCGGCGTGCAGGGCGTTGAAGTGACGGTACAGCCGCTGCGCGAGCCCGCAGCGTTGCAGGGCATGACGATGATCGTGTTTCGGGATGTGGCAGCACCGCTGCCGGGCGGTCGACGCGGGGGCGCAAACGCAGCGCAAGCCACCCACGCCGCTGAAGTGCAGCAATGCCGCGACGAGATCCAGAGTCTGCGCGAGGAGAACCGCGCCTCCAGCGAAGAACTGCAGTCGGCCAACGAAGAGCTGCAGAGCACCAACGAAGAGTTGCAGTCCACCAACGAGGAGCTGAGCACGTCCAAAGAAGAGATGCAGTCGATGAACGAGGAACTGCAGACGGTGAACGGCGAGATGCAGTCCAAGCTCGACGACCTGACGCTGGCGCAGAGCGACCTCAAGAACCTGCTGAACAGCACCGAGATTGCGATGCTCTTCCTGGACAAGGCCTTGAACGTTCGCCGCTTCACGGACCGTGCGGCCAGGATCATCAATCTGCGCGACAGCGACGTCGGCCGTCCGCTGAGCGACCTGACCACCAGCCTGCAGTATCCATCGCTGCACGACGATGCTCACGAGACACTGCGCACCCTGATCTTCTCGGAGAAGCAGATCCAGAGCAACGACCACCGCTGGTTTTCGGTGCGCATCATGCCGTACCGCCGGCTCGACAACATGATCGACGGGGCCGTGATGACCTTCGTCGACATCACCGCCACCAAGCAGCTCGACGCAACGCCTGAGCCGCCTGGCCCAGCGGCAGCAGGCGGTCATCGTCCGGCTTGACGACCGCGTGGTACGCGCAGGTTCGGGCGCCGCAGCTTGCGCGACCGCGGTCGATCCGCATGGCGGATCGAAGTAGTTTTGTGTGTGTGCCACCGCACAGACCTCACCCGGCTCAGCGCCGTAGAAACAAGGCTTTCAACAAGGAAGCCTCACCATGTCCGACAGCAGCAATGGCCGCACCCAGTTGTGGGATCTGATCCACGACATCAAATTCGCGATGTTCGTCACCCGCCAGGGCAATGGCCATTTGCAATCGCGGCCGATGACCACGCAAAACCAGAAGTTGGGTGACGACGACACGCTGTGGTTCTTCATGTCGCGCAGCGGCGACCCGGTGAACGACTTGGTGGCCGAGCCCATCGTCAACCTGAGCTACGCCGATACAGGCAATGACCGCTTCGTTTCCGTGTCAGGACAGGCGCGCGTGGTCGACGACAAGGCCAAGACCCAGGAGTTGTGGTCGAAAATGGCGCAGGCCTGGTTCCCCGGCGGCGTCGACGACCCCAACCTGGCGCTGATCGAAGTCAAGATCGTGCACGCCCACTACTGGAACGTGACCGAGAGCAAGATCACCCAGCTCTACCAGATGGCCAAGGCGGCGAT
>Ga0105049_10004113_pt1 | contig 17109 bp, 15 predicted proteins | sample MAT06_FD_78087 | JGI IMG/M metagenome (GOLD analysis project Ga0105049, IMG submission 78087) | Freshwater microbial communities from Lake Fryxell liftoff mats and glacier meltwater in Antarctica - MAT-06 | ecosystem: Environmental > Aquatic > Freshwater > Ice > Liftoff microbial mat | place... | reverse complement strand
CGGCCGAGGCCGACGCTCCCGCCCGCGAACCGATGGGGACGGTGTACCCCGACGAGCCGCCCGCCACCGAGCCCGGTTTGAGGTCCGCCGTGACGTCAAGCCCCGACGGCGTCCCGTCGCCCGGACGGGAGAGGTCTTGAGACGGGGATTTGCGGTCCTGGGGCCCCACGCGGGCAGTGTACAGGGGGACGGATAGGGGCGCATGACCTTTTCGACCGGCTGGGCTTGGGTGGAAGTCGGCCAGATGAGCGTCAGGGGGCCGCTGAACGACCCTTCATGGGTGTTTCAGCGGAGCCGCATGACGCGTTTTCTATCTTCCCCTGCATCGATTGGATGCGTCCGACACCGACATCGATCCCGCCTCCGAAACCAAGCAGCCCGCACTCCGGACGTTCCGGGTGCGGGCCGTTTTCGTGGGTAGGTTCCTGCGGCTGGGCGGATCAGTCCTTGACGGCGACGAGTTCGTACACGGGCGGAAGCTGGAGGAAGCTCGCGGGGTCGCGGCTGGCCTCGGCCCACGTCTGGTTGAACGCCGCCTGGTCCTCGGCGGTGATGAATCCGCCCTCGACCAGCTTGGGGACGAAGGTCTGCCAGAAGCTGTTGGGCCAGTGCCACATCTGCGACCCCGGACGGGCGACGCGCTGGATGACGTCGAGGTGCTCGACGCGGAAGCCGTGCTTCTGGAAGAGGCCCGGCAGGCGGCCCATGACGTCGGTGTCTCCGCCGCGGGTCCGCCAGCTCGCGCCCACGGCGTTGATGACCTTGGTGAAGGGCTCGCGTCGAGGGGCGAGGGTCATGGAGCGTTCGTAGTTGAAGTAGTCCTGCACGGCGACGCGCCCGCCCCGGCGGAGGAGACGGGCCAGGCCTCGGACGACGTCCTCGGGCCGGGAGAGGAAGCAGAAGACCCAGCGGGCGAAGGCGACGTCGATCCCCGACTCGCCCGGCAGGACGGTCCCCAGGTCCTGCACGTCCCCCAGCACGCGGTCGATGTGCAGATGCTTCCGGGCCATGGCCTGGTCGTGCAACTGCTTGAGGAAGCCGGCGGACTCGTCGACGGCGATCACCCGCCCGGTGGGGCCGACGATCTGGGCGAGGTCGAGGGTCGCGTCGCCGGGGCCGCACCCGATGTCGAGCACGGTCATGCCCGGCTGGATGCCGGCCTTCTCCCACAGGTTGTGCGTCGGGGCCGACCACAGCCGGTGCTGCAACCCGAGGCGGAAGGACTCGTCGTGGCCGGTCCCGAGGATGTACTCGGCATCGGGCGTGCGCGCGGTGGGGGTGGTGGGCATGGGGAGAAAGGATAGGAATGGACGCGCCCCCCCGGGGGGGGGGCGCGTTCCTCACGCGTGATCTCGCGACTGGCCCCTCGTCCTACCCTGCGACCTTGAGCCGGGTGCCCAGCGCGACAACGCCGTTCCTCTCCGTGCGGGGCCGGCTGGGGCGGGTGGTCGCGACGCTCTCGGCCCGCGGCGTCCCCCGGCTCGCGCGGCGGGCCTACGCGCTCGAGCTGACCTCGACTTTCTTCTTCTCCATCACGCTGGCGGCGATCGAGGGCGGGGTGGTGGCGGTGCTCGCCCGCCAGACCTTCGCGGGCGTCGTCCCCGAGCGGCCGCTGAACTTGGCCGTCGGCCTGCTGGGATCGATGGAGGCCCTGGCCAACATCCTGAGCTTCTTCTGGTCAGCCGCGGGGCAGGGCCGGGCCAAGATCGCGCTCATCAACGTTCTGCAGGTGGCGACGATCGCGGCGATCGCGGCGACGTCGGTCCTGCCGCGGACGCCCGCCGGGCTGTGGATGCTCGTCGGGGTGGTGCTGATCGCCCGCGTCTGCTGGTCGGGGATCCTCACCATCCGCCCCACGGTCTGGCGGGCGAACTACGCCCGGGACGTCCGTGCGGGGATCGTGGGGCGCTTCTCGATCGTCCAGATGCTGATCGTCGCCGCCGTCGCGTCGCTGCTGGGGTGGGCGCTCGATCGCCACGCCGGGTCGTACGCGGTCGCGGTCCCCGCGGCGTGCGTGCTGGGGGTCGGCGCGGTCCTCTTCACCAGCCGCATCCGCGTGCGCGGGCAGCGCCGGCTCCTGCGACGCGAGCGCGAGGGCGCCCCGCCGATGCGGCCTTGGCACGGCCCGCTGATCGTCTGGCGCGTGCTCCGGAAGGATGTCCGCTACGCCCAGTTCATGCTCTGCATGTTCGTGCTGGGCGTGGGCAACATGATGATGGTGGCCGTGCTCGTCCCCACCCTCAAGGAGCGTTTCGACGAGGGGTACCTGGGCAGCATCCTGATCACCACCGTCATCCCCTCGATCGTGATGGCCCTGGCCATCCCCGCGTGGGCCCGCTTCCTGGACCGCGCCCACGTCGTCCGCTTCCGGGCCATCCAGAGCTGGGCCTTCGTGATCTCCGGGGGCGCGTTCCTGCTGGCGGTTGCCCTCGGCGACATCCGCCTTATGTTCGTCGGCGCCGTCTCGCAGGGCATCGCCTTGGGCGGGGGCACGCTCGCCTGGAACCTCGGCCACGTCGACTTCGCCCCGCCCAGCGAGACCAGCCAGTACATGGCCACCCACGTCACGCTCAACGGCGTGCGGGGCCTCATCGCCCCCATCCTCTCGATCGCCCTCTACGAGTCGTTCAAGCACGCGGGCATGGACGCCGACACCTGGATCTTCGCGATCTCCCTTCTCTTCAGCACCGCCGGAGGCGTCGGCTTCGTCTCGCTGTACCTCTCCATGGGTCAGGCGGCCAGGGTCGTGGGTCGCGCGGCGTGAGACGACGTTGAACGAGCCCCGAGGGTGAGCGAGCGGAAGGCCGGGCGTTCTCGGCATTCCCAAGCTCGACCGCCGGGTGTCACGATGACAGGCACACGCCGGTCCCGTTGGTCCGCGAACCCCCTGCCCCGTACCGTCCCCCATGAAGCCGATCGACCTCCGTTCGGACACCGTCACCCGTCCGACCCCCGCGATGATCCAGGCGATGGCCCGCGCCGAGGTCGGCGATGACGTCCTGGGGGACGACCCCACCGTCATCCGACTCCAGGATGCCGTCGCCGCCCACCTGGGCAAGGCCGCGGCGTGCTACGTCCCCTCGGGCACGATGGCCAACCAGACCGCCATCCGCGCCCAGACCGAGCCGGGCGACGAGGTGCTCTGCCACGAGGGAAGTCACATCATCCATTACGAGACGGGCTCGCCCGCCGCGCTCTCGGGCGTGATGATCCGTCCGCTCTCCGGCGACCGGGGGCAGTTCGACCCCGAGGACGTCGAGCACGCGGCCCGCCCCTCGAGCGTGCACGCCCCCAACAGCAGGCTGCTGCTGATCGAGAACACGCAGAACCGCGGCGGCGGGTCGGTGTGGCCCCTCGACCGGGTCGCCCGCGTCGCCGCCGCGGGGAGGCGGCACGGCCTGCGGGTCCACATGGACGGGGCGCGGCTCTGGAACGCGTCGGTGGCGAGCGGCACCTCCATGGCCGCATACGCCGCGCACGCCGACACGGTTTCGTGCTGCTTCTCCAAGGGCTTGGGCGCGCCGGTGGGCTCATGCGTCGCCGGCGACGTCGAGACCATCCGCCGGGTCCACCGCTTCCGCAAGATGTTCGGCGGCGCGATGCGTCAGTCGGGCGTGCTCGCCGCGGCGTGCCTGCACGCCCTCGAGCACCACGTCGACCGCCTCGCCGAGGATCACGCCAACGCCCAGCGCTTCGCCAAGGGCCTCGCCAACATCCCCGGCGTGACGCTGGACCGCCAGCAGGACACGACCCGCGGCGGCGTCGGCGTCGAGACCAACATCGTCTTCTTCGATCTCGCCCCCGACATGGCGGTCACCGCGGCCGAACTCTGCGCCAGGCTCAAGGCCGACCACGGCGTGCTCATGCTCCCCCCGGGCCCGCGCCGGATCAGGGCGGTGACGCACCTCGACGTCACGCGGGCCCAGGTCGACGCCGCGGTCGCGGCGGTGGAACGGGCCATCGGCGTTCCCGTCAGGGTGTGATCCGTCAGAGGCCCTGAAGGAGCGTGAACCGGCTCGATTTCCGTTGGCCCGGGACCGGACTGCTGGTACGCTCCCCCCGACGCCGCGGAAACGCGGTCTCAGGGAGACAGGACCATGACGAAGGCTGTTGCGTGCGGGGCCATGATCGTCGTCACACTCGCGGGAACGACGAGCGCGGCCATCACCTACAAGAGCGATGTCGCCCTCAAGGGCGTCCCCGACCTCGCGCAGGGCGACTCGGCGATCTGCAGCGCCGCGGCGTGGGCCGACGCGATGTGGTATTACCAGAACGACTTCGGCAAGACCGGTCTGGTCAAGCACACCAACGCCAACAACCTCGCCCAGGCTTGGGAGGCCGACGGCAACGCCCTCCGCGACGCCATCGCCGACCGCTACTACGGCAAGGCCGTCGACGGCAAGCGCGAAGGCGGTTCGATGGTACTCGGCGTCCTCGAGTACATCGCGGTCCAGCGTCCGCAGGACCTCAAGAAGGCGACGGTCAAGGGTCGGGAGGTCACCAAGCTCGACTGGCACTACAGCCAGTCCTCGCCCAAGAAGGCCTCCGACGTCGAGGCGTCGATCGCCGCGGTCATGGGCGCCGGGGCCGACCCCCGCAAGAAGTACTCCGTCGCGGTGCTCGACTGGTACGGTCAGCTCGTCGCGAACGGCCCCGTCGCCCGCCTCGACGTCCTGGACGCCGAGGGCAAGGCGGTCGAGCGCGGCGGACGCGCCACGGCGCTGTCCCACGAGCTGGGAATCGCCGGGCTGGACTCCGCCAACGGCAAGTTCGTCGTCACCAACGGCCACGGCAACAACGCCGCCGCCAACCCGAACCGCCCGGTCCACAATTCCTACTACGATCAGCTCACCTACACCCGAGGCGCGGCCGGCGCCGACCCCTTCCGCGTCACCGACAACGGCCTCAAGAACGTCCTGGCCAACCTCCAGCAGAACGTCCCCGGCAACGCCGGCGCCCGGCTGGCCTCGTACGCCGAGGTGACGGCCATCTCGACCATCAACGCCGACACGCCGGCCACGGTCAGCGCCGGCTTCCTCAAGCGCGTCGCCCCGCCGCGCGACCCGAGCCCGGGGGCGGGCGTCAGCTACGAGGTCATCCTCGAGTACGTCAACACCTCGGACGCGCCCGTGGGCGACGTCTTCATCGAGATCCCGTGGATCAGCCAGGCCGCCGCCTCGCTTGGCGCGATCACGCCCGTCGACATCCCCGCAGGGTGGACCCCCGCCCTCTACGACCCCAACCAGGACGCCCGATGGGACGTCCTGACCGGCGAGAATGGCGACGGCAACGCCCTCACGTTCAACAGCTTCGGCTTCACGGGCCTCTCGTTCCTCACCGGCTCCAGCCTCTTGCAACCGGGCGAGTCGGTCGTCTTCGAGTTCACGATCGACGGGTTTGCGCTCGTCGTCGACGCCGACTGGAAGCTCCTCAAGGGCGGCACCTGGAACGCCAACGACGAGCTCGCCGGCGGCGTCGTCCCGACCCCCGGCGTCGGCGCGCTCCTCCTCGCCGCGGCGTTCTTCCCCACGCGCCGCCGCGCCTGATCCGCGACGCGCCCCGACGAAACACGAGGCCCCGGGCCGAACGCCCGGGGCCTCGCTCTAGATCCAGCCCTCTCCATCGCGCGGCGGCCTACCGCCGCGTCACCGTCACCTTCATCGTGTCCGCCGACGCCCCCGTCGTGCCGCCGAGGCTCTGCTCCGTGAGGAGCCGCTGCTCCGTGGTCATGGACTTGAGCATCCCGTCCTTGACGCTCCAGACCGCCGTCCCGTCGATCGTCGATTCCTTGATCGCCACCGTCGCCGCCGGCGAGGACGCCCCCGCCGGATCGAGCGTCGCGCTCCCCTTGATGTCGATCGTCGCGTCCTTGCCGTTGAACGACTTGAGCGTGTTGGTCGTCGTCAGCCGCATCGCCCCCATCGGCGTCTCCATGACGTCGACGTTCTGCCACGAGTCGCCGACCGTCGCCTCGCCCCGCCCCTTGGCCATGGTGAAGATCGGGCCGAACATCCCCTTCACCACGTCCGCCCCCGTGAACTGCGACGCCAGCGACGCCGCGGGCGAGCCCTCCAGCGAGTCGCCCCCGCCCACCGACGTGATGTTCCCGTCCTTGTCCATCTGGATACGGAGCGTCAGCCCCACGATGGGGCGCAGGAAGTCCGCCCCCGGCGTCGCGGCGTCGCCGCTGGCGGGCCTGGTGCTGTCGAAACTGATGTCCCCCGCCGGCGAGGTCAGGTCCAGCTTGATCGAGTCGTACCGCAGGTCCAGCGTCGAGCCCGCCTCGGGGCTGGTCTCGATCACCTTGAACCGCAGGCCGATCTCCTGCGTCGTCCGCGTCTTGGTCGTCTTCCTCGACCCGTCGGCGTCGGGCATGCTCTGGTTCCGCTCGATGGCCACCGTCATCTTGAAGGGCACCTCCTGCCCCTTCCTGAGCTTGGGCCGCAGATCGACCACGGCCCCCTTCGCGCCGACCTCGGGCTGGGCGCGGGCCATGGCGGACGGCGCGCCGATGGGCGCCAGCACCGGAGCGGACAGGGCGACGGCGAGCAGGAGGGTCTTCAAAGGCGTGCTCCGGGGAGGGAAATGACGGTTCCGACGCGGCCGCGTGTCCCGCGACGCCGAGCGTACCGGCCATCCCGCCGTCTGGTTTCAACCGCTCAAAATTGGACGCCGCGCCGCCCCCGGCGTTCCCGCCGGGTCGGGTTCCGCGTCAGGCCGACTTCCGGGCCGCCGCGATGTCGTCCCGCATCGTCTCGTTGTGGGCCGCGGCCCGCGCCAGGCGGCAGAGCGCGTTGGCCGTCGCCTGCGGCACGTCGGTGAACAGGATCCCGATCTCGCGCGAGAACGAGATGATCCCGCACCGCCGGACCCACTGGACCGTCCCCGCCAGCGCCACGGGCCCATCCAGCCCGTCGATCACGATCGTGAAGACCTGTCCACGTCCGAGGTCAGACCGCGTCTTCACCCGCATCCCAGTCGCCGAGAGGTCCAGAACTGGGCCCAGGCTGCACCGGATGTCCTGGCACACCACCCGGCCGAACTTTCGAAGGTTGGCAGCCTTGGCCGCCGTTTCGAGTCCGAGAGTGATCTTCGGGAGTGAACGCATGCTCACTGTCCTATCGGCCCGCGAGGGGGACCGATTGAACCCGATGGTCACCGCCCCTCGCGATTTCCCCGGGGTCCCCCGACCGGGCCGCCGGTTCCGCACCAGCACTGCGAGCGGGGGCACGATCCGGGGGACTTGTCGCGGGTCCACGCAGGGTCCGTCATAAACGACCGCTCAGGCCGGTTTCGTCACCTTCCGGTGCGCCGAGGCTACCAATAATGACGGTCGCGTCGAGCAGAAGTCAGGAGCGGGTTCATGCCCACGGTGCTGAGCGTCGGACAATGCGGCTTCGACGGGCCCCGCATCGAGCGGTGGCTCCGCCGGGAAGTGGGCGTCGAGGTCGACAGCGCGGACACCGCCGCCGAGGCCCGCGAGCTCGTCGCGCGCCGGACGTACGACGTCGTCCTCGTCAACCGCGAGCTCGCCCGCGACGGCTCGTCGGGAATCGCTCTCGTGGGCGAGATGGTCAGGTGCGGCTGCCCATCGGTCCTTCTAGTCAGCGACCGCCCGGAGGCTCAGGCGCAGGCCCGGGAGGCCGGCGCCAAGCCCGGCTTCGGCAAGGCGAGCCTGAACCACGGGTCGACGGCAAACCTCGTACGAAAGCTGTGCGGGACGCCCGAGGGGGCGTGACCGACACCCCCCGGAAGGTCACGCCTTCTCGACGCCGCCCGGCGCGTCCTTGAGTTGCCGTAGCTCGTCGCGCAGGATCGCGGCGAGTTCGTAGTTCTCCTGCTCCACGGCCCGGGCGAGCCGCGCCTTGAGCTCCGACCGCTGGCTCACCGGCAGCTTGGGCACCAGCGCCTCGCGCATCCCCCGCAGCATCTGGACCTCGCTCGACTGCTCGAAGAGCTGCGGCCGCCCGCTATCCGAGAAGTACGCCCGCAGCGCCTCCAGCCCCTCGTCGAGCGCGTGGATCGCCGCCTTGGCCTCGTTGTCCTTGAGGGCTTGGCTCGCCAACGCCCGCGACCGCATCATCGTGATGTACGGCCGGAACTGCTCCAGCACGGTCCGATCCTCCTCCGTTTGTCCCTGCGCCGCGCACAGGTCGAGCACGCGAAGGTTCCGCGTCGTGTCCCGGACCACCCGATCAAAGTCCTCAAGGACCAAAAGCGCGAGATATCGTTGATAAAATTGTGCAGCCTCTTCGCGCAATCCTCGACAGTCGTCGGAGGTTAAAACCTGCTTCTCGGACGTGCGATCTGTCGGGGATGCATCAGGGTCCTCACCCTCCTCGAGTTGCGCCTCGTGGTAATCTAGGAGAGTTGGATACCCGAACGGGCGTTCGCCATCCGGTCGGCCATCGGCGAACATCTGGATGATCCCCAGTTCGATGCGGATCTGCACCCGCGGCTCCCCATCGTCCCCCATCACCATCCGGGCGTTGATCTGCCCGGGCTGGAAAGCCCAGTCCTGAAGCAGTTTGGAGAGGTCGTGGCTCATCTGCGGGTCGTCGCTCCGGCCGCCGCGGCACCTTCGCGGCGGGCGCGGACGGGGACCGATCATACGACGGCCGCGGCGTTTGAGCGCATCTGGGCCTCCGATGAGGGGGGCGTAAGTTTTTCCGAATGCGCCTTGCATTTCGCGCAAGATGCGCCACCTTCCAAAGGGGACGCGGTGCGCCCGGAACCGGTCTGAAGGACCGCTCCGCGCACGTCGATGAAACCCCCGGACGCGATGGGGCGAATACCCTACCGCTGCTGCCACGGTTTGTGGTCCCGCAAGTTCCGCTGCGGGTGATTGGTACGGCGAACCGCCGCACGAGGCGGGCCGGGAAAGTGGGTAGAAGAGTGAGTCGAGAGAGAGCTTCGGTGTTCGGCGCCCCGACGGGCAGTCGGACGGTGCAGTCCGACATCCAGTTGTACCTGCGCGAGATCAACCGCACCCCGCTGCTGACCGCTCAGGACGAGCGCGATCTCGGCTGGGCCATCATCAACGACAACTGCCCGGCGGCACGCGAGCGCATGATCCGCGCCAACCTCCGCCTGGTGGTGTCCATCGCCAAGAACTACGCCAACCGCGGCTTGGCCCTCACCGACCTCATCGAGGAGGGCAACATCGGCCTCCTCCGCGCCGTCGAGGGGTTCGATCCCGCCCAGGGCGCCCGCTTCAGCACCTACGCGTCGTGGTGGATCAAGCAGGCCATCAAGCGGGCGCTCATCAACGCCTGCCAGCCCGTCCACATCCCCGCATACATGGTCGAGCTGATCGCGAAGTGGAAGGTCGCCTACCGCCGCCTCGAGGCCGAGATGGGCGCGCCCCCCTCGCTTCAGGACCTGGCCAAGGCCATGGACCTCCCGCTCAAGAAGGTCCGCATCATCCGCCGCGCCGTCAAGGCCTTCCAGACCCCCTCGCAGACCCCCCGCGACGACTCGGGCGACCTCGTCAACCTGAGCGAGCTGGTCGCCGACACCCGCGCTGGCTCCCCCCACGAGCGCATGTTCCACGCCGAGGAGCTCTCGACCCTCAAGAAGCTCCTCGACACCATCGACGACCGCGAGGCCCGCATCCTCCGCCTCCGCTTCGGCCTCGACGGCACCGAGCCCCTCACGCTGAAGCAGATCGCCGACGAGGTCGGGATCAGCCGCGAGCGCGTCCGCCAGATCGTCGACGAGGCCCTGACCAAGCTCAACGCCCGCCTCACCGACGAGAAGCCCAGCCGCTACTTCCGCCGCGAGGATAACGACTTCGCCGCCGTCACCGCCGAGCCCGGCCGCGCCCCCGCCCTCCGCGCCAGCGACGACGACGACGACGAGGCCTGATCCACTGCCCCGCGGCCTTCTTTGAACGAGCCCCGACCGTCGGGGAGTGGGGTTCCTGGATCTTCCGGAACCCCGCTCGCCAACGCCCGGGGCTCGTGTTCCATCGCGCCCATCACTCGTCGCCGCGCCGCCCGAATCGGCTACCATCGGCCCATGCCGTCGACCCTCCTCCGCCGCGGCCTCCTCGCCGCCCTCGTCTGCCTCGCCGCCGCCGCCCACGCCCGCGCAGACGAGTTCGTCTCCCGCCTCAACGCCACCTACGCCGACATCGCGCAGGCCAAGCGCAGCGACCTCGTCCTGCTGCCCCTCATCGCCAAGATGGACCCCGCGCCCCGCGGCGTGGGCACACCCGACGCCGCCGCCCTCCTCGTCGCCGCCAGCCCCGGCTGGGCCGAGGCCGCCTCCTGGGCGCAGGCCCCGAACCAGGTCGCGCTCATCGCCGCCGTCACCGCCGTCACCAAAGAGACCGACTGGCGACAGGCCTTCGCCTTCGGCCTCCCCTACGGCGTCGAGGGCGTCCCCTCCGACCTCGTTCGCGCCCGTCTCTACACCGAGCTGGGCGACCCGCCCACCCTCGCCGCGGCCCAGCACCTCTATCTCCCCGCCCTCGATCGCCTCGCCGCGCTCGTCAACGTCGAGGCCGGCCGCCTCACCGAGACGGGCAAGGTCTCCGACGCCATCGACCTGCTGATCGGCTGGTCCTTCTTCGCCCGCCAGATCATGGACCGGCAGTTCCACGACGAGGCCTCCTGGGGCCTCGCCGCCATCGCCGCCGCCCAGGAGCGCATCCGCGACGTCGCCTACATCGACTTCCGCGCCGGCCGCGCCCTCGACTCCGCCCGCCTCGCCCCCCAGATCAAGCGCCTCGACGAGCAGGACGGCTACCTCAACCTCGGCCGCATGCGCTTCCCCGTCGGCGACCGCCTCGGCACCGAGCAGATCATCGCCCGCGTCTACTCCCCGCAGGGCGGCGTCGACGACCGCACCTTCGCCCCCACGCTCTCGCGCCTGGGCTCGAGCGAGTACCCGCTCCGCCTCTTCTCCGAGGCCGCCCGCTGGCGCAGCGTCGGCCCCATGCAGGCCGGCCAGTTCGACGCCGCCGCCCGCGCCAAGGGCGTCTACGACGACTTCGCCTCCCGCTGGACGGTCGACTGGTACGACGCGCGCATGGCCCTCCCCACCGAGTTCAGCCGCCTCGACCGCGCCCAGTTCGCCCCCATCGACGCCTCCACGCCCGACATGGTCGACCTGCTCGGTCTCCGCCAGCTCGCCCTGGTCGAGATCATCGGCACCCGCTACGCGCTCGCGCACCTAGGCCACTTCTACACCGCCCGCTCCTTCGCCCCGGTGGTCACCGCCATCCGCCCCCGGTGGATTCAGCAGCTCCCCCCCGACCCCTACAACCCCGACCGTTTCCGCGGCGCCATGCCCCCCCTCCAGTTCATGGTCCCGATGCGCGACCAGGACCGCCGCCCCAACGAGAACCCCACCCCCCTCGAGATGGAGGTCGTGACCCAGCAAGGGCAGAACTTCGCCGTCCGCCTCCGCGACGACACGTTCCTGCTCTACTCCTTCGGCTCCGACAACGGCCGCAACTTCGCACGCCGCATCCAGAACACCGCCAGCATCGTGCAGGGCGCCGACTACCTGATCTTCCCGCCCATCAAGAGCCTCTACCGCCAGCACCTGATCGACGTGGGCGAGCTCCGCTGAGCGCCCGACCCGCGCCGCCCGGCGTTCGCCGCGAACAACTCCCCGCCCGCCACCCTACGATCCACGCATGACGACCCCCGGCGTCGACGCCACGCCCGCATCACCGATCCGCAAGCTCATCATCATCGGATCCGGCCCCGCGGGCTGGACCGCCGCGATCTACGCCGCCCGTGCCCAGCTCGAGCCCGTCGTCTACGTCGGCGTCCCCAAGCAGGACCCCGGCCCGGTCCTCCCCGGCGGCCAGCTCATGCTCACCACGGAGGTCGAGAACTACCCCGGCTTCCCCAAGGGCGTGATGGGTCCGGAAATGATGGACCTCTTCCGTGCCCAGGCCGAGCGCTTCGGGACGCAGATCATCGAGGACGACATCGTCCGCTGCGACTTCACCACCACCCCCTTCACGCTCCACCCCGTCGACGGCCCCCCCGTCCGCGCCCGCAGCGTCATCATCGCCACCGGCGCCCAGGCCAACTGGCTCGGCCTCGAGAACGAGATGCGCCTCGCCCTCACCGGCGGGGGCGTCTCCGCCTGCGCCGTCTGCGACGGCGCCCTCCCCGTCTTCCGCGGCGAGCCCCTCGCCGTCATCGGCGGCGGCGACACCGCCATGGAGGAGGCCACCTACCTCACCAAGTTCGCCAGCGTCGTCTACGTCGTCCACCGGCGCGACTCCTTCCGCGCCAGCAAGATCATGCAGAACCGCTACCTTTCCCGCCCCAACGCCAAGGTCCTCTGGAACAAGCAGGTCGTCGACGTCCTGGGCGGCGAGAAGTGCGAGGGCCTCCTCCTCAAGGACACCGTCACCGGCGAGATGTCCACCCTTGCCGTCAAGGGCGTTTTCGTCGCCATCGGCCACACCCCCTCCACGAAGTTCCTCGCCGGCTCGGGCATCGAGATGACGGACAAGGCCTACGTCGCCCTCCACGCCCGCCACAGCGCGACCAACATCCCCGGTGTCTTCGCCGCCGGCGACGTCGCCGACGCCGAGTACCGCCAGGCCGTCACCGCCGCCGGGATGGGCTGCCAGGCGGCCCTCGACGCCGAACGCTGGCTCGCCGCGCAAGGAATCGATTAAGCCTTCCCGACCCCCCCCCGTTTTGCCTTGATCACCCGCCGCCGCAGCCGCTAATCTGGGTCCGCTGCGCGGCCCACGCCCGACCGCCGGCTTCGTGCCCCGCGACCGGCCTTCGCCGCCGGCACGCGGGCCAACAGGGGCCTCGGCCCGCGCCGTTCGAGGAGAAAGTCATGGCTGTTACCCGCCGATCCATCTGTGCGCTCGCGCTCATCGCCGCTGCCGGCCTCGCCGCCGTCACCGCCCCCGCCCTGGCCGACAACATCACCATCAGCGGCAAGGTGCAGTACACCGGCCGCACCGGCGCCGCCGCCGCGGCCGGTGCCTACGGCAAGTTCGGCGTCCGCGGCGCCAAGGTCTACCTGATCGACCGCAACATCGCCATCCCCGACACCATCATCGCCGAGGGATACCTCAACGACGCCGGCGAGTACACCTTCACCGTCTCCTCCGACGACGATGAGATCGGCAAGGGCTTCATCGACCCCTTCATTCGCGTCGAGGCCTCCACCCGGCCCCAGGGCGCCGCCGTCAAGGCCGCCTTCACCATCAACAAGCCCGGCGTCATCGCCGGCAACGCCGAGGCCGTGGGCGCGGTCTACGACGCAGACAGCGACTTCGTCAACGAGGCCAGCGGCAACACCGCCATCAACTTCGACCTCGACCAGACCAAGGTCGCCCACCAGGCCTTCGCCGCCTTTGACGCCTTCACGACGGCCAGCCGCTTCTACGCGGGCCTCCCCGGCGTCGCCGCCAATACCGTTCCCACTACCTTCCCCACCGCCACCGCCACCTCCAGCTACTTCGACGGAAAGATGCGCGTCCTCGGCGGCGACCGCTACGACTGGGACGTCATCGCCCACGAGTACGGCCACTACATCCAGTCCCGCCACGGCCTCCTCAACACCCCCGGCGGCGACCACTCGCTCGACAAGAACCTCCGCTTCTCCCGCGGCACCGGAGGCTCCGACCTCGCGGGCGGAGCCGCCGCCCTCAACCGCCGCTCCGCCGATCGCCTCGCCTTCAACGAGGGCTCCGCCACCTGGCTCTCCATGGTCGCCCAGCAGGTCACCAACACCTCCGCACGCGGCGTCCAGCGCGCCGGCGACCTCCTCTGGAACGACAACGACGACGCCGACGGCATCGGCGGCGGCGCGGGCGTCTATTCCGTCGAGAGCCGCACCACCCCCGCCTTCGCCTCCCTGGGCGAGGACAACGAGGTCGCCGTCACCCGCATCCTCTACGACCTCTTCGACGCCACCAACGAGGCCGCCGACCGCGACCGCGTCACCATGAGCCACACGAGCCTCTTCAAGCTCATGGACGACAACGACACCAACACCCTGAGCGACTTCTGGGCCGCCCTCTCCACCGCGCCGGGCACCACCAACGCCCGCCGCATCGACTACGGCGCGATCTTCCAGGCCCACAACGTCGCCCCCGCCCCCGACGAGGTCCACCAAGGCAAGTTCTACACCCCCGACACCATCGGCCAGCTCTTCTTCAGTTGGGCCGTCCCCACCGGCGGCCAAGGCCCCGCCTTCGACACGCAGCTCCTGCACGACTTCAAGGTGCTCATCTTCGACGATCTCTACAACGAGGTCATGGACTCCGGCTGGCTCGGCAACCCCCCCGACGGCTTCTACCTCAGCCAGGCCCAGCAGGACCTTCTCCTAGGCGCCCAGGGCCTCTACCGCTGGATCGTCGTCGGTCGCGAGGTCACCACCGAGAACAACGAAGGCGGCGTCGGCACCTTCGGGTACACCACCGGCGGCTACTGGAGCGACCAGCTCCTCTTCCGCACCGTCCCCACGCCCACCACCCTCGCCCTGCTGGGCCTCGCCGGCCTCGCCGCCCGCCGGCGTCGCTGATCGTCTCGGGAACTCACCGGCGGGCGGGTCTCCAGCCCGCGCCCCCGCTCTCATCATCACCGTTGCCCGGCCGCGCCCACGCGGCCGGGCTTTCCATTCCCCCGCGCTAGACTCGTGCTCGATGTCACCCGTCCCCGACGCCCCGCGTCCGCACGACCCCGCGGCCTCCGTCAACGCCTGCCGCGAGGCCCTCGACGGCCTCGTCGAGGCCGCCGCCGCCCTCAAGGAAGCCCTCGCCCTCATCGAACAGGAGCGCATCGGCGCGCCGCCAGCCCGCGGCGATCGTTCCCCGTGGGCGCCCCTGCTCGAAGGCGCCTTCGAGGCGTGGTCCGCCACCCTGACCGAGGCCGACGCCGCGGCGCTCGCCCTCGACGCTTCCGGATTGGGCCCCGACTCGGGCGCCTGGCGCACGGCCTTGGTGAAGGACCTCGACGCCTACCGCGAATCCATCCGCCCCTACTTCGTCGCCCTCTACGCCGACGGCGATCGCCGCTCGCCCATCCGGGGCGACTTCGACGGTCTCACCGCCGCCGTGCTCGGCCGCGCCCGCGAACTGGCCCCGCTGAGAGGTGGAGGGGGTGCCGTCCTGAACCCCGCGCCCGCCGTCGCGGCCGTCGCGCCAGACGCGGCGCTCCCCGCCCTGACGCCCAAGCAGCTCAAGACCCTCGACTTCATCAAGGCCAACGCGCCCATCCACGGCCGCGAGATCGCCGCCGCGGTCGTCGTCAACTTCGAGCACTTCCTCAAGTGGGTCGGCGACCGCGGCGCCCTCAAGGCCCACGGCGTCCGCAACGACCGCGACCACCGCGGCTACTACTGGGCGCCCCCCGACCCCACCGAGGGCGCCCGCCGCGGCATCCCGTATCACTAGAGACGACGCCGGGAGCGAGGGCCCCCCGGACTCGTCGGCCTCACTCGTGCTTCGCCGGCAGGTCCGCCTCGCCCAGCAGGCGAAACTCCTTCCGCCTCAGGATCTGCCCCGCGAGGGTCAGGTCATCGACCGCAAGGGCGATCGTGGGGGCCCCGCTGTCCCTCAGCATGAGCGGGTAGGCGAAGTGGATCGAGAGTTCCGCCGCAAGCAGGCACAGGCACATGCTGGCGAGGGTCTTCCCGTCCCCGATCTCGACCACCAGCACGTCGCGCTGGCTGAAGGGCAGGCTCTCACGCTTGAGCAGATCGCGCGCCTCCGAGGCGCAGTTGGTGATGATCCGCACCACCGCGTGGTCGCTCGCCTCGTGCACCGAGAGGGCGCAGATGTGGCACGACGAGCCGTCGAACGCCTCGACCAGGTCGAAGAGCTTGCCGACCTTGTTGGTCAGGAACACGGAGAACTGCGACACAGTCGGGGGCGAATACCCGTACGCCGTCTCGAGCGGTACCGCGGCCTGGCTCATGGAGTCCTTCCCGACGTCTTCGCCGTCGATGCCCCGCTTCGGGCCGGCGGCTACGCCGGTCACACTCTATGACGGGCACCCCGTCAGATAGCGCGGTCCGTGCAGCACCCGAGTCCGAGCCTCGCGCGATCGCCGCCGCGGCGGGGGCCGGCCCGCCCGGCGATGCCGCGCCGCATCACGCCTGAAAACTCGAGCCGCACCCGCACGTGCTGGTGGCGTTGGGATTGTTGAAAACGAAGCCGCGGCCCATGATCTCGTCCTTGAAGTCGACCGTCACGCCCGCGAGGTAGAGCAGGCTCTTGGGGTCGCACACGACGCGGACGCCGTGCTGCTCGAAGACCTCGTCCGTGGGCTTGACGCTCTCGGTCAGGTCCAGCACGTACGAGAAGCCCGAGCATCCCCCGCCCTTGATGCCGACCCGCAGGCAGACCTTCTCGGCGTCGAGTTCCTGCTGCTGGATGATGGTGCCGATCTCGCGGGCGGCGGTCGCGGAAAGAATGACGCCGATCGTGTCGTTGATCGTGCCCGGGGCGGGCATCGTGGGAGTGGCCATGGGAAGTGCTCCAGGCGGGCGAATGGCGGCCCGCGATCGCGTTGCGGTCAAAGGATATGCGCCCTGCGTGCTCGGGGCAGGAACGCGATTTTGGGGTTCCGCAAGCGAAATCCCAATAAAAACGCGGCGTGACGCAACCCCTGTGCTCCCAACGTCTTAGAACCGGGAAATGTTCAAAAAGACACCTCCGAACCGTCGAATGCCCTCGACAAGCCGCCCGGCAGCGGGTAGGTTGTCGGTGCCGATTGCCCTTTTCCGGGGGTAGTCGGTGAGGTTCGATCCAGACAGGTTCCCTTAGGAGAGAGACACATGGCCCTTCGTACCGTTTCTGTCGTTGCGCTCATCGCGCTGTCCGCCGGCACGGCCCTCGCGGCTCGTCCCACCGGCTCGAACTCCCTGTTCACGAACGTCAGCGGCAACACCGCCAGCACCGGCGTCTACGCCGACCGCGCCGACGTCCTGGCCAACATCAGCGGCACCGCCAGCTGGGATTCCCCCGGCGATGCCAACAACGTCGTCCTCCTCTTCGACCTCGCCGCCGCCCTCGGCGCCCCCTCGGGCACCTTGACCACCATGACGGGCATCGGCTGGGACGTGATCCTCCGCACCACCCTCGCCGGCCCCTTCGGCGGCAGCTGGCTG
>Ga0105049_10004112_pt1 | contig 17116 bp, 22 predicted proteins | sample MAT06_FD_78087 | JGI IMG/M metagenome (GOLD analysis project Ga0105049, IMG submission 78087) | Freshwater microbial communities from Lake Fryxell liftoff mats and glacier meltwater in Antarctica - MAT-06 | ecosystem: Environmental > Aquatic > Freshwater > Ice > Liftoff microbial mat | place... | reverse complement strand
GCCAAGTCGCAGATCCTGAGCCAGGCATCGACTGCGCTGCTTGCCCAGGCAAACCAGAGCCAGCAGGGCGTGTTGCAGTTGCTGCGTTAAGCAAAGAGTTCGGCTCCGGCACCGCCCCCCCCTTAGGGTGTCGGAGCCGCCCAACGCTCCTGTAATCAGGAGCGAAGATGACCCCGGTGGCCCCGTGCCGCCGGGGTTTTTTTGCGCGCTACACCCAATTAATCTTGAACAGTAAAAGACGTAATTAATTTGTTAACCATTCCTCTTTACTCCTCCATCAATGACGAGATGGCTCTTCCATAGGGGGATGGCGGTGATCGTCTGAGTTTACGGAGTCTTGACCATGACCGTTATCGGTACAAACGTCGCCGCGCTCAAGGCGACAAACGCAAATTCGAAGGCAGGTGCCTTGCTTGCCACGACCATTGAGCGGCTATCGACCGGCAAGCGCATCAACAGTTCGAAGGATGATGCAGCAGGCCTTGCGATTGCTAATTCCTTTACCTCGCAGATTCGCGGCCAGACACAGGCGATCCGCAATGCCAATGATGGTATTGCGCTTTCGCAGGTTGCTGACGGCGCACTCGAAGAAGTGACAAACATCCTGCAGCGCATTCGTGAGCTGGCCGTGCAGTCGGCTTCGGGCACCTATGCAACTGCCGATCGGACTAATCTGCAGGCCGAAGTTGCACAGTTGGCCGCGCAGCTGACCGCCATTCAGGGGCAGACGAACTTTAACGGCGTTGCCTTGCTGCCGGTCGTCGCCGGAACCGTCGACATTCAAGTTGGAGCGGGTGCTACCGATATTGTCACGCTCAATGTTGGCGGCCTCAACCTTACAATCGCTGCAACCGTGGCAACCGCAGCTGGGGCAACTGCCGCGCTGGGCATTGTTGATACCGCGCTTGCCGCCGTCAATACGCAGCGCGCAACGCTGGGTGCAGGCCAAAGCCGCCTGCAATCGGCAATCAACAACCTGACCAACAACAATGCAAACCTCACCGATGCGCGAAGCCGCATTGAGGACGCCGATTTTTCCACCGAAACCACGCAGCTTGCGCTGGCCCAGATCCTTTCCCAGGCATCGACTGCCCTGTTGAGCCAGGCCAATCAGAGCCAGCAGTCCGTGTTGCAGCTCCTCCAACGATAAGCACTATCCCCCTGACCGCGTCGCAAGACGCGCAAAAACCCCGGTGACGTCGCGTCGCCGTGGTTTTGGTCGTGTATCGATTGGCCCAAAGCAGAAGCCGCATTACGCCAGTTCGTGCGAGATCTGGAGCGGTCATGGGCGTTGTCTTTCTGAACGGCACCACTTCCGCTGGCAAAACAAGGATCGCACGCGCGCTCCCGCTAATCCTCGATCCGCTGCATCTGCGGCTTGGTATCGACGATAGCTTCGCAATGCTGCCATTGCACCTCCACAATACGCCAGACGGCTTTTTCTTTGATATCGACGCAACGTGGCGAGGTTCGGTTGAATTGCGGTCCGTTTGGACGGGCAACGCTAACCGCCCACGCCGACAGCGCGGCTGCGATTGCGCGCAGCGGGATCGGCCTGATCCTTGACGAGGTTGTGCTGGTAGCTGACATCCAAGCTGAGTGGTTCACCCTGCTGGCTGGAATCAATGTGTTTTGGGTTGGCGTTCACTGTGCGGTCGAAGAATTGGAACGTCGCGAGGGAGCGCGGGGTGACCGCCTGATCGGCCAGGCACATAACCAATTTGGCCTGGTCCACCGGGAAATGCGCTATGCGTTGGGAATAAACTCGACGACTAGGACGCCGGAACAGTCAGCCGATATCATTGCCGCAGCTTACCGCGCCGGTTATTGATGCTGGCCGGCCAGGGCTTTTTTTAGCCGGTCATGCGCTGATTTCTTGATCTGGCAGATGCGTGCCGGACCAACGCCGATAACAAGGCCAATTTCTTCGAGATTGAGTTCCTCAACATAATAAAGCTGGATGACCTGCGCCTCGCGTTCAGGTAGCGCGCTGATCGCGGCGACCAGTGCCTGGCGAAGGTCAGCATCCGCCAGCTGTTCAAACGCGTCGGGTTCTTCACTGGCGAACCAGGGCAGATCATCCGAATAAAGGTCATCAATTGGTTCAAACCGGATAGGTTCAGCCGCCGCATAATCGATCCGCAGCTTTTCGGGCGTGACGCCGAGCCGTTCAGCGACCGCCGATTCGTCAGGACGTTTGCCGCTTTCCCGCGTCAAGGCTGCCACGGTTTCCTGATACTGGCGACGCCGACGCATCGCGCCACGCGTCAGCGTTGCCTGCCGACGGAGCTCATCGATCATCGATCCGCGGACCCGTGTGAGCAGATATTGCTCAAATGTTACCTGGCCGCGATCCTCAAAACTCCCAATCGCCTCGATCAGGGCGACGAGACCAATCTGGACAAGATCCTCGATCTCGACAGCGCTGCTCATCCGGCCATGAACATGCCAAGCGACACGCTTTACCAGCGGCAAATGCTTGCGCGATAGCGCTTCGACATCGCCCTTGGGTGTGCTTTTGCGGCCATAAACGAGCGGCGCGCTGGCGACGAAATCACCGGAATTTGGCTGAACGGTCATGTGGTCAATGCTCCTGGCGCGCCGATTACGGCAACGACCTCAACCGATTTATCTTCGGGGACCTCAAAGAAACTCATCACGGGCGTATCAGGCATGCAGGTGCGCACCAACTTACGGATCGCCAGCCGGATCGCGGGCTGAACGACCAACGCAAATGGCTTGGCCTCTTCCACCAACGGTTGGGCGGCGCGTTGCAGCGCCTCGACGATCCGTCGACCGAGATCAGGCTCGATAGTGTGACGGCGTGAAGGGTCAGAACGCACCGCCTGCCCGAGCAAGCCTTCAAGCTGACCTTCCAGGGTCATCACCCGCAACGGCTCTCGCACCCCACATAGTTTTTGAATAATCAGCGGTCCCAGATCGGGCCGGATCAGTTCAATAATTTCTTCGGCGTCAAGCGATTTCTGCGCGGCAACCGCAATCGCAGCAGCGATACGCCGGAATTCCTTGAGCGAGATTCCTTCGGCCAGCAACCCGCGCAAGACTTGAGTGAGTGTCGTCAGCGGCAAGGGGGTCGGGCTCAGCGCGGCGACAAGATTGGACGCGCGTTCCTTCAATCCGTCGAGCAAGTTCTGCACTTCATCCGGGCCGAGCAGTTCGGCGGAATTGGCGCCGAGCAGATGATTGAGATGCGTTGCGACAACTGTGCCGGAATCGACGACAAGGAAGCCCGCCCCGGTTGCCACATCGGCATCCCCTGGCGCAATCCAGGTCGCGTCGAGCCCAAACGTCGGATCCTTGGCAGTACGCCCATTGAGCGTCCCAACCGCCTGACCGGTATCAAGCGCCAGCATCTCATCAGGCGAGACAGTGTCTTCACCAATCACGACCCCGCCGACCACAATCCGGTAAGTATAGGGTGCCAGATTGATATCGTCGCGGACGCGCACCTGCGGCACGACAAACCCGAGTTCCTTTGACAATTGCCGCCGCACACCAGTGATACGACCCATTAAAGGGCTGCCACGGCGTTCATCGACCAACGGAACCAGCCCGTAACCGATGTCGAGGTTAATCTGGATCGTGTCAGCGACCTCTTCCCAGGTGATCCGCGCAGGGTCGACAGGCGTCTCGTCGACAATTGGCGCTGCGACCGGGCGTAACGCCGCCTGCCGCATCCGCCACGCGGCATAGCCTGCAGCGGCAGCGGCCGGCAAAATGATCATGTGCGGCATGCCCGGCATAACACCCAGCAGCGCAAGGATGGCAGCCACCGGGGTCCAGGTCTTTGCTGAACCAAACTGGTTGCCGATTTGCCCGGCGAGATCGAAGCTGGAGGTGACGCGCGTCACGATAGTGGCGGCCGCAATCGACAACATCAGCGACGGAATTTGCGCGACCAGCGCATCACCGACCGCCAGCAGCACATAATTGTGCGCTGCGTCTGCCAACGTCATGCCATGGCTGATTGGCCCCAAAATCATACCACCAATAATGTTGGCGGCAAGGATCAGGAGACCCGCAATCGCATCACCTTTCACAAATTTTGACGAGCCGTCCATCGATCCATAAAAATCAGCTTCGGTCGAGACCTCAACCCGACGCGCCTTGGCTTGTTCGGGGGTCAGCAGTCCGGCATTCAGATCGGCATCAATCGCCATCTGCTTGCCGGGCAAGGCATCCAGCGTGAAGCGTGCTGAGACTTCGGACACGCGACCGGCACCCTTTGTCACCACGATCATGTTGATGATCACCAAAATCGCGAACACAAACAGACCGACAACATAATCGCCGCCAATCAGGAACGTGCCAAATGCCTGAATCACTTGGCCAGCCGCTGCTTCTCCTTCATGCCCGTGCACAAGCACGACACGGGTCGAGGCGACGTTGAGGCTGAGGCGAAACAGCGTTGCGAACAACAAGACGCTGGGGAACGCCGAAAAATCGAGTGGCTTTTGCGCATTGAGCGCAACCATTAATACAGCCAAGCTGATCGTGATGTTCATGACGAAAAAAATGTCGAGCATCGCCGCTGGGATCGGCACGACCATCAACAAGACCAACAGCAGAATAGCCATCGGCAGCGCAGACGTGCGCGCGATAGAACCAGCGGTCAGGGGCAAAGCAACAGCAGCAGCCATGGCTTAACCCGCCAACCGCGCGAGCATCAGATAGGCCAGCCGGGCATTTTCTGGTAACGGTCGCAGCAAGCCAGCCGTGTTGCGGCCACCGCCGTTTAATTGATTGATCGTCGCCTGTGCCCAACGAGTCGCGCCGCTTTGACTTTCGCCATTGCCCGCAATGATTTCGGTCCCCGGGCTATTGGTATCGGCGAGATCGAACGCGGCCTTCGTGATGCCCCCCAATGTTGCCGAGGCAAGGCCAGTTGCGCCGCCCGCTGCTGCCCCTTTGTCGAGCTTTGCTGCAAAACGATCATAGATTTCGCCCAATGTGCGGGGTTGGCCCCCGGGCGCGTAAAAAATCGACCGGTTGGCGTTGGCCGCGGCTGGAAACATCGCCGCGCCGATCCGGTCCGGACTTTCGGCCAGATTGCGCAGGAATTTTCGAGCGCCGCCAAGCCCCAGGAAATGCGCCATATAAAGATCGGTGCCGGTGGCCGCGCGTCCTAGGCTACCTTCAATCGACGCCTTGTTGTCGGCGGCATGCTCGGCCGCCATCAACGATGAAGCGGTCGGATCATTACGCAGCGCAAGGATCGCCCGACGCGTCGCTGGATCCTCAACGGTCAGCCGACCATTCACGCCGCGCTGAATGCTGTTGCTCGCCCAGCTCATGCCGTGTTCTTCGCCGTGCTTTTTGACAACGGCGAGCCAGCTTTGTTCGATAAACTGATACAGGCCAGTGGCGCTTGACGTGTTGGCGCGCGCATCGGCCCGCAGGCCGCTTTCGACCTGCGCCTGACCCAGCAGATAGTTAAAATCAATACCCGTCCGACGACTTGCCAGCGCAATCGCAGATTGAACCGTGCCGTTGATGGCCGCGGTTGGATTGAGGTTGATCGATCCCATGCTTTGCTGACCCCTATTCTAGGGGATTTAAAGCAAATATCATGCCAAGAGTGAATCGTGTTTCGACGCCCAATCAGGCGCAGGCATAGCCTGACGCCTTGGAGCGATAGCCAGCCGCACCGTCGCCGGTCAACTGCTGCAATCGCTTGCGGACGTTGGCGCTCATCAAATTGACGTAGATGCGGCAAGTCTCGTTCAGGCGATGCGCCTCTTCGGCGAGTCGACGCATGTCGGGGGACGGCAACAGCTCGTCAGCAGCCGCAACCGCATCAATCCCGATTAGCTTGGCGCGTGTCGCGCGCTCAAGCGCGGCCACGTCATTTGATTTGAGCGCGGCGATCTCAGCATGCAGCGCCTCAATCACCTGCACCAAGGCATCATGCCGCGTCATTCGGATTCCAGTTCAGTTTCAACGCAATCAGGCGATCCGCAATCGTTTCTGCGAGGATCGGATAGGTGCGATCAGCGATGGCCTGGCGGATCTTTGCGACCCGCTCATAATCAACTGGCGGTGCCGATGAGAGTTCAGCGACGATCGCTGAGAGCGTGACATTTGTTGCCGACTGCTCCTTGCTGAAGGACTCTGGGCGCGGCGCGGGCGCAGCGGTGACCCGGTCGAGCGGTGCCACCGATCGATCATTGACTGTCAGCTTCGTTCCGACCACTTCCATGATGTTTCCACCTTACTAAAATTGTCGCTATAATCAGTAACGACCGCTGCCGAAAAACATTTAGAAAAAATTATTGTGTGTAACCAGGAAGTGTAGCTCGCCCAATATCGACGGCGATCGCCTGAATGGGTTTTCTCGCGCCATCGACATCAACCAGGAACCGACCGCCGGCCGCCGCCTCTGTCATCGCCACGCCGTCACGCGTGATTGAAAAACCAGCCGATCCCGCCGAAATCGTTACCGGATCGCCGCGTTTGATAATGACAACAGGCTTGGTCACAACCGGAACAATAGCAGCGGCGGCTGGCGCTGCGGCTGGCGGGGGCGTTATCACTGGCACATAAAGCCGCCAGTCAGGGGCGCCACAGCTGACGACGACCGAATCATGATTTGCCGCACGCCAGGACAAGGCAATTGTCGGGCAGCGCGCGAGTTTAAGCCTCCGGTCGATCACCGAGCGTGCCCCGCCCTCGACGCCGATCGGTTTTCCGGTGAAGCCTGAGACTGCGGCATCAACCGCGGCCGTGTCCTGAAAATCCTGCGCATAGACTGGCCCTGCCAAGAGCACCGCGCAAAAAAGAAAGCGAATCATCATTATCTCCCGAAGCATGGTCTGAATGCGGCAAAATGGCGTTGCCGGACGGCAAATCATTGCCGGTCTCCGGCAAAACTAATCGTAACCACGACTTTTCGGACGCCACCGGCTGCTGGCTCCAAATCGGATTGTACGCGCATGCGAGCCTGAGGTACAGCCGAAGACAGCACAGCGGCCACAGCCCGAGCCCGATCAATGGCGAGGATGGCTGCGCTGCCAGTGGTGGGTTCAACATCAGTGGCGCTCCCATCGACACTGCCAATGACGTGCAAAACTACCCGGGGATCGCGAATTGAATCGCGCGCCCAGACGATCAGCGTTTCGGGCGAGCGCGGCAAAACGCTGGATCCTCGCGCAAAGCCCGGCATTGCGGCAATGCCGACGGCCATTGGTTCGATGGGTGGCGCCGACTTCGATACTGGAACAGGCTCATGACTTGATCCGGCGCCAAAACCGGCGCGCAACCCCTGTGCAAGGGCGCGTTGATCAAGTTTTTGATTGGCCAGAACCAGGACGAAAAAGCCAACGAGCAGCAAAGCCAGATCAGCCAAGGTGACCAACCAGATTGACTTTGCTGCCACAGTTGGGGGAAAGAAATCTTCGGTCATGCCGCCGCCCGTTCAAGCGAGCGTGGCACTTCACGCGCAGCGAGCGCCGCCAGTGGGGCCTCTAGTCTCATCCGCTCAAAAGCTTCTTCGCGCGCCAACCGACGCAGTCGCGCCGCGACCGGCAGCGCGATCAGGCTGCCGATCACCGCGCCGTAGAGCGTCGATAACAGCGCAACCGCCATGGCAACGCCGATCGCCGACGGATCATTCATTGCAAGAAACATCTTCACTAAGCCAATCAGCGTGCCCACCATTCCAATTGACGGCGCAACCTCGGCAGCACCGGCCCACACCTCAGCTGCGGCAAGATGCCGCTCAGTCCTGGCCTGGCGCCGGTATCTGACGAGCGCGGTCACGATCTCCGGTTCCGCTCCATCAACAACGGCGGCAATCGCAGCGGCAACATCGGGATCGGCAATCACCGATCGATCAAGCGCCATCACGCCGTGCCGTTGAGCAATGCGACCCAAAGCCGCGATCTGTTTGAGCAACAAATCGGCGCTAAAGCGATGCCGGGTCAGGACCGGCAATGCCATGACTGCCCGGCCAAGATCATCCAGCCGGGTGCGCAGGATAACAGCGGCGACCGTGCCGCCACCGACAATGCCGAGCGCCACGGGATCAAGATACGGTCCAAGACTGGCGGCGAGAGAGGCTGTGATCATGATCCTGCGCGTAGCAAGTGCCGGGCCAAAATCGTTTTGGCATCCCTGTCGCCTGAAACCACCGATAACGCACATCGGGCGATGCAACCGCTTGCCGCCGACCGGCAACAATCTGCCGATCACCTTGCCGTTTCAGTCCATTGACGTTTTTTCTATCCCAGCATCGGCATTTGGCACGTTGATTGCTTGGAGGGTCGCGCAGGATTTTGTGCGGAGATCGCCACAGTGGCAAGTGAACAACTTTTCGGAGTGCATGGGACGGCGCTCGAGCTGCGTTCGAAGCGGCTCGGGATGCTTGCCTCCAACATCGCCAACGCATCGACCCCGGGCTTCAAGGCGCGCGACATTGATTTTGACGCGGCAATGTCTGCCGCAAAGGGCCCGCAAGGGCTGACCGATTCCATCCTCACGGGCGCGACCAAGTTTCGCGTGCCGTTACAGGCCTCGCTCGACGGCAACACGGTCGAGCTGTCAACCGAGCAAACCGCCTTTGCCGAAAATGCGGTTGCCTATCAAACGACGCTGGCGTTCCTCAACGGGCGGATCAGCACCCTCACACGCGCACTCCGGGGTGAATGAGCATGGCTGACCATCCTCTCAATATCTTCCAGGTTTCAGGGCGCGCTATGGCAGCGCAGCTTGTCCGGCTAAATACAACTGCGTCAAACCTGGCCAATGCCGGTGTCGTATCAGGCAGCGCAGACACCGCCTATCGCACCATGAAGCCGGTGTTTCGCACCCAGTTCGACGAAGCGTCGGGGCTTTCAACCGTCAATGTCGAAAGCATCGTCAAGGCCGGCGGACAGCCAACCAAAAGTTATGATCCCTCCAATCCGCTCGCCGATGGCGACGGTAATGTCTTTGCGGCGGCGGTCGATGAGACGCGCGAGCTTGTCGATATGATGGAAACCGCCCGGAACTACCAGAACAACGTCGAGGTCATGCAAGCGGCCAAGACACTTATTCTCGATACCCTCAAACTTGGACGCTGATGATGGCAAGTTCTTTTGATACCACGCTGGCAAAACTCGGCATCAGCCGTTCGAATGCAGGACCAACGGTCAGGACTGCGGCGCAGGCCGATACGCTGTCGCAGAATGATTTTATCAAACTGCTGACCGCCCAGCTCAGGAATCAGGACCCGACCAGTCCTGTCGATGCAACCCAGCAACTGACCCAGCTTGCACAGTTTTCAAGCGTGGCCGGCATCAGCGAAATGAATTCAACGCTGAAGGCGATCCAGGAAAAACTGTCGGCGACGACGACCAGCGATGCGCTGGGGTATGTCGGTCGCAACGTGCTCATCGCCGGCGATACCGCTTTCCCGCGCGTCGACGGAGGCCTTTCCGGCGCGATTGAGCTTGAGGGCGATGCCTCCGCCGTGCGGGTCACCATTCTGAATGACAACGGGGAAACACTCAAAACCCTGTCGCTCGGGGCACAAAACAGAGGCACCGTCGAGTTCGAATGGGATGGCAGCACCGAGAATGGTCAACCCGCAGGTAATGGACCTTTCAAAATAGCCATCAGCGCCAACAAGGATGACAAGACGGTTGGCGCAACGCCGTTGGTCTGGGCGCCCGTGGCCGCCGTATCGATGCCAGGTAAGGGTCCCGCGATCCTCACCGTCCCAGGCCTTGGCCAAATACCAACCACAGCGGTTCGCAAGATCGGCTGACTTTTGCACGCTCAATCCTGATTTTTTATTGGAGCCAACACCATGTCCTTTGCAACTTCCTTCAGCGGCCTTCAGGCAGCACAGACGGATCTATCGACGATCTCGCATAATCTCGCCAACGTCGTCACCAACGGTTTCAAGAAGAGCCGTTCGGAATTTGCCGATGTTATCGCATCGAATGTCGCGCTGAACCCAACTCAGGCCATTGGATCGGGCACGGTCGTCAAGGCCAACCGGCAACAGTTCAGCCAAGGCAGCCTGGTCCAGACCCAGTCAACGCTTGATCTTGCAATTTCGGGTGACGGCTTCTTCGCGACCAAGCAGAAGCTTGATAGTTCGGCGGTAAATTATACTCGAAACGGTTCCTTTCTCGTCAGTGCAAGCCGTTACATTGTCGATTCACAAGGCGGCCTTTTGCAGGGATATCCGGTCGATGGTAGCGGCGCTGTCATCTCGTCCGCGCTTAATTCTGTGATCAGCGTACGTTTGCCCGCGACGAGCGGCACGCCGGTTGCAACATCTGCGGTTGCGGTTGCCGTCAATCTGCCGGCCGCCACCACCTTGCCGACAGTTTCAACTTTTGATCGGTTCAACCCTGCATCTTACAACCAATCGGTTGCGACGACGGTCTATGATTCCGAAGGTAAGGCGCGCACTCTGACGACCTATTACAGGCGCGATACCGTGGCGACTGTCGCTTCGCCAACGAGCAATTGGTCAGCCTTCAGCTATGTCGGCGATCAGCAAATGACCGTGGGTGGAAGCGCCAACCCTGCCACGCTGATATTCGACAATGGCGGCATTCTGACGAGTCCGCTGGCGCCAATCACGTTCGATTCTTTTACACCCACAGGCAGCCCAACGAGCCAAAGCCTCTCGCTCAGTTTTTCGGCTGCTACCAGGCAGCTCGCTGGTGCCTTCAACGTCATTTCCAAAACACAGGACGGCGTTGCCGTTGGCGAAGTGCAGGGCGTAACGGTTGACGCCGAAGGATTTATCCGAGCGAGTTTTTCAAATGGCGAGTCGCAAATTTTGGCCAAGGTGGCGCTCGCCAACTTCGCAAATCCTTCGGGCTTGCGTCAGTTGGGCAACAGCTATTGGTCATCGACCGGGCTGTCGGGCGAACCGTTGTTCGGGGAAGCAAGTGTCAACGGATTTGGCGGTCTGCTGGGTGGCACGATCGAACGCTCCAATGTCGATACAACGGAAGAACTGGTGGGCCTGATTACGGCGCAACGGAATTTCCAGGCAAACGCCAAGGCGCTCGACACTGCAAACCAGCTTTCGCAGACGATCTTCAACATCCGGTAATTGACGGCAACGACGGGACTGACTGAATGGACAAGCTTGTTTACACAGCGGCCGCAGGCCTCAAGGGCCACATGGCGGCGCAAGCGGCCATCGCCAATAATATGGCCAATGCATCAACGACCGGCTTTCGCGCCGATCGGATGGTGTTTGAGCAGCTCAGCATCAGCGGACCCGGCCTTTTAACACGCCAGCAGGCGTCAGAAGAAGTGACCGATGCCGATCGTCGCCCTGGCACAATCGCCTCGACAGGTCGGGCGCTCGATGTAGCACTGCCAGGCGATGCCTGGATATCGGTGCAGGCGCGCGATGGCACCGAGGCCTATACGCGCCGCGGTGACTTGCAGATTTCGACGACGGGCGTTTTGGAAACGGGCGATGGCTACCCGGTGGTTGGAGCAAACGGACCGATAACGGTGCCGCCCGCGCAAAAAATTATCATCAGCCCGGAAGGCAGCGTCGCGATTATCCCGTTGGGCGCTGCCCCCGGTGATCCGCCACAGCAGATCGGTGCAATCAAGCTCGCCAGCCCAAAAGGATCGGACACCGTCAAGGGACTCGATAATCTGCTGCATGTGCGGGGCGGCGGCGTTTTGCCCGCCGATCCATCCGCCAAGCTGGCAATCGGTTCGCTTGAGGGATCAAATGTCAACCTCACCCAGGCGCTGGTTGATATGATCGAGAACCAGCGGTCTTACGAGGTTCAGGCCAATTTGATCAAAGAAGCCAAAAACATGGATGAGGGCTCCGCATCGCTGATGCGGCTGCCGAGCTGAAGGAATTAGGATATGGGTAGTGCCGCACTTCACATCGCACGGACCGGGCTCGACGCGCAGGATATGCGCATGCGGGTCATCTCGAACAACCTCGCCAACGTCAATACCACGGGCTATAAAAGGGATCGAGCGGCGTTTGAAACGCTTGCCTATCAAACGGTTACGGCACCTGGTGCGCCCAGCACTGCCGAAACACGGTATGCGACAGGGCTTAATCTAGGCACGGGTGTGCGGATTCAGGGCACGGCGCGCATTGATACGCAAGGTTCGCTCGCAACGACCGGCAATTCGCTCGACATGGCGCTTGATGGTGCCGGCTATTTCCAGGTGCTGATGCCGGGTAATGTGCTAGGATATACGCGCGCTGGAAATTTCTCCCGCTCGGCGCAGGGCTTGCTGGTGACGGGGGAAGGGTTTCAGGTTCAGCCTGGAATTACGATCCCCGAATTCGCTACCACAATCTCAATCGGCACGGACGGCACCGTCTCTGCGACAATCCCGGGGCAGATCGAGCCAAGCCAAATTGGACAGCTTCAGGTCGCTAATTTCCCCAATACCGCAGGACTGCAGGCGCAAGGCGACAATTACCTGATCGAAACCGCCGCCAGCGGTGCGGCCATCTTGGGCATCTCCGGCATCGAAGGACGCGGAAACATCCGTCAGGGAATGCTGGAGGGCTCCAATGTCAACGTCGTTGAGGAATTGGTCGACATGATCGAGACGCAGCGCGCCTATGAAGTCAATTCCAAGATGATCACTGCAACCGACGAAATGCTGAAATATGTCAATCAGAACATCTAATGACGAACGCCTTGTGAAGTTTGCCGCTGGCATGGCAAGCGGGGCGTTGGCGATCGCCCTGTTCGCGCCCTCGCCCGCGCACGCAGATATTTTTGGCAAGAAGAAGCCGCCAGTAGACTATTCTGCCTCGTTGCCGCCTGCGGCACCGATGCCAGTGCATGCAGATGGCGCTATTTATCAGGCTGTGAGCGGTTACGCCCCGCTTTATGAAGGCTGGCGCGCGCGCCGCGTCGGCGATCCGCTGACCATCGTACTGGTGGAGCGCACTCTTGCGACCAAACTCGCACGGTCACAACTGGAGAGCCGAGGTAGTGCCGGTATCAATCCACCCGCTGTCGGCCCGCTCTCGTTTGTGCCGCCCAATGCGCTACAAGCAAATGGCACGCGCGCCTTTCAGGGCCAGGGTCTGGCCGATCAGTCGAACAGCCTGGTCGGCGAGCTGAGCGTCACTGTTGCGGCAGTTTATCCAAATGGCACGATGCTGGTGCGGGGTGCCAAACGGATGACGCTCAATCGCGGTGATGAATTTATCCAGATCAAGGGCATTGTTCGCATGGCCGATGTTGATGCCGACAATCGCGTCGCTTCAACCCGCGTCGCCGATGCGCAGATCGCCTATACCGGCAAGGGCGACGTTGATCGCGCCAGCCGCCAAGGTTGGTTCGGCCGGTTCTTTTCCATTTTAAGCCCTTTTTGATCGGACCGCGGATGATCCGTTTCTTCATTGTCCTGTTGCTCAGTATGCTGGTTGCGCAGCCCGCTTTGGCTGACCGCATCAAGGATCTCGGCGCGTTCCAAGGCATCCGGACCAACCAGCTAACGGGTTATGGCATTGTTGTCGGGTTGCCCGGCACGGGTGACGACAATCTGGAATATACCGTCCAGTCGCTTAAAGGCGTCGCCTCCCGCTTTGGCCTGCAATTGCCGGCGATCATCAATCCAGCGCTGAAGAATTCGGCTGCGGTGTTAATTACCGCCGAGCTGCCGCCCTTTGCCAAGCCCGGCCAGCGTATTGACATTACCGTTGCTGCCATGGGCAGAGCCAAGAGCCTTCGCGGCGGAAGTCTGATCCTGACGCCGCTAATCGGGGCCGATGGCCAGGTCTATGCAATGGCACAGGGGAATCTGGCCGTTGGCGGTATTGGTGCTGACGGTATCGATGGCTCCAAGATCGTCATCAACATTCCCTCGACCGGGCGTATTCCTGAAGGGGCGACGGTTGAGCGTGCGGTTGACACTGGATTTGCCAGTTCCCCCATGCTGACCTTCAACTTGTCTCGCGCAGACTTTACGACCGCCCAGAGTATTGCCGCTGCCATTAACATGCGGCTGGGACCCGGTCGTGCGCAGGCAATCGACGGCGTGTCGATCGCTGTCACGGCACCCGAGGGCGCTGACATTCGTGCCACATTGATGAGCAATATCGAGAACTTGACTGTAATGTCGGCTGAACCGGCAGCGCGTGTCATCGTCAACGCGCGCACCGGCACCGTCGTGATTAATTCTGCCGTTCGCGTCGGATCGGCCGCTGTTACGCAGGGAAAACTGAGCGTTCGCGTCGATGAAAACCAGACCGTTAGCCAGCCCGCGCCGTTTAGTCAGGGCCAAACCGCGCTTGAGCAGCGCAGCAACGTCGGCGTCACTGAAGAATCAAAACCAATTTTCCTGATTGAGGCCGGGCCGAGATTGGCTGATGTCGTCAGGGCGATGAACGCGATTGGCGCGTCGCCCTCTGATCTGGTCGCCATCCTGGAAGCATTGAAGGAAGCCGGCGCGCTCAAAGCCGACTTGATCATCCTGTGACCGGCGTCGGCCCCACCCCCGGCGTGGTTACGAACGCGCTTGCCGTTCCGACGGTCTCAACCGACACGAGCCGCGTCGCGTCGCGCGCGAACCTGGAGGCAGCTGGTCGGCAGTTTGAAGCGGTGTTCACGCAAATGATGCTGAAATCCATGCGTCAGCCCCATTTGGCGTCGGATCTGTTCGCGTCACAAGCGCGCGACACCTTTCGCGATATGCAGGATCAAAAGCTCGCTCAAACCATGGCCGAAACCGCGCCGCTTGGGATCGGCAAGGCAATGGTCGAATTTTTGAGCAAGAACCAGGCGGCATTGGCGCATCCCGCAGGTGCGGCGGCCCCGGCTGAAGCTGCGCCGAAATGAGCGACATTCTCTCAATCGGGGCCAGCGGCGTACGGGCCTATCAGTTGGCGTTGAGCACTGTCGCCGACAATATCGCTAACGCCTCAACCGCAGGCTATTCACGCCGCAGCACCAATCTTGAGCGCATTGCGGCGAGCAGCAGCCGGATCGGCCAGCGGCAGATCACTGACGGGCTTGGCGTTGCAGCGACAGGGATCAAGCGTCAGGCAGACGATTTTCGTTCAACCGCGGTTCGCGCGGCCGGCGCGGACCTTGCGCGTACGCAGACCAGCGCGGTCTGGCTTGATCAAATTGAAACAAGTCTTGGCGGCCAACAGCTTGGCACGCGCATCGCGAGTTTTTTCAACAGCGCCAAGGCCGTATCGGCCGATCCCGCCGCCATTACGCCGCGCGTGGCAATGCTCGAAGCGGGCGCGGGCGTGGCGATTGCATTCACTGCCACTGGCCGCGCGCTTGACCAGATTACAGCCGATCTCGACATCAAGGCATTGGCTGCAGTCGATGAGCTCAACACGCTTGGATATGCCCTGGCCAAAGTTAATCAAGGACTGGACCGCGCATCGCCGGGCACGGGCGGTCGAGCATCATTGCTCGATCAGCGCGATACAATTCTTGAAAAACTCAGCGCGCTGAGTGACGTCAATGTCGCGATTGATGCCAATGGTCGAGCAGCAGTTCGGCTGGGCGGCGCGACTGGCCCGATGTTCGTCGGCGGCGCAGAGACGGCGTTTGTCACGTATCAGCGTAGCGGCAGTGCAGTTGCCTATATTGTTGAGCAAAATGGCACGGTTGCCAGCCTGTCTCCTGTCGGTGGAGCATTGGCGGGATTGGCGGAAGGGGCCCAGCGCATTGGCGACGCCCGCGTCGAGCTCAATCGGATCGCGACGGGCTTGGTCGATGGTGTAAACACGCTTCAATCGCAGGGGCGCGACCTTGACGGCAACCCTGGCGCGGCGATCTTCGCGGTCGGGGCAACGCCGAGCGACATCAGCGTTTCGCTCATCAACCCGCGGGGTATCGCGGCGGCCGCCGTTGGCGGTGGCCCACGAAACAACAGCAATCTGATCGCGCTCGAAACATTGCGAACAACTGGCCAGTTTGAGGCAGATACCGCATCTTTCATTGCAACCAACGCTGCAACGCTTGCTTCGCGCCGCACGGTCGCAGCGGCGCAGGCGGCGATTCATGATGGTGCCATCGTTGCGCGCGATCAGGTGACGGGGGTCAATCTGGATAGCGAGGCAGTCGATTTAATCCGCTTCCAGCAAGCCTATCAGGCATCAAGCCGCATCATCCAGGTGGCGCGTGAGACGCTGCAAACGCTGCTCGACATTCGCTGAGGCCCGCCATGCACATTAGCACATCCCTTTTCTTTGATCGCTCAAGCAAACAGCTTGGGACGCTCGCTACACGCAACCAAACGCTGCAGACCCAGATCGCCACGGGGAAGCGCTTGGCAGTACCGTCCGACGACGCCGTGGCCTATCGCCGGTTGCAGACGATTGCGCAGGCCACTGCCGACGGTAGCGCCTGGGAAAGTAACATCGCACTTGCCAGAACCGTGCTAGAGCAGGCTGATACTGCGCTTGGCAGTGTCACCAGTCGGCTTCAGCGTGCGCAAGAGCTGACTTTGCAAGCGGCAAATGGCACGCTTTCAGCTGCGGATCACAGAACAATCGCGATTGAACTTCGCGGAATCGTCGATGATCTGGTCGCCCTTGCCAACAGCAAGGATGCCCGCGGTGGTCCGTTATTTGGTTCAGCAACGGGCGATACCGCGCTAACCCGCGATCCCGCCGGCGTTGTCAGCTTCACCGGCACAGGGAACCCGCCGGGAATCCCGATCGGGCAGGACGTAACCATTCAGCCCAGCGAAAGCGCCGGTCAGATTTTTGGCAATATTCCAAACGGTGCCGGCACAACCGACAGCTTTGCCCTGCTTGCCAGTTTCGTCACCGCCCTTGAATCGGGCGGCAACCCCGCCGCTGCGGCCGCAACCACCGTTCAGGGTCTCAAGGCAACGCTTGACCAGGTTGGCGCGGCCCGAGGCTCGGTCGGCGCGCGGGGTATCCGACTCGATCTTGAATCAACCCGGCTGGAAGATGCAGCAACGGTCCGGGAAGGCGAGCGCAGCTTCCTTGAGGATATCGACGTGACAAAGGCGATTATCGAGCTGCAAAAGACCAGCACAATCCTGCAGGCAACCCAGGCGAGTCTCTCAAAGCTCAGCCAATTGTCACTTTTTGATTATATTCGCTGAATTCGCACGCTTGATAACCAGATAGCGACGAAATCAGGTGAAT
>Ga0105049_10004111_pt1 | contig 17119 bp, 10 predicted proteins | sample MAT06_FD_78087 | JGI IMG/M metagenome (GOLD analysis project Ga0105049, IMG submission 78087) | Freshwater microbial communities from Lake Fryxell liftoff mats and glacier meltwater in Antarctica - MAT-06 | ecosystem: Environmental > Aquatic > Freshwater > Ice > Liftoff microbial mat | place... | reverse complement strand
CCCAAAGGGGAAGTCCAATATGCCGATGAAGTAAGCAGGGTGCAGCAGCGGGTAGTCCTCTCCTTTTTCTATCTGCATGGAATAATCCCGGGAGATATAATACTGTACACGTTTATCGAACCCGGTCTTGTCGGCCACCTGCATTTCCACCACAAACTTTCTGCCAGACTGATCGGTTGCCCGAACGTCAAGAATGGTTGCTTTTTCTCCGGCTATACGTGGAAACTGGTAAGGGTTGGCCAAGGAGACGCTGACCACCTGATGTTCCCCTTCCAACTCCAAAGAAGCGTTCAAAAAAGAGATCAACGGGGCTGTTTTTTGCTCATTCCCAAAAATTTTCCGAAAAGCGATGTCGTTTTTTATATCTGCGAATTTCATAACCCTGTTTTTGAAGCAAAATTACGGAATTTGAAGCAGAGGAGCAATGTATACCACAGAATGTTTAAAGTTTGTGATTTAGGTAGGTTCGAGTCCCGCATTTGTTTTGGGCGTAAATTTAAGCAGCAACCTCAAATGTACAAATCAATTAAACTCGGTTCAAAAAAATCAGCACTTTTTTCGCCTTCCACCAACCCCTTTCCCAACGCATCCCCTACTTTTGCACCTCTTTTCTAAAATAATATTCCATCCATGGACTCGAACGAAGTGGTGAAAACCAGCGACATAACGCTCCGAGTGGGCTTGAACGCAGAACAAGTGCCTGTGCGCATCGAATGGGGCGCGAGCGACCGCAACGGCGGCGCACTCGAAGAATGTAAGGCCATGGCCATTGCCCTTTTTGACAAGGAACACCGTGATACGCTGCGCATTGACCTTTGGACCAAAGAAATGCAGGTATTGGAAATGGACCGCTTTTTCTATCAAATATTGCGCTCGCTCAGCCAGACTTACCTCAAGGCTACGCAGAACAAGGAACTAGCAGAAGATGTGGCGAAATTCGCGCACTACTTTGGGCAGCAGACGGAGATCGTGCCGAAGGAGTAGGGCGAAATGAATTTCGCCCTACTGTGTCAAAAGTGCATGGCAAATCCAATTTGCAATTGCCTGCCGGTTGTTTTGAATCACGAGCCGTTGCTGGTCCCAATCATTTTGAATGTTGGCGAGTTCGATATACACCGCCCGGGGCGTGTAGGTCTCCTTGAGCGTAAAAAGGTATCGCGGACTAACGGTGCCGCCGTAACCCCGATCCCCTTGCGCCTTCCGATACTTGGCAGCAAAGGTTTGGTGGATGTGTTCTGCCAGTTCCAAGCTCGGGTCGCTTTCCGGGCGGTAGTAAAAAAACACGTCTTGTTTTTTTTCATGGCTACGCGAGTCCACATGAATTTCGATGATGGTCTGATCTGCCTGACCGACCTTTAAGTGCTTCTCTGTCAAGGTGTTGATTATGTCAGTGCGCTGACGGAGTCGTTCTTTTTGATCGTAGGGAATTTCAAGGCCGCCCCAAACTTCCTCATCCTTGTCGCAGTTCAAATAGTTGCCATCGCGGATGCCATCGTTGGGGTCGCGCACAATCATGTAGGCGATTGCACCGTGGCCAACAAGCAGGCGGAGCAAGCGGAGCGTCACGTCGTATGCATATTCATCCTCACAAAGTGTATGTCCTGCTCGTTTCCCTTGTGCGCCCACGTCCGGGCCACCGTGACCGCTGATCAGGTAAAAGACTTTGCCTTTCATATTGCGGTTCAGCAAGGGCGTTTTTTGGTAGCTCGGGCCAAAAATGGGGAATACACGATCCCCGGCACGGTCTTTTTCGCCGCCCATCACGACATTGGGCATGGGGCGCGACTTATCGCGCACTTGTTCTTTTTTGATGGCTCCGATAGATGCCGCCGCTGTTTTGGGTGGAGGGGTATCAGCACAGTTTATTTCGTGCCAGGGCACCCAAAGCCGTTTGTTTTCAATAAAATAATCAGGGCGCAATGACTTGCGTTGTGCCATTTTATTGTATTCTTCAATCCGTTTGGCCTTTTTCCAGTCCTCTATGTTGAGCGTTGTGCGGATACTTTTGCCATTGTAGACCACCACGATTACAGGTACCTTGTACGATGCTCCTGCTTTGAGGCGGTTGTTTTCGAGGTCGTTGATTTTGAGAAACTGGCTGACGTTGCAACTAAAGGAGGCAAGTCCGTAACGGTCGAGCAACTCGAGTGCGTCCTCGCCAGACCGAGCGGTTGCCATTAGGAAGTTTTCAGCGTCTGCATCTGTTTGTGCATAAGTTGACGCAGAAACAGCCCAACACAAAAGTGTAAAAATCAAGCAGTTTTTGGAAGGAACCATTTTGGTGGGAATGTATATTTCGATGCGCAAAAGTAAGTCAGATTTACAAATTCAAAGGACACCCCGGGAAGGGCTTCCAAAATCAAAGTCGGATAAGGTTGCAAAGATTCTGAAAAACCTGTTTTGATTTTTCCCACCTTTGCCGACCCAAAACCACAGAACGAAACCATCTTCATGCAAATTATACCATCCTTCGATCTCCTTGACGGCAAACTTGTCCGCCTGCGCCAAGGCGATTTCGCGCAAAAAACAGAATATGATGCCAGTCCGCTGGAATTGGCACAAGAACTCGAAGCCGCCGGCATACGTCGTCTGCACATGGTAGACCTTGACGGCGCAAGGACAGGGCAACCCGCCAACCTCCACATTCTGGCCGAAGTAGCAGCCCGTACGCGCCTCGAAATAGACTATGGAGGCGGATTGCGGAGCATTCCATCGCTGAAACAGGTATGGGATGCCGGTGCCATGTTCTTTTCAGTGGGCAGCGTGGCATTGCTGGCACAAGACGAATTCTCCGCTTGGGTGGATAAATTTGGCCCCGATCGCTTCCTGGTAGGAGCGGATGTGCGCGAACAGCAATTGGCGGTACACGGCTGGACGGAGCAAACCGAAGTGAGCATTTTTGGCTTTCTGGGCAAAATGCAGCGCCTCGGCATTAACAATTTTACCGTGACCGATATAGCACGCGATGGAGAACTCTCCGGTCCGGGGATTGATCTCTATAAAGATATCCTTGCGCAATTTCCTGATATCCAATTGGTTGCAAGCGGTGGAGTCCGCGATGTGGCCGATCTGGAAGACCTTCGTAGCATCGGTTGCTCAGGCGCCATCGTTGGAAAAGCCTTTTTTGAAGGCAACATCCCCTTGCAGTTTTTTAGGGTTTACACGAAAGGTTAATTAGACAGTATACCGAATAGGGTTTATTTAAAAAAAACCTCAAAACATTTGCATTGCATTACCTAAGCAATTTACCTTTGCACCGAATTTAATTCCAAACCAATATTTTAAAGTTCGAAATTATCGGATAAAATTTTACGAAAACTCATTTCACAGAATTTTCATTAAAATTCATCCATCATCCATGAACATTAAAATTTTCGCCTCGGCTGCGCTCATCGCCATTTTTGCCACCACCACCGTTGCCACTGCTCAAAGCGCTTACAAAATCGGCTTTACCTTTGGCAGCAACTATTCAAGCCTCCGCTCTGACCTTTACACCACTTCTTCTGGGCGACTGAGCCCAACCGCAGGCTTTTCGATCCTCCTTGGTTTTGGGGATCGTTTTGAACTGAACCCTGAAATTATGTTCGTGCAAAAAGGCGCGACTGTCCAGGCGGTTTCTTTCAATCCTGAAAACAAACCCAGCGTACGCACTTACGATTTTCACTACAATTCGTTTGAGGCGGGCTTGTTTGCTGGTTATCAACCCATTGAATCGGTGCCCCTGCGCGTGCAGGCAGGCGGTTTTTTTGGAAGTCATTTCCACAATCTCGAACGCAGCCAAAAAGACTTGTTTGTAGGCGATTATGAAAACATAGTGAATGCCACCCAAGTTACTTTGTTGAATGAGTCGCTTTCGGGGGTAGATTTTGGCCCTGCCTTCGGTATCAGTGCTGGAACGGGCCGTTTCAACGTCAATGCCCGTTATTACCTGGGAGCTCGCAACCTTTACAAGAATCTGGCGTTTGCACCCGAAGGACATAATATCCGCACGAATTCGATCCGTGTAGCCCTGACCTACTACTTCAAGAACAAAAGCACGATGGATTAATTTCCGGGTGTCTAAATTTTTGAAAATCAAATACTTGACCGTTCGATGACCTTGCGTTGTCGGGCGGTCTTTTGTTACCAAAATGTCGCTGCGGTGCGGCTTTTCCCGTGTCATCTCCTACTTTTGCGCCTCATTTTAGAAATAACCGGACATCACTCAAGCGAATATGACTGAACAAGAACTTCTCCGCCGAGAATCGCTCGCCAAACTGCGCGAACTCGGCATTGACCCCTACCCTGCCGAAATGTTTGATGTGACGGCGTATGCGGACGACATCACCACCAATTATCAAGAAGAAATTTTAGAAGACGGCACCAAAAACCGTCTCAATTTTCAATCGGTGGCACTCGCTGGGCGCATCATGGCGAGCCGTGAGGCCGGCAAGGCGATGTTCATGAATTTGCAGGATTCCAGCGGTCGAATTCAACTTTACCTGCGCCGGGACGATTTCCTAAATAATGTTGGTGTGAACTTGAGTCACCCAGAGACTGACGCTCCCCTGTTCGATATTGCGATCAAAAAACTCCTCGATCTGGGCGATTATGTCGGAGTGAAAGGCTTTGGCTTCAGAACCAAAACTGGCGAAGTGAGCGTACATGTTCAGGAATTCAAGTTTTTGGCAAAAAGCCTTCGCCCCCTCCCCGTGGTAAAAAAGGATGCTGAAGGCAATGTTTTCGACGCATTCACCGACCCGGAATTGCGCTATCGGATGCGCTATGTAGACCTTACAGTGAACACCGAATTCCGGCAGATTTTTATCAAAAGAACCAAATTGATAAAAACCATGCGGAACTATTTAGATGAGCTGGGCTTGCTGGAAGTAGAAACCCCCATCCTCCAGCCGATTCACGGAGGAGCAGCAGCACGACCATTCACTACCCACCACAATACGTTGGACATGAAGCTTTACCTGCGGATTGCCAATGAGCTATACTTAAAACGGCTTATTGTGGCGGGCTTCGACGGGGTGTATGAATTTGCCAAAATGTTTCGCAACGAAGGCATGGACCGCACCCACAATCCGGAGTTCACGGCGCTCGAATTCTATGTGGCCTACAAAGACTACAACTGGATGATGGACATCACCGAAATCATGCTTGAAAAAGTGGCACGCGCCATTCATGCAGAAGGCGGCAGCACGGCACAAGTTGGGGAGAATGTCATCGAATTTGCCGGGCCTTACCGCCGCCTCACCATGTTTGATGCTATTCAGGAATATACAGGCTTGAATGTAGAAACCGCCGATGAATCAGAATTGCGCAGTTATTGCAAAAAGGAACACATCGAAATAGATGCTTCGATGGGTAAGGCGAAATTGATTGACGAGATTTTTGGCGAAAAGGTTGAAGCATATCTCATTCAGCCGACATTCCTGATTGATTACCCTATGGAAATGTCGCCGTTGACGAAGAAACACCGCATCAAACCGGGACTGGTGGAGCGTTTTGAATTGTTTGTCAATGGCAAAGAAGTCGCCAATGCCTACTCCGAGCTCAACGACCCTATTGACCAGCGGGAGCGTTTTGAAGAGCAACTCAGCCTTGCCGCCAGAGGCGACGAGGAAGCAATGGCCATGGACGAGGATTTCCTCCGTTCATTGGAATACGGTATGCCACCCACTGCTGGGATCGGCTTTGGCATTGACCGACTGGCGATGATGTTTACGGGACAGGCGAGTATTCAGGAGGTGCTGTTTTTCCCGCAGATGCGGCCGGAGGTTTAGTAGCTGTAGGCCAGAAAACGAATCAAAAACTAGTCAAATGCTCTCTTCTGAAATCGAATTTATTGGCCAGGGCTTTACTACAGGATCGGGCAATCCCGTTGGAAATCAATTGATTCGTCTGTTGACTGACAGTCGTTTTCATGCTTTTACATGGTTTTCTGCTTTTGCCAGTGAATCTGCGATTGTTGGGTTGTCCAAGTATATTGAGCAAGCAAAGGCCAATTACCGCTCGATGAACATTATCGTAGGTGTCGATCAAAAAGGCACTTCAAAAGAGGCTTTGGAGGCAATATTAAATTTGGGAGTAAATGCTTTTGTGTTTTATCAACCAGCGTTCTCAATTTTCCACCCGAAGATCTATTTGTTTGAAGGCGAAGAAATTTCTGAGATGATCGTAGGTTCTTCAAACCTAACCGCACAAGGGCTTTTCGCTAATGTTGAAGCATCCTTGATGGTGAGCTCTAAACATACGAGCGGAGAGAACCCCGAAGTCATTGCAAAATTAAAAACCTATTTCAAAGGTATTTTTGACCTGACTGACCCTAATTTGAAACCACTTACCTATGAATTGATTGAGCACTTGGTTCTGGCAAGGATTGTTCCGACGGAGCAAGAAAGACAGAATATTCAAGATAAATCTGGGGATGCAGAACAGGATCAGACATCTTCACCTGTTTCATCCTTGTTTCCTAAGCGGAAGATTTCACCAGTGCCTTCAGAGTTTAGGATTAAAAGAGAAGGTGATAATCAGGCTGGAGAAGAGCCCATTTCTTTTCCAGATTCAAAGGGTGACATTGCCGCATTTGGGGAATTGGTTTGGAGTAAACGAAAATTATCATCATCGGATACTCAATTCGCTAAAGAAGGAACTAAACCGACTGGCGCACTTCGTTTGGTTCAGAGCGGTTTTGAAGTTGATGAACATATCATTGACCAAACCGTGTACTTCCGAAATACGCTCTTTGGCAGATTTGAATGGAAGAAAGTGACCGATAACCCTTTTGTTGAAGTGGCAAAAATTCCATTTGTTGCAGTCATCAATGGGGGGAACAGTGGAGAATTCCGACTAGAGGTTAGACACAAACCTAGTGGTGAAGCTGGTCAAGGGAATTATACAACGTCCATTTCTTGGGGGGAATTGGGGGGAATAATCAGAAATTCCAACTTGATTGGTGCACAACTTGATCTTTATGCCCCGCTCCATGAAGGTGATCCATTCATCATTAAAATTTCCTAAAAAAAACTTTTTGTTTTTCTTTGTCGTTTCATCAAACAAATCATATTTTTGAGGGCGATCATCAGCCAACCAAAAAGCATCCAAAGTGTGTTTGTTTATGAAATTAATTACAACGGCATCATCAGAAAAGCTAAGGGGAGGGTTTTACACGCCATCACCTATTGCTGAATTTATTTTACGTTGGGGTGTAAATGGAAGTGTAAATTCTGACATACTTGAGCCAAGCTGTGGCGACGGTGTTTTTCTGGAGCAGATTCAAAAACTCAAACTTCCTTACAATACAATTACCGGCATAGAACTTGATTCGGCAGAAGCCGAAAAATCTGACCGTATTGAATTGGCAAACAAAAGTATTATTAATGAGGATTTTCATTCTTATTGTAATAGTACACATAACAGATTTGATCTGATCATTGGAAATCCTCCGTATATACGTTATCAGTTTTTTGATACCCGCCAACAGGTAGAAGCAGAGGATATATTTATCAAAGCTGGATTGAAATATTCAAAACTAACGAATGCATGGGTATCATTTGTGGTAGGTTCTGCTCTTTTGCTAAAGGAAGGACAAGGCAAAATTGGCTTTGTACTTCCCGCAGAAATATTGCAAGTTTCTTATGCTAAACAATTGAGAGCGTTTATTGCGCACTTTTTCAATAAGATAAACATAATTTCATTCGAGAAGCTGGTATTCCCCAACATCCAGCAAGAAGTAGTTCTGTTGCTGTGTGAAAAGGATGGCACAGATAATCACAAAATTGAGCATATCGAATTAAAGAATGCCGATGATCTGACATCTTTGGATGTAGCTAAATTGAAAAGCCCTAAAAAGCGGCTAGATTTCAATTCAAATAAATGGACTTTTTATTTTTTGGAACAACATGAGATAGATTTTTTAGAAAACATTTCTAAAGATCGCAACATTCCCATCCTTGGAAAATATGCAAATGTGGAAGTTGGTATCACTACCGGTTCAAATGACTTTTTTTCAATACCACTTACAATGGTTGAGAAATATAGATTAGAAAGTTATGCAAAGCCATTGGTTGGAAGAAGCGTTCAAGTTAACAGTGCTATTTTCACTTCTACAGATTGGGAAATAAATAGAAAATCGAAGGCCAAAGCGCATTTAGTTGTTTTTCCTGAAAAAAAACAACTTGAAGGGAATTCAGGCGCCTTGGAATATATTGCTCACGGAGAGAGTTTGGGAATACATAAGGGGTACAAGTGTGGCATACGAAACGACTGGTTTGTAGTTCCATCTTTGAAAATCTCAGATGCACTGTTCATCAGACGGAATAATTTATACCCTCGACTTATTATCAATGAAGCGCGGGTTTTTACAACCGACACAATGCACCGTGTTTTCCTAAAACCCAACTGTAACATCAAAGCTTTTACGGCAAGTTATTACAATTCGCTTTCTCTGGCTTTTACAGAAATATGCGGACGTAGCCATGGAGGCGGGGTATTAGAGTTGATGCCAAATGAGGCCGAGCGAATCCTTTTGCCCTATCATGTGGACAATGCTTTGCTACTTGAGAGAATTGACGCAGCATTGCGTAAAAAATGTAAAATCCATGAAGTGTTGAAAATCACCAATCAAGTGATATTGAAAGAAAACTATGGTTTAACCGATAAAGAAATCAATCTAGCCCATACTATTTGGCAAAAATTGTCAGCAAGAAGGCTAAATAGAAGCAAATAATCAGAAAGTTTTAAGACACTAGAAAGTGCGTTACCTTAGCCGCAATATGCGCCTACGCTTACTGCTCGCCTTCATCGCCCTCTTCTACCTGCTCTCGCTCTTCTATACCGAGCGGGCTCGCGCCGCATTGGATGGAAGCGATTCTTGGGGCTACTATGTCCATCTGCCTGCATTCTTGCTTTATCACGACTCGGGCGACTACTCCAAGACCATCGCGGCCTGGCAGGCCAATTACCCAAACAAACCCGACCCGCGCAAAGATGCTTACGGCATCCGCCCTACCCCGACTGGCAAATTTGCCGTGAAATACCCACTGGGTGTAGCCTTGCTCGAAACACCTTTTTTTCTTGCGGCACATGTTTATTGCCTGATTGGCGGTACACACCCTACGGATGGTTTTAGTGCGCCCTATAGCTGGGCCATTGCCTTATCCAGTTTGTTTTTTGCTGTTTTGGGGCTGTTTTTTCTGTATAAAAACCTGCGAACCTATTTTTCCGAAAACATCAGTCTTGCAACTACTGCTACCATTGGCTTTGGCACCAACCTCTACTTCTTTGTAGTCTATACTCCCGGGATGGCGCACCCGGTGTCATTTTGTTTGATTGCATACCTTCTGTTAGCTACCCGACAGTGGTATGAAAAACCAACGAAGCTCAATGGATTCTTGTTCGGCCTCACCCTTGGGCTGATCGCATTGGTGCGCACACAAGATTTGATTGTGCTGCTTGTTCCTTTGCTTTGGGGCATTCGGAATGGCCGGATCATAATGACCCGATTCCGCTTTTTATTGAAACATAAGTCAACGGTTGTTGCTGCTATCTTAGCCTTTTTACTCGCGCTTTTGCCGCAGGCGATGTATTGGAAATTTGTCAGCGGAAAATGGTGGTATTATGGATATCAAGGTGAAAAGTTCGACTGGGCCCATCCGCACATTCGGGAAGGGCTGTTTAGTTTTCAGAACGGGTGGTTAATTTATACGCCCGTAATGTTGTTAGCGCTTTGGGGCATTTTTCGCTTGAGGCGTCATGCGCCAGATGTGCTCGTGCCAATCCTCGTTTTCCTGCCGATACACTGGTTCGTGAGTTATGCATGGTGGTGCTGGATGTACATAAACGGCTTCGGTTCCAGGCCTATGGTAGATGTTTATGCGCTACTGGCCATCCCGCTGGCGGCCTGGATTGCTGGACAAAAAAGGGCCTGGATTCTGATCCCCGTACTTTGCGCTTTTGTAGGACTCAATATTTTCCAGACATGGCAAACACAACAAGGGATATTCTGGTCCGAGCGGGGCAATTGGGCGTTTTACAAAGAAAGTTTTGGGCAAACAAAAGGCTCAGAACGAGCACTTTCGGCTTTTGAAAGCGCTGAAGTGCAAGCACCTGCCGCGCTGAAAATATATAAGCCATTATTGACATTACTGGTAAATCCTGCCGATTCTAACAATATACAAATGAAGGGACGTTTGGCGCACCCTTGCACGGGCGAATTCCATCAAACCGCCAATCTCTCCAATGACACAGCGAAGCTGATTCCCGGCGATTGGCTCCGGGTCTCCATCGAAGGCTTTGTGCCCGCCGGACAGCCTGCCCACTCAATAGATGAAATCGCAAAACTCGTGGTAGATTTTTCCAACGGCGAGGGCAACGTGCTGAAGTATCGAGCTATCAATATTGGTACGCATTTAAGCAACCCGCACTATATTCTTTGGAAAACAAGGGGCGCCGGCGAATGGGGAGCGGCATCATTTTTTGTCCGGGTGCCCAAGGGCTTCGATGCGGGCAGCAGGTTGAAAACCTATGTCTGGAATCCAAAAAGGCAAGAGATTTTCGTGGGTAATTTGAAGGTCGAGATAGGGCGGTAAAAAATTTGCCTTCAACCAAATTTCATTCTCAATATATACAACACACCATAAAATGACTAAAACGCTCCTTTCCATTGGCCTCCTTAGCCTAAGCCTGACTGCCTTCGCTCAAACAAAATTCGCGCCACCAAGCACACCCGCTTTACCGGTCATTGACACCTTGCACGGTATGCTCCTAACGGATGATTACCGCTGGCTTGAAAATAAAGAAGATCCCAAAGTAATAGAATGGACGCAACGCCAGCACGATTATGGGGAAACGTATTTAAAACAAATGCAAAAACCGCACCCGACCTTGCGCGATGAGGTGGCAGCCTATATTGACCTGGATTTTGAAGGCCCGCTCAATAAAGAAGGTAAGCGTGTATTCCAAACCATCAAGCGCAAAGGCGACAAGCAAAACAAAGTTTACACCATTCTGGAAGGGAAAAAAGTGCTCATTTGGGACCCCGTACAGTTGGACAGTACGGGAAGCACCTCTACGCAGGGGTTCGCTTATACCTATGACGGCGAACGCGCCGGCGTGAGCGTGCAAAAAAGCGGTGCTGAAATTTCCACCACCTATATTATTAATACCCGCAGCGGCAAAATACTCTATGGTCCTTATGAAAACCTTACCAACTTTCAATGGACCAAAGACCAACAACACGCTTACTTTACGATTCGAGGTAAAGAACAGATTGACAATCAGTTGCCCCTGAAAACCTATTGGTGGAAAGTCGGAGACCCCGTTGAAAAAGCAACCTTCATTGGAACCACGAGCGATGCAAAAAACAGCTTTTACTTCTATGACAACCGTTACAGCGATGTAAGTTTTTCCAGCGAAGGGGATTTTTATTCCAACACTTGTTACATCCATCAAACGGGCAGCTTTGATAAAGGCCAAATGATTTACGAAAGCAAAAAATCAAACGCCTATCCGGAAGCCGTCGGAGATAATCTGTACATATTTACAAACGACAACGCCCCGAACTACAAATTGCTCTTGGGCGACAAGAAAAATCCAAATTCCAGCAATTGGAAAACCCTTATCCCTGAAAGCGAAACGGTGATGCAAGGTTATGTGGTGACCAAGAAAAACATCATCATTCAGGACAAAAAAGACATACAGAGTCGCTTGACGCTTTATGATCTCAACGGCAAGAAAATCAAACAGTTGGAAATGCCAGAGATTGGCAATGTGGATTTTATCTGGTATGACCGCGAAGAAGATTCGCTTTATATCTCGCTGAGTACCTTTACCGCGACCTCCAAAACTTTTGTGGCCTCTGCAAATGATTTTAAATGGCGCTTGTTCTACACTCGTGTCGTCCCCATTGACATGAGCAACATTGTAGGGGAAATCAAATTCTACACCTCCAAAGATGGCACCAAAGTCCCCGCATTCGTGGTACACCACAAGGACATGAAACTGGACGGAAACAACCCGGTGTTCCTCACAGCTTATGGCGGATTCAATTCAGGAATCAGTCCGAGTTATCATGGATTCTATGCTCCCCTGCTCAACCGCGGGGTGGTCATTGTACAAGCAGGCATTCGAGGCGGCGACGAATACGGCGAAAAATGGCACCAGGACGGTATGCTTGCCAATAAACAGAACTGTTTTGATGATTTCAACCGTTGTGCGGAATGGCTTATAGAGGAGAAATATACCACGCCGGACAAAATTGTAGCAGAAGGCGGCAGCAATGGCGGCTTGCTCATGGGCGGCATTGCCGTGCAACGCCCTGATCTATACAAAGCCATCGTCTGCGCAGTGCCGTTGCTCGATATGGTTCGATTCCACAAATTTCTCATCGCACGGTACTGGATCCCGGAGTACGGCTGCGCCGACAGTGATGCAGACTTCCGCTGGTTGCTCCGATACTCGCCTTATCACAATCTTCGCAAAGGGGTGAACATGCCGACCATGCTGGTCACAGCAGGCGCCAATGATAGTCGGGTGGATCCGCTTCACGCCAAAAAATTTGTGGCTGCAGCTCAAAACAATGATGGACAAATAAACCCAGTCATTCTGCACATGGATTTTAAAAGTGGTCACGGCTCCGGCCAAAGTACCGCCCACCGGATTGACAACTGGACTTTTATCTTTGATTTTGTGCTGAATCAATTGGGAATTTAATCTAAGGAACAAGTTACTTTTCATCCGTTCCTAAACTATTGCTATGAAACATTTGATCCTGTTATTGTTGTTCGCTATTTTCCTTTTCCCTTTGGAAACGCTGGCCCAAAAGCCCTATTTCCAACAAGAGGTAAACTACAGGATAACAGCCACGCTCGACGATGTGAAGCACACACTGAGGGGCAATATTGAATTTGAATATATAAACAACTCGCCCGATGCCCTGCCTCAAATCTGGGTGCATGTTTGGGGAAATGCATTTAAAAACCGCCGTACGGCCTTCTGTAAGCAGAAACTGCGCGACGGCGACGGCGAGTTTTACTTTGCCGAGGACAACGATTTGGGCGGGTACAAAAACCTTGACTTTAGTGGCGACGGACAAAAAATTGCTTGGAAATTCGACCCCAAAGAACCAGACATCGCCATATTGACACTAGCCCAGCCACTCGCCTCTGGCGGACGAATTCGTATTGCTACCCCCTTTTTGCTCAAAATTCCGGCTTCTTTTTCACGCCTTGGCCACGTCGAGACCAGTTTTCAAATGACCCAATGGTATCCCAAGCCGGCAGTGTACGACCATCTGGGATGGCACGCCATGCCGTATCTCGACATTGGCGAGTTTTACTCAGAATTCGGCTCGTTTGATGTGAGCTTGACACTGCCCGAAAACTATGTGGTGGGTGCGACGGGAGTGCTGCAAACGCCTTCAGAAATCGTTTTTTTGCAAAAGAAGGAGGCAGAAACGCGGGAATGGCTGGCCAAAACAGAACATCCCACTACTGCCCCATTCCCTGCTTCGAGCCTGAAAATGAAGACGATACGGTATACGGCGGAACAGGTTCACGATTTTGCTTGGTTTGCGGACAAAAGATTTTTAGTGTTGAAGGACACCGCCAGACTTGCCTCCGGCAAGACCGTGGATTGTTGGGCGATGTTCCCGAGTGCAAAACAAACCATGGTAAAAACCGCACAATCAAAATATTGGGAAAAAGGGGCCTTCTACGTCCGCCGTGCGATTGAGTTTTATTCTGATAAAGTAGGCGAATACCCCTGGCCACAGGCCACTGCGGTGCACTCGGCACTCAGCGCGGGAGGCGGTATGGAGTACCCGATGATTACGGTGATCGGAAACGCTTCTTCGGCCAAAGAACTCGACAATGTAATTACACACGAGGTGGGCCACAACTGGTTTTACGGCATCCTCGCCTCCAACGAGCGTAAGCATCCGTTCATGGACGAGGGCATCAATTCCTACTATGAGCAACGGTACATGAAGGAATATTACGAGCGGCATCAGCCTTACGAACTCCCAAAGTTCATTTTGGATGAAAACAAACAAGGCAACTTGCTTGAAAACGGCTATCTCTTCTTGGCCCGAGATCATAAAGACACCCCGCCCGACACCCATTCCAATGAATTCACGCCCATCGCTTATGGCTTGCAGGTGTATATGAAAACGGCGATATGTTTACATTGGCTTGAGCAGTCCATAGGCATCGAAAAGTTTGACGATGCAATGCAAGAATACTATCGCCGCTGGCAATTCAAGCACCCGTATCCTGAGGATTTTCGGGATGTTTTAGCAGAAAAAAAATTAGATCCAGCTTGGTTTTTCGAGGCGATGCAAACACAGAAGCAGGTTGATTATGTCTTAAAAGGCGCGACTTTGGACCCTGGACAATGGACATTGGACATTGAAAACAAAGGTTTGCTGAACGCCCCGTTTTCTGTCACGGCATTAAAAAAAGGCAAGCCATTGGAGACGAGGTGGTATTCGGTGGCGGATTGGGAATCTCGACACCGTGTTGTTTTTCCGATTGATTCTGCCGATGCCTTTGAGATTGACTGGCCACGCAAAACATTGGATATCAATCGAAAAAACAACTTCCGCCGCACCTCGGGCTTGTTTCCTGGAGCAAGACCGCTGGAGTACCGTCCGCTCGCTGTTTTCCAAAATGCGCGTAAAAATACCCTCGCCGTGCTGCCCTGGATTGGCTGGAACAATGCCGACAAAACCATGCTGGGGCTGTTGATCTACAATGCGCCCCTGCCGCAGCGGAAATTGCAGTATTACTTGCTGCCAGGCTACGCGACCGGCTCGAAAAACTTGGTCGGATTGGCCGATGTGCGTTACAAATTTTACCCTGGAGGACTGATCCCCAAAGTAACCATCGGTGTAGGGGCTAAGATGTTTGATTATGATTACAATGCGGGCGACCAATACTATTCCAGGTTCTACCGCATCGCACCACAGGTGAACGCGGAGTTGCGCAGCCCTTCGATGTCCTTCAGTCATGCGCTGAATTTCAGGACTTTGTTCATTGGCCGAGAAGATGATTTGCGCAATACTGAGGGCTTGTATTTGGGAAAATCTTGGATAAAAAATACGATTTACGAGCTCCGATATGAAGGAGAACAGAAGGCATTGCCCAATCCATACCATTTTCAATTTGCCCTGGAAACACAAAACTATCGCGATGGCTTCGATCGCCCAGCCAACTACCTGCGCAGCACGGCAACCTGGCGGCAACGTTTTTTTTATGCGGACAAAAAAAAGGTGAGTATTCGATTGTTCGCAGGGTATTTCATCCGAAACACACAACGCAACCGAAGCGTGGAAGAGACTGCGCTCAGTTTGAACCCTCAAGGTTTCAACGATTACAAATTTGACCAGACCTATCTGGCGCGTTCGGGTGCTGACAACATCATGGGGAGACAAATAAGCCAATCCGAGGGCGGTTTCAAAGGCGCATTCGGTTCAGCCTTTGCAGGTACGGTCGGCAATTCAAACAACTACGTCCTCGCGCTGAATTTGAAGTCTGATTTGCCAGTACACCTTCCGCTTGGAATCCCGCTCAAACCCTACTTTGATCTGGGCTATTTTGATGATGCCACGATTATCGGTGAAGGCCGCCCACGCAGCGAGCAATTGCTCTGGAGCGGTGGCCTGATGTTGGAGTTTTTTAAAGGTGGGCTGGAGGTTTATTTCCCACTTGTTAACTCAAAAACATTGAAAGACCTGTACTGCGAGCAAGCAGGAGGCAATAATCCCTCGGCGATATTCTGCGGAGGTGATTACCGAAAAATGATCTCCTGGAGCATGCGGCTGAATTTTTCTGACCCGGTGAAGATGGTAGAGAATCTGGCGCAGTGAAGAAATTTACGATTTTTTTGATCCGAAAAAGGCATGATTCATTCCTTTTTCGGATCAAAAAAATCGTAAATCGTAAATTAAACCTCCTCCGGCCCTTCTCCTACCCAGTCCTGTTGCACAAAACCGTCTTCGCAATATTCCTCCAGGTGGTCTTCGATAAACTTCCGAACATCCACCACCAAATCGCCGGGATACAGGAGATGAACATTGGGGCCAGCATCCAGGGTGAAATAAACCTGATGCCCTGTGTCAGCACGGTACTGACGCACTTTTTCAATGATTGCGAGCGAATCCGGGCGCAAAAGGGTGTAGGAAGGGTTGCTACACATCATAAGGGCATGGAGTGTAAGCGCTTCGTCTTCCACAATTTTTCCAAATGTGGGAAGATCGCCTGTACTAAGTGCATCCAATAAGGTGGCAAGTCGGGCGCGGGCTTGAGCATACCGAGGTTCAGCGTATGGATTCCCTTCCATCAATGCGTGTCCGGCACGGCTGCTCACGGATTTTTCCTCGCGACTGACGATTAAAATGTCGTCGTGAAAGTCTTTAAAGGTTTCATGAATGTGGTCGCTCATCGGCACCGCAAATTCGTCGCTGCTTCCCGAAACCTGCGCCGTAGTGCCCCAAAGCGCTGCGTGCGGGAAAATACTTCTGCAGGCGGATCCGCTCCCCAAACGTGCGAGCACGGAAGCTTTTTGGTCAAATGAACTTGGGTCTTGCAAAGTCCCAAAAAAGCGATCTTCCAAAGAACAAAGGCACAAAGCAAGGGCACTCATACCCGATGCTGAAGATGCTATGCCTGCTGAATGTGGAAAGGAGTTGCCCGTTTTGACTGTTAGTTTAAGCTGTTTCAAAAACGGCATGGAGGGCAGCTGAGCCGTTAAAAAGTCCAATACCTTGGTCTTAAATGCTTCGTTTTCTTCCTCATGGAACAAGAAATCGAGTTGAATTTGGCCATCGTCCGGGCCTTCGCGCATTTCGTATTCCAGTTGAGTGTCAGTACAAGAAGCTGCAAGTGTGAAGCTCAAGGAGGGGTTTCGGGGAAGTTGCAGCCCGTATTTGCCCCAGTATTTAATCAAGGCAATGTTGCTGGGCGACCGCCACAAAACATGGCCTGGTTCTGGAGGGTTGGAGGAATCGAGGATGAGTCGGGACATGGGATGGTGGACTGGTGATTGGTGATTGGTGGATTGGTGATTGGTGGACTGGTGATTGGTGGATTGGTGGATTGGTGATTGGTGGTTGGTGATTGGTGATTGGTGGTTG
>Ga0105049_10004108_pt1 | contig 17129 bp, 12 predicted proteins | sample MAT06_FD_78087 | JGI IMG/M metagenome (GOLD analysis project Ga0105049, IMG submission 78087) | Freshwater microbial communities from Lake Fryxell liftoff mats and glacier meltwater in Antarctica - MAT-06 | ecosystem: Environmental > Aquatic > Freshwater > Ice > Liftoff microbial mat | place... | reverse complement strand
CGCTCATCAAGTATTGGCCATACAGCAGCAAATCTCCGGGAGAGCATGGCACCTGAGTTCACGCTCAAAACCCATACTACCTTCTCGGCTTGATTGCTACCTTAATTTATTTACGGCTCCTAACTCCGTAACGGGCAGCACTGGAAAGGTCCCAATTGAAAAATTTCCCTAGGGTACTGAAGACACTAATTGACAACGACCTGTCAATCATGGAGGCCCTTCGGAAACACCCGCCAATCTCCGGATTCAGCGGCTCTTTCGCTTGAGCGGGGACACCAGCGGCGGCGCTCAGGCGTCCCGATCGCAGACGAAACTTTCCGACGAATCCGACGCCGATTGGGCTCACTCCGGGATTATCACAGACTGGCTCCAACCCGTCATAGGGCCACTCAACGATTCAGAACGGAACGGCACCTGGAATCCCTTGAGGCCGTTCGATTCTGCATAGGCTCAAGTCCGATGGCGCTGATAAAGGCCGGCCACATAATTGGGCCGCTGGCTTTGAGCCGATGGAAGCTGGCGGGCCGGAAGAAGGCCGCGGCGCAGAAGCCCCTGTTCATTTTCACGATCCAGAACAATGAGCTTCATCCCCACCTCTTGGGTGGAGCGAATGAGCCGAGAAATATCCGGGTACCGCTCCCGTTCTGACGTCGATAGTCCTTGCCAAGCCATTCGCTGGGTTTTCAAGGCGTCGAGCGACTTATCAAGATCGGCACTCAGATTCCTTCGAAAATCATCATTCAATATGGAATCGTAGTGGTTTGAATTTCGGAGGCACTGCTCTTCCTGGGTGGCAACCAGGAGCAAATCCGCGCAAAGAGTGGTATGCTCCTGCAAAGCCTGCCTCATGGATTCAGGTGAAAAGCTCATGGATTTAAGGTCGTTTTCTCGGTCTCGGTCAGTCGCACGCTTTTAAACTCGCGCGTTATCGTTTCTGCATTGGTCTGCCAGCCCAAATATTGCTGACGCCAGCGCGCCAGTTCGAGAACCGTCCGCAAATTTGGCGAGGAGTTGGTCTCCACTTCCGATTGACGTTCCAGAATCTGGGCGTACCGGCCAAGAGCCTGATTGGGCTGCTGAAGTCGTTCGTAGGTGAGACCGAGCTGATACCAGACGGGTAACTGCCAATCAACGTTCGTGCTGAGGCTCGAAAGGCGGGTATATACCGCAAGCGCGCCCAAATAATCCCCATCTTTATAAAACTGATTGGCAATATCGTTACCGGTGCGCTGCTGCCAATAGGACCATAGCTCAGAATGGTCCTGCGCCCCGGCCTTCTGATCCCGCAGCAACAGCATCACCTGTTGCAACGCCTCATCCCTTCGTCCTAGCCGCTTTAATGCAGTGGCAAGGTAGAATCGCACCTCAGGCTGCTCGACCGATTTGTCATAGCGGCCCAAAAAATCACTAGCGTGAAAAACCACCTGATCGAAACGACCCAATTCAGACAACGAACGGACCAGCTTGAATTGGATCTGTGGCCGATTGAGCAGCGGCGAATCTTGTTTGAGCAGGCGCGCAAAAAACTCGGCTGCATCCTGAAATTTGCCCTGTTGAGAAAACGTCTCGGCAATCTCTGTCTGCGCCTGCACGACCATTCGCTGATAGTATTCGAATTTGTCCGCCTCCAACACGAGGGAACTGGTCATCACCGCGTAGAATTTGGTGAGCGCGAGATTGTACAACCCCATCTGCCGGAGAATTAACCCCTGACGTAGAATCACCTCCGGTGTGCTATCGTCATTTGGCCATTTGGCAAGGTAGTGCGCAAATATCTGCTGCGCTCTGGATAGATTGTTTCTCTCTTGTTCCAGAATAGCGAGTTCGAGGAGGGCAGTGCGCTTCAGATCTTGCGGCGTGTTCGCCAGAATCACTTCCACCAGGGTCGGCGCGGCCTCGTCAGGCAGTCGCTGCCGACGCTGCCCGCGTGCGATCTCAAGCCGCTTCCACCACTCCTCCACGCTTGGGGTCTGATCTCCACGGGCTGATTTCAGCATCGATCGCGACAATAAATTGGTCGTGGCGAGAGCCTCTTCAGCCTCGCGCAAGGCCGCATTAGGTGACGTTCCCAAGGCCTCCGGGGATGCGTTGGCCACCGCATTGGTTTCCGACCGCTGCGGATAGCCATCGAGCAGATCGACTGTGTCAGCATCGGCGTTGGCCGCAGTCGTTCGCGTCACCAGCAGGAGGATCAAACCAAAGATCGCCAGCATTCGAAAACGGCCATTCATCTCAATTGCTCCTATAGATGGCGGAACTGGCCGGGGCCGGTTGGGGCGGTCCGAATTCTGGCACCTCGATCTCGGGTGGCAGGAACGTACCCGCCGGCGCCAATTGCAGGCGTGCGTTGGTTTCACCAGGGATCGGCAGGAAGTACTCCAGGAGCATTTGCGGTGTGATCCTGAGCGAGTTGTTCGGGAGCACGGGGGCCGGCGTCGCCACCGACGAATCGGAGTTGGTGTCGTTGAGGGTCGAGCTTTCCTCTGGCAGGCTCGGACCAAATGGCTCTGGCTTCGAATCCTCCACGGGAAGTGGAGGCGGGTTGGATCCTTTGCTCTGGTTGTTTGTGGCGGGGTTGGCCGGGTCGATGAGCGGCGGGAAAGAAAACGGAACGATGGATAGAACCGCGGACTTCGGCCGAAAGCGCAGGGGCGACGGACCGATCTGAGGCAGGTAAGCGTCGGAAGCGCTGTTGAACATCACCGCACAACCGACTAACAGTGCTCCGCACCCAATCTTGAACAAGTTGCTTCCCATGGAAACTGACGCGACTACCGCGCACAAAAATGGTTCCCGGGCGGGACAAATCGGTCGACGCACCGCGTTGTCGGCCTAAACATATCTTTCAGGTTCCACATTAACTCAGATATCGGCATTCGGGGCGGCCGGTTAAGTGAAATCTTCGCTCACCGCATTACCCCCTTGAACTCCCCCCATCCACCGCGCCTCACAGTCACGTATCAGTGCGAGCGGTCAGTTTCGTTTTCTACGGCCCAAACGTTTTCTGCAAATACGCAAGCTGTTGGTTGATATTTGATTGCGCCGTCTCCATCGCCACGAAACTACGCGTTAGCCGCTCCTTATTGGCCAGGACCATCCGCTCCATGGCTGCAATCGAAAAGTCGATATTCTTAGATTGAGCGGTGAGATTGATTTGGCGGGTCGACAGCGTCCCCCCTTCCCCGATGGTCTTTTCGAGGAATTTGTCGAACGTCGTGGCAAAGCCCGAGGTGCTGTTGGCAAAAAAGTCCTTGAGCGAGCTCAGTTTGGAAGCAACCGCGGCGTCGAGTTTGGCCGGGTCGTTCGAAATAATGGAATCATCGTTCCCGTTGGAGGCAAAGCCGAGGTTCTCAAAGCGCAAGATCGAACCCGTCAGACCAGCAATCTCGCCATTCATCAACCGGCGCAACTCTGAGTTCATTGAGTTTGCTTCGCTGTCCGCGGACAAGGGGCCCGCAGTGACTTTTCCTTTTGCGTCCGTGGTGCTCACGGTGTTCGTATTGATCAGAGCCTGCGTCTTATTGTACTCGGTAACGAAATCGGACAGGGACGTTTTGATCTTAGCGCTATCCACTGATACACCGACACTGAACGTCCCCTCCGCCAGCGCCGTGACACTCAGGCCGGCAATGCCAGAAGTGGCTTCGGTGATCGTATTTGAAAGACTGGTGATCGTCCCTCCGCCGTTGACGCTATAGAGGAGACTCTTTCCATGCTGAAGAGTACCTGAGCCCAACCCGGTTGCCGCCGCGAAGGAGCCAGTCACATCCGCTACCGAAACACCGATGTTTCCGGTGGACCGATTAGTAAGAATGACCTGATCGTTTACCGAATCGTAGGTCGCACTCACTCCCGCCGTGGAGTTGTTGATTCGGTCCAAAACGTTAGTGAGGCTGTCCGTGGCGGCGTCGAACGTGATACTAACCCCGTTCACCTTGAATTCGCCGGTCGCACCCAGCGGCGTCACAAAATTGCCGGTATTCAGATTCTGCGAGGTGCGGATGCCACCGAGCATCGAGCTGCTCTGCACGGTTCCAGTGCCATTATTTCCCAACCGGGCCACTTCGAGGAAGTTGCTGGTATCGGTCGCGCTACCCAGAACAATTTCACTCCCGCCGCTCAACTCGATTCGATCGGAACTATTGGAATAGGAGGCCATCACCATTCCACCCGTGGCGGCGCTGATTTTGTCGAAGACACCCTGCAAAGTATCGGTAGTCTCCACTGAAACCTGCTTGCCGTTCACCGTAAAAGTCCCCGCCGTCACGGGTGTCCGAAAGGCGGCTGCACTTAAGGAAAGACCGGAGACATCATCGGTCGCGTTGAGTTTAAGGCCGATATTGCTCGCGCCGTTGAGGCGGGCGGCCGTCGCAATTTGGGAGATTGTGAAGGCAGTCGAACCTAGCGGAGTTCCACCGGTCACTTCGGCGCTGCCGAGGGAAGAATTTGAAACATTGACACTTCGGCTCTCGAAAAGAGAACCGTCCTTAAGGGCCTTGATGCGATTCTGGAGGACTCCGAGCTGGGTCTTAATGCTGCCGAAGACGTTGTTGCGCTCCTGAAGGGTTGTTTGTTCCTGACGCAACCGGCTCTGGGGGGCCCGCTCGACCTCAGTCAATTGGTCTACGACCGTTTTCCAGTCGAAACCCGAAGCCAACCCTGAAATGGAAAGTGCCATAATAGTCCGTCCCTGTTGTCGGCAGTCCGGGCGATCACTTGAGAAAATTCTCCGGTCAGCTCCAGAAAACTTGTTTCATCGTTTCAAACCGACCTTAAATCGGCATCCCGCCCTCAAGTGGAAGGGAGCCCTTCCCTGGCTCCGAGTGTGGCGCGATTCGCTTGTCGAGCAATTCGCGCACTTTGCGGGCGAGGGTCGCCGGCATATAGGGTTTCGGCAGGAACTCTACTTCAACGCCGCCATCCCTAGGAGGTAACAGGGAGTCGTCCGTGAAGGCGGAGGTGAAGAGAATACTGGGCTGGGAACCGGTGATTTGCCGCCACTCCGACATCATTTTGCCCTCGATGAGCGGCAGGATAAAATCGGTGATCATCAGTCGAATCGGCGATCCCTGATGAGCCCTCGCAATCTGCAACGCCTCCTGGCCATTTGCCGCGGAGAGAACTTCGTAACCTTGGCTTTCCAACACACTGCGGGCGAGTTGCCTCACGGCGGGCTCATCTTCCACGAGCAACAACGTTTCCGTACCCCGCGGCAAGGGCCCGGTCTGAGTCGGCCGGACGGTGGCCTCCGCGGTTTGCTCAATTCGCGGAAAATGAACCGTCAAGATCGACCCTTGGCCAACCTCACTCTCCACCCCGATATGCCCACCCGCGAGTTGCACGATGGTCTGACAGGTTGCCAGACCCAAGCCCGTGCCTCGACCGATCGGCTTGGTCGTGAAAAACGCCTCGAACAAGCGCGCTCTAACCTCGCTGGTCATGCCCGTTCCTGTGTCAGCGACACTCAGGATTACATAGTCGCCAGGCTGGGCGCCCGACTGGGCTCGTGCGTGATTCTCGTCGAGCGTAACGTTACAGGTGGTGATGGTGAGTTGCCCCCCATTCGGCATGGCATCTCGGGCATTCACGACCAAGTTCATCAGCACTTGCCCGACATAGCCTGAATCGGCCTTGATGCGTCCCGTCTCCTTTCCTAGAACCATCGACATGGAAATGTTTCGGCCGATGAGTCGGCGCAGCATTTTTTCGAGGTCTTTGACCACGACATTGAGATCGAGCACCACCGGCTGCACCGTTTCTTTGCGGCTGAAAACGAGCAATTGTCGGGTCAAACCCGCGGCTCGCTCGGCCACGTGCTGAATTTCCTCGGCGTATTCTCGAAGTAAGCTGTTCGGGGGAAGGTCTTCCATGAGCAAATCGCTGTAGCCCATGATGACGGCAAGGATGTTGTTGAAATCATGAGCAACGCCGCCAGCGAGCTGACCGATCACTTCCATTTTTTGGGCTTCGATGAACTGAGCCTCCAAGCGACTGCGCTCGGCATGTTCTTCGACGTCCTGCATGGCGCGGCGCACGGCTGGAGCGAGCCGGGCCAACCGTTCCTTCAGGACATAATCCGTGGCCCCACTCTTCAGCGAATCAATGGCCACCTCCTCACCGACGGTCCCGGAAACCAAAATGACTGGTAATTCCGGCCACCGGCTCCGGACAATTTTCACGGCCGACAATCCATCAAACCCGGGAAGTGAGAAATCGGCCAGGACCAGTTCAATTCCTCCCTTTTCAAGGGCCGCCAAGAAGTCATCACATCCGTCCACCCGGGTTGTCACACAAGGAATGCCTCCCACCTCCAAGGTATATTGGACCAAGTCAGAATCGCTGGGATTGTCCTCCAGGTGCAAGATGTGGAGCGGAGATTTCATGCTTCTAGCGGCTCAATCAATTGAATGCATTTAAGAAGGCCTGAGAACCTGTATGAAACGACGAGTCCTCGCTGGTGGCTGGGTTCAGCGGAAAACCAAACCTCCGCTGTTGGGGAAAGCTGACAGGCAACTCCGATCCGGTCGACCTTGAACCCGCATCCCTCCCAAAAAACAGAAACTCGCGTTCCTTCGCTTTCGTCCGAGACCACCTCCGCCCGGCTTCAGTCCGCCAACAGAAAACGGAGATCGTCCAGCGTCAGCGCCGCCGAGAACCGCTCCTCGCCCAACACCTCGTCAGCCAGCAGGCTCTTGGACTTCTGCAACGCGCGGATCTTCTCTTCGATGCTGTCTTTAATCAGGAGGCGATAAGCCATGATCTTCCGCGTTTGACCGATCCGGTGGGTCCGGTCAATCGCTTGGTTTTCCACTGCTGGATTCCACCAAGGATCGAACAGCACGACATAACTGGCCGCCGTAAGATTGAGCCCGGCACCACCCGCCTTCAGCGAAATCAGGAAGACTCCGCCCCCTTCATGCTTTTGAAAGCGCTGCACCAGTTCACCGCGATTCTCGGTCTCACCCGCGAGATACCAATAAGTCCAACCGCGGGCTTCCAGAGCCGGCTTTAACAAGGCCAACAACTCCACAAACTGGGAAAAAACCAGTACCTTCTCGCCTTCTTCCATCATCGGCTCGAGGGTCTCCAGCAACGCCTCCAGCTTGGCGCCATCCTGTTTGGCGTCCGGTTTAAGCAGACGCGGGTGGCAACAGATTTGACGGAGCCGCAAGAGGGAGGTGAGCAGGTGGAATCGATCTTTATTGAGCGCCTTCTGTGTTTTGAGTTTGAGCAGGTGTTGCTGGGCCACCTTTAGTTCGGCGCGATAGAGCGACCGTTGCTCACCTTCCAGCTCACAGTAGAGATCTTCTTCCACTCGATCCGGCAGATCCCGCGCCACCTGCGCCTTGGTCCGACGCAACAGGAAGGGACGAACCCGAGCGGCCAAACGCGCGCGCGCAAAGGGATCATCTTTACCGTCATACAGTCGGCTGAAGCCGGCCCGACTGCCCAGCACTCCGGGCATCGCAAAGGCCAGCAAACTCCAGAGGTCCAATAGGCGGTTCTCGATGGGAGTCCCCGTGAGAATGAGCCGATAGTCGGCGCGCAGCCGGCAGGCTACTTGAGCCGTCTGAGACGATGGGTTCTTGATGTTTTGTCCTTCATCGAGAATGGCCGCTAGAAAATCAGAACTGAGCAGAAATCCTTCAGCCGCCCGCAATTGGGCGTAGTTGAGGACATGCAAGTCCCCAGAGGCCAGCGCGGTGTTGAGATCCGTGGCAGCCACACCTTTCCAAACCCTGACCCGCAGATCCGGGTAGAAACGTTCCGCCTCCGCCCGCCAGTTGTCCTGCACGCTCTTGGGGCAGATGACGATTGCCGGCAAGGAACGCCTCTCGGGCAGGGCCCCTTCGGCTCGCAGCCAGGCCAGCCAGGTCAATGTCTGAAGGGTTTTGCCGAGACCCATATCGTCGGCGAGGACGCCTCCGAAGCGATTGGCCGTTAGGTAGGCCAGAAAATGAAATCCTTCCAACTGATAGGGACGGAGTTCGGCGCGCACCGCGCTGGGTTGAGCCGGAGTTACCCGCGTCCGGAGTTCCGCCGCCTTGCGGTCAATCGCGGCCGCTGTTTCGTCCGGAAGGAACCGTCGCGCCGACGGATCCGCCAATTGCAAGGCGTGCAGGCGTTGCGGTTCCGCGGACAATTCGCGCGGAGTTAGGCCAATCCGGGCCAGATCAGACTCTTCTTGGTCGGTCAACTGGTAGTCTAGCCGACGCCAACCGTGCTGTTCGAGTCGAACCCATTGCCCCCGCGCTGCGACCAACAGTTTGATCTCCTCAGGCGAAAGAGTGGTGTCCTCCACATTGACCACGACTTTCAGATCAAACCAATCGGTCCCAGCCTCTTCTGCTTCGAGGCGCAGCGTGCCGGCGATGGGGCCGTCGCGCAGGGAGGCCAGTTCGCCCACTAGATTAACCTCGGCCAACTCCGGCAAACGGGCGAGAAACGCCTGAAATTGGGCCGGGAATGCCTTCGTCACTCGCACCGAAAAATATCCGTTATAAGGATCAATCTTAAAGCCGACCTCACTAACCAGTTCGGGCAAACCCATGAGATCCGATCGGTCCAAGCGAATCAGTTCGCCCTCCGGCAGGGTCTGTTTCACGGGCTCCCTCCAGCCCAACTCCTCCAAAACGTGCCGGAATCTTCCGTCCGGCGCCGCGGCCGAGACACGAAGCAGGCAATATTCAGTGGAGACGCTGGGGCTCCGCTTCAACTCCGCTGAGAGGGCAATCCCTAGGTGCACCGTCCGTATTCGTGCAGCCATCCGGGCGGGGGGCGGCAGCCGGGTCAAATCCAGCAGCCGTAGTCCAATCGCGGATTCTAGAGCAGCCGCGGGAATGCGGGTTGGTTTACCTGGTAGAATCGAACTTGGAATCAGCGCCGGACCGGGAAACAACCCACTCGCGGTGAGGTACAGCGGAGGCGTACCAGGAAAGCGGGCCAGTATGGAATTGGGCGGGTTTCCGGCGCCATCCACTAAGGAGATTTCGTAGTCTCCATCCGGTTGAGTCGGCTCGGTGATGTGCCAGCGCAAAGGAACCTCGTGCCGGAGAATTGGACGGCCCGCGGCATCGACAAAGAAGTCGATCAGAGCGGGGAGGCGCAGGTGCAGTCCCAACCACTGCGTGAGTTGGGCGCCGGTCGGTCCGATCCCAAGACCATAGAAGCTGGCGAGGGGAAAAAAGGAGGCCCAAAGCGCCCCCGCCTGGTGGTTCAACCGGGTCGCTCCTGCTTGATTGAATTCCTGTAGTCGCGAAGCCTTCAGGGTTCGCCAGGGCAGTTCGCCCCAACGCACTTCTGGAACCAATTCCAACTCCAACAGACGGAAACGGAGTTCTTCGGCAACTGGCGGGGGGTCTACCGGAGCCATCGCCGGCAAGTCTTTTAAGGTGTGCAGCCAGGACTTGATCTCCCGGTCTCGTTGGGCCTTGGCGAGCATTTCGTTAAACTCGGCCGACGGTTTTAACTCCTTAAGGAATGCAGGAATCGAATAATTCCGTTGCTTGGCGAGTTCAGCCAGACCGAACCAGAACTGCAATTCGGTGTCCGGGCGTCCGACGCTGAGGGCCACCGTTCCGTAGCTGGGCAAATGCCCCGACCACCCGAGACTCCAGAGAACGGATTCGTAGATCGATCCATCGTCATCACACGATTGGTACATCCGCCGGACTGCCTGTACAAAGCTCCGCTCGTCGGGCCGCAAAGCCCGGCCCAATCGGGCTACCGCGGTGGTATCCAACTGGGCTGCGCCTTTGATATCCTGAACCGAGGCCATCTTAGAGGGCAACGGTGGGGCTTCGTCGGTTGAAACGGGGACCATCCGAGCCAGGTAATAACTCAGCACTGCCGCGGCGTGAGCACACCACCGCTTGCGACATCGTTCACACTCGGATTTCCATTTCAGGGTCCGAGCATCGAACTCCAAAATAACTTCGAGCTCAGCCCGATCGGTCACCAGCGCGTCCACGCCCGAGAAGTCGTCCTCAAGATGAAAATCAAAGACCGCATCAGCACGCACCAACGCCACGGCATCCCGCTTCAGCTTAGCGGGCAAGTTCTGAAACTGAAGAGCCGCTGCCAGATTCGGGGCCGAGGAGTTGTCTTCATCCATGCGGGCGAGATTAAGGCATGGCACCGTCCAAAGTTTCAATGATGCGACTTCATTTCGGGCACCAAAGGCCCCCTCCATTGGGTCCACCTCTCCCCGAACAACTTAATATTCCCTAGAACCTGCCTGCCAGAAGCGGAGCGCTCCTAAACTCCAGCTCGCCCCTTGTCCCCGAAGGCGGCTCGTTCCATGCTTTAGCACCATCATGAGCTTCCCACGCCCCATTCGCCGTCCCGACCTTATTCTCGGTGTCGTCCTCACCGTGTTTGTCAGCGGTTGTTCCACCGTTCCGGAAACCGGCCGCAAACAACTTAATATGTTCTCCAGCCAGGAGGAAATGAAGCTCGGCCTCTCTGAGTTCGACAAGATGAAGAAGGATCTACCGATCTCGAAGGATGCCCAAGCCAACGCCATGGTTCAACGGGTGGGCCAGCGCATCGCCGCCGTGGCCCAACTTCCCGACGCTCAATGGGAGTTCGTGGTGTTCGAAAGCCAGGAAGCCAACGCCTTCTGCTTGCCGGGCGGTAAAGTCGGAATCTACAAAGGTATCCTCCCGATCTGTCAGGATGACGCCGGTCTGGCCGCGGTCATGGGGCATGAGGTGGCCCACGCGATCGCGCGACACGGTGGGGAACGCATGACCACCGCCGCCGGCATCAGCACGCTCGGGCAATTGAGTGGAAGTTATCTGGGAACCACCAAGTACGCTGATTGGACACCTCTGGCGATGCAGGCATACGGCTTGGGGTCCCAAGTGGGAGTCGCCTTGCCGCACAGTCGGGGTCAGGAATCCGAGGCGGATGAAATTGGTCTGATTTACATGGCTCGAGCGGGCTACCCTCCGAAAGCGGCCGTGGGATTCTGGGAACGCTTTGCGGAATACAATCAGAAGGCAGGCGGAGCCCAAACGGCTTGGTTCATGAGCACCCACCCCACCGACGCTGGCCGAATCGCCGATTTAAAGGCGCTGCTGCCCAAGGCCGAAGCCCAGTATCGGCCAGCCAAGTAAGCGTCCGCACGAGGCTCAGAAAAAAGTTGGGCCGCGGTTCTATCCCTGGCCCAGAGGGTGGAAAGTTAGGAGTACTGGCGCCCGCGCAACCCTCCTGATTTAGGTTGGATTATTCACCGCTCGCGCGGTTCAGATCGCTCGCAAATGGCCTGCGAGGGAGATCAAGCGCCTTTGACCCCAAACAGGCAAAGCCGCACGAAGCGAAAGACGCGGATCGGAAAGCTTACCGGTTCCACCCGGGGCTGAACGTCGGGCACCGAAGGTCCGACGGCTTGGGCGAAATGGACCCGGGACCGCAGCATTAAGGTGCCCAGACAGAAATCCGCCAGCGGGAACACCACATTGAAGTTTTTGTGCATACACCGGTGATGCAGGAGGTGGTGTCCGTTCAGCCGGAAAAACAGGCCCGAGCGCTCCAGGGACCGTTTGCGCGGCAGGTGCATACACCAGTGAAGGTATTCGTAGGTGCCGTAGTAAGCCGCACAAGCCAGCAGCGCTCCGAGGCTCAAGCCCCAATTCCCAGTGATCGCCGAGACCACGACAAACGGTGAAATACCGAGCAGGACCAAGACCGGACCGTTCCACCAGGCCATGGGAATCGTGTGTTTGTCCTGTTCGTCGATCAAGTGGTAGCTGTGATCCGCCCGAAAGGTTTGATGATGCACAATCGCGTGAGCTTTAAAGGGATAGGTAAACTTACCCACGGGCCGGTGCATAATATACCGATGGAGCGTCCATTCAAAGAAGGACCCGAACACCACGCAGGCAATGGCGCCCACTGCCATCCAGAAAAGGAAGTTCATGTAAGACCCAGAAATAGGCGGAGGAGAAGCCGCTGGTCAACGTTCGAGATGTCGAATTCGGGGGATAAACTGCTTCATCCAGGGCCGGAAATAACTCCACTCAGGCGAACTAGGAGACTGTCACAAAGCGCGCACAAACCGATCCATTCGCTCCAATCCCTTTTCAATATTGGCCATGCCAGTCGCATAGCTGAGTCGGATGCAGTCGTCCGCACCAAAGGCAATTCCAGGAACGGCCGCCACCTTCTCCTGCTCCAGGAGCCGCGCGCAAAAGTCAGCTGATTTCAAACCGGTGCGCCTGATGTTGGGGAAGAGGTAGAACGCGCCTTTGGCGTTCACGCAGGTGATGCCTGGCATGGCGTTGAGGCGCTCCCAGGCATACGCCCGACGCTTCGAGTACTCGGCAATCCACTTCGGAAGATGATCCTGCGGGCCTGTCAACGCCGCAACCCCACCCTTTTGGGCAAAGGAACACGGATTGCTGGTGCTATGGGACTGAATGGCGTCAATCGCCTTGGCGATCGGCTCCGGAGCAGCCAAGAAGCCCAACCGCCAACCGGTCATCGACCACGCCTTGGCGAATCCATGCACAATGATGGTGTGCTCGAAATGCCGCGGGCCAAAGCTGGCCACCGATTGGTGCACCGCTCCGTCATAGAGCAAATGCTCGTAAATCTCATCGCTCATGATCAGCACCCCACGTTCGACGCACAGATCGGCCAGCACTCGAAGTTCGGCGGGGGTATAAACCGATCCCGTGGGGTTGCTCGGAGAATTGAGGATGAACAACCGCGTCCGGGGCGTGAAGGCCGCCTCCAGTTGCGCGGGGGTCACTTTGAATTCCGTCTGGTCAGTGGTCGGCAGAATTACTGAAGTCGCCCCGGCCAGCTTGACCATTTCCGGGTAGCTCAACCAATACGGCGCGGGGATAATCACTTCATCGTCGGGCTCGCAAGTAGCCAAAATAACGTTGAAGCAAGAATGCTTACCGCCGTTGCTGACAATGATCTGGGACGGCTTGTAGGAGAGGCCGTTCTCGCGCTCGAACTTCTGGGCAATGGCCTGCCGGAGTTCCGGAATACCCGAGCTGGGAGTGTACTTGGTGAAGCCCGCCGCCAATGCCTGGACGGCCGCGTCCTTGATGTGTTGGGGCGTATCAAAGTCGGGTTCGCCCGCCCCGAAGCCCACGACATCGTGCCCGTCGGCCTTCATTTGTTTCGCCTTGGAATCAATGGCGAGTGTCAGGGACGGGGATAGAGCGGCCGCGCGATGCGCAATCTTGTAGTTCATACCGAAGCGGACGGAGCCTGCGGAAGGCGACGCCGGAGGCAAGCGGAAGTTAGAAAGGATGACGTTTTGAAGGCAGCAAGCACCACCTGGACTTCTGATTCTTGCCAAGGCTGCTTTCTCACTTGGACCAGACCCACTCACCACCACGTGAAACCTGGATCCGGCGCTTTGCTCCAAAAGGCATCGGTATCCTTGAGGGTGGGAAATTTGTAAGCCTCCGAATGTCCATCACCAAACGCCATGACGGAGAGGCTCCTACCTTTCACGTTGTGCCACTGGCTCTTCCGATCGTCGAAACCGCGGTTGGGATGCCAGGGCCAGTCGCCAATCATGATCTTGTTGGCCGAACTCAGCGCGACCTCGGAAGATTTCATGGACTTCCCATCATAAGAGGAGCGCGGCGCCGCGATATTTCCCGTGATCCGTTTGACCCGTACGAAATCCGCCGCCCACTCCATGAGGTAACTAGTGCCATACTGCACGTACGAATTAGTGCACTTTCGGCCGAAGTTGCGTTCGTAGAAAATGTCCCCCTTGTCCGCCGGACAACGGAAGATCTCGGGTGACCCTTGGTACTTGTACAGCGGCTTATTGGTCATCGCCGTAAACAGGTCGTAGGTGCCGTCCTTGCCTCCGGCCGAGGCCCAATCCCGGCAGAGTGGATAGGTATCGGCGTGATCATCGGCATACAACTGAAAGGCCAGGATGACCTGCTTGAGGTTGCTGATGCACTTGACCTGGTTGGCCTTGGATTTCGCCTTGGCGAGCGCGGGCAGCAGCATTCCGGCGAGAATCGCGATGATGGCAATGACCACCAGCAGCTCAATGAGCGTAAAGGCCCTTGATGGCAGGGATCGGACCGGGGAAGAGATAACCGGGCTCATAGCAACCAGCATGAACAGGACCCGTTCCTGGGTAAAGATTCGATTCAACGAAAAAGCAATCGTTCGAAGTCCCGGGCTTTCGCCGATGCCGCGCAATTCGCAAACAAGGTTCAACTTTTCACCGATGCCCCGCCCGCTCCGCCGCCTTACTGACCTCTCTCCGCGCCCTCGACAAACCGTCCTGACCCGGATACGAGACTCGTACAAATCCCCCCTTGGATGACCACAATCTCCCTTCTGCGTCGGAACCGCCTTGCCAGTGTGGGAATTGTTCTCCTGCTTCTCTGGGTACTCCTCGCGGCCATCGCCCCCGTCCTCTCGCATGGACGATGGCTGCACGAGCCGATCCAGCAGGATCCCAAGGGACTGGACGAAGACGGCATGCCCCGACCGCCGGGCGCCGGTTACCTGCTGGGCACCGACAATCTGGGACGCGACGTGCTTACGCGCGTCATTCACGGGGCGCGCATTTCCCTGCCGATCGGACTCGGAGCTATGGCCACCGCCACAATAATCGGCGTCTCGGTCGGTCTATTGGCCGGCTTTTACGGAGGTAAACTGGACATCGGTTTGATGCGCTTCACCGAGATGAACATGACTATTCCAGCCATCCTCCTGGCCGTTGCCTTCGCGGGCTTGATGGACGGCCGGGTCGTCCACCTGCATCCGGCCTCGCGGGACTGGCACTGGCTCGATGTGGAGCTGAAGCGCGGCCTGATCAGTTTGTTCCTCGTCATCGGTCTGGTCTGCTGGCCGGGCATCGTCCGGGTCATCCGAGCCCAAGTTCTCTCTCTGAAGGAACGCGAATTTGTGACGGCTTCGCGGGCTCTCGGAGCTTCGGATGCGCGGCTCATTTTCCGTCATGTCCTCCCCAATCTGCTCCCGACGGTGATTGTGCTGGCGGCTATGAACACGGGGAACACGATCCTGCTCGAAGCCGGCCTCGGTTATCTCGGCATCGGTGTTCCAACCCCGGCGCCGACCTGAGGTTCCATGATCAATGACGGCCAGCCCTATTTCATCACCGCCCCTAATATCGTGATTGTGCCCGGCTTGGCCATTGTGCTGACGGTGCTCGGGTTAAACCTGCTCGGGCAGGGCTTGCCAGAGGTGCTCGATCCGAAACGGAAGGGATGAGGAGTTGGATGGAACAGAAGGCCACGGAGGGAAGGTCAGAGCGGATTCGAGGATTGCTCGGAGCGCGACCTTCAGGTCGCTTCAAGTTCCTTGAAATCCGGGAATCACCGAAAATTCATGGCGCACTCGAACTTCCGGCGGTGAAGCGGCGTGAACGCCGCGCTCCGTCTTCGCTTCCTTTGTTCTCTTCGGGGCAAATTCTCCTCTTCCTTCTGTTCGCCACGGCTCCGCTCTTTGCCGCTGAAACGCCGCTACCGAACACGCCTAAACACGGCGGAACCCTCCGGCTCGCCATCGAGATCGACCCGCGCTCGATGGATCCCGCGCTTCAGTTCCTCACTTTGGAGGGAATCCTTTCGCAGTTTGTGTTCAATACAATCTTGGAGACGGATGAGCAGGGAAAGCTGACGCCGGGGCTGGCAGAAGCACTGCCTGCCACTTCGCCAGACGGATTGACCCACACCATCCAGCTCCGGAAGGGGCTCAGTTTTCGACCGGCCGGGAACTGGAGGCGGACGATTTCGTGTTCACCCTGGAGCGGCTGTTCGACCCGGCGACCGGAGTCGACTCGATGCCCTTTCGTGGGATCCGCGGCGCGGCTGCTTTTGATGAAGCGCGGTGGAAGGAAGCGGCTTCTCCGAACGGCCGAACCGCCGGACACCCGCAACGGTGGTTGGAGCCGGTCGCGCTTCCAGGAGTCAAGGCGCTCGGCCGCCACACCGTGCAGATCCAACTGGCAAAACCCGATCCGACGTTCCTGGTCAGGCTCAGCTACGGGACCACTGCCATCGTACCGCGGGACTATGTCGAGCGGGTCGGACCCCGGTTCGCCACCGCCCCGATTGGCACCGGGCCCTACGTCCTCAAGGACTGGTCGCGCGGCACCCGGATGCGTTTTGAGCGCAACGTCCATCACTTCCGCGCCGGCCATCCTGGACCGGACGGGGTCGAGGTCCTGCTGAACGTGGATCGTTTCACGCAAGGCATATTGTTCGAGCGTGGCGAAATCGATTTTCTCTGCTTCATGACCGACCCGGACGCGCTTCGCTTCAAACGTGACCCCAAGTTGCGTCGGTTACTTCGGATTGCTGAGGCAACCTCTCCGACGTTCATCGCTTTGAACTGCGAGCTACCGCCTTTCACCAACCGACTCGTGCGCCAGGCGATGAACTACGTCGTGGACAAGGAAGCACTGGCGAAAGTGTTGCTGCACCGGGGCGTCCCGGCGCTGGGTCCGTTGCCACTCGTAATGAGCGGGTTCAACCAAGGATTACCCGAGTATCCCTACGACCCTGCCAAGGCCCGTGCCCTGCTGGCCGAAGCGGGTTTTGCCAAGGGCTTCGAGACGACGCTGTGGACCGACCGCGACGACCCGACTTGGATGAACCTGGCTCTGTTCGTCCAGCAGAAGCTGAGGGAGGTCGAGTTGACGATTCACCTCAAGGAGGTCAGCAGTCCCATGCTTCTGGACGTGAGCGGACGCCGACGCGCTGTTCCCATGTCTGTCTCCGACTGGGCGGCGGCGTTTGATGATCCGAAGGAGACGCTCGATTCGCTGCTCAGGGAAAAATCCATCACGGAGGAAGGAAGCATGAACAAGGCGTTCTATGCCAACCCGCGGGTGGATCAGTTATTCCTGGCCACGGAAAACGAACTCGATCCGGCCCGCCGTTTGCAGCTTTACCACGAAATCGAGCAGCTCGTCGTGGAGGATGCGCCCTGGATATTCCTCATCCATTTGAACACGGAAACGGCCTACCAACCTTGCAGACCTCAGAAAAACGGGGGTAGAACTCAAGAAACTGTGTCGAGTTTAAATCCCTGGTTTTCGGCGGAACGAGCGGTGGTGGAGCCGGCACTGGTGATCGTTGCGCTTCACCCGGCGACGCCTCGCT
>Ga0105049_10004107_pt1 | contig 17131 bp, 17 predicted proteins | sample MAT06_FD_78087 | JGI IMG/M metagenome (GOLD analysis project Ga0105049, IMG submission 78087) | Freshwater microbial communities from Lake Fryxell liftoff mats and glacier meltwater in Antarctica - MAT-06 | ecosystem: Environmental > Aquatic > Freshwater > Ice > Liftoff microbial mat | place... | reverse complement strand
CCTCGACCACGACGCGCTCGTGCGGCAGATGCTTCGGGAATGGTTTGCGGGCGGGGCGGCGGCGTTCAAACGCAGCAACCGTCGATGGCGAGGCCATTGCCTCGGCCTTCGCCCGACCCTCGGGGCTTGCGCGGTCCCGTCGAGGCCACGGTCCCCTCGACGTCGGCAATGCGGTCGTCACCCGGTTCGATCCCGGCAAAGCGGCGCATCGCCTCGCTGTCATACAGCGTTCTGCGCTACAATCGATCCGCCGGATCGGTGGCTTCACGCTTGAACCCTTGGCCATCGGATCGCTCGGCGCATACCAGTTCTGCAAGAAGTAAACCCGAAGCATCGTCTCCAGGGACATCGGCGGGTGCCCGCCCTTCAGCCCCACCTTCGGATGATGCGGCTCGATCAGCGCCAGAACGCGACCCCACCGCGCCACCGCGTTCGGCGCTGCGCCCGAACCGATGGCGCCTGCGCCTCACTCTCAGCCAGAAACTGCTCGCGCCGCGTCCACTTCTTCTTCATCGCATCGCGAAGGACCGGAAAGGCGGGCTGCTTCGGCATGGGCAGGGCTCCTTGCGCAGATGCCAGAGTCTGCCAGATCACGCCGAAAGTGGCAGGTTTTTCAGACGTTCCTCGGATCGCAACTGGCCGATCCAGAAGATGACTTCGTCAAGCTTGGCGGACGCCGCATCCATGACGGAGCATTGACCAAGGCCGTGTTGGAACAGCTTCGGCCGGCAATCCAGACGTCCCCTGACGCGGTGATCCGTGACAGGATTTGCGACAAGCCGAATGTGGCCTTCCGCCCCGGTGCTCCAGTTTCTGAGGTTCCTGCCCTGGTGACCCCAGTGACCGCCACGGCAGAGGACATCGTCACGACAGATGAAGAGAAAATGGCCTTCATGATCGTGAGGGCAATTTCCGCAAAGCTCATTCCCGTGGATCGGGTAACGCTGCGTGACTCCAAAAATTACTGCAGCGTTTTCGTTGACGACAACAACCGAAAGCCGGTCTGCAGGTTCTATTGCAACGCGAAGTCCGTACGCCATATCGGCCTTTTCGATGCCGAAAAGAACGAAGAACGACTGCAGATCGAGGGGCTGAACGACATTTACAAGTTCACCAAACGGATTGAGGATACCGCAAAGGCCTATCCTCAACCCTATCCAACCGGGGCACGACGGATCAAAGGGCGGTGCTCACCCCTTCCTCAGCGCGACCACTGGCCGGACTCCGTTCCTGGGCGTGAAAACAACGCCTGCGGCTTCAAGGGCATCTCGCATCGCCACGATTGCCGCTGCGGAAATCTTTCACTCGTCGATTGACGCGCGCTACCGCCCTTGGGCCGTCCGGGCGGCTGTGAGGCTGGCGAACCACTTGTCGGGATGGGCGACACGGTGCAGTTGAAACGAATCTTGTTTCTCGGAAAAGCAAGCTAGGCCCTGCGAAGTGCGGGGGTTTTTTTGGGCTTGGCGATAAGGGCAGATTGAAGGGCGGACTATCAGAAGTCGCCTGCGAAAAACGACTTAGTTTCAATGAGTTACGTGTATTATTGGAGGCGAGTGCCGGAATCGAACCGGCATTCACGGATTTGCAATCCGGTGCGTAACCACTCCGCCAACTCGCCAAGTGCAATCGGGTTATACCAAGGCCGAAAGCCGCGCAAGCCTTGGCGTGCCAGCCTTCCCGTGCGAGCCTTCCCGTGCGAGCCTTCCCGCGCGAGCCTTTCCGGGGGTCTGTTGATCCTCCTCCGGTTCTGTGGCAAGACAGTCGCAGTCGCTGCCAAACCGATGAGTTGCCCCATGCCGGATTATGCTTCCCGCCGCATCATGATGGTTGATACGCAGGTCCGCCCCTCCGATGTGACCAAATTCCCGATCATCCGTGCCATGCTGGCTGTGCCGCGCGAGGCTTTTGTGCCGATTGCGCTGAAGGAAGCGGCCTATGTCGGCGAGAATCTGACCATTGCGCCGGGGCGGGTTGTGCTGGAACCGCGAACGCTGGCCAAGATGCTGGACGGGTTGGATATTCAGCAGGGCGAGCTGGTGCTTGATGTCGGCTGCGGTCTGGGATACAGCGCCGCGGTCATGGCGCGGCTGGGCGAAGTGGTTGTGGCGGTTGAAGAAAATGCAGATTTTGTCGCCGAGGCTCAGGCTTTGCTGGTTGCCAACGGCATCGACAATGCCCATGTCATCGCAGCGCCTCTGGTTCAGGGTGCCGCGAAGCACGGCCCCTATGACGTGATCGTGATCGAAGGGGCGGTGGAAGTGGTGCCCGAAACCTTGCTGGCACAGTTGAAAGACGGTGGCCGGATCGGTTGTCTGTTCATGGAAGGTGCGTTGGGTGTGTGCCGCATCGGCTACAAGAACGCTGGCGGCACAAGCTGGCGGTCGCTGTTCAACGCCTGTGCGCCGGTACTGCCCGGGTTCGCCCGGGCCCGGGAATTCACACTGTAATCCGGCCGCCGCGATGGCTGCAAGGCAACGGAATTTGGGGAAGCGCAGATGAAGCTGTTTCGGTTGACATTGTCCGGTTCCCTGTTGGCTGCGGTGTTTTTGGTCATGGCGCCAGTGGCGCGCGCCGAAAGCCTGACCGATGTGCTGATCGCCGCCTACAGGAACTCGAATCTGCTGGAGCAGAACCGTGCCGTGCTGAGAGCCGCTGACGAGGATGTGGCCATTGCCATTTCCACTCTGCGGCCCACGCTGAACTTTCTGGCGCAGGCCTCTTATGCCGACAGGATCCAGAATGGCCGCCTTACAGCGGCGGATGCCGGGTTCCTGTCAGCCGGTGATTTTCTGACAGGCGCCATTCAACTTTCCGCTGACCTGACGCTGTATGACTATGGTCGCAACAAGCTGGGGATTGCCGTTGCCAAGGAAGCCGTGCTTGCCACCCGCGACGGTTTGGTGGGGGTGGAGCAAAGTGTGCTGCTGAATGCGGTGTCGGCCTATATGAATGTGCGCAGCCGTGAAGAATTCGTGCTGTTGCGCCAAAAGAACGTCCGCGTCATCGAGCAAGAACTGCGCGCGGCAAAAGACCGGTTCGAGGTGGGCGAAGTGACGCGCACCGATGTTGCCCTGGCCGAAGCGCGCCTTGCAGCCTCCCGCAGCGCGATGTCTGCTGCCGAAGGTGATCTTGCCGTGGCGCGCGAAGTGTTCAAGACGGCTGTCGGGGCCTATCCCGGCAATCTTGCACCGCCGCCCGCGAGCCCGGCGATTGCCCGCACAATAGACGAGGCCAAAGCGATTGGCGCACGCAGCCACCCCGCGATCCTTCAATCACAGCGGCAAGTGACAATTTCCGAACTGAATGTGGCACGTGCGCAGGCGGCGCGGATGCCGACGCTGACGGCGGGTATTGATCTGACCTACACCGATACAGAAGTGGTTCGCCGTTCGGCGACGCTGAACTATAATCAGACGCTGTTTCAGGGCGGGCAACTGGTGGCTGTAGTGCGCCAGGCGCGCGCCAATGCCGAAGCCGCGCGGGCGGGGTTGCTGGTTACCGCTGCCAATGTGGCCGAAGACGTCGGCACTGCCTGGGCGCAACTTGCCGTTGCCCGCGCCCAGATCGAGGCCAGCGACCGTCAGATCACCGCCTCGCGCATCGCCTATGAAGGTGTTCGCGAAGAAGCAACGCTTGGCGCGCGGACGACGCTGGATGTGCTGGATGCCGAGCAGGAACTGCTGAACGCGGAAGTGAATAGAATCGTTGCGGAAAATACCCGCTACGTAGCGGTTTATTCGCTATTGGCTGCTATGGGTCTGCTGACTGTCGACCATCTCAACCTCGGGATTCCGACCTATGACCCGGTTGCCCATTACAATGCCGTCAAATCCGCCCCGGTGCTCAGCGCGCAGGGTGCCCGGCTTGACAAGTTGCTGCGCAGTCTCGGCAAGAACTGAAGTGACCACAACCTGTTGTGTCGAAATGCAAGCAGGGCTACTCTGCGCTGCAATGAACTTGGGTGCGCAAAATGTCTGATCCGATGACGAACATGGAAATCGAGGATGTGCTGTCGTCGATCCGGCGGCTGGTGTCCCAAGATTTGCGCCCCGGCTTTCGGACCGAATCGCCCCATGCGCCCAAAGCCGCCGATCTGCCCGAGGGGAAACTGGTCCTGACCCCGGCCTTTCGGGTTGCCGATGCCCCGGTGGCCGCATCAGAGGAGCCGGTGGTCTGGCGACGCGCGGCCAGCCGCTACCGGGTTGAATCCGGCGAGACCGATGGCCAGCCCGCTGAACCGGACGCCGAGGCTGCGGCCGGTCAGGATCAGGATGCCGAGTGGCACGAGGTGGCGCAGGCAGAGTCCGGTTCCGAATTTCCCGACGATGCTGCCGATCTGCAGCATGGCGAGGATGATCTTGCCGAAACCGCCCTGGCAGAGCCGGAACCGACGGTTGAGGCTGAACGGGTTGCGGGGTCGGATGACCATGCCTTGCGGGGTTTTGAAAGCGACGGCGACCTGACAGACGCGGCAACTCTGGAAGCTGCCATTGCCGATCTGGAAGCCGCCGTCGCCGCCAGAAACGATGAGTGGGAACCCGACGGCAGCGAGATGGGGGTCGCCGAGCATTTTGTTCTGCCTGCCATGGGGGTTGGCCGGGCGTTGCCCGAGGCTGCCGAAGCATTTGGCATCGGGCAACAGACCGCGGAACCGGGAATGCGGCGGCTGCACCTGGAGCCAGGCGCTTATCTGGATGATGCGGCAGAGCCGGTCTGGGCGGATAACCGGGCAGAGCAACCGCCGGCCAGGCCAGCCACCAACGCCACCATCGCCGGCGATAGTCGGTCGATGTTCGCAGGTGATGATACCTTGCTGGACGAGGGGATGCTGCGCGAACTGGTGATTGAAGTGATCCGGCAGGAATTGCAGGGCGCACTTGGCGAGCGGATCACCCGCAATGTGCGCAAACTGGTACGTGCCGAAATTCACCGCGCCCTTGCCGGGCGCGAGTTCGAATAGCGGCTGGCAGGGGCCGCCTGGTACAACCCTGAAGCGAAGCAGGCGATTGCGAGCGTCGCCCATATGCGTTCCCGGTAATCGCCGGCTGTACCTGTCAGATATCGGCCCCGAACTGGTTGCTGTTTTTGGCAGGTTCAGGCCGGAGGTGCACTTTCCCGGAGTGCGGCACGGCTTGCCGATAGCGCAGTGCCGCCGGGAAACCGGTGGTCATGCAAGCCGCAGGATCCTTTGCGTTGAAAAAGAAACGCACCCCGAAAGGGTGCGCCAGGTCTTTGCGCCTTGCCGCCGGAAATTCAGGCGGCCTCGGCCTCCTGCATCGCGTGGCGGCGCTCGCTTTCTTCGCGCGACAACGCAACCGAGGTTCGCACACCCTTGCCGACGAATTCCATCAGGCCCTTGACCACGCGTTCGTTCGGATCAATCCCTGCGCAAGACAAAACTTCGCGCCCGTCGCGCGAGCGGGCCCAGCGGGCAATCTGTTCCGGCCCGTTGCCATATTTCTTGTCATCGGCAATGGCATCATCCAGCGCAGCCAGAACGACTGCGGCAAACAGTTTGCGCGAACGCTGACCCTGTTCGTGGTTGAACGCGGTGCCGTCTACAAAATCGACCATGGTGCCGTCCTTTTATTCTTGCTCTTGCAAATTCTGGCGTTTGCCTCTTTAGCCTTTTCACGATGTGATTCGGTATGGTCCCCAGCGCATACCACCTATGCGTTTTATGCATAGGAGTTAATTGAACCCTACTGTATCTAGTCTGCTTGCACGGGGGGCATGGGCGATATATAGGATCCACCCAACTTTGTTCAACCTTCAGCCCAGGTTTTGCCACATGCCCAAGATCAATGGAAACGAGATCAAGCCCGGCTTTACACTGGAGCATGACGGTGGACTGTGGGCGGCTGTCAGGGTCAGCCATGTCAAACCGGGCAAGGGTGGAGCCTTTGCTCAGGTCGAGTTGAAGAACCTGCGCGACGGGCGTAAACTGAACGAGCGTTTCCGGTCGGAAGACAAGGTGGAACGGGTCGATCTGGAAAACAAGGATCAGCAATTTCTCTATGAAAACGGTGGGATGCTGGTTTTCATGGACAGCGAGACATTTGAGCAGATCGAGTTGGCTGCCGATCTTTTGGGCGACCGTCGCCCCTTCCTGCAAGACGGGATGACGGCAACGGTGAACTATTTCGGCGACGAGGCGCTGTCGGTCACCCTGCCGCAAAAGGTGATCTGCAAGGTGGTGGAAACCGAGCCGGTGGTCAAAGGCCAGACCGCCGCCAACAGCTACAAACCCGCGATCCTCGACAATGGCGTGCGCATCATGGTGCCGCCCTTTGTCGGCCCGGATGAGGATATTGTGGTTCACACCGAATTGATGGAATATTCCGAGCGCGCCTGAGGCAAAACAGCGCAGGCTGACGGTTCGCGGGGGAAATTCGGATGATCCGGGCCATCGGGGCGGATGAGGCCCATCTGCTGGTGCCGCTGAATGCCATCGTGCAACAGGTGCATGCCAGCCGTAGCCCCGGCCATTTTTACCCCGATCCGGCACCCGCTGCGGTTGAAACCTACTTTCGCTCCTGGTTCGCCAACCCGGCGGTTTCGGCGCTGATTGCAGAACCTCAAGCCGGGGTGGTGGCCGGCTATGTGATGCTGGAAGTGCATGACATCAAGGGCTCCGCCCTGACCGTGCCACGCCGCCGAGGGTTTGTGCATCATATCGCGGTGCTGCCCGAGCATCGGCGCCAGGGCATCGCCTCGGCCCTGCTCACTGCGGCGCAGGCGCAGTTTCGCGCCCAGGGCCTGACGGTGTGGGGCACCAGCTATTGGCTGTTCAATCAGGCGTCCGCCGTACTGATGACCAAACATGGGCTGGCACCGCTGCATCTGGTGGCCGAAGGGCCGCTATAGCGTGGTGCGGATGTTGTGGCCCTGTTCCAGCATGGCAAGCGCGGCCGCAAGGCTTTTCTGGCGATCGGGAGAAAAGAGCGCGCCGGGTACTGCCTGGGCGATCCGGTCCACCCGGAACATCCGGAAATCCTGCCGCAGGGTACACCAGGCGATCAGGGTCCAGGTGCGGCCCTAGCATGAGAGCCCCAGCGGCAACACTTCGCGTTACGTATCGGTACCCTGTTCAGGCTGATAGCTGAGGTGCAGCTTTTGCCGGTTGTCGATGGATTTGCCCAGTTCATCCAGCCGGTCACGCAAAGTGTCATCGTTGCTGATGGCAAAGGCATGGATCGGCACCACTGCCGCCCGTTGCCGCGCCCCCTCGGGCAACACGGCATTGATCTTGACCAGTGCCTCCTCTGATGCCCGGGCCATTGCGGCACCGCCAAAGGCGCGGATCAGCCGTGCGCCCGCCACCAGCGCCACCATCTCATCGCGAGTGAACATCAGGGGCGGCAGGTCGAACCCGGCCCGCATTACATAGCCGACGCCCGCTTCGCCCTCGACCGGGACACCGGACCCGATCAGGTCGGCGATGTCGCGGTAGATGGTGCGGGGCGACACTTCCAGCCGCTCCGCCAGTTGCGCCGCAGTGACAAGCCGACCGCCCCGCAGATATTGCACGATCTGGAACAGGCGGTCGGCGCGGCGCATCGGTCAGCGCTTGGGTTCGAACAGACCGATGGAATTGCCATCGCGGTCCCGCGCATAGGCAAAGCGCCCCGGCGGGATCTCGATCACCGGGCTCACCACCTTGCCGCCACCGGCGATGCAGCGCGATGATGCCGCTTCGACCGTATCGGGGATATACAGGTGGATCGTCGGCCCCTGACCGTCACTGGCCGGTTTTCCGGGGTAAAGGTGGCCAGAGACGCCTGTGGCCATATCCTCAATGGCAAAATTGGCAACCGGGTTCGGGCCGGTTTCATCCAGCATCAGGTCTTGCCCGGTCAGCCTGGAATAGAACTGCATGGCCTTGGGCAGGTCCGTCACCGGGACTTCAGTCCAGACAACGGCATGGGTGGGTTTGGTCGACATTCGGGGTTCCTTTCAGGTTTCAGTGCCCCTTGATGCCACAGGGCTGCTGACAGCATGGTGTCAGCAGTCTTCGCCGGGGCGCAGAAACCGGATAACGGCGGCGCCCGCCTGCATCGGGCCATCTGCCCGGTCAAAGCGCAGGTAGGCGATGGCCTGATTGCCCGCGCGGGTGAACAGGGTGCCCACCGGCTTGCCCTCGGCGGTGATCCCGGTGCCCGATTCCGCCGGGCCGTCAACGCTGACCAATGCCAGCCCCTTGCGCAGGTCGGTCTTGTGTTTCATCCGCGCTGTCACTTCCTGCCCGACATAACAGCCCTTGCGGAAATCGACGCCGTGCAGCCGCTCAAACCCGGCTTCAAGGATGTAGGTTTCGTCGGGGATCAGTTCAATTCCGGTTTCCGGTATGCAGTGGGCAACCCGGATTGCATCCCAATCCACCTCGGGCAGGGCGGGTGCCGCCGCGCCATAGGCCCGCCATCCCAGTGCCGGGTGGCGCGGATCGGAAAAGGCACCTGCCGGGGCGACACCCGGCCCGCGCGACACAACCATTTCGGTGCGGTCGATGGCCACCCTGGCCCGCAAACGGTACATCGCCAGCCGTTTCATCACGGCATCCGCCAATTCCGCCTTCACATCCAGCAGGATGGCATCGCCCTTTGTCAGCAGGAAGAAATCCGCCAGATACTTGCCCTGTGGGGTCAGCAGTGCGGCATGAACCAGCCCATGGTCCGCCTGTGCCACATCGTTGGTGACCAGCCCTTGCAGAAACGATTGCCGGTCTGCACCGGTCACGGCAAGCACGGTTCTGTCATCGGTCGGCACGGCCTTCGTCTCCGATCAGCGGGTTTGGCTGCCCGTCAGCACCCACCCCACCATATTGGATCATGAAAGCGAAAGTTGCGAGGGGGCAGGTACATCGGTCCAGCGGGCAGTGCGGATTTCAGCCCGTTAGCTGCAGTGCCAGAACCATCACGGCAATGGCCGCGACCCAGGATCCGATGACCCGGCGCGCCACTGCCAGCACTGGATGGGTCATCGCCGCCGAAAGCGCGGCAGCGTTCATCGCAATCAGAAACAGGGCAGACACAACGCCGGCCTGCGCCAGATAGGCGGCAAAGGCTGGCACCGCGCCGCCAGTCGCCGGTGGTACATCGGTTCCGATGCCGGCAAGCAGGCCGGTGGCGATGGCGGTGGCAGTGGCGACAGATCCGGGCACCCGAATTGTGGCAGCCAATCCGATCCCCAACACCGCACTGACCGCCAGCACGACGTAACCCGCTGCGGGCAGAAAGATCCCGGCGCTGGCCAGCCACATGCCAGCCAGAGCCGCAGCCATCAGGCACAGTGCGGCCTGCGGCACCACGGTGCGATGGGCATTGCCGATCGTCATGCCAAGGGCAAATGTCAGCAAGAACTGGTCAATCGCCAGAAAAGGATGCGCAAACCCGCTGTAAAATCCGCCGCCGCCTGGCAGGGTACCGTGCGCATATGCCGGGGTGGCGCAGATCGCCAGCACGAAAAGCGCAGCGCGGATCATGCCATGCCGGTGAGGAAGGCGCCGCCTGTCAGGGCAATTGCGGCACCGGCCGCCCGTACCACAATCTTGCCCGCCGGCCACTGGCCGAGCATCCCGATCCCGATCCCGGCAAGATGCAGCAACCCGGTCGCAACCACAAATCCAATGGCAAACACCAGTGGGTTGGCGGCTTCCGGCAACTCCGCGCCATGGGCATGGCCGTGAAACACCGCGAAAGCGCCGACCAGCGCCAGCGCTGCCCGGCGCGAAGGCTGCGCTGCTGCCAGCACCATAAGTCCCAGCACAATTCCCGAAAACGCAATGCCGGTTTCCACTCCGGGCAGCGGAATTCCTGCGGCACCAGCAGCACCGGCCAGCGCCATCACCAGCGGGAACAGCACCGGCAGTTGCCAGAGCAGTGACCCGCCAAGGATGCCACCCCACAGTCCGACGGCCACCATGGCCACCACATGGTCCAGCCCGGTGATCGGATGCATGAAGCCGCTGACCAGCCCGCCAAGTTCGCTGCCGGTATGGGCGAGAGCGGGGGTAGATGACAGCAAGAGGGCTGCCAGAATAACGGGAAACCTTGGGGTCACATGCATCTTCGCCGTCCTTTTGCTGGTCGCTTGTGGTCGGGCACTTTGCCCGAACATGGCTCATTGGTGCAGATACCGGCCAGCCGACCGAAAAGTTTCAGTCAGACAATCTATCTTCAGCCCATCCCGGGATCTCGGCTGCCATTTGGCGCAAGAAAAGGCATATTGCGGGGAGCCGGATCAAGGGCCCGCTGAATTTCGGCCAAGGCCACCAATGCTTGCCCGCCCGATCACCCGGCGGCGAACTGCAGCCGGTTCAGGTCGGCATAGAGCCCGCCGCGCGCCATCAGTTCGTCGTGCCGCCCCTGATCGACGACTTGCCCGCGATCCATCACCACGATCTTGTCGGCACTGCGCACGGTGGCCAGCCGGTGAGCGATCACCAGCGTGGTGCGGCCCTTGCTCAGCCGGGCAAGGGCATCCTGTATCAGCGCCTCTGACTGGGCATCCAGCGCCGAAGTGGCTTCATCCAGCAGCAGGATCGGGGCATCGCGCAGCAGTGCCCGGGCAATCGCCACACGCTGGCGCTGCCCGCCTGACAGGCCCGAGCCGCGCGGCCCGGCCGGGGTTTGCAGCCCCTGTGGCATCCGGCCCAGAAACTCCACCACATGCGCCGCCTCCAGCACCTCTGCCAGTCGCTGGTCGCTGACATCGTCGCGCCCCATCAGGATATTGTCGCGGATGGTTTCATCAAACAGCGCGGCATCCTGCGACACCACCGAATACAGTTGGCGGACATCGGTCAAAGCCATGTCGCGCAGGTCATGCCCGCCGACCTTTATCGCCCCGGATTTCGGATCAGCCAGCCGGGTCAACAGCGTGTAGATGGTGGATTTACCCGCCCCCGAGGGGCCGACCAGTGCCGTGGTATGCCCGGCCTCGGCCACCAGCGACAGATCGCGCAGCACCGGATCCTGGCCATAATCAAAGCTGACCCGCTGCACCTCGATCCTGGTGTTGCCCCGGGTGGGTGCGGCAGCGCGCGGCGGCGACGGGCTGGTGATGGTGACCGGCACCTGCAGCAGCGCATAAAGCCGCTCGATGCTGACCAGCGCGGTTTGCAGCGCGGCGCTGACCCCGCCCAGCCGCCGCATCGGCTCGAACACCAGACCCATCGCGGTAAAGAACGCCATGAATTCGCCCACCGTCTTGGTGCCGGCGATGATCTGCAGGCCGCCATAGCTCAGCACCCCGGCAAAGCCGACAGCCGCCAGAATATCCATCAGCGCCGGGATGGCGGCGGCCCCCGCCTCGGTCCGGTTCTGCGCCCGGACATAGGAAATCAGCGAGCGGCGGAACCGCGCGCCCTCGCGCTGCTCTGATCCGGTCAGTTGCACGGTGTTGATACCGTGAAAGATTTCATCCAGCCGGTTGGTATTGGCCGCTGCAGCGGTGCGCGCGCGCAAGGCATAACGCCGCACGATCCGCTGCAACACGACGATCGGTCCGATCAGCAGCGGGGTTCCCACCACGGCGATCAGGGTCCAGACCCAATCGATCGACAGCGCCACCGCCAGCAGTGACAGCAGTGCCACGGCATCACGGCCAAAAGCCGCGATCACATTGCCGAACAGGGATCGCAGCGCGACGGAATCGCCGCGCACCCGTTCAATCAGGATGCCCGGCGAATAGGATTGAAAGAAACCCTGATCCAGCCGCATCAGATGGGCCAGCAGATCGGATTGCACATCGGCAATCACCCGCTCGCCCAGAACCGACATCAGTACCCGGTGCGACAGCGCCGCCACAGCGCGCAGGATGAAAACCCCGGCAACCGAACCTGCCACCCAATAGACCGCTGCGGTCTGGCCGCCGACAAAGGCTTTGTCGAACATCGGCAGCATCAGGTAGGACAGCACACCCAACATCGAGCCTTCAACCGACATCAGCAGCAGCGCCACGAACAGCAGCGGCAACCGCTGGCGGACATAGGTCCGCCAGACCCAGGCCAGCACCAAGCGGCCTTGGCGCGGCATCGGAAGGGAGGCAGGGGTGCCGGTCATGCTATCGGGTGCCGGCCGGGTACGCGGCAGTCAACACAACCGGGTCATAGACAGTCTTGATCCATTCCAGCATCGGAATTCCGGTTTCGGCCTGTGCCCTGGCATAGCTGGTCAACATGAAATCCAGCACCCCGCGCGGCCCGCCGCTGAAATGCAGAAAGCGCCAGTGCAACTGGCGCGCAGCATCCGCAACCGGCGCGTCGCAGATCAGGATCAGATACAGTGCCGCAGCAAGGCCGGTCCGGTCGGCCCCAGATTTGCAATGCATCATCAGGGGCTTTTCCGCCGCCAGAAAACTCTGGTACAGGGCCAACACCGCGGCCCGCGGTGGCAGCATCCCTGATGACAGTTGGTGGCTGATCAGCGCAATCCCCTGTGCTGCGCAGGCTTCCCGTTCCAAGAGGTAGTAGCTTGAGGGGATGGGGGCGCGCAGGTTGATGATGGTGCGGATCCCTTCTTCGGCAAGTTTTGCGATCCGCTTCGGGTCCGGCTGATTGGACCGATAGACCCCCGGTGCGATTTCGCTGCGATTTGACCACAGGCTGCGCAGGAAGCCGTGGTCAGCCAGCTGAAAATGCCACCATGCCCTGCGGCGGCCGGCTTTGGTGGCAAGGTCAGCCGCATAGCTCTGGGACAGCCACCGCCTGGCGTTCCTGATGCGGTCTGTCAGGCCTGATGCCGCCAATCGTTCGGTTCCCGGTTCCAGCGGCCAATCCGGCCAGTGCTTCAACGCCCAGGCGCCAAACGGGACCGGGCAGGCTTGTCCGGCCATAGCGCCAATTCCGGGCGGGAACAAGCGACGGGCAACGCATTGACCCTGAACTGGCGGCGTCATACCGATGGCGTGTCACAGGAGCCCCTCATGAGCCTTGCCAACGGCCGACCCTACCTTGCCATTCCCGGCCCCTCGGTAATGCCCGAGCGGGTGCTGGCCGCCATGCACCGCGCGGCCCCCAATATCTATGCCGGGCCGCTGCATGACATGGTGGCGACGCTGTGGCCCGACCTGCGGGCGCTGGCGCGGACCCGCCACCATGTGGCGATCTATATCGGCAATGGCCATGCCGCATGGGAGGCCGCCAACAGCAACCTGTTCAGCCGGGGCGACAAGGCGCTGGTGCTGGTGACCGGGCAATTCGGCATCGGCTGGGCCTCTGCCGCGCGCGGCCTTGGCATCGAGGCGCAGCAGCTGGTCTTTCCCAAGCAGACCCCGGTTGATGCGATGCGTGTGACCATGGCCTTGGCCGCCGACCCGGATCACCGGATCAAGGCGGTGCTGGTGACCCATGTCGATACCGGATCGACGGTGCGCAACGACATCGCTGCCGTCCGCGCCGCGATTGATGCCGCCGGCCACCCGGCATTGCTGGCGGTGGATGCCATTGCGTCGCTGGGCTGCGACCGCTTCGAAATGGACGGATGGGGCGTGGATGTGATGATCGCGGCCAGCCAGAAAGGGTTGATGGTGCCGCCGGGCCTTGCCTTTGTGTGGCTGTCGGAAAAGGCGCTGGCGGCTTGCGCCAAATCCGATCTGCGCACCCCCTACTGGGATTGGACACCCCGGGTGCAGGGCACCGAATTCTGGCAGCTTTTCTGCGGCACCGCGCCGACCCACCATCTGTTTGGCCTCCGCGAAGCGCTGGACATGATCGCCGAAGAGGGGCTGGAGGCGATCTGGGCCCGCCACGCCACGCTGGCCCGTGCAGTCTGGGCGGCGTTTGACGCCTGGTCTGCCGAGGGACCGATCCGTCTGACCGTAGCCGATCCGGACCATCGCGGCCATTCCGTGACCGGCGCGCAGCTTGGTGCCCCCTATGGCAGCGAATTGCGGCACTGGTGCGAAACCACGGCGGGGCTGACGTTGGGTATCGGTCTGGGCATGGCACCGCCCGACGACCCCGCCTGGCACGGCTTCATCCGGGTGGCCCACATGGGCCATGTCAATGCCCATATGGTGCTGGGCACCTTGTCAACCATCGAGGCCGGGCTGCGGGCACTGCATATCCCGCGCGGGGCGGGAGCGCTGGAGGCGGCGGCAGCGGTGGTTGCCGGGGCGTGAGCCCCGACAATCCCCGAGGCCTATTCCGGGTGGCGGGCCAGCCAATCCTGCATCCAGACAATCTCCGGCTCCTGCGCCGCAATCACCTGTTCGGCAAAGGCGCGAACCTCGGGGTCGCTGCCATGGGCCAGCACCACTTTGGCGGCATCAACCGCACCCTGATGATGGCAGATCATGCCGATCAGAAAATCGCGGTCGGCGTCGCCGGTGAACTCGGTGCCCATCGCCATCGCCATCTTGTTCATCGCCTCGACAAAGCCGCGGGTGGCCTCTGACGCGCCGTCCGGCACGGTCATCATCATCATGCCATCGGCGGGTGCCGCCGTTTCTGCCAACGCTCCAGTGGCGCCGAGCATCAGCGCGAGGGTCGAGGACATCAGAGCGGTGCGGATGGGCATGGCAGTCTTCTGGGCACCTCTATTAATACGATATTCTCAGCTTTCCCATGGCGTAACCCATTGATTTAATGCGATGCGCCTTCTGGAATTGTGCATTAATAGAGGTGCCCTTCTGATCAGGAGGGATTGGCCAGAACAGATACCGTGCCGGGCGGAATGGAAAATCAATCTTCCGTCACTCGGCGTGCGCTTTGCGCAGTGCCAGTGGCAGCGCCTTGGCCAACGCGGCCAGATCGGCGGGGGTTCCGGCGCTGATGCGGATGCAGCGGTCCTGCGGGGAGACGAAGGGTTTGCGGATGAAGATGCCTTGGTCGACCAGCTTGGTCAGAACCCGCGCGGCAAACATGCCATCAGCGCCGCAGTCAAGCGCGACGAAATTGGTGGCAGAGGGCAGAGGGATCAGGCCGTTGGCGCGACCGATGGCGGCAATGCTGTCACGTGCCTGGGCAACCCGTACAGCCACCGCTGTCAGATAGGGCTGATCAGCCAGCGCGGCCAGCGCCCCGGCCTGCGCGATCCGGCCAACCCCGAAATGGTTGCGCACCTTGTTGAAGGCGCTGACCCATTCCGGCGCAGCAATGCCATAGCCGACGCGCAGCCCCGCCATGCCATAGCCTTTGGAAAAGGTGCGCAGGCGGATGGCCTGCGGTTGATCGGCGGGGATTGCCGGGGCAGTGCCGGGTGGGGCCAGGTCGATATAGGCCTCATCAAGGATCAGCAGGCAGTCGGGTGGCAGGTCGGTCACCATCGCCTCTAGCCGTGCGGCTGTGTGCCACGTACCCATCGGATTGTCGGGGTTGGCAAGATAGATCAGCTTTGCCCGCGTGTTGCGCGCCAATTTTAACAGGGCGTCAGGGTCTTCGTGGTCGTCGTGGTAGGGGGCTTTGTGCAGGTGGCCGCCGTAACCGGTCACATGGAAGTTGAACGTGGGGTAAGCGCCATCCGACGTCACCACGTTGTCGCCCGGGGCGATCATCAGGCGGACCAGATAGCCCAGCAGCCCGTCAATCCCTTCGCCCACCACGATGTTTTCGGGTGCCACATCGTGGTGGCGGGCCAGTGCCGCACGCAGATCATGGACCTCGGGGTCGCCATACATCCAGACCTCGGATGCCGCCGCAGCCATCGCGGCGATGGCATCGGGCGAAGGGCCGAACACCGACTCGTTGGCCCCGAGCCGCGCCACAAACGCCCGCCCCCGCGCCCGCTCCTGGGTTTCAGGGCCGACAAACGGCACCGAAGCGGGCAGGGATTGGGCAAGGAGGGTGGGGCGGGGGGGCATCAGCCGATCTCTGCCAGACGCGACAGGGCTTGCCTGATCTTGCCCGCATCCGCCTCGTTCAGCGCCAGGTTTTCGCGGGTCTCCTCCACTACTTCCTCGGGGGCGGAGGCCACGAATTTCGGGTTGCCGAGGCGGCCCTTCAGCCCGCCGATGTCCTTGGTCAGTTTGTCCAATGCCTTGGTCAGCCGCGCCTTTTCCGCGCCGATGTCGATAACGCCAGCCAGTGGCAGCGCGAATGTGCCGCCCGTGACCGGGATCAGCACCGAGCCTTTGGGGGCCGCCCCTGCGTTCAGGCTGTCAATCCGCGCCAGCCGTTTCAGGATCGCCTCATTCCGCGCCCAGGCTGTGCGGCCCGCGCCGTCCAGCGCCACCTGCACCAGCGGCAGTTTCAGCCCGACCGGCACGTGCATTTCGGCGCGGGCAGAGCGCACTTCGTCGATCAGGGCAATCACCCAGTTCATCTCGCGGTCGGCACTTTCATCCATCAGTTCAGCGCCATAGGTCGGCCAGTCGCCATGGACCAGCAGCTTGGCGCGGTCAGGGGCGGTCAGGGACCACAGATCTTCGGTGATGAAGGGCATGATCGGATGCAGCAGGATATAGCACTGATCCAGCACCCAGCGCATGGTAGCCCGGGTTTCGGCGGCGTGGTCGCCGTCCATCAGCGGCTTGGCGAATTCGACATACCAGTCGCAGACCTTGCCCCAGACAAAGGCGTAGAGTGTCTGGGCGGCGTCGTTGAAACGATAGGACGTCAACGCCTCATCCACCGCGATCCGCGCCCGCGCCACCTCGCCGATGATCCAGCGGTTGACGGTGTGGGTGGGGTGCGGGGTTTCGCCAGAGGGCACGGCAGGGTCAAACACCCCGTTCATCTCGGCAAACCGCGTGGCGTTCCACAGCTTGGTGCCGAAATTGCGGTAACCGGCGATGCGCTGGATGTCGAGTTTCAGCACGCCGCCGAGCGATGCCATGGCGGCATTGCCGAAGCGCAGCGCATCGGCGCCGTATTGGTCGATGATTTCCAAGGGGTCGATGACGTTGCCGGTGGATTTCGACATCTTCTGGCCCTTGGCATCGCGGACGAGGCCGTGGAGGTAGACGTCCTTGAACGGGACCTGGCCAACGACGGCAAGCTGCATCATCATCATCCGGGCGACCCAGAAGAAGATGATGTCAGAGCCGGTGATCAGGGTAGAGGTCGGGAAATAGCGTTGCAGTTCCGGCGTGTTGTCGGGCCATCCCAAGGTGCCGATGGGCCAGAGGCCGGAGGAGAACCAGGTGTCGAGAACGTCGGGGTCGCGGTGAAGCTCGATCAACAAGCCGTCGT
>Ga0105049_10004106_pt1 | contig 17132 bp, 18 predicted proteins | sample MAT06_FD_78087 | JGI IMG/M metagenome (GOLD analysis project Ga0105049, IMG submission 78087) | Freshwater microbial communities from Lake Fryxell liftoff mats and glacier meltwater in Antarctica - MAT-06 | ecosystem: Environmental > Aquatic > Freshwater > Ice > Liftoff microbial mat | place... | reverse complement strand
GGTGTGGTGGTCAGTATGGTGCAGCCGCCGCGACTCGAACGCGGAACCTTCTGATCCGTAGTCAGATGCTCTATCCAATTGAGCTACGGCTGCTTGTTTTGTGGGATGGAGAGGATAGAGACGGATGGTGAGGTTGGGCAAGACATTTATAGTTTGCGAGTAAGAATTGTGAAATTGGGTGGTCGGCTTCATGGAGTTTGTTCTGGGCTTTACTAGGGGTGCGTTTGGTAATCCAGTGGCCGCGAGGGACTGGAATAGAAGCTTCAAGGGAAGGTGCTTCAAATTCTTTACGCTAGGGGTATTTCTGGTAGGCTGTAGGGACTATGGATTTGTCTGAGGTTCGCGGCGTGGAGCAAAGATACAGCGGCATTGCTGTCGCTCCGGGTATCGCGCATGGGGCTGCTCTGGTGACTTGGAACGAAGACGAGGAGAAACTTGCACCCCGCAAGATCGAACAAAGCGACCTTCCTCGTGAAATAGAGCGCTTCGAGTCGGCACTCATTGCGACGCGGGCCGAGCTTCTGGATATTCAAAAGCGGATTGCTTCGGGTATTGGAGCGGATGATGCGAGTATTTTTGATGCGCACCTTCTGGTCGTGGAGGATCGCACGTTGATTGAGGAAGTTCTCCGTAAGTTGGATCAGGACCGACACTGCATTGAGTATGTTTTCCAGTCCATCGCGGACAAATACTGCCAGACGCTAGAGCAGATTGATGACCCTTATCTTCGTGAACGGGTGGTGGATATTGAGGATGTGACGCGGCGTGTGCTGCGTCACTTGCTGGGCAAATCGCCGTTGAATCCGGCTGCGCACGATCAGCCGCACATTGTCATTGCTCATAATCTTACTCCCTCCGACACGGCGCAACTGCATCGCGAGTATGTCTTAGGATTTGCCACCGAGATGGGAAGTCGCACGTCGCACACGGCGATTCTAGCTCGTTCGCTTGAGATTCCCGCATCGGTCGGTCTGCGGGATATCTGCCAGAAGATCAAGACTGGTGATGATATCTTGCTGGATGGCTATCACGGGCTACTGATCGTCAATCCATCCACAGAAACTCTCTTGGAATATGGACGCCTTGAGACGGCGAAGGAGGAAGTCACGGAGCGGCTTGAGCTGATCCGGGAGACGACATCCGTCACGCGAGATGGACGCCATATCGTGCTCTCCGCCAATGTGGACTTCCCGGAGGAACTAGGGGACGTGGCCGAGTGTGGGGCAGAGGGGATCGGCCTCTACCGCACGGAATTTCTTTTTCTTAATCGTGCAGAGCCACCGGGCGAAGACGAGCAATACGAGCAATACTGCCTCGCAGCTGAGAACTCTCGGCCCCACTGTGTCATCATCCGTACGCTCGACATCGGGGGAGATAAGTCCACGGCTAGCCTTGATTTGCTCGAAGAGGAAAATCCTTTTCTTGGTTGTCGGGCGATTCGTTTCTGCCTGAAAAATCCACACATTTTCAAGAGTCAACTTCGGGCAATCCTTCGAGCCGCCACGTCGGGGAATATCCGAATCATGTATCCGATGATTAGTGGCTTGGAAGAACTACGCCATGCGAACCGCCTCCTTGAGGAATGCAAGAACGAGCTAGCGAGTGAAGGGATCCCATTTAATTCCGCTATCGAAGTGGGTATCATGGTTGAAATTCCGAGTGCTGTCATGATCGCTGACCAACTGGCGCGTGAAGTGCAATTTTTCAGTATTGGCACGAACGATCTCATCCAATACACGATTGCCGTGGATCGCGGAAATGAGCACATTGCCCATCTCTACAATCCGACACATCCGGCGATTCTCCGGATGATAAAAATGGTTGTTGATGCGGCGCACGGGGCGGGTATCTGGACTGGAGTCTGTGGCGAGATGGCGGCGGATGTGTTGTTGACGCCGCTCTTGGTTGGGTTGGGAGTTGACGAGCTCAGCGCGACAAATGCCATGGTGCCGCGTGTGAAAAAGGCGCTGCAATCGCTTGATGCTGCTGCTTGCTATGACCTCGTCGCGCGGGTTCTCACCATGGATGATTCTGCGGCCATTCTTTCCATGAGTAGCCAGATGGCGCGTGAGCAATACGCCGAGATTGCTGACTAGAATCAATGCAACTCGACTTTGACCTGAAAGGTCCCCCGCCCAGTTCCCCGCTTGAACCGGAAGTCCTCTCGGTGGGGGCCTTCACCCGACGAATGCGCTCGGTGGTGGAGTCGCAGTTTGGCGACGTGTGGGTGGAGGGCGAGGCGTCGAATGTTCGGCGGCAATCCTCGGGACATACCTATTTTACTCTGAAAGATGCTACGGCACAGATCGCTTGTGTGCTTTTCGCAGGACAAGCAGCTCAGTTGCGCGGAGTGAAAATCACCGACGGGGACCAACTACAGATTTTTGGGCAGGTGACGATCTACGAAATGCGTGGGCAGTATCAGATCGTGGTGAGGCGTGTGGCCGAAGTTGGAGCTGGCGCTCTGCAGGCGAAGTTCGAGGAACTTAAGCGACGCCTGCATGCGGAAGGGCTTTTCGACGCAGCCCGCAAAAAGTCGTTGCCAGCTTTTCCTCAACGCGTGGGTGTGGTGACCTCCCCAACTGGCGCTGCGCTCCGAGACTTTCTCAATGTGCTCAGTCGCCGACAGCGGGGTATTGCCGTCTTGGTCTCGCCGGTGCGTGTGCAAGGGAGAGGTGCCGCTGCGGAAATTGCAAAAGCGATCAAGGAACTGGCTCGCGCTGATGCCAATGGATTGCCACGTGTGGATGTGATTGTCGTCACGCGAGGGGGTGGAAGTCTGGAAGACCTCTGGGAATTTAATGAAGAAGTCGTGGCGCGCGCCATCGCAGAAAGCGAGATTCCGGTGATCAGCGCAATTGGTCATGAGATTGATTTTACGATTGCAGATTTTGCGGCGGATGTTCGAGCACCGACTCCGAGCGCGGCGGCGGAGCTCCTCTCTGCGGACCAGCGCGAGGTGCTTGATCGAATCCGAGCAGTGCATCTCCGAATGAATCGTGTAGTTGGTGCTGTCTTTGAGCGGCAGCGGCAGACGCTGCACGGGTTCCAGCGCACGGCGGTGTTTCAGGCTCCCGCGAGAGCCATTCGGGAAATGGCACAGACGCTTGATCGGGGATCGGATAATCTTCTGCGATCCGTGCGAGAGGCTGCGACAATTGTATCCCGTCGGATTGAAACCATGGCAGCCCGCCTCGATAGGCAAGACCCGGCGGCAAAAATCGCGAGCTACCAGCGCGACATATCAAGTGCGCTGGACGGCATGTCGAGTCGCTTGATGCTTCGCAAACAGCACCTCGCCTCGGAGTGCGAGAAGTCCGCTGCGGTGCTGGAAGCCCTGAGCCCAATGAAGGCACTTGGGCGTGGGTATTCTCTCACACACAGGCCGAACGGAGGAGTTGTTTTGAGAGCGGACACACTCACAGATGGCGATGAGATTCTGACGACATTTGCGGATGGCGTGGCACGCTCTATCGTGAGCACCTCGGCCAAGCCACTACGGCTCGCGGGGCTGAAAAAATAGGCTGAGAGGCGCATTGCGCGGAAAGGTAACTTCTGAGATAAAGCGTAATCATGTCGGCGTTGAAAATTGAACCAGCCACGCTGGAAGACCTGCCGCAGCTTACTGAGCTGCTCTTGGATCTTTTTACGCAGGAAGCCGACTTTACTCCAAATTCAGAGAAGCAATTGCGGGGCCTGCGACTGATCGTGGAGCAACCATCCCGTGGGAGGATCTTCGTCTTGCGCAGTCATAATAAGATCATCGGTATGATTAATCTGCTCATCACGATCAGCACGGCTGAGGGTGGCTTTGTGCTCGTGCTTGAGGATCTTGTGATCCATCGTGAACATCGTCAACAAGGCTACGGTTCCCGCTTACTTCAGTACGCAGTGGACTTTGCGAAGAGAAAAAAATTTCTCCGTATTACACTGCTCACAGATCGCCCGGCGGAAGGCCGACGATTTTATACCAAACACCACTTCTACGAGAGCGATATGATTCCGATGCGCATGCTTCTAACCGATGAACAGTGATTTCGCACGAGTGGATTTGCAGCGCGAAGCAAGGTGCGGGCGTGCGGAGACGATTTTCTGCGAGGGAAAAACTCCGGATGAAGTCGCAGAGATCGCGCGACGCTTGCGCGAAGCTGGTCAATACGTACTTGGCACACGCGCAACGGAAGCTCAGTTTGCTGCGGTGGCGTTGCGATTTCCCGAGGCCTTGTGGCACGAGCGGGCGAGGTGTTTAACGATTTCTCAGGCGGCGCCGAGCGAGTCTCCGTGGGCCGTGGCTGTGGTATCGGCTGGCACGTCGGACGCCTTCGTTGCTGAGGAAGCTGCAACAACTCTTGAGACTTTCGGCTATCGGGTAGAACGCTTCAGTGACGTGGGAGTCGCCGGCCTACACCGGCTATTAGGAGCGGTTGAGGCGATTCAGCAATGCGGGGTAATCATCGTGGTCGCAGGCATGGAAGGTGCACTACCCAGTGTCGTAGCGGGACTTGTAAATCGGCCAATCATCGGTGTGCCGACAAGCGTCGGCTACGGCGCGAACTTTGCAGGAGTAGCAGCCTTGTTATGCATGCTTACGAGTTGTGCGAGCAAGGTGACCGTGGTCAATATTAACAATGGTTTTGGCGCGGCCTCTGCGGCCGATGCGATCCTTCGCCTCGCGGGGCCGGGCGCATCGTGAGCAGCGGAGTAAGAAAAGCCTTTGTCTTGGGGGCTGGGCTTGGCACGCGATTGCGCCCCTTAACTACGGCGAGACCGAAGCCGCTTGTTCCCATTTTTCATAAACCGCTGATCACTTTTGCCTTCGACCACCTGAAGGCGCATGGGGTCGAGTCTTTCGTTGTGAACACGCACCATTGTCCTGAAGCCTATGATCGCATGGTCGGCAATTCGTATGAAGGCTGCCCGGTTTTGTATCGTCACGAGCCGATGTTGCTCGAAACCGGAGGCGGGATAAAAAACGTCGAGGATTTACTCGGTGGTGAGGCATTTATCGTCTACAATGGGGACGTCTTAAGCGACATTCCCCTTGATCGCTTGCTTGCCGAACACTCAGCACGCGGAAATCTTGCGACCCTCGCCCTACGCTCTTCTGGGAGCCCAAGGCACATCCAATGCGATCCCTCAACAAATCGCGTCACCGACATTCGCGGCCGAATCGGCGGCAGCGGAAATCCCTCGTTTCTTTTCACTGGAATTTCCGTTCTCTCACCAGAAATATTTTCGCATATTCCGGCCGGCACACCGGTCTCGATTATCCCGATTTATCTTGAACTCATCCGCCAGGGAGCCCGGATCGGCGGGGTCGTGGTGGAGGAGGGCCATTGGCTCGACCTTGGTTCTCGCAAGGCCTACATTGAGGCTCATCAAATGTTCGCTCCGGGTGGCCAAAAGCTTACCACCTCTCCCCTGAGCTGGCCACGGCTGGTGCATGACAGTGCCACTGTCCATCCAACGGCCTCCCTCATCGGGGCATGTGCCATTGGGCCTATGGCTACCGTGGCGGAAGGTGCTGTTCTGGAAGATAGTGTTCTGTGGGACAAAGCCTCGGCTGCGCCCGGCGTTCGGCTCCTGCGCTGCGTGGTGCGGGACTCGATTCAGGCGACGATTTCCGCGAAGTCGTACGATTTCTGATCGAGAAAAACATCGCAAGTCGTGCAGGCTTCTGCGCAATATAGATGCAGGCCTCACGGGCCCTGCATCATATGCTGAAAAAAGTTGTCCTTACAAATATCTACACCGCTAAGACCGCTGAGGTCATAGTAGATACTGATGAGGACGCAAAAGCGATTCTCGGCTCGGGCAAAGCCCCTAACGAAACCGCTGAGGTAAGTGACGTCGTTGGCATTGATGAGTTCGTGCAGCGTGCGACGGGGAAAAAGCCAAACATCGAGGAAACGGTGGCTTTCTTCAGCGGATTTGCGCGCTGCTTGGAGCGAAACATATCCACGATTAAGAGCTTGGAGCTCATGGCGGCGCGCCTGCGTTCTCCACGTTATCGCGGGGTTGTCGCGGATATTTCTCAACGGATTAGCTCCGGCGATACGCTGAGCGATAGCTTTGCAAGCCACCCGGATCTCTTTACTGAAGACGTCGTCGCCCTGATCCACGCGGGAGAGGAATCGGGAATGATTCATGAGGTTCTCAAGCAAATCGCCTCGGGCCGCAATAAGTCCGCCCAAATTCTCCGAAAGCTGCGCGCTGGGCTTATCTACCCCGCTATCGTTTTAGTTCTCGCCGTCATCGTGGTCATCATAATGGCCTTCACCCTCATCCCTGCGATTTCAAAACTCTATACCGCGATGAATGCCACGCTGCCCATGGCAACGAGGATTCTCATGGCGTTTTCAGATATCTTGCTCGGCCAACCCTATCTGGCTGCTCTGCCGCTCTTGGCACTCTTCGCTTTCTTTAAGTACTGGCCGAAGATTTACCGCAAGCCGCCAGTCCAGCGCTTCATTACCCGAATCCCCACCGTGGGAAATATCATCCGCAAGTCTGCGGCCATGGTGAGCTTTCGCTGTTTGGCATTGCTGTTACAAGCGAATGTACGCATCACCACAGCTTTAGAAATCGCCGCCAAGAGTGCGAACCATGTGGAGTTCGAGGCCTTTTTTCTGACGGTGAGAGACCACATCAACGAGGGGCTTTCGTTGCCCGATAGCTTCCTTATGGAGTCCCATCGGCTCGGGCCTGACGGACGAATGATTGCTGCCGTCGTGCAGATGGCCGGCGAGACAGGTGGAGTGAACGAGATGCTGGACGTCATTGCGACGGATTACGAAGACGAGCTGGATATTCTTGCGAGCCAGATTGATAAAATTCTTGAGCCCATCGTGCTTGTCATGTTGGGCCTCGTGGTCGGTGGACTTGTCTATGCGATCTACGGTCCTATTTTCAATCTCAGCAAAGTGATCTTACCACAGTCGAAACCGGCAGCAGCAGCGGCACCACGGTGATTGGAGAGGGCTCAGGCTCCTCAAGCAGAAGTAGGACGTTCTCCGTCTTTAGGTGGATTAGACGACTTCCGGGCCAGAGCGTTTATTCAAAGGCACTGTTTCTCTATGTCACGCTGTCGCTACTTCTCGGCATCGCCGTGGTCTACTTAACCAGCAGCATCATTACTGGACAGTTCCTCGAAACCGAAAGACAGGAAATGGTCTCAACAATTCAGCGCTTCGCAATCGTCCTGGCGCGAGAATCTCGGCCCGTCGAAATTTCGCTGAGAGATCTTATCAATGCCGATAATTCCTCCAAGTCCGCTTTTGTAACGCTTCCAGATGCCGCTCGCCTCAAGCTGCTCCAGCTCGATTTTATTTCCGTGTGCCGGATGCCGAACAAAGAGGAAACAACCAGCTTTGCGGGCGATGAGGTAGCCAAGGTTCTAGAAGAGTTTACTCTCTGGACGCATTGGGTCAAAAAGCAATCAGCAGCGAGCGGATTAATTACCATTGGTGACCAATTAGCAGCTATTGCTTGGAGGACACTGCCGAACGGTGACATGATCGCGGCGGGGCGGCTTCTAGAGACAGATGGCCTGGTGTTTTTAGAGGGCGTCTTCGGAGCAAAAGTTTCTTTTCTTCCGATGCGTGGCGTTTCTGTGATAGCCGGCGAAGAAAATCCTCTGCTGGCTCTGCTCACTAAGAATGACTTCGTAGTCGAAACCAGAGGCCCTAATGAACTCGTGGGCCACATGCTTGTGAGGGGAATCAACGGCGAGGCCGTCGGACAAGTCACGCTTACGCAAGGGCGGCCGCTCTATCTCAAAAGCTTAGAAGCCGTCCAAGTCTTTCTTGCCGCTCTCACCTTGGCCGGAGGTGCACTTTTTTTGATCATTTGGTTCCTATTGGATCGAACAATTCTTGCCCGGATACGAACGCTGATCCAAAAAGTAGAGGAATCGAAACGTGGCGGACTGCTGCCTCTCAGGCTTGCTTTGGATGGGAATGATGAGCTGACCGACCTGGCTCACCGTATCGAAGAACTGGCCACCCAGCTTGAGAGTGCTCAAGCTGACTACCGCGCTGTCGTTGAGGATCAGACGGAAATTATCTGCCGCTTCGATAGGGCTTTTCTAGTGACTTTTTCAAACGAAGTCTTTCGTCGTGTCTTTGAACCGGACGCGGAAGCGATTCTTTTTCTGCACCGCTGCATCCCGGTGGATTGTTTTCGTATTTTGGAGCAACACTCAATGGCCCTCACTGCGACCGATTCTGTTTCCATTTTCTTAAGTGCGATCAACCTAAGTTCTGGAGAGAGCCGTTGGTTTCGCAGCACGCTGAGAGGAACATTTAACGCAGAGGGAAATCTCTGCGGAGGCCAATGGGTCGCTGCCGACATCACCCCACAAATTCAAGCCCAGCAAAACTTAGAAGCATCAGAACGTCAGTTGCGTGCGCTATCGGCAAAGTTGTTGAGAATTCAAGATGACGAGCGACGGCGTATCGCTCGGGAACTGCATGATTCCACGGCACAGAGTCTCGCGGCATTGGAAATGAACATGAGCCTTCTGGAGCCTCTTGCTTCCGACAGTCGCACAAGCCAGATCGTCGCTGAGACGCGTCAAATCGCGCGGGATTGCTGTCTGGAACTGCGAACGATTTCCTATTTGCTACACCCCCCGCTTCTTGATGAGGTCGGGCTGGCATTTGCGCTGAGGTGGTTTTGCGATGGCTTTTCGAAGCGAACTTCTATCCCCATCAATCTCGCGATTCCACAAAATGTTCCCCGACTCCCCGTCGAAGCAGAAACGACACTATTCCGTGTCACACAAGAGGCCCTCAGCAACATCTATCGCCATGCAGGGGCCTCGGCGGTGTGGATTACCCTGTCCGTTGCAGACGAAGTTGTCTCCCTCGAGATACGGGACAATGGCAGCGGATTCACGCGTCCGGAGAGCGAATCTGGTGCGAGCGGCGTCGGTGTCGCAGGAATGCGCGAGCGACTGGCCCACCTCGGCGGAAAGCTAGAAATCCGCTCGTCTCCTTATGGTGTGAGCGTTATCGTTTCACTCGACTGCAATCAAACTCATGCCGACTAAGAAGATCAAAATCCTCGTTGCTGATGACCATGAAATTGTTCGTCATGGTGTGCGAAACCTCATCGCTTCCATTCCTAACTACGTCTGTTGCGGTGAAGCGACGACAGGTCGCGAGGCCCTAAAGCTAGCGGAGGAACACCACCCGGACATCGCCATACTCGACATCAGTATGCCGGAACTCAACGGCATCGAAGCGGCGCGGCAAATTCTCAAAGCCTGTCCCGCAATCAAAATCCTGATTTTCACCGTGCATGATGCTGAGCGCATTGTTTACGAAGTTTTCAATGCTGGTGCTCATGGCTACATTCTGAAAAGCGATGCTGGTCGCCACCTCCTCGCAGCCATTGAGAGTATCTTGCAGGGACGCCACTATTTCAGCACTCAGGTTTCCGAGGTTTTGTTTGAAAGCTTTCAGCGGAAGGACTTGCCACACGCAACAAATCCTGACGTTGGAAAACCAACAACCCGCGAGCGAGAAATTATCCAGCTGCTCTCTGAGGGAAATAGTAACAAGGAAGTAGCCGTCGCTCTCGGGATCAGTGTAAAAACAGCCGAGACACATCGAGCCTCTGTCATGCGGAAACTTGGTCTCCACTCCATCGGTGAGTTGGTTCGCTATGCCATTCGCAACAACATTATCCAAGCATGATTTCTCTATGACAATTCCTCTCGAAGATACGTTTATTGACGTCGTTAAAAAAGCCCAGCGTGGTCTTGCAGTGGACGACGTGGCGTTAGCCCAGAGGTCAGGATTTACGCTAGAAGACATCGAATCTGCGAAGCCATCTGCACTCCGTGCCGCAGCTGCAGTCTTAGGCCTGAAGGCCGAGGCCTTGGTCGCTCTATCAGCGGGATTTTATACGCCTGCGGATCTCGCTATAACTGGGCTCCAGAGCTTCAATACTCCTTTCGAGGATATGACGGTGAATGCCTACCTCGTGTGGGATCCGGCCAGTAGCAAAGCTGCTGTTTTTGACACTGGGAGCGATTGCTCGGGAATCCTTGCGGCAGTCAAGCAAATGCAACTTTCCGTGGAGGCGATTTATCTCACGCATACTCACGGTGACCACATCTTCGACCTTGACCGTCTCGTCGAAAAGACTCACGCCACCGCCTACGTGAGCCAGTATGAGCCCCTCCAAGGTGCGACGCCATTTGCGGAAGGCCAGACCTTCTCCATCGGTGCTCTCCACATCGCTACACATCGGACATGGGGACACTCGCTCGGCGGAACGACCTTTGTTGTCTCGGGTCTTGAGAAGCCCATCGCGATCGTGGGGGATGCTATTTTCTGCAGCTCGATGGGTGGGGGACAGGTCTCTTATGCCGACGCGCTGCGTACGAATCGTGAGAATATTTTAACTCTTTCGCGCGGGACGATTCTCTGTCCAGGACATGGTCCCCTCACTACCGTCGCAGCGGAATGGGAAAATAATCCTTTTTTTCCTTAAGTGAACCTACCTGAAAACCCAAGAATCGGCATCGTAGGCCTTGGCCGCATGGGCGCAAACATGGCGCGACGCTTGCAGGACAAAGGCTATTGCGTTTCAATGATCTTTGATTCAAATCCGGAAGCGGCGAGCGCAGCTGGTCTCGGGTGCCCCATAGCCAGCACTGTCGCTGCCGTCACGCAAGCAGCCGATGTGATCATTACCGTGGTCACTGATGATGCTGCGATGAGAAGGATATTTTTCGATCACACCGATGCCCTGCTCAGCGGCGCCAGCGGCAAGAGCTTCATCAACTGCGCAACGATTTCTCCCTCGCTCCACCAAGAGATCGAGGCCGCAGCGCGGGCCGTCGGGGCCTCGACTCTTGAAGCCTGTATGGCTTCGAGCATCACTCAAGCGCGTGAAGGAACGCTTTATTTGATGTGCGCCGGGCGCCGTGATGTTTTTGAAACGCTACAACCCATTTTAGCCGCTCTGAGCACCAAATGCAGATACGTAGGGGTAAGCGGCAAGGCGGCAGAAGTAAAAGCGCTCGTGAACATGGTGATGAACATTAACACGGCCGGTCTCGCCGAGGGCCTCGGTCTTGGAGATGCGCTAGGCATTGATCTCGCGACATTGCGCGCTATTTTCTCTGAGACGGGTGCGAATAGCCGCGTGCTTGAAACAGATGGGGAAGATATGCAGAACCGCGATCATGTGTGCTTTTTTTCTGCGGCCCACGCAGCGAAAGACTCCGCCATCGCGCTCTCACTCGCCAAGCAAAGCGGTGTCGCGCTACCACTCAGTGCTGCTTCACACGCTCAGTTTGCCCGCATGGTCGAGCGAGGACTCGGCGAACTCGATAAGTCAGGTGTAGCCGAGCTGACTTTTTTAGGCCGCAGCGGTGATTAGTCTCAACTCAGCGCGTCGCTCTCAAGCTCGATAGCGTGGCGGACTGTTTGTTCCTCAGCGCTAGGAATAATGAGCGCCCAATCGTCTTCAATCCGCACCTTATCTAACCAACCAAGCAGTTGAAGCGCGCGGAGGCTTCGTTCGAGACCTGATTGATCGTGAGAGAGAAAGGCGAGCGTGGATCGCGGGCTTTTCTTAGCCTTGTATACATGCACGAGCAAGTCGCCTGCGAGGTCGAGATCCTCCCTGCGCATGCAAACCAGAGCAGACAGGTGATGAAATACTGAAAAAGTCAGACGCGGAGCAAGAAGGAGAAAGTCGCCAAGTACATGCCAGCCGATGATCGCACGCTCTGCGGGCGCGCTGTAACGGAGAAGGCATTCGTCAATTGATCCCCATACAATGAGGCCTCCAGCGAGAATGCCGGCCGAGGCATGAAGCCAAATCGGTATGCTCTGCAGCATCTCTCCAGCGATGACCTCTTGCCCGTAGAGGATCGTCAGTAATCCCAGCGAAAGCCCGACCGCAACCGCATAGAACAAAGTCCATGCGAGGCCAGCACCAAGAAGAGCAAGAATCGCCGTCGCGACCACATGGGCATTGTGGGAAGAAATGCGCCGACGTATGGACGTCGTAGGCATTATCCCGCACGATAACCATTCGGATCCACTTCAACAGTTGCGAAGCCGAGACCTTGGAGCGCTTGCCTGATAACTTTTAGACACCCCGGCAGGCGGCTCATTTCCTCGTGCGCAACTTGGATGAGAGCACTAGGAACCGCGCCTGGAACGAAGCGCACGCGAAAAACCCGAAATCCAAGATCTCGTAAGACGGCCTCTCCTTGCTCCACGAGATGGAGCGCAGCAACCGTCACGGGAGTTCCATGCGGAACGCGTGACGAAAGGCAAGGTTGAGCGGGGGCATCGGCTGTGGGCAAGTTCAGTCGGCGTGATAGCTCCCGCACATCGTTCTTCGTGAGCCCTGCCGATCTCAAAGGAGCAAGAATCCGAAACTCCGCAGCAGCGCGGGAGCCGGGGCGTGTCGCTGCGACGTCGTCGGCATTCTCACCATAGGCGATGGCTTTGACCTTGCGTCTCTGTGCGAGATTCTCCAATTGACGGAATAGCTCTGCCTTGCAGAAGTAACACCGATTGGGAGGATTTGCGAGGTAGTCGGCTTGGTCAAATTCGGTCGTCTTCACCACTTCGACCCGAGCGCCCATCGCATGTGCCACCGCAAGGGCCTCTCTCAAAGCTTCTCGAGGAAGACTCGGACTATCGGCGATGACTCCCAGCGCAGCGTCGCCGAGTTCTTGCACGGCGATGGCGAGCAGGCACGTGCTATCTACGCCTCCGCTATAGGCGATGATGAGCGAAGTGCTCTCGCTGAGCTCACGGCGCAACGCAGTCACTTTCTCGTCAAGGCTCACAGGCACAGCCGAAGATAGAGTGCATCCAGCGGCATTTGAATGCCGATAAAGAACTCTCCAAAATCCGCGAAGTGCGCACTCACTTCATCAAACCGCATTTCATAAATGATCGCCTTAATCTCCGAAGTCGTGCGGGTGAAGAGCGTTACCCCCCATTCCCCATCATCAAGGCCAGTCGCACCTGTGATGAGTTGCAAAACTCGACCGGAGTAAGTGCGCCCAACTTTGGCGTGGCCTGCCATGAGCTTCTTTCGGGCATCAAAATCGAGTGCATACCAATTCTGACTAGGGGCACGGCGCTTCGACATGGGATAGAAGCAGACGACGGGCCAATCAGGCAGGTTAGGTTCAAGGCGATCCTTGGCGTATTTTTTCATCCGCGCTTGAAAGGCGATGAGCTTCTCGCTGTGGGGTGCGGTGCCGGGCGTGAGATTTTCCTCCACTTCCAGCACTCTCGCGTATTCCTCATCGCTCGTTGTGTATTCGCTGCGTTCAGTCATGGAAAGCCAACTAAAGACGGGAGAAAGAACGTCCGCACCAAGCGCAAGAGTCAGCCGCTTTGCGAAGGCGTCCGCATCCTGCAAATCCGGCGTCACTAGCATAAAGCCTACGTCTGCCTTGGGGGTAACAACACTAAACATGAGCAACTGGGTAGCTGGGGTGGCCCGAATCTCTTGAACGACTTCTGCGAGGCGAGTTTTCGCAGCAATCTTTTCCCGTGTCTCAAGCACGTCCCACTGCGAATGCTCGACGCGGTAAAAGAGGTGGAGCACATGCCGACCTTCGATGGGTAGGATGGGAGTGAAGTTTTCCATAGGGATTTAAAATATCTATCAGACTGCGAAAAATACGATTGCAATATGTGGGGCGAGAACCAAGTTTCTTTCCAGACACCTTAACCGAAAAACTTCAAATGGCAGACGTAGAAAATAAATACTCCGATAACGTGGGCGGCACATTTTATGTAGATGACCAGTGCATTGATTGCGACCTCTGTCGCGAGACCGCACCGGCCAGCTTCACTCGCAACGACGATGGTGGTCACAGCTTTGTCTTCAAGCAACCTGAGACCCCTGAAGAGGAAGCTCTTGCGAAGGAAGCCATGGAGGGATGTCCCGTCGAAGCCATTGGCAGCGACGGAACATAGTGGCTAGGGCTTTTTAAGCTTTCGACGCTTAGGCCCTGAGCCCCTGCTTTGCCATGTCGCCAGATCTCTTACGGCGTAAAATCCTCGAAGAGTGGCGCGGATTGGATGATCCGCCGAGTAAGCCTGATCGCTGCCTCAGTATCAACGATGTCCTCGGCAAAATCCTCCCGAAGCTAGGCCTCTCCGAGCGGCTCAGCGAGCAACAGATCACGGAAGCTTGGAGTAGTATTGTTGGCGGCTTCCTTGCTCAACATTCCTTACCCGTCGCTTTGCAGGGCGGCATCTTAAGCATCCAAGTGCTCCAGCCTACTGTCAGATACGAGCTCGAGAGGTCGTGGAAGGCCGAAATACTTTCTAAGCTGCAAGCGCGCTTTACTGCAAGAGTCGTGCGGGAAATTCGATTTCGCCTTTAACGGAATCTGCCTACTTCGGCAGCCTTTCAAGGAAGGACACAGCACTCGCGCCGACTACGGCCACGATACCAACAGTTGCGCCGCAGCAAACGAGAAAAATCAAAACGTAGGCAACAATCGGTCGCCAGAGTTCCGTCTGATGGGCTTCCTTGAGACCGATGGCACCATACGCGAGTTGAGCGAGTGAAGCCGCTAGTCCTCCGACAACTGGTATCAACTGAAGCACCGACGTCGCCCCCACAGCATAGGCCAATACGCGCCATGTGGTCTGGAATGATCGGTTTGCTCCACCCAAAGCGATGAGCGCTAGGTGCATTACTGCCGCATTAATAAATGATATCGCCACGAAAAAGATCGGGGAAATAATGATCACGCCACCAATCACCGAGGCGATCACCAGTAGAGACACGCCTTTAGTTTCTGCTGCGAATGCCGGATTAGCAAACATGGCCACACTTTGATAGAGTATCGCCACAGCCGTCGTAACCCACGAAACAAGCACGAAGAAAATCATCGGCTTCATGTAGCCGGCATCCGTCGGCATCTGACTGAACACATGCGTAGGCGAGGCAAAGATTTGTTTGACCGTCTCAAAGATCGCCTTGGGTGCTTGCCCCGGTTCGGCCCGCTCCCATGCCGGTTCCACCATGAGCACGGGAGGCTGATCTCCTGCTGCTAGCACAGGTTCTAGCTCAAGCGATGCAGTCGGAAGATCCGTAAAAGTCGACAGCGATAGCCACGCCGCCATGGGTTCCTGCCAAGCGAGATCTTCAGGGTAAAATTTTCCGGACTTAAGGCCGTTTGCTACGTCCTGAGGCGTGAACTGACCGAGGCTTTGCCGATCGCGATTGACGAAGATCATTCCCATAGCATGCAGCACTTACAGCAAAAGTATCCTCTAGGTCAAACCCCGATCGTCCGTCGGCGTCGGCGCTTCCAATTCCGGTGGAAGCGCGTCGGGGAATAGCTGCAGGTAGGCGTTGGAAAACGCGAGATACGCTACAGGTGCGGCGACGAGCAAACCTACGCAACACACCAGAAATCCAGCCATAAGCAGTAGCGACAGCACGACGAGGAACCCGAGAATTGGAAAAAACTGTCGAGTCACCGTGCTACGACTCAATTCCATAGCCTTCCAAAACGGCATCGCACGATCCACTATCAAGATGAAGGAAAACATCCAGCCAGTGAACAAATAGGCAAGCCCGATGACGAGGACAACCGCAGAGACAATCACCGGGACTTCCGAAGAAAGAGCACGGCTCAAAAAATACGCCGGAAGGAGAAAAATCACTGCGGCTATCAACGCCGCGCCAAATGCCACCAACGAAGAGAGAAGAAGCTGACCTAATTGAGGAAATCGAAATCCGGCGAGGAGATTTTTGAGATCCGACCTTCCGCGCAAAAGCTCAACATGAAAATAAAAATATCCCGCACCGAAAAGTGACGTAAAGATCAGATAGCCTACATAAAAAAGGAAAAAAATCGCGCAGGCCGCTATGAAGAATCCCATGCCATTCTCGGAAATATTCTTGCCTGTGTTTTCCAATACAGTCGGCCCAAACTGAATCGGGATTTGCAGGATTGATGAGCTGAAATAGAAGATCATCAACGCCGCGATGCACACGCCCGCCCGCTTCTTGAAGCACCCCCACGCTGCTTTAATGCATGCGCCAACCCCAAAAGGTCCCGACTGAACAAAGGGTCCTGTGGGGAGCTTTGGCAGGGGCTGCACGCCGAGATTATGGATCGTGGACAACGGCTTCCATGTGTCCATTTTTTCATGCCACGCCAGATCTGTTGGTAAAAATCGCCCACTCGTGAGCCCGGCGACGACCTCATCCTCAAGAAACTCACCCAATTGCTGCCGATCGCGGCTAATAAATATCGTTCTCATCGTGCGCAACATGTGCAGAAGCGCGACCCGCAAGCAAGCGCGTAAGGGGCAAGTTGGACTATCGGTTGCTATGGTCCGCAGAATTTTGGGAAAAATTATCCTAAAATAAGGTGATTCAGGTGCTGCTCCCAAAGGCAGTAGCCCCTTCAAAATAAGAAAACCATTGCGCTCGGCTTCGAGTCGCTTGAAACTTCTGCCTCAACCAGTGAAAAGTCACCGCATCCCCCTCTCCGGAAGCCAAGTCGCGTTGCAATCTCCCTTCGCTACTCTAGATTTCGTAGGCCTACCGTCTCCACCGCCAATCGAGAGGGTTGCTGCGGCCGCAGCCAAGCGGGGCCGCGTTGTCCTCCGCCGCGAGAAAGCCCAGCGGGGAGGAAAGACGGTCGTCGTGGCCTCCGACTTCGCTTCTCATTTTTCTGAAGCAGACATCTCCGCGCTTGCGCGGGATGCGCGGCGCGATTGTGGATGCGGAGGAACGGTCACAGGCCGCGAGATCGAGCTTCAAGGCGACCAACTCAACCGCGTGGCCGCATTCTTTGAAGCGCAAGGATTCCGCGTTGCAGGCGCGGGGCAACGCCCGCCGAATTCGACGGCCGAGCCAAGAGGAAATGCTACAACGTGAGCTTTGCACATGTCACCCTCTCGCGAGCCTTATGAGCGATTCCGCAACGTCAGGCGACGCCCCGCTTCGGGTAGCTTTCATCCCCCTTCGCAGCTCCCGGCACGAACGAGGCTTAAATCCACCGGCGAGGCATGGCGCAAGCGCGAGGTGCTAGCGGTGCAAGATCGCGGCCAGCGTACGGACGTCGAGCACGCATAACGATTTACGAAGTGGAATTTTTCGTGGGC
>Ga0105049_10004104_pt1 | contig 17136 bp, 11 predicted proteins | sample MAT06_FD_78087 | JGI IMG/M metagenome (GOLD analysis project Ga0105049, IMG submission 78087) | Freshwater microbial communities from Lake Fryxell liftoff mats and glacier meltwater in Antarctica - MAT-06 | ecosystem: Environmental > Aquatic > Freshwater > Ice > Liftoff microbial mat | place... | reverse complement strand
CAACCCCGCCCCGCACCTGCGGATAAGCCCATCATCCGGAACATCCCGATCGGGAACGCGCCGGTGGGAAAGAGCGGATTGACGGAATCGCGACCCAATGGGCCCCGACGAGCAGAAAATCAGCCCGCGAAATCGGCGGCACCCGCGGCCAAGCCGGTTCCGCCCGGTCAGCCGGGTGCAAACCCCAACGGAGCGGGGAATGCCGGGAACGCGGGCCAAGCCGGAGCGGGCGCTGGAGCGGGCGGTGCCAATGCCGCAGGCGGGCAGCCCGGCGACGGTGCGGCGGGTGCTGGCGGCGGCGAGAACGCCGACCTTGACCTTTCGACCGACGACCCGAACATGGTGACGCTGGCGGATTTTTCAGGCCCCATTGAATTGACGGCGTTGGTGGAGTTGGTGGCCAAGGTTTTGAACATCAACGTGGTTATCCACGGTGAACTCACGGGGACGGTGGTCTTCAATGCTCCCGTGCGGATCAAGAAGGACCGGTTGCTCGGCTTGCTGGATTCATTGCTCGAACAGCAGGACTACACCATCACGTTCGATGAGGCATCGACGTTCTACAACGTGGTGCCGCAGGGGAATGTGGCGGTGGGCTTGGGCGCCACGCTCGCCACGACCCGCGTCTTCTCGACTCCGAACATCCGGCCGAGCGCGCTGAAGGCCGCGATCGAGGCCCAAGTGACGCCGCCGCCTCCCTCCCCGACTGGCGGGCAGCAAAGGCAGATCGCATACATCGATGAGCTCGGCGTGATTGTCGCGACCGACACTCCCCGTCGGCTGGCGGCGATCGGCAGCCTCGTCGATCGTTTCTTGGAAGAGTTTGCCAAGTCGAGTTTCATTCGGCTGGAACTGGACAACATCGCAGCGCCAGTGGCCCGGGAGCGGGCACTGCAATTGATCGGGCAGGCCCCGCAGCGGTCGAACCAGATGCAGGTCCCCGGGATGGAGCAGATGCAGCAGCCCCAGCCCACGCGGACCGGTGTGGCGTTTGACAACCTCGGCGACCGACTGACGGTGGACCCGCAGGGCAATGCGCTGATTTTCCGCGGGTTGCCGGAAGAGATCGAGCAGGTTCAGGCGGTGTTGGCCATCATTGATGTCACCAACGTGCTTGTTCCGAAGCAGTATTTCGCGGGCAACGCCGCCAGCCAGATCGCGGACATCGCGCGTCAGCAGGGCCTGGGCGAAGTGACAACGATCGAGCCCAACAACCAGCAAGACCAGTTCCAGAACTACGGGTACGACTACAACCAGGTCATGCAGAACCAGATGCGGAAGACCCAGAATGTGGGCGGTCCGGTGATGGTGGTCGATGAATCCCGCGGCACGATCATCTATTATGGCACGGCCCAGCAGCATGAACTCCTCGACAAACTCATCGAAGAACTCGACCTTCAATCCGAGAAGATCGTCATCCGCGCGTACAAACTCAAGCACTCGGACTCTGAGGAACTTGCGGAAGTCATCTTGGGGTTGCTGAACAACCAGTCCGTCAGCGGTGAATCACCGTTGCTGCCCGATGGCGGACAGAACCCCGCGTACACGCCTGCCTTCAATGGGAATCAGACGCCGGGGTCCCGTCCCGCGATCAATCAGCCCAACGCCCTCTCGGGCGAGGGGAGCGAGGACGGCCTCGTGCTCGACAGCCGGGCGTTTGTGATCGCCGACATCGCGAACAACCAGGTGTTGGTGAAGGCCCCGAGCGGCCAGCAGGACGACTTCAAGAAACTGATAGAGAAACTCGATCTGCGGAGGCCGCAGGTGTATATTGAGGCTCAGATCGTCGCGGTGACGACCGATGACCGCCTGAGGCTGGCGTTCGAAACGCAACTCATCAACGCCAACGGCACGGGCGGCGTCATCAACACCAACTTCGGGCTTGGTTCGTTCGCCGAAGGCGATGGGCAACCGATCCTCTCGCAGAAGATCGTCGGCATTGGCACCGGTTTCACTGGCGCGATCATCCGGTCGAGCAGCGTTCCGATCATCATGCAGGCACTCGCCAACGAGACCGATTCACGCGTCATCGCCTCGCCCCGCATCCTCGTCGATGACAACGAGGAAGCCTCTATCGTGACGACCGATGAACAACCGGTGACCACGATCAGCCGCGGCAACGCCAACCAGAACGACGTGGTCACGAGCGACTACGTCGAGGCCGAGACCAATCTCACGGTGACACCCAAGATCAGCGAGGGTGGCTATCTGCGACTGGCCTACGAGATCACGCTCTCGACCTTCACCGGCGAAGCCCAGACGGTGAGCGGCACGCTGCTGCCGCCGCCGCGAACCGTGAACGTCATTCAGTCGGAGAGCATCACCATCCCGCACGACGGAACGGTCGTGGTGGGCGGTTTGGTGGTCGACCAAGAATCGACGACCATCGCGAAGATCCCGCTGCTGGGCGACATCCCGATCATCGGGCCACTTTTCCAGAGCCGCAACGAGGGCCATCGCAAAACCGTGCTGTATGTGTTCCTGACGCCGCGGATTCTTCGCGATCCGGAGTTTGACGATCTGCGGCTTCTGACGGCGGGACCTGCGTACCGGGTGAAGATCCCGACGGACATCCCCGAGATGGAGCCGACCTCGATGGACCTCTTGCTGCCCCTGGGCGCGACCCCGGTTCCGGGCAAGTCCGACAGCGACCTCCACGACATCGATGCCGACGAGATCCGGCGGCCTTCGGAAAAATCCCGCAGCAAGCGTTGAATCAGCACCCAACACATGGCAACATTTTCGCTCAAGAAGACTCCGACCAAGAACAGTCAACTCGCACGGGCCGACACCGGGCCGCAGGAGTGGGGCCGCATCGCGCAGTTGCTGGGCCCGCTGAAACTCTCACCCGAGCAACTCCGCCAGTTCCCAAGGGTCGATGGGTCGGACGTTGAGCCTTGGGACGTGCTGCTCTCGATGCTCGCGCTCGATGAGCACCAAGGGCTGGAACTGCTGGGGCAGCGAACGGGGTTGCCCTATGTCGCGGAGCCGCGGCATCAGGAGTCCGCCACCCGTTTCTACGAGGTTGTGCCGCCCGATATCGCGCGTCAGTTTCATGTGGCCGGTCTCTCGTCCGACGGGCATCGCATGATGGTTGCTACGGCCCAGCCGATGCAGCCGTCGGTTTTCGCGATGCTCGAGGACATGCTGGCAATGCCAATCGGCATCTCCCTCTCGCCCCGGGCGGGCGTGGCCAACCTCATCAACCGCGGCTATGAGCAGCGGCAGGATTTGGTCACCGAGATCATCGAGGAGATGCCGCTGGACGATCGGGCCATCGCCGCGGCGGCGGGCTCGGCGGGCAATTCCACCGACCTTCTGCAACTCGCGCGGCAGACCCCCGTCATTCGGCTGGTGAACATGATCCTGTTCGAGGCCTTGCGCAGGCGGGCCAGCGATATCCACGTTCACCCGCTCGAGACACGGCTCGTCATCCGGTTCCGCATCGACGGCATGCTGGTGGACGCCTTCTCGCCGCCGCTTTCGCTCGCGCCCGCCATCAGTTCTCGCCTCAAGGTGATGACCGAACTCGACATCGCCAACCGGCACAGCCCGCAGGACGGCCACACGAGCGTGCGGGTCGGAAGCCGCAAGGTCGATATCCGGTTTTCGTGCATCCCCACCGTCTATGGTGAGCGGCTGGTGCTGCGATTGCTCGATCAGACGTCGACGCAGTTGTCGCTCGATGAGATCGGCATGATGAAGCCGATGCAGGCGCAGTTGTTGGACCTCGTGGAACGACCCACGGGCATCATCCTCGTGACTGGCCCCACCGGCAGCGGCAAGACCACCACGCTTTACGCTGCGCTCTCACGCATCGACCGCGCGAGCCGCAACGTGATGACCATCGAAGACCCGGTTGAATATCACCTGGACGGTATCAGCCAGATGCAGGTCAACGTCAAGCGGGGCGTTACGTTCGCCGCCGGGCTGCGGGCCTTGCTTCGTCAGGATCCGGACGTCATTCTGGTCGGCGAAATCCGCGACGGCGAGACCGCACAGTTGGCCGTTCAGGCTTCGTTGACGGGCCACCTTGTGCTCGCGACGCTGCACACGAACGACTCGCCCAGTTCCATCCCGCGGCTCATCGATATCGGCATCGAACCCTACCTCATCACTTCGTCCCTGCTGGCGGCCATGGCGCAGCGCCTCTTGCGTCGGACGTGCGTCACCTGCGCCGGAACCGGACAGGGCACGGCAGGCCGCTGCGATGTGTGCTACGGCACCGGCTACAAGGGACGCATGGCGGTCTATGAGATCATGACGATGGACGATGAACTCCGCCGCCTCACGGCGACCCGGGCCGACGCCATCTCGCTCTATGATGCGGCCAAGCGCGGCGGGTTTCACCCGATGCGGGAGGACGCTCTCGAGAAAGTGCGCATGGGGCTGACGGACGAGGCCGAGGTCTATCGCGTCCTTCACTGATTGGCCTCGTGCCAAAGCCGGACCGCGTTCATCGCCAGTGGGGACCGGTCTTTCATGTTCGTCTCTCAAGCCCATTCCTTCGTCCATCAGGCGCGGCTCTCGATCACCCTCTCGTGGGTCGCGGGCTACACGAACATCATCACCTTTCTGACGTGCGGCCAGGCAACCAGCCACATCAGCGGCACCGCATCGCAGTTGGGCCGCGATGTCGCCGACGGAAGGTGGCGGCCGGCCGCGTATGTCAGCGCGTTGCTCGCGGCGTTCTTTGCCGGGGCGGTTCTCTCGGGAGGGCTCACGGAACTGGGCCGAAGCAGGCGATGGGCCTCCATCTATGTGCTGCCGATGGCGGTGGAAGCCGCGCTCCTCGCGCTCTTTGCGGTCCTGATCGATTGGAACGCCATCGGCGAGTTGGGCGGTGCCTCGGCCCTTTGGCTCACGCTGATCCCTTCGTTGGCCATGGGGCTTCAGAACGCCACCATCTCGCGCATCAGCGGCGGCGTGGTTCGAACGACCCATGTGACCGGGGTCCTCACGGACTTGGGAATGGAGACCGCCCTCTGGGGAATTCGTAGCCTGCGGCACACGACCAAAGATTCGGGTCTGCGTGGAACCTTCGCCACGCCCGTCCGCCTCACATTGCTGGCGAGCATCCTCGGCGGCTTTGTGCTCGGAGCGACCGCGGGCACGCTGGCGTTCGATTTTGACCCGCGCTGGTGCATGGTGCCCGCGGTGGTCTTCCTGGTCGTGCTGGTTGTTGCCGACGTTCTCACGCCCATCGCCAGGGTTTCGACCCACCGTGAATCCGGTGGAGACCTCGCCGACATCCTTCCCGCGGGTGTAGTGCTCTATCACATTCTGCCCGACTCCGGGCGCAGGGCCGGGTCGGCACGCATCCCGAGTCTCACCGCTTGGGCCGAGGGGCTCGATCGTTCGGCCCGCGTGGTGGTGCTCGACTTCGCCGACACACTCACGCTCGATGCCAACGCGCTGATTGACCTTCGGATTGTCGCCGCGGAACTGATGCATTCAGGACGGGAACTCGTGCTCGCCGGCATCTCTCCGGCCCGGTTCGCGTCGCTCAATGCCGCCCACGTACTCGCGACCTTGCCGCCGGCCAATGTCTGCTCGGACCTTGAACTGGCGGTGGCGCGTGCCTGCACGCTGCTCGGGGCCGCATCTTTGCAGCCCGATTGACACCGGTCGACGAAGGATGGATCGTGCCTAGGGAACCGCCTTCCGGCCTACCTTCGCCGCATGCGCACACCGTCCGGCTTCACCGACCTCTACTCATTGCCGCTCTACTACGACGTGCTGCACGGCTCAGGCACCGCCAAAGACGTCCGCGGCTTGGCCCGCATCAGCAAGGCTTTCGGCGCCGGCGACACGGAAACTCCCGTGTGGCTCGAGCCCGCGTGCGGCAGCGGGCGCTACCTGCGCGCTGCGGCACGGGCCGGTGTCAGAACCATCGGCTTTGACCTTGAACCCGCGATGGTGGAATACGCGAAAGCCTTGGCAACGGCCGATGGGTCCAAGGTCCAGACGTACTTTGTGGCGGACATGCAGGATTTCGACCGCGTCCGCCGCGTGCCGAAGGTCGACTTCGCGTTCAACCTCATCAACACCATTCGGCACCTCACCAGCGACCGTGCCGTGCTCGATCATCTGGCGGCGTTGGCGCGGGTGCTGAAGCCGGGCGCGGTGTACGCCGTCGGCATGAGCATGTGCGCGTACGGGCACGAACCGGAGGTTGAGGACGTGTGGCGGGGCAAGGCCCCCGGTCTCAACGTGCTCCAGAACATCACCTACATTCCAGCGGTCGGTGGGAGGGGTGCGGGCGCACGCACGGAACGCGTGCTTAGCCATCTCACCATCACCCGCGGCAAGGGCCACACGGCCGAAGTCGAACACATCGATTCAACCTACGGGCTCCGGAGTTACAGCCTCGCGGAGTGGAACGCGCTGGTCGCAAAGTCCGACCTTGAGGCCATCGCGGTGGTCGATGAGCGTGGCAAACCAACACCGGCACCGGTGCTCGGCTACTGCATCTGGGTGCTTCGAAAACAGTGATAAAGCCGAAAGGCGGTCTGGCTATAGCCATTGGCCCAACCGTTTGCTTAGCGGGCACCACAACACCACGCCCGCAGCGACGCCGATGGCAGCCAGACCGAATTGCCAAGGGTCGCTCCGCGGAAAGAAGTGACTGCCCACAAAGTACCCGCCCATGGCACCGGCGAACGCAAAGAACATCAGCGATGCGTCAAGAGCGAGCCTCGCGAGCGGCTTGAGTCCGTCCCGCCACGTCCCGATCCGCATCTTGCAGCCTCCTCTGCGACGCCCGCCTACACCCCGGCCCGCGCCAAGCCCGAGGTCCCGATCACCTTCTCGGCGTATTCCACCATGGCGTCGCGCAACTGTTCAAACGATTCGAGGACGTAGTAGATCGGCTGATAATGGTGGATCTCAAAGTCAGTCTCGCACACCTTGTCAAGGTCGAAGGGTCTCCACTCCGCCACCGCCCGCTGTGTGTTCTCGGGAGCCGAGTACCCGGGTTGTTCCCACTGACCGCTGAGCGAATACTTGGCCTCGCCATGGCTGCTCACCAGGCCCGACCCGTAGATCCGAACCTCGCCGTTCTCTTTGATGAGGCCGAACTCGACGGTGAACCAGAACAGACGAGCGAGCCTTTTGATGTGGTGCTCATCGTCGCACAACAGAGCCGCTTTGCCGTAGGTCTGTAGGAAATCCGCGAAGACCTTGCTCGCGTGCAGCGGAACATGACCAAACACGTCATGAAAAATGTCGGGCTCTGGCAGGTAGTCCATCACCTCGCGCGGGCGGATCAGCACCGTCGTAGGAAACTGCCGCTGCGCCAAGCACGCGAAGAAACTCTTGGCGGGCAAATAGCCGGGCACGCCGTAACTCGCCCAGTCGGAAAACTCGCCCAGATACTTGTTGATGCCTTCCAGTTTCGTGCCGGCCCGGACAATGCTCCCGTCCGCGATACGAATGTCGCTCGAGAGCGTGGCGTCGCACAGCAGCGGCAGCCGGTCGCGGCTCAACCTCAAGATGTTGAGCCCATCGATGAAGGTTCGGCTCACCTGCTGCTCGAGCACGTTCCAGCGCTGCACAAAGAGGTCTCGCCAAACTTCGTGATCGCTCTGTGTGTACTTTTCGTAGTGCTGCGTGATGTAGAACTTGCGTGCATCGATGTCGTCCGCGTGCATCGATGGGGCCTTGTCGGCCTCTCCTTGCGCTACGGCAGCCTCTTCAGAATCGATGATGTTGTTGTACTTGATGCCGTTCTGCATAGGTCCGTCACCTCCGTTTCACAAAGCCGTTCAAAGGTATTCTAGAGCGGTCAGAATCAGGCGACACCGCGGACGGCCGGTGACACGATTCTCAGCCGCCGCGGATCGAGCCCGATGTCGAGCCGGCGCGAAACGCCACCCGGTTCGCCATCCACTTGCCACGGGAACGCCTCCGAAGATTCGATGCGTATCCGCGTGCCGCTCGCCACCTTGGCGCCCAGCCTTCGGTGAACGCGAAACCGGCAGGCCGCGAGCCACAAACCCGAAACGATCGCAGATGTTGAAGGCAGAAAGACCACATCGAGTAAGCCGTCGTCGGTCCTCGCGTGGTGCGCCGGATTGATGAACCGGGCGTACGTCGGAGCATTGGCGACCACCACCATGCCGCGCTTCTCGGAGACCAACGGCACACCGTCAACCGTGATGGTCAGCCGAGGCAGCGAGGCCCCGAAAACCTCGGCCGCGATCGGCACTGCATAACTCAGGTGCGTAATCGGCCCCTTGCGTTTGAGTGCCAGCCGGTGGATCACCGAGGCATCAGGGCCCGCCGAGATCATGATCGCGGCGAGCGTGCCGTCGCCGGTGGTGCCGGGCGATTCGGGAGTCGTGACAACCGCGACATCCATGGGCAACTGCTGGAAGCCGCAGATCCGCGCGGCCGCCCGTTCGGGGTTGCGGCACATTCCAAAATGGCGTGCAAAGAGATTCTCGGTGCCGAGTGGAAGGTGGTACACAGGTCGTCCGGCCTCCAGGAGCACCGCCAGCGACCTGTGAACGGTCCCGTCTCCACCGATCACGACGACCGTGTCCGCCTCTGCCAACTCTTGAGGGCACAACGCGGGATGTTGCACGCCGACCGGCCGCGTGAACGTCTGAATGCCGCGGGCCGCGAGCGAGCCGGTGAGAAGCTCTGCGCTCGCCAACGCGCGGCCCCGCCCGGATGCGGGGTTGAGAACAAGGCAGATGCGGCGGGGTGACGCGTTCAAAGGCTTTCGGGAGTTACTTCTTGCGGAGAAGCGTGTAGCGGGCGAACAGGTCGTTCTGAAGGTCCATCGCCGAATCGCCCTCGTCCCACCCAAGCGCGCGTCCTAGGGCGCGGGCCGCCTCCGAATCGTCGTTGTCAAACTCCAGAACCTCGAAGCCGGCGGCTTCGAGGATGCCGCGGCCAAACGGGGAGCGCCCATCGGCCCAAGGGATATAGGCGTCGGGCTTCTGGGCGGGCGATAGATTGTAAATGAGGAAGAACCCGCCCGGCTTGAGGACAGAGGCGACATTCCGCACGAATTCATCGTCCGGCACACCAAGATCGATCAGCATGCGCTTGTCGACTTCCTGTTCCGGATGAATGTAGCCGCGCTTCAGCGTGTTCTTGGAGATGAAGAGGTCGAACCCCTCGCCGACCTTGGCTTTCATGCCCTCGCCCGCGGGCCACGAACCCGTCACAAGTGTCACCTTGCCATCCACGGCGTCGGGGATCAGGTCTCGCGGGCCCGTCACCACGCCCTGGTCGCCCTCTTCGCTGTAGAACGGCGAGAGGAGCGGATCGACATCGACGCCCACCGCATCGGCCCCGGCGATGGCCATAAGCCGCAGCGGCGCAATCCCGCCCACGCCAAAGTCGAGAATGCGCTTGCCCGAAAACCAGTTGCCGTGCGAATCACCCCGGGCCGCCAAAAGGTCAAACGGGCGGGAATACGCGACTGGACTGCCGTAGCGGGTGTAGTAGTAGAACGTCGCGTCGAGAGCGACCTCGGAATAGTTGGGTTGCTGGTCGGAGGGCAGCGCATCAAACTCCGCCCGGGTCAGCGTGTGCTTCGTCCCCTTGTCTTGGAAGACCGACCGCCCCGAAACCACTGGGAGCCAGTTCGTGGCGACGATATACATCTGCCCGGTGTCGGTGGTCACCAGTTTCTTGGCCCGCGCGGCCTCGCGCCGCAGCCGCTCAACCGGGTGCATCCGCTCGTTCCGAATCTGCTCGGCGTTCTTGTCGGGTGCACGCTTTTCGTTGCCGACCTCGATCTGCCCGATCGCTAGCGTGCTGCTCGCCAAAGCAATCGCTGCGACAAAGGTGTTCATGGTTCCGCAGAGGGATTGACGGCAAAGGCGGGTAGTACAGATTCGATGGTTCATGGGTGGTTGGACGTCTTTCCGTGTCTTCAGGTTCGATGAAATTTCAAGAACATCATGGTATGGGGGTGGCGGCCGCGGCAAGGCTCGATTAGGCTGTCCGCTGCACCCCACGCGGCAGCACAATCGCCCGTGTCAGCCTTGAAGATTTCCGTCATTCCCCGTCAGGAGGTCAGGTTTATGGATCGGTCTAAAACTCAACCCGCTCAGGCTCAACCCGGCCTCTCCCGCCGCAACCTCCTCGGAATCGCCGGCACGGTCGCCGTCGCGGCGGTTGTCGGGCTGCCGGCCACCACGCTGGCCCGTGCGACTGCCCTGCCCCGCCCGAAGCCGGTGGGTGGGACCCGTGTCCTGCGGGTTGCGCACCTTACGGATTCGCACATCCAGCCGGAACTGCGGGCCACCGACGGCATGAACGCGTGCCTGCAACACGTGATGGCCCAGTCCGACAAGGTCGGGCTCGTCGTGACCGGTGGCGATCTGATCATGGATTCCTTCGGCCAGCCGCGCGAACGCACCCAGACCCAGTGGAATCTCTACACCCGCTCGCTCAAGGATCACTGCGGGGTGCCGGTCGAACACTGCCTCGGCAACCACGACATCTGGGGTTGGGACAAAAAGAAGAGCCAGACCGCCGGCACCGAATCGCAGTGGGGCAAGAAGTGGGCGTGCGATGTGCTCGGGCTCGCGACGCCCTACCGCGCGTTCGAACGCGCGGGGTGGCGGTTCGTGGTGCTGGATTCGGTGCAGCCGTTCGAGGCCGGCTATCTGGGCGGCATCGAGGAAGCGCAGTTCGAGTGGTTCAAGGCCGAACTCGAAGCCCACCGCGCTACCCCAACGATTGTGGTTTCGCACGTCCCGATCGTGTCGGCGGTGGCGTGCCTCGGAGATGGCAAGTTCAAGGACGGTGTGTTCAGCCTGTCGGGCGGCAATGTGTTCACCAACCAGTTGATGGTTCACTCGTTGCTGCGGAAGCACCCGCAAGTGAAGGCGTGTATCAGCGGGCACATCCACCAGTTGGAGGACATGCGGGTCGAGGGTGTCCGCTACATCTGCGACGGTGCCGTCAGCGGCGCGTGGTGGAAGGGCGAGAAAACCCGATGCGTCGAGGGATACGGCTTGCTGGACCTCTTCGACGATGGCCGCGTGGACTGGAAGTACGAAACATACGGCTGGAAGGCGGAGTGAAAACGGATTGCATTTCGGATTCGCGAAGAGTCCTGCCATCATGCATGCCGGCTCGTCAGCGTCTGGATTGCGACGCCCTGATCTAACGAATCAATGTGGCGAGGGCCGCGATCGCACCCGCCGTGTGCGGATTGGCCTTGACATCCTTGCACGCGAGGTCGATGGCACGCTTGCACTTCTTGATCGCGTCCTTCCGCTTCTCCTTCACTCTGTCCGGAGATTGCGTCACGACGTCGCACAGGTTGTCGTAGGTGTCCGCCAGTTTCACCAGACGCACCCGCCAGTCGGCCTTGGCGATGCGGGCGTCATACTCCGCCTCGCGCTCCTCCTCCGGCAGGGCCATGTTCTTGGTCAAGGCGGCGACGCCCTTCGCGATGTCTTCTCCGAAGCGAGACTCAATGTCGTCATAATCCGTCGTGGTGTCCTCGATGGTGTCGTGCAGCAGCGCCATGCAGAGCACGGCATCGTCGGTGCAGCCAAAGACCTGCGAAACCGTGAACGCCACCCGCACCACATGTGAGAAGTAAGGCGTTGCTCCATCCTTGCGGATCTGGTGTTTGTGCTGCCGGGCCGCGAACGCCGCGGCGTGCTGCCACAGATGCGGGAACGGAGATCGATCTCCCTCACCCCTGACCGCCTTCGAGTGATCGGGAATGGGCTGTTGACGCGCCGCGGTTCTCGCGGGTGCGGGAGTGGTTCGGGCGGTAGTACGCCCACGCGAAGAAACTTTGGAGGGCATCGAATGCACTCTTGGCAGTGTGGGCGTCCCAGTCAAGCCGCTGCAGAAGACAATTCACCAGCCGCATTCCGAGTTTATTTCTTCATGGCCGGCCGTCAATCCGATACCATTCGCCCACGCCATGAACGTTTGGATTGCTATCTACATCACCGTCGAGTGGATCGTCCGCATCGGGATGGCGTTCATCATCGTCTTGCGGCAACAGCGGCCGAACTCCGCGCTCGCGTGGCTCGTCCTCGTGATGCTGCTGCCGGTGCCGGGCCTCGTGCTCTACCTGTTGTTCGGCGAAGCCGGGTTTCGACGTGCCCGCGTAATGCGTTACTGCGCCGGACTCGGCCTTTCCAGACAAAATCGGGCCCGCACGCTCGCCCCGGAACTGCGCGAGAAGCAACGCATCCTCGAGGGCGTCACCGAGCGACTGGGTGCCCCGCCTGCCCGCGGCGGCAACGATGTTGAGTTCCTGACGGAACTCGATCAGTTCCTCGCGCGGCTCTGCGCCGATATCGCCGCCGCCAAGCACCATGTGCATCTCCTGTACTTCATCATCGCCGATGATGATGCCGGCCGCCGCATCGTCGATGCCCTCGTCGCGGCCCGCGGTCGGGGTGTGGAAGTTCGGGTGCTGGCCGACGCCGCGGGAAGTTTCGGGTTCTTCATGGGACTGGATACCAAACTCCGCGACGCCGGGGCCGAGGTGCACGACCACCTCCCCGTCAACCCGCTCCGCCGCAAACTCATCCGCTTCGATCTCCGCAACCACCGCAAACTCGCGATCATCGATGGCCGCGTGGCCTTCACGGGGTCCAACAACCTCGTCCAAGACGACGTCGGCATCAGCAGAAGGGCCCGTAAGCGCGGGGCCCGCTGGCAAGATGTCACCGTGAGGCTCGAGGGGCCGAGCGTGACGGGCCTGCAAGAAGTGTTCGCCGACGACTGGCACTTCGAAACCGACCAGGTGCTCGACGGCCCGCTGTACTTCCCCACGCAGGAGCACGTGGGCGATATCCCCGTCCAAATTGTTCCCAGCGGCCCGCACCAGCCCGAGGCTCTGGTGCGCGACTGCCTCGTGGAAGCCCTGCACACCGCCAAACGGCACGTCATTATCTCGACACCGTATTTCGTCCCCGACGAATCGCTGATGGCGGCCATGCGCCTCGCCGCATTGCGCGGCGCACAGGTCGATCTCGTCGTGCCGCGCCAGAGCGACAAAGTCATCTGCGACCTCGTCGCCCGGTCACACTTTGAAGAACTCATGAACGCCGGCGTCCGCATCCATCTTCATCAGAAGGGCATTCTCCACGCCAAGACACTCACGGTCGACGATGAGTTCTCGCTCGTCACCAGCGCCAATTTTGACATCCGCTCGTTCTTCCTCAACTTTGAACTCGGCGTCCTGCTCTACGAACGCAACGCCACCGCCAGGCTCCGATTCTGTCAGACCCGCTACATCGAAGAGTCGCAGAAAGTGAACCCCACCCTGTGGGCCGGTCGGTCGCTCCGCCACCGGCTCCCCGAGCGCTTTGCCCGGCTCCTCAGCCCGCTACTTTGAAGCGATTCCTCAACCGGACGGCCCGCCAACCCTATTGAAACCGTTTGCAATTGCATTCAAGCCAAGATTTCACTTGACCTCGAAGCGATCCAAGGCCATATTGCTCATGGGTGAAACCGCGGCTATCGCCGCGTCGATGTTTGATGCGGGTGGCGGGAATCTTCTCACCCCCATGCCAAGCCCGATAACCGACCGGAAGCGACGTTACCACCGTGGTCGTTCGTCAGGGTCTATCTGAACCGAAGTGTTGTGGAGCCGTCCCCGATGTTCGCTCGCTTTCTGAATCGTTGTGCCGTCGCGGCCGTCCTCGCATGCGCCGCCGTTGCGTTGGCCCAACCCGTGTACATCTTCCATGGGCCTGCGAGCCAAGTGTTCGCCGAACCCATCGGCACCACGATGCGTGAACCCGAGGTCCCGCGCGAAGATGCGCCGGCCGATCTGTGGATCGAAGTCGGCTATTCGTTCGACTACTCGAACGTGGCGGTGTACTTCACGACCGACGGCAGCACGCCGCATGGGGCTTTCGGCGTTCCGAACGGCACCACCCAGGTGCTGTCGTCCGCGAACGGCGGCCTTCAGTTTGTCCGAAACCAGTTTGATGCCGGCGCCAACCGCAACCGTGATTGGTGGAAGGGAACGCTGCCCGCCTCGGCCCGCGCGTTCAATCAGACCGTGAAATACAAGATCGGAACGTGGGGCGGGCCCAACGGCGGGGGCGAGCGCTACACCAACGGTGCATCTCAGAGTGATTTCGCCAACCAGTTTGAGTTTACCAACAAACTCGCGTGGCCCGGCGCGGGCGCAGGACAGCCCAACCCCAACAACGGCTACCCACCGGTGAGTTTCTGGAAAGAAGAAGCGATTTTCGGGAACACCTTCTGCGCGGGCATGCTCGATCAGAACGGCACGGTCTACGACTTTCACTTCCCGACGCCCGGCGGCGTCTACGGCGTCGGCACGCGTAACGAAGGTTATGTCGATGGCCTCGATACCTTTCCGCCCGGCCTGCCCGTGGCGTGGCGCGGCCAGATGCACCTGAATCAGGCCATGGCGGGCATCCGTGTCGATGGTCTCACCCACTGGCTCAGCAACCCGAGCGGCGTCAGTTTCGGAGGCGTTCAACAAACGTATCTCGCGGGCTCCAACACCGTCCGCACGACCCAGACGCTGACCGCCGGGGGCGGCAACATCGCCGTTGAGCAGTTCGATTTCTCTCCCATCGGCGTGACCTGGCCGCAAGACCTCGGTGGCGCTGAGCAGAAGCACATCTATGTCAAGCGGCTCCGCATCACCAACAGCGGCCCCAGCAAGTCGGCGAATGTGTACTGGTACATGGATCCGGCCCTCAACGGGGGCGACGGCTTTGATGCCATGTTCTTTGATCCCAACCGGGCCGCGATGGTGGCATTCGACAACACGTTCCGCGTGGTGACCGGCACGGGCACCGGCTTCACCGCGCCCAACGAATACAACCCGACCACCAGCCCGGGCTATGAAAAGAACAAGAGCCTCTATCTCGCGAGCGCAATGAAGGTGCTCGCCACGAACGGCACCGTCGAGTCCACCGCGGGCCAGTCCTGGCGTGATACATCCGGCGACAATGGTCAGGGTTGGCAGGGCGTCAATGTTTTCCTGCCCACGGGAGTCACCCGCGAGGTTGACATCATCATGGCCGGCGCGATGGATAGCACCGCCGGTGCCACCGACACCTACGCCTTCAAACTCGACCCCGTCATCGCGTGGTTCTACAACTCCGGGATCGTCAACTTGCAGGCTTCGACCGATACCTATTGGAGCAACTGGCTCAATTCGGGAACAACGGTTGACACGCCCGACCAAGCCTTCGACACTCTTATGGAACGGGGCCTTCTGGCGACGGCCCTGCATGTCGATTCCGTCAACGGCGGGGTGATCGCCGGGTTCCACAACGGCGCGTACCCCTATGTCTGGCCGCGCGACGCCGTGTACGCCGCCATCACGCTGGCCCGCACGGGGCACCTCGCCGAAGCCGCGGGTGTGTACGAATGGATGAAGGTCACCTGTTTCCGCGACTTTGAATCGTGGGGCCGCCTCGGCTTCTGGAAGCAGAAGTATTCCACCGATGGGTATGTCATCTGGGGTGCACCGCAGATCGACGAAACGGCCGTCTTCCCTTGGGGCCTCAAGTTTCAGCACGACATGACCGCCGATCCGGCTTTGCTGTCTGGCTACGTCGAGCAGGTCCGCGACTCTGTCCAGACCATGACCCGCGACTCGAGCGATTCGCGCCTGCGCTTCGAGGAAGCCTTCAACCTGGTGTACTCCAACAACGTCTGGGAAGACAGTTACGACACGTTCATCTACAGCAACGCCAACATCGTGCGGGGCCTCAACGACGCCGCCAGCCTCTTTGATCGAATGGGTTTGGGCGCTGAGGCCCTCAACGCCCACAACCTCGCCGGTCAGGTCAAGGGCGGCCTCGATGCCCGTCTTGACTGGAACGGCGAGAACACCGACATCAGCCAATTGGGCGTTGCCTATCCGTTTGACGTCTACGCCTACAACGACAGCCGCGTGGCCCGCATCGCCGACCGCATCAACGGCATCGCCACCGACCGCTTCGGTAACAACCAACCGCTGGTGAATTTGTCTGGCGAACACCAGAACACCATAAACCGGTACTGGGGCGACAACTACTGGAACGGCGGGCCCTGGTTCCTCTCGACGCTCTGGTACGGCCTCTACTACGGCGAGCGTCAGGACCTCAACCCCGGCAAGGCCGACATCGACAACCACAAACTCCGCATGGACGTGTGCATCGATCGGTTGGGTCCCACCGGCATGGGGGCCGAGCAGATCGCGTTCGGAACCGGGCCGGGAGCATCGCTTCTTTACCCCGGACAGCAAGACTTCAAACTCCAGACGGCCTGGCCCAACGCGTGGGAGAGCATGTCCACCTTTGTCGACAGCGTCATGAAGTTCGCCGACTACCGCCCGGACGCTCTCAACAACACCATGCGGCTGGAGCCCAAACTCCCGAGCGACTGGAGCACGATGACCTTCAACAACCTCACACTCGTCAACACGCCGCTCAACCAGACCCACAAGGTCTCGCTGCGGGTGAGCGAGAACGCCACCGGCACGGTCCACCACTTCACCAATCACAACGGCTTCGCCATGAACGTCGCCACGGTCCTCCGTTTCGATCTTTCGCGTTGCTTCCAGGGCGTCACCCGCAACGGTGTTCCGGTGGCTCACACCTTTGACCCGATCACCGGAAGAGTGAGCGTGGAGATCGCCCTCGAAACGGGCCCCAACGCTATCACCGAGGTTCGCGCGCTGGCCCTGCCGAGCGCGGACTTTGACAACGATGAGGACGCCGACTCGGACGACATCATCGGCTTCTTCGGGGCCTTCGAGAGCGGCGACAACGGGGCCGACTTGGACGGCGATGAGGACGTTGATTCCGACGATATCGTGCTCTTCTTCATGGCCTTCGAGCAGGGGTGCTGAACGGGACCGAAGTGGCCATCGATCGTTCCGCTCTATGATTGTCGGATGCACCTGCGCTGCGCCATTGCCGGTCCGCTCCTGATGGCGGCCGTCGCCTGGGCCGATGACCTCGCGGTTCAATACCGAAACACGGTTCCGCTCGCCGCGGCGGCCACCGATCAGTTCGGTGTGACCTTCACGGTCGCGGGGCTCAGCGGGCTGGCCTTCGCGGGCGGGGACCGTTGGTGGGCGTGCTTGGACAACTCGGACACGCTGATCGAACTCGCGATCGCGCTCAACGCCGATGGGTCCATCGCATCGGCCTT
>Ga0105049_10004102_pt1 | contig 17141 bp, 19 predicted proteins | sample MAT06_FD_78087 | JGI IMG/M metagenome (GOLD analysis project Ga0105049, IMG submission 78087) | Freshwater microbial communities from Lake Fryxell liftoff mats and glacier meltwater in Antarctica - MAT-06 | ecosystem: Environmental > Aquatic > Freshwater > Ice > Liftoff microbial mat | place... | reverse complement strand
ACGATAAGGATGGGCAAAAACGCTACATCACTGAAATTATAGCCGAAACCTTCCAAATGCTCGACCGTAAAGAAGATGGTGCCGGAGGTGGTGGAAGCAATAGCAGTAATTCCAACAACAATAGTTCAAGCAGCAATGAAAATACTTCACAAGCTTCATCTAGCAGTTTTGAAAATACAGTTGCATCTGCACCTGTGGTTGATGATGATTTGCCATTCTAATTTCAACACAACAATTGTTTAATTAAACACTCAAATTTTGGACGGAGATAGTTATCCCCCGCCTTTATCTTTTCTTGTCATTTTATCGGAATCTTTTTTCAATCCGCTATCGGCAGATATTGTCGTAGTGAACTTTGTAATCCTGTTCTTGATTTTGTGCTCAGGGCTAATGTCTGCTTCGGAAGTGGCATACTTTTCACTTACTAGGCCCGAGCTAGAGAACTTGAAAGAAAGCGAAGACAAATCAGATAACCAAGTTGCGCATTTAATGGAAAAGCCGCGCTATTTGCTTTCTACAATTCTTATCACTAACAACTTAGTGAACATCGGGGTTATCATACTTTCATATTTTGTTACCACCCGAATGCTCAACTTTATAGACTTGAGTGTTGCAGGTTTCTTAATTCCAGGCTATGCAATAGAATTCACTTTCAACGTAGTGGTTGTAACCATTGTTTTAGTGTTGTTTGGCGAGGCTACACCAAAGGTTTATGCTACACACAACAAGTTCGTTATCGCCAAATTAACAGCAGGCTTATTTCGGTTTTTACTAAAGTTGTATCGCCCTTTAAACTGGATGTTGATTGGTTCCACACAAGTATTGGAGCGCAGGCTAAAAAAGCGTAACACCGAAATTGATATCGAAGAAATCAATATGGCAATTGAAATGACCGTAGAGAACGAAAACAAAGAGTCGAAAGAAGATGCGAGATTACTTAAAGGTGTGGTGCAATTGGGTAACATCACCGTAAAACAAGTGATGCGACCTCGGGTAGATGTAATTGCCTTAGATGCTTCAATGAGGTTTAATGAATTGATTGAAAAGGTGAAAGAACACGGCTACTCACGCATGCCCGTTTTTGAAGATTCACTAGACAACATAAAGGGTGTGTTATACATCAAAGATTTGTTGCAACACTTGAATCAGAATGATGAATTTGGCTGGCAGTCGTTGATGCGTGAACCATTGTTTGTACCCGAAACAAAACGTATAGATGACTTGCTGCGCGAGATTCAGGAGAGCCGAAAACACATGGCTATTGTAGTTGATGAATATGGCGGAACCAATGGCATTCTCACCTTAGAAGATATTGTAGAGGAAGTAATTGGCGACATTAAAGATGAATTTGATGAAGCCGAACCAGAGAGCACAATCTTAAAAATTGCAGATGGCATTTATGTTGCCTCAGGCAAAAACACTATTGATGAGCTTTGCAAAGTTCTGGAACTTGCTGAAGGCTTTTTTGAAGAAGTAAAAGGTGAAGCCGAAACTATTGGAGGATTGGTTTTAGAAATTCTTGGACGCATTCCAAAAGCTACGGAACAAGCAGAATTTCAATCCATAAAATTTACGGTAATGAAAGTAGCTAATAATAGAATTGAAGATGTTCGGATTGAATTGTTGTAGTCAACAAAAATTTATCTGTTAGATAATTGTCTGCACAAATCTAAATCGCGCTTTGCATTATCTAAATCGCGCGAAATTTTTTCCAAATCACTTTTATAAGTCTCCACATCTTTGGATGCACCGCCTAAATCACGCAATTGTTTTTTTGCTTTTTGCAGTTCTAATGCCTGAGCAATAATGTTGCTGTAAAACTCTTTGCGAGAAGTTGTGTCAGAAAGATTCTTACCCATATCTACCAATGTAGAGCTAATAAACTGATCTAAGTAAACCACATTTTCGCCCGGGTTATTTAATTTATCCAACAACTGCCTTACGGTATCTAACTTTTGATAGAATGAGAAGTCGTTACCCAATTGCGCTTCGTACTTTTCATTTTGTGTGCGCAAAATTTCATTCTCTACATAAGGTACTTTGTAGTTTACAAAAACAGCAAATATGGAAAGAACAATCACACCCAACAATAGGGCTAAGAATTTCCAAAATGAGCGTGCGCGTTCGTTTTTATTTAAAGGCTCCATCGTAATATTTTATTGTGTTTAGTCGGCAAGAAAACTTCTTTTCACTTTTGGTTTTGCATCCATAGAACCGGTATTGTTTACTGGCTCCTCTTTTACAAATATGTTGGTTTCTTTCTTCTTTCCGATGTAATCTAATTTTGCAAGTTTACTAAACACTATCGAAAGTGTTTTAGCAAATTCAGTAATTTTTACCAATGACTTATTGATGTCGCTGTGGTTATATGGCAACTGCAATAATTCTGCTATGGATGATTCAAACTGCCCTTGGGTAAGGTCACACCATTCGGTAATGTAATTAATCATTTCTTCTTTGCCTGTTCCCATTCTTGATTCAAGAAAAGAAAAAATAACACGCGCAAAAGATGAATTGATTTCATACAAAGCAAATGGAGAACGATAAGGTGCTTCCCACTTTAAAGCGGCAAAGCGATAATTAATGAAACCAAGCATTTGTTGCGAAAGTGCCAACATCAATAATGCCAACTCATTCTGTTGATTCTTTTGATGCACCTTTTGGATAATTGTCAGAGCAAATTGCTCAATTTGCGCATAAAACTTTACCGTTTCATCCAGCACATCAGCAAGGTCTGGATATGCCAGCGATGAAGTGCTTGGTGGAATGAATGTAACATCCTCTTCAGCCTTACCTGCCTTGATTATAACCTTTGCTATTGGCAATAAAACAGGTGATGATTTATGCGTAGAAATATCTTCTTCGCTTAAAAATTGAACCGAAACAGCGGTTGCAACATTGGGCTGCCTTGCAGGCGACTCCGAAGGATTTGGCACTCCAGATGGCGTAAATAAAAAAGCATCTGCTACCAACACAACATAATAGCTTGTTGGTTTTTGGGCGGTTTCTATTTGCTTAGAAATAACTAATTGCTCCGTAAGGGGAAATTGAGGACTAATATCAATTAAAGTGCCATTGGCAGTAGTAGCGCGGCAGTAGGTAACGCTAATATTCAAAGTGCCGTTTGTTTCTGGCACCACACTACTTTCTAATGATGAACTTTTACCTGCCTCTGGTAGCAACAAACCATAATTGATGGGTGAAGCAAAGCGACTTGCCGCATCGCGCACTAAATCAACAGTTGCTAATTGGTCTTGAATGAAGTGTGATTTATTCACCTTCATGCCATCAATCCAGTGAACAAATTTATGTTGTAACTGCTTGCTCATTGTTTACGGTTTGTTCATACACTCTCGTGCAAATAATAACATCGTTTTCTTTCAACTCGTTTTCACCAACCAAAATGTAGGGGTCAATAAAACGATTTGGCTTCCACCAAGGATTTTTTACATAAAAAACCCATCCGCTTGGATTGCGTTGCGGGTCTAAATATTCAATAATACTTTCGGGATGGCGCTCGTTGTAGTCGTTAATAAAAAAGAAAAACAACTGCCCAAAATTCAAACGAACAGGCGCTTTGGCGCGAAAGTTTGTGTAGCTGGCATCGCGCATTCTTTTTTGAAATTGAAAAGCAATAACAATTGGTTTTGTCATATCAATATCATCTGCATCAGGCATTTCTTCATCTACTGGGTAGAACCAACGCTTGTAAATTTGTAACGGTATTGCCATTGAAAAATCAAATAATTTCATGGCAAGAAAAGGAACTGGAAATACGAGTGATGCAATAGGATAAATCCACAAATATTCTTTAGGTCCTGTGAGCCTTAGTAGCAATGCAAACACAATGGCTGCAACAGCAAATTGAGTAAGTGTAAAGAAAAATTCAGGCTTAAAGCTCGTGCGGCTCGACCACGGTTGATGCAGATAAACACCCAAGGCGTGTGCCATGCCGCCAAATAAAAACAGGAATTGAGCAATGGAAAAAGACATCCGAGGCATTTCAATAATCAAGAAGCCGACTAAACTGAACAATGCACTCAACAACACATTCAGTAAAGTGTGAACAATGAGATGCTTTTTGTACTTTGTAACAACGTCTTTACCAAAGTAAAAAAACAATGCACCAAAGGCTGCTCCCGCTGCCGATAAAACAATATTTACTATCGAAGGTTTCCAATCCATAACTTAAAACAAGAGGGTGTAAATTTAACTTAATTCAAAATAACCCATATAGGCAGGCTGATTTTGGTCGCCCAATATAAAACCACTTTCGCTTTCAGAAGGAAAAATTATTTCTCGCACCTCTGCCTCCACCGGAATAAAGTACTCGTGGAGCAATTGCAGCGTTTGAAACAATACTCCTTTATTGATGTAATCTGACAAGCCGAAATGCTTCAAAGGACCCACCTCAATTTCTACTACGGGATAGGGGGAAGGTACTGTATTTCCTATAACAGTATTTTGCCCCAAAAAAGCATCCTCAAGGGTAAATGTCTCTTCAATGGTTATGGTTTCGTCAGCACTTCGGGTTTTTCTAATCCTTATCTTTTCGCCTAGAATTAACTCATAACATGCCTCCGTCAACTGAAAATTGCCCACCACCTTTTCAAGCATTGGCAGCAAGTACACCAACATATTCAAACCCTTAACTTGCTTGGAATATTTTAGACCCCAAAAGCGAAAAAGTAAATTGCTAGCACTATGTTCCTGAATATCTTCCAGTATTTTTTGTTCCTTATCCTCCAACGAAAGTTTTGCAAGAAAAACTTCATGTTCTAATGGAAGAAAAAGCTTGCGTGCATCAGCTTCAATGTTGCGATTTGCGCGCGCCTGCGCCACATATTTAGCAATCAGATTGCCACTATCGCCCGATAGCATCGGTTGGTGAAAAAGCCCTTCTGGTAGTGCATCGTAGAGCCCATTGCGGTTCAATTCGATGGAAATAAATTCATCAATATGTGATGATTCATCTAAGTAAAAGCCATTAATATCTCTGGAATGTGGTCGCTTGAAAGTTCCTTTCAAGCGCGTTAAAAACTGATTTTTTTCAAATCCATTGCGCAACATCACAGCCAAAAGTGATTCGGCTTTAATGTCGTTTTCAACTTTTTCTAATTGCGCTAAAATGGTTTCTAAAGTCATGTGATAATGAAACTCGGTAGCAACGAATGTAGAATTTCTTATCCAAAAAATGAACCTATAAGCTGTGGGTGCTTTAAACCCTAAAAAACTGGAAACGTTTTACACATTCAAATACCTCATAAAAGAATCGTAGCGATCTTTCAAATCTTCGGTGTAGCCTGTTTCCTGATACACACCTTTTACTTGATACTCGTATCTTTCAAAAGCAGCTACTAAAACAGAAAGGTCAGCTTTGTTGAGTTTTAGTGTAACATCCACTTTGGCAACATCCTGACGAATGTTGGTATAGCAACTCAAAATTTGTATTTCGTTACCTTCTACAATACGTGCAATTTCGGTAAGCGAGAAATCTTTTAAAGGAACTTCTAACTCTATTATACTGCCTTCATCCGTCAACGAACTGAAAGATGAAAGTGCGCCTAATATATCTTCGGATGAAACTAAACCTACATAGTTTTCTTCTTCATCCAACACAGGCACCACACCAATTTTTAGCTTATTGCCTAGTTTAATTACTTCGAGCAAATGCGTGTGTTCGTAAACAAAAGGATGGGCAAATGAATTGCGGTATTCTGATAATGGGAGCTGAAAATCATTTGCATTGATTACATCTTCCATCGAAATTAAATTGAGCAACTTGCCATCTTTTACAACGGGCAATTGGTGCACTGCAAACTCGTGCATCCATTGAAGTGCTTTTTCTCCGCTGTCGCTTGGCTTCAGCGGTGGAATATTATCTGCTATGAGGTGTTTTGCTAACATATAGAGAGATTGTGATTTATTATACGAATGTTTTGGCAAGCTTGTTACTTAATATAACATCAAGACAGTAGAAACATTCAAAGGTTGTATTCAAGATTGTAATTTTTTTGTCAGAAAATCATCGGTTACTTTATTAAACTCGTGTGGCAACTCCATCATAGCGGCATGACCGCAGTGTTCCAAAAGATTAATTTGAGAATTTGGCAGCAACTTGTGAAACTCTTCGGCAACGAAAGGAGGCGTGACGCTGTCGTTCTTTCCCCAAATTAAACTTACGGGTATTTTGATGTTTGGAATTTCATCGCGTAGGTTGTGGCGCACGGCACTTTTAGCAATCAACACCACGCGCAATGCTTTGTTGCGGTCGTTTACAATATCAAAAACTTCATCTACCAATTCTTTGCTGGCAAGGTGTGGGTCGTAGAAGGTTTCTTGCGTTTTTTTCTTCACATATTCATAGTCGCCTTTGCGCGGGTAAGTGTCGCCCAACGAGTTTTCAAACAAACCCGAACTGCCTGTAAGCGTTATGGTGCGCACCAACTCAGGGTTTTGCATGGTAAATATCAAAGCAATGTGCCCGCCCAGCGAATTTCCAATCAGGTTCATGTTTTGATAGCCTTTCAAATCCACAAACTCCTTTACATGATCTACCATGCCCTGAACGGTGGACTTATCTAACTCTAATTCATAAAGTGGCAACAAAGGAATAACTACTCTGTAGCGATTTGAAAAATGATTGATTACATCCGCAAAATTGCTGAGCGCACCAAACAAACCATGAAGCAACAGAATTACTTCACCGTCACCTTCTTCGCAGTAGCGAAACTTGCCCTCCTGTTTTATATTAAAATTCATTGTACTGACCTATGGCGGTAAAAATATCTTTTTTGTTTACAATGCTGTGTCGTGTTGCAAAACAGTTTCAAACCAATTTCGCATAATGTTTATTCCAAAAGGAGTTAGGATAGATTCGGGATGAAACTGCAAACCCGAAATAGGCAGTGTCTTGTGTTGCAAAGCCATTATTTCGTGGGAACTTACCGTATGCGCCACCGCTTCAATCTCCGAAATGTTATTTTGCTGTAAAACCAATGAGTGATAACGCATTACCTCAAACTGCGCGGGCAAACCTTTAAACAAAAAATGATTGGGCTGCACTTCCATCATTGATGTTTTGCCATGCACAGGTTGCTGTGCTTTTATCAATTGCCAACCAAAAAATTCACCAATTGCCTGATGACCCAAACAAATCCCAAGAATAGGTTTCGACCGATAATATTTTTTTATAAACGGCATGGTGATGCCGGCTTGGGCAGGGGTTTTTGGTCCTGGCGAAATTACTGCCGCATTAAAGGTGATATTGTCTAAATCTTCGATTGTTTTTTCGTCATTGCGCACTACCAAACATTTGTGCCCAAGCTGCGCAATATAATCGCACAGGTTGTAGGTGAATGAATCGTAATTGTCAATCAGCAGTATCAAGTTTTTTCGTCTAAAAGTTTTTCAAAATCGTGGAAGGCATCTTTAAACATTGGTATCACCTTGCCCGAATAGTCAATTACGGTAGGTGCCATATCATCAATATACGGATAAACATGCGAAGCACTGCGTTGGTTTTCGGGCAGCGCGCCCCATTTATTTATAAACCACAAAAACACACACAGCACATAGATGCCGACAATGGCATGAATGGCTCCGCCAATAACTTTGTTGGGTAGGTTTAGGGAAAAAGATTGCAGAATATTCTCCAACGCCCATGCAATAAATCGCACCAGCAGCACCACAATTACAAACACCAAAATGAATGAAATAATAGCTGTCATAGTAGGGTCTGGGTGTAGTTGTTCTTTTACAAAACTTGCTGCTTTGTATGAAAACTTAAGTGCAACTATGATGCCCAAAAAGTAGGCAATGAGCGAGAACAGCGAATAAATAATGCCCTTGGTATATCCCCACCAAAAGCCTACACACAAAAATATTATGAAAAGAATGTCAATTATCATAGAATGAATGCGGTTGGATGATTAGTTGTTATACAAACGCTTTTCACAAAAAAATAGTATTGGCTACACACAATAGGCGTAGCGATGAAAAAGGTTTCCACAAGCACTTGTTGCAATGCCGAGTGCGGAGGGCGGTAAACATTCAAGAGAGGAAAATCGAAAAGTAAAATATTCTGGAAAAGGTTAATAAAATCGGTTGCTTTGAAAGACTTACTAAACAAAAAAGCCCGAGCAACTTGTTAACTGCCCGGGCTTATTTATTCAAACTTTTTAAAACTTAAATATTTACCATCTAATTAATACACTACCCCACATAAACCCACTGCCAAAACCTGCAAGCACAATCAGGTCGCCCTCTTTTACCCTGCCTTCTTCCCATGCTTCGGTAAGCGCAATGGGTATAGAAGCCGCGGTAGTGTTTCCATATTTATGAATGTTGCTCACTACCTTTTCGTCAGGCAGCTTCATTTCTTTTTTCACGTATTCGGTGATGCGTGCATTTGCCTGATGTGGCACCAGCAAATCAAGGTCTTCTTCTGTCAAATTATTAAAAGCAAGTGCCTCGCGAATCACCTCTGGAAAATACTTTACGGCATGTTGAAACACCAACTTGCCATTCATGTTTGGCAGCCACTCACCATTTTCGTATCGCTCCACGCTCAAGCCACGGTCGCGCAATTGTGTACTCGGCAATTTACACATCAGCTCTTCGGCAAAGTTGCCATCGCTGTGTAAGTGCGTTGATAAAATCCCCTTGCCTTTTTCTTGATGCGCCTCCACCACACAAGCCCCTGCGCCATCGCCAAAAATTACGCTCATGGTTCTGCCCCTGTCGCTCAATTCCATAATGCCCGATTGCACCTCCGAGCCAGCAACCAAAATCGTTTTGTACATGCCAGTTTTAATATATTGGTCGGCAATAGACATGGCGTACAAAAACCCGCCACATTGGGCGCGCACATCAAAACATGGAATGCGGCTCAAACCCAATTCGCGCTGCATCAGCACACCCGAGCCAGGGAAATAATAATCGGGACTAAGCGTGGCAAACACAATGGCATCCACATCTTCGGGTTTTTTGCCCGCGCGCTCCAGCGCAATGCGCCCAGCACGAGCCGCCATGTTAGAAACGGTATCTTTTCCTTCGGTAAAAAATCTGCGCTCTTTTATGCCCGTGCGCTCTATAATCCATTCATCGGTGGTGTCCATCAGCTTCGATAAATCTGCGTTGGTAACCACTGTTTCGGGTACATAAAAACCCAATCCTGTAATCTTACTATACCACATGTTTATTCCTGATTTTGTGTCAGATAACTTTGCGGGTCTTTTGCAAATTCTGCTTTGCAACCTGGGTCGCAATAGCCATATATTTTGCCTTCAAAAAGCATGGTGTCGGCAATCATTTCGTCCTTATCTAAATCCATGCCGCAAACATAATCTTTGGTTGTAGAAAGTTGGGCGGAGGTAAATTTGAAGGTTTCTTTTTCTTTGGGTGCTTCGTTTTCTTGCTTTGAAGAATTGCAGGCTACAAGTACCAAAAATGCACCTGCCATTATTAATAATCTATTCATTGTTCGCGTTTTGAAGTGCTAAGGTAATAACTTCGCCAAATGAAGTTCAGAACAGAAGCAGCAATTTCACCATCGCCATTTGAAATTCGTTATGGCGATAAGATTTTTTGTATCGGCTCCTGCTTTGCCGAGCGCATGGAACAAAAACTGCAAACGCACAAATTCAATACACTGCTCAATCCTTTCGGCATTTTGTTTCAGCCGCTTGCCATTGCAAATTGCATGGATAGTGTTATTGAAAACAAATACTTTAAGCAGAATGATTTAATACTGCATGAAGAACTTTACCACTCGCTTCATCACCACAGCGATTTCAGCAACATAGATGCAAAACTAGCAGTCGAAAAAATCAATCATGAAATTGATGCTGCTCATTCTTTTTTGAAAGAAGCCGATGTTGCGCTTATCACCTTTGGAACAGCCATAGTTTTTGAACATAAAGCAAGCAAGCAGATAGTGGGCAACTGCCACCGCATTCCGCAAAGTGAATTTGGAAAACGCTTGCTGACGGTGCAGGAAATTGTTGAAAGATTTGAAAAAACTATGCAGCAAATGCTTGGTTTTAACGAAAAGATAAAGTTTGTTTTTTCGGTAAGCCCAGTGCGCTATCTAAGTTTCGGTATGCACGAAAATCAATTGGCTAAAGCAACTTTACTATTAGCTATTGATGCCTTGCAGAAAAAATTTCCCGAAGCTTTTTATTTTCCTGCCTTTGAAATAGTGATGGATGATTTGCGTGACTACCGATTTACGAACGAAGATTTAATTCACCCCAACGAGCAGGCAACAGCTTATATATGGGATAAATTTTGCACCACGTTTTTTTCAAACAATACCCAGCAATCTTTAAAAGAAGTTGAAGAGATTGTAAATGCAGCCAAGCACCGCCCACGATTTCAAAATACAGAGGCACACGAAAAATTTCTTAAAACTTATTTAGCAAAAACGAATGCCCTAAAAGATAAGATGCCGCAAACAAATTGGAGTAAGGAATTATTATACTTTCAATTTAAAAATCGCGAATGACTATGTTTTCTATTTTCCTGTGGTTGCATATTATAAGCGGCTCAATCGGTTTACTTTCAGGCACTGTAAATCTTGTAAAAAGAAAGGGGGACAAAGCACATAAAATAATAGGAAAAGTGTTTTTTGTGTCCATGTGTTTGGCTGGGGTTTCATCCTTGATTTTAGCATCTATTCACCCGAACCAATTTTTGTTTGTTGTGGGTGTTTTTACACTTTATCAAGTATTGACAGGGCAACGTTACTTGATATTGAAAAAGCAACAAGCGTCTTATTACGAATGGTTTCTAACGGCTTCTATGCTAATCTTTGCAATTTATTTTGCAGGCTATGGTGCATACAAATTATACCAAGGTGTTTTCTTCGGAATAGTGCTTATGGTATTTGGTTTGTTTGCATTGTTGATGGTGAAGACAGATTATGCAAATTATACAGGAAAACCTATGTATAAAAACTTTTGGTTGGTAACACATTTACAAAGAATGATAGGTGCTTACATAGCATCTTTAACTGCATTTCTAGTTGTCAACAACACCATTTTGCCCGGTGTAATTGCTTGGTTATTACCAAGTGTTTTGTTGGTGCCATTTATTATGGCATGGTCTAAGAAATATAAAACAACCGCATAGCAGCAGCTAAAGCAATTTTGAAATTCTAATCTAATTACCATAATCTTGCTACAATTGAAGTAGTAAATAAAATCAATCATCCATAGAAATGAGCACAGCAGAAAATCCAGTACTTAGGCCAATTAAAATTTTAATTGTGGACGATGAACCGGATGTGCAACCACTTATAACACAAAGGTTGCGCGGATTGGTAAAAGATGGCATTTGCGAATTGCAATTTGCTGTGAATGGTGTGGATGCCTTAGAAAAACTGAAGAAAGACAAAGACATTGAGTTGGTAATGACAGACATCAACATGCCTGAAATGGACGGCTTGACTTTGCTGGCAAAAATAAATGAAGCAAACCGAATTGTAAAAAGTGTAGTGATAACTGCCTATAGCGATATGCAACGCATTCGCACAGCAATGAATAATGGCGCATTCGATTTTCTTACTAAACCATTAGATGCTACCGACCTTAAAGCAACGCTTGATAAATCTTTTAAAGAAATAAGATTTGAACACGCAGCTCGCCAGCATCGCGAGCAATATGAAGTTGAAAGAAGAAAGCGTGAAGAGGCTGAACAAGTTGCTGGATTAAAACAAGAGTTTTTGGCAAACATGAGCCACGAAATTCGCACACCCATGAATGCAATTTTAGGAATGACGCGTCTTTGCTTGCAAACAAACGGGCTTGCCGATCAGCAACTGCGTTACCTTTCGGGCATTAATAAATCTGCCGAAAATTTATTGGTAATCATCAACGATATTCTCGACTTCTCTAAAATAGAAGCAGGCAAAATGGACTTTGAAAGCGTTCCATTTTCGTTGCGCGAAGCCATTATGAATGCCGAAGACACCTTGCGCTTTAAGGCAGAAGAAAAAGGCATATTAATGATGTCGGAAGTTGCCGATGATGTGCCAGATATTTTGTTGGGCGATTCGGTTCGTTTGAATCAAGTGTTGTTGAACCTTGCAGGAAATGCAGTAAAATTTACTGAAAGAGGAAGCGTAACCATCAAAGTAACCAAGCAAAACAGTGATGACGAAAAAGCAAATATTTTGTTTGAAGTTATTGACACAGGAATAGGTATTGCCCAAGATCAAATCAATAAACTCTTTACAAGTTTCACCCAAGCAAGTTCGGATACTACACGCAAATATGGCGGCACTGGTTTGGGCTTAACCATTTCTAAACGCTTGGTGGAAATGCAGGAGGGCAATATTGGTGTTAGAAGCACTATGGGTGAGGGAACCACCTTCTACTTTAATATTAATTTCCCTTTAGGTGATGCAGCAGTAGGTTTGATTGAAAAATATCATGCCGAAGAAATTAAGCTTTCTAACCTCCGTATTTTATTGGTTGAAGACAATGCTTTCAACCAAATGGTAGCCGTAGATACTCTTGAAGGCACTATCGAAAATGTAACTATTGATGTTGCAGAAAATGGACAAGAAGCAGTAGATAAAATAAAAGCCTACGAAAATCAAGCATGGGAAAGCAGTAAAAAATTCCCTTACGATATTGTGCTGATGGATATGATGATGCCTGTGATGGATGGCTTGGAAGCAACGCGCGCAATCCGTAAGTTGGATGACAAATTGAAAGACATTCCTATTATTGCATTAACTGCAAATGCCATTAAAGAAGAAATTCAGAAGTGTTACGATGCAGGAATGTATGATTTTGTAACCAAACCGTTCGACACAAACGTTTTGTTGAAAAAAATTGCGGCATTCGTGAAATGATATTTGCAACCTTGTTTTTTCTTTTAGTTTAGCACGATAATTAACACCATAAATGGCGCTTACAGATTTAGCCTTCTTAACCGGATTCACCAAAGGCGATAATGCCAAAATGAAGAAATACATCAACATGTTTTTGGACATAGCTCCAAAATCTGTTGCCGAAATGGAGCAATACAATATTGAAAAGGATTTCGACCGTTTAAAGGTTGTTGCACATTCGTTGAAACCACAGGTGAGTTACATGGGTATCAAACATTTGGAAACAACAATTAAGGAAATTGAACTCTTTGCTGGAAGCAAAACCAATACCGAATCATTACCCGAAAGAATCAGTTATTTTAAAACAGAATGCGCCAAAGCCTGCGAAGAATTGAGCGCAGCAGCAGCTAAATTGTAAATTCACAACGTTTCAATAAACAAAACAAAACAAATGGCAAATCCGTTAAAAGTGTATGTGGTGGAAGACGACACCATGCAAGGCGAAATGGTTAAAGATCACCTTTCGGGCAAAGGCTACACCGTAAAACTTTACAACACTGGTGAATCGTTTTTAAAAGAATTTGAAACTGAAAGACCTGATATTTTAGTTTTAGATTACAACTTGAATGCAGTGGATAAAACTGCTATGGAAGGTATTGATATTTTGAAACGCGCTAAAGACAAAAATGCCGACTTAGAAGTGATAATGTATAGCGGTCAAGATAGCATTGATGTAGCTGTAGATACTATGCGCTACGGTGCTTTTGATTATGTTGTAAAAGGCGAAGTAGCCTTCACTCGTTTAGATTTTATCATTGGTAAAATCCGCAAACAATGGGAATTGCAAGCCAATGAGCAACGCTATCGCAAACTTAGCACCTGGTTAATTGCTTTGATTGGTGCACTGATAGGTGCCATCATTGTTGGCATCATCACCGGAAGCATCGTAGTTTAATTAGCAATATACTTTTTTCATTAGCCCGACTTATTGTCGGGCTTTTTTATGCAACTCGGTAATCAAGCAACTTATTTTTTTACGTTTGTAGCCATTCAAAAATCAATATTTTATGTACACAGGTTTACTGCATACACACAAGCTCGTTGTGATTCTTTTTCTGCTTCATTATTTAATCAAAACCGTTTTGTTGGTTTTAAACAAAAATGAAGCACTTGAAAAATATTCCAAGCCAACGCGCATTCCCGAAATGGTAATCAGTTCTCTGTTTTTAATAACCGGAGTTGCAATGCTTGTGATGGGCGCGCACATCAATAATTTATTGCTTGTAAAAATAACAACAGTTCTTGCATCAATTCCTTTAGCCGTAATTGGTTTTAAAAGGAAAAATAAGATGCTTGCTGTGCTTTCATTATTGTTGATTGTAACCAGTTACGGACTTGCCGAAATGAGCCGCGCTAAAAAAGGAAAAGTGGTTGTGGATACTTCAAATATTGAAGGCGGACTAATTGCTGTGGGCAAAACAGTATATACACAAGAATGCCAAAATTGTCATGGAGCCGGAGGCGATGCTATGCTTGCAGGAGCAAAAAACTTAAGGGTATCTGTACTTAATCACGATGAAATCATATCTATTATTCGCAATGGCAAAAACACGATGGCAGCATACAAAACCCTAAGCGATGAGCAAGTAGAAGGCGTTACTTTATATGTAGAATCATTAAAAGAGTAAGCATAAAAAAACCGCTCCTTTCGGAAGCGGCTCTTAACAAGTACACCAAATACTAACTTTTTTAGAATTTTAATTTTGCTGCCGGTCCGGGGTTTTCGCCCACACCCAAGTCTAATTTCAACTTATATTTTGGCTTGCGGGTTTTAATGTCATAAACACATTTTATACCCAAGGCACCTAACACTACCGATGCAGCAGTAAAACCTGCTCCAATTCCTATCAATGCTTTTCCTGTTTTGTCCCAACGCTCGGCATATTGTTGTTTTTGCTCTTTGGTAAAGTGTGCTGAGTAATCAGGGGTTTTATTTTCCTTTACAATTCCACCTGCCAAACAACCGATTCCTACTGCACCAAAAACACCAGATTCAATCAAGAAGAATTTTGCGTTAGTTTCTAATTTTTCAATGTTGCGCAACTTAACTGCTGTAGGCGTTTTGTAGCGACTTTCAATTTCTTGTGCTTTGAGTGAAACAAATTCAAAGTTTAAGAGTATAAGTAGGAGAGATATAATGCTTTTCATATTGCTGACCTTGTTGAGATGTCTGTAATATGAACCCAAAACCGTGCCAAGTCAATGGCGCACAGTACTTTTTATGAAAAAAGTTGCTTTGTCCTGAGTTTAATTGAGTCTATGCGCATTGTTTAAGTGCAATTTTTCATCCACAAAGACACCTTTTAGGGTTTTGATTTTATTGTTGAATGAGTAATTATGATAGACTTTTGCTCGTCCAACTAAATACTCACTCATGTCAATTTCCACCAAAATTGTACACAACTACGTTTCATTACATCTTCATCACCTTGCTCCTTTGAGGTCGAAAATTGATTCCTAAACCGAAACAATTTTCAGCATCAAAAAATGAAACGCTGGCAAATTATTTTACGCAAAGTATTGTTAGTGATGGTTAGCATCACGGGCATTGCTGCGTTTGTAGTTTTACTTACATCTGCAATAAAAAAGCAAGAAGAAATTTATTGTGTCGGCATCAACATAAATATAGATTATGAAAGCGGACTTTCCTTTATTACCAAAAAGGAAATTGCTGATAAGGTGATGTACATCAGTGGCGATTCTTTGCAGCGAAAAAAAATTGCAACACTGAATCTTCAGGCAATAGAAACCCTTTTGGAAAAGCAACCCTACATTGATAGTGTGGAGGTTTATTTCAATCAGCAGTTGCAACTGATGGTGAAGGTGAAGCAAAAACGCCCCATTCTTAGGATAATCAACAACGATGGTGTGAGTTATTATTTAAGCGATAAGGCTGAAACAATGCCGCTCTCCGATAGCTTTACACCACGTGTTCCGGTAGTAGTGGGCTTTGTACAAAAATATACAGACGCAAAACGAGATAGTGTAACAAGATTAGGGCTGTGGAAGTTAATCACAACCATAGAAAAAGATACTTTTTTAAATGCACTCACCGACCATGTAAACGTTCTTGAAAATGGGGAAATAGAACTAATTCCAATGATGGGAAACTTCACCATTCTTTTTGGAAAACCCCAATTAAAAACAAGTGACAAATTGAAAAATATAAAGACATTTTACAAAGAAGCATTACCACGAGTTGGCTGGGAAAAATACAAAAGCATTAATGTAAAATTTGAAAATCAAGTGGTGTGTGTGAAGCGCGAAAGGATGGATAGTATTAAAGTAGAAATGATTAATTGAAGGAAATAAAACAAATGCAAAAGAGATAAGGTGGAATAAAAATTCATTTTACCACAATTCGTAAGTTGCATTTAGCGTTTAAATTATAAAGTACAACAAGCTGGCTATGCAAGAAACAGTTACTACAACAACCGAAGTAAACGACAATACGATAATTGTTGGTTTAGATATTGGTACAACAAAAATTGCTTGTATAGTTGGTCAGCGCGATAAATTTGGCAAAATCAAAATTCTCGGCATGGGTCGTGCCGATTCAAATGGTGGCGTTCAGCGCGGAGAAGTTTATAATATTCAAACCACAACCGAAGCCATTCAACAAGCTGTTGCCGAAGCACAACGCACATCTGGAGTTGAAATAAAAGTGGTGTATGTTGGCATTGCGGGGCAACACATCGGCAGTAAACAAAACCGAGGCATCTACACGCTACCCAATAACGAAAGCGAAACAGAAATCACTCCTCAGCACATAAAAGATATGTTGGAAGATATGCACCGCATGGCTTTAGAGCCAGGCGAGCGCATCATCCACGTTTTGCCCCAAGAATTTATGGTTGATAACAGTCTTGTTGCCAAAAATCCTATCGGAATGTTTGGAAGAAGGTTGGAAGCAGATTTTCATGTTATCACAGGAAAAGTTGCTGCAGCACTTAACATAAAGCGATGTGTTGAGCGAGCAGGGTTGCAAATGTCTGGCTTGATTTTAGAACCTTTGGCTTCTTCTGCATCTGTATTAAAAGCCGAGGAAATGGAAGCTGGTGTGGCTTTAGTAGATATTGGCGGAGGCACAACTGATTTGGCAATTTTTCAAGATGGAATTATTCGCCACACAGCGGTGATTCCTTTTGCTGGTGATATTATTACAGAGGATATCAAACGCGGTTGTCAAGTACTTCGTTCTCAAGCAGAAAAATTGAAAGTTCGTTTCGGATCAGCAATT